>Ga0070681_10002299_pt1 | contig 17487 bp, 7 predicted proteins | sample KBSC83BmetaG_FD_65650 | JGI IMG/M metagenome (GOLD analysis project Ga0070681, IMG submission 65650) | Corn rhizosphere microbial communities from Kellogg Biological Station, Michigan, USA - KBS C8-3B metaG | ecosystem: Host-associated > Plants > Roots > Rhizosphere | place: USA: Michigan...
ACACCACGCTCGAACGCGGGATAGACCTGGAACCAGTTCGGATCTCGCACCTCCACCGGCCGCCAGGTTCCGCTCTCGTCGTTCGTTGTCTCTTTGATCGCGAGTAGCAAGTGGCCGTCGGCATCGTAGGCATTGTGCAGCAGCGATTGTGCGATGAGGTGACGAGGCGTCGGCGGACAATCGACATCGGCCCTCCCCTGCCCGTTGGAGCACGACTGCGGCCCAGTGATCTGATCCAACGCCATCGCCAGGTCGCCGGCGAGGTTGTACGAGTGCGAGAGGGTGTCGAACCATTGATTCGTCGAGAGCTGACGCGAGAGGAAATGCATCCTCGTCGAGTGCGGCTCGTACAGGTAATGCTCCGTCCAGATCTCGGTGTTGTTGTCGCGCCTGAGCGCGTTGCCGAACGGATCACGAGGCGTCGACTCGACGCTGCGCCCCGATGCACTCATCACGCCGTCGAGACCGTCGTACGTGTAGTCCTCAGTTGGAGCCCACGCGATGCCACCCGACGATACCGCGAGTCGTCGGCCACGAGCGTCGAGACCCACGGTCTCGTCGTGCAGCATCTGACGCAGTACCGGACTGTATTCCGTGCGACGATATTCCCGGCCGTCGTCGTCGTAGTAGTGTCGTTCCGCGGTTCCATCAGCCTGGATGAGCGAATCGAGTAAGCCCGCGTTGGTGTAGACGTATCGGAATGACCCTCCGCTCTGCACCGAGACCGTCGCGAGGTCGCCAGTTTCCTGATCGTACGTGTACGAGAGCGGCGACAGCACGCTCAGGTTCGTTGGCGGTAGCATCGACCTTCGACGACCGTCGAGATCGTACGAATACGTGATCCCGTAGAAATGCCGGTTCACGGTCGGCGTTGCGAGCTGCGCCGCATAGACGATCGACGTGTCGTACACGATGGCGCCGGCCAGATTGTACGTGCGATGGACCTCCGCATAGCGATTCGTCGCCTGCGTCATCGCACCGCGTGCATCGTAGTAGAAATGCTGATCGTCCGATGCAGCCTGCGGCGTGAAGGAATTCGGCACACCCGACACGACGCGATGGGTCACGCGGTTCAGCGCATCGTAATCCGCCGTAGAGGCATCAGTGCCGCGGACAGTCGTCGTCGCGTTGCCTGCCGGATCGTACGTCCACGAGCGCACCGTACCGCGATACGGATCGTCATCGCTCCTCTTTCGGTTTGCGCCATCGTATACCGACGTCATCACCAGATCGCCGAGATTGAGCGAGTCCGGCCATGCGCGGCGCGTCACGGACGTGAGATTGCCCTCGTCGTCGTAGTCGCTGAGGACAGTCAACTTCATGGCGCTGTTGGCCGTGGTCGATTTTCCGGAGTCCGTCGTGACTCGCAGGCGATCGTTGATGTCATACTGGTACGTCTGACGACGCCAGTTGACCACGGGATCCTCGATCGGCGTTCGAACGACCGAGTCGCGTCCCACATAGTCGCGATCGACGATCGAGACGAAGCCCAGCGGCGTCTTCGTCGTGTCCATGTTGCCGAGCGCGTCGTAGAAGTAGCGCGTCGGCATCGGCGATGTGCGCGTGGTGACCGCGTTGACGAGTCGCGTCGCCGGATCATAGCCGTAATCGACCTTCCGCTGCGTTCCACTCCCGACGTGTTGCGACAGTAAGTCGCCCGAAGGAGTGTCGTAGTCGTAGTGTGTGGTGAAGCGAGTAGGGCTCTCGACCTGCGTGACAACGTCCCACTTCGCGTGCCAGTCGTATGTGGTCGTCGCGCTCGAATCGATTCCGACCGTCCCGACGATGATCCGCGGGTTGAGCGCGGTCGTCGATCTCAGAAGCGCGCGCACCGAGTCGTACGATGCTGTGGTGATGAAACCGACCGGATCGACGGTCTTCGTCACGAGCAGCGGCCAATTCGGGTCGCCGCGCTCGATCCGCGTCACGTTCTTGAGCGCGTCGGTGACCACGGACGGCGCACCGTAGCGAGTGACGCGGAACCAGGCAGAGTCCAGCGCGTCGGTGTTGAGGCGCGGGCCATCGAAGCGTGTTACGATGCTCGACACATCGATCGGGCCGCGCGCACACGCGCTCAGGCTCGCCGTTTCCGCGCCGCAGAATCCCAGGCCGATGTTGTTCGCCGCCGTGCCAGCCATGAACAACGTGTCGCCGAGGAAACCACCGCTCGTCGCGTCGAACACGAAAAAGGTGGAGAAGCCGCGGCGATCAGTGCGGGTTGTGAGTCGGCCAGGGCTCGCGTACGTGAACCCGACTCCGTGGACAGCGTCGGCATCCACGATTTTCGTGACGACGCTATCGCCGCTTTGTGCCAACCCATACTGCACCACGATCCGGCGTGCCGGCACACCCGGCGCGTCGATCGACGTTACTACTCCACTCGCAGCGTCATGGTTGAAGACGTACCGTCGTGTCGCGGACGATCCGATCGGGACTGGCAGCGCGATCGACGTCAACCATGTCGGATGCGTCGCATCCTCGTGATTGAACGCCGTGACGCGCTGCTTGCTGTCGACGGTCGCGCTGTGCAGGCCCGCCGAATTGAACATGACGTATGCGCCGTTGCGCAGCCGGCGATACCAGAAGCCGTTGGCCGACACGAGCGAGTCCGGCCGATCGAGGTCCGGCATGACACGCCAGACGTTCGACGTGCCGATCTGCGTGTAGAGGCGTGTGCTTCCATCGCCACCGACCCAGAGTATCCGGCCCGGAAGCGACGTGAATACCAATCGCTCATATCCGTCGAGCCACCACCCAGGGCCGAATTCGCTCTTCGATCGATTGACGACGGCAACGGTACCCGTGTCCTGGTTCGACAGCGGTGCGCCACCCGTGATGCCGTCGACGCTGAGCGTGTAGTGATATGCGCCAGTTTGCAGTCCCTTCTCGCGCGCGTGGAAGGGCACCACGATGCGCATGGTCGACCGCGAGCTCCACTGCGAGCTCCACGCGAACGTGGTCGTCTCGGGCGCTTGGCCGGCGATCGTGATCCGCGCCGATAGTTGTGTGACCGCGGCTCCCGAATTCACGGCGACATCCGCTGGAAACAGAATCAGCCCGCTGTGCTCTCTGCTGTTGTAGATGAGCGTCGGCTGCCGCGTGCGCGACATCGTCGTTGTCGCGGGAAGGGCATGCACGAGGCGAAGGTCGCCGCACTCGTAGGCGGCATCATCACCGGCTTTGATCGTGAGACATTGATTGCGCGCGATGGTCGTCGTGGCGCCACTCTGGGCGACGCTGACGGCGAGCGGCAGAAGCTGGGCAGTCTGAAGGAAGACTCGCCCTTGTGTCGTGATCCGGTTGTCCGAGCTGTCCCACGCGACCAGCGTGAGCGATCCAACCTGCCCGAGAGACGACACGGCAGTGTATTTCACTGGAACAACCGCCGAATCACCCGGCACGATCGAGGTGGTCCAACCAGAGTCGCTGCACGTCTGCGTGTTCACGAAGAACTGCCCCTGAACATCCCGGCAGCTCGTCATGTAGCGGTATACAGTGGCGACACCACCGTTGTTGTGAATCGCCAGAAACTGCTTGCCGACATCGCCGGTTGGCACGCGCATCCACGCGGAGTCCGGCGTGACGGAGATTCCGCGGAACGAACCGACCTGAACTCGAATCGAATCCTGACTGGTCGTTGCAGGACCGGTGAGGCCCATCGCGGTACCCGACAACGTGAACGTTCCCACTGAGTCCGGCGACAGGCCGAGCTTGAACGACACGGGCACATTGACGGACTTGCCGATGTCGACGTACACACTGGCGGGCGCGGTGCACGAAGTCAGAAGATTCGTACACGACGGCGGTCCGAGCGTGACGTTCAGCGCGTACGTGCCGACGTTTTGCACCGCGAACGTGCCGCCGAGCGAGCTGCTGTAGCCGCGCGGCACCGACATCGTCCGCGAGGACAGCGTCGTGATTCGAATTCGGGCAATGCCATCCCTGGTATTGACGATTGACGAATCGATCGCGGTGACCGTGGTGCCGTCGCTCGCGGTGAACGATGCGCGAAGCGACACCGCGTCACTGCGGTTGGGCACTATCGTCGTCTTCGGCTGCACATCCATGTAGTAGCTGGCACCCGGCGCGAGCGTGATGCTCTGCAGTGGAATGTGCGGCGGGGAAAAGCTGTAATCACTCGGCATCGTGATCGTGAGCGTGTACGTCGCTGTCTCGGACCCAGTGTTGGTGATCGTGTATGCCAGGTACGGAATCCATCCGGCCTGCAAGATCATCAGTGGGAACGTCGCCACGACGCGCGGCTGAAAGAGCTGATACGCTGTCGGCGTGTGCACGGTGATCGTGCCGCTATCGGCCGCCGCTCCACCCGTCGGACTCGAGTATCGCGCCACCAGCTTGATCGGCGAGAACGAACCGATCGCTGTTGGGACGAGGAACGTCACCCTGGCCGAATCGCGCGCACCGGGTGCGACGGTGAGCGTCGTCTTGTCGAGCTGGCACACGGTGAACGCGCCGCAGCTCGCGCTCAGTTGATATGTCGCAGCAAGCGACCCGACGTTCAGAATCTGGAACGTCTGCCCGTTGACGATGCCTCGCGTCACTTCGGCTTGCACGTTCTTCGGCGTCACCTGCGGTTGATACGCGCCGAGTGACGGCATGTAGTTGATGACGTGACCGACGCGTGTCACGTGTCCCGCGGCGTCGGTCGCCTGGGCAAGCAGTACCTGATCCCAGGGCACGAGCGTAAGGTTTGTCCACGTCGAGGTCCCGGCGCTCACGCATCCAGCGACCGTCTGCGCGACGAACGTGTTGGGCAACAGCGTTCCACCGAGCCAGACTTGGCGCGACGCGATCGCGTCGTCGGCATCGCACCACGTGACCGTTGCGGTGAACGTCGGCGCCGAATAGCTCGCGCCATCCGTCGGCGTCATCGTCACCTGCGGGAAGCCGCCGCTCGCCGTTGTCGACGTCAAGCTCGCGCTCGCGGACACCTGGTGGTTGTTCGCGCCAGTGTGCGTCGCAGTGAGTCGAATCGTCGATGACACGCCGGCCGTGGACGCCGCGGTGTACCCGATCGTTGCCTTGAGCGTTTGCCCGGGGCCGACCGACAGCGTCGCCGGCTGAGCGGTGCATCCGCTGAATGAGCCGCAATTCCCAGAGAGCGAATAGCTCGCCGAGGCGGGGCCGGGGTTCCGTACTGTGAATGTGTCGATCCATGCGGCGCCGGGGGTCACCTTGACCGATGACAGCACCGCTGCCACCTGCGGCGTCACTTCGGTGGCATCGTCGTACGTGAAGGTGCGCGTGAGCGACGTGGTGTTGTAACCGTCGCCGTCCGTGACGGCGATGGTATTCGTTCCCGGCTGTGCGGTCAGAGTGAACGTCGAACTTCCCGCCGCGATGCAGCCCGCTTGTGGCGCGCGCAGGAACATGTCCGGCAGCGGAACGCCATTGAACGTGATTGTGGGGTTGGCGACAAAGCCATCGTCGCAAACGCTCACCGTGGCTGTAAAGGTCCTCGTCGACAACGTGCTATTCTGCGCCGGCGTGACGGTGATCACCGGTCCCACTGCATCCATTGCAGTGACGGTGATCGAACCGCTATCAGTTTGCGTCGCAAGTCCGGTTGCCGATGCTGTCGCCACCAGTTTCACGACGCTCGTCGAACCGTTCGTCGCACTTGGCGTATACGCCACTGCGACGCGCGCGCTCGCGCCCGCGGCGATCGCGATGCTGCTCGGACTTGCAGTGCAGCCGCTCGCGCCGAACGAGCCACAGGTCGCGCTCATCGCATACGTCGCGGACACCGTTCCCGCATTGTTGACCGTGAATGAGTCGACGCGAGCGACGCGCGGCGCGACGGTCGCCGCGCCGCCTTTCGGCGTCACGCTCGGAACGATTTGGTCGCCGATGAGAACGAGCACGGACGAGCTGTCGAGAACGGCCGCGTTGGTGACCGGATCGATCATCGATCGCACGAGCCAGATCGTCCCGCGCTGGCCGTTGGTTCCGACGAGAGTGACGGGCAATGTGTCGGCGTGCGAGGCCGTGACGGTGGCGCTGAACGGGGCGGCTTCGGTGTACATGGCGTAGCCGTCGCTGGTATAGCGCCCGCAGCTGCCCCAGGTGCCGGTACTGTTGTAGTAGTGGCCGACGAATCCTCCGCATCGCAACCACAGCGTCATGGATGCGGCGGTATACGGCGCGCTCGTGCTATGGTCGTTGTTGGTGATGATGAAATTGAACGTGCTCGTTCCCGCGGGCGGGTTGAGCGTCGTGCCGTTCGGCGCCGCGCTGATGTCGCTCGGGCGGGGGGGCGTGAGGATCAGTGGCGGTCCTAGTCGCACCAGCACCGTTTTGCTGTCCGTCGCGGATAGGAATCCGTTGAGGTATCCGACGACCGTGAGCGTCACCTGCGCCGTCACGGCATACGAGGACCCGAGCCACAATGGGTACGTCGTCGTCTGGCCTGGTGTGAGCCACGTCCAGGTGCCCGTCGCCGAACCGTTACAGACGCCACCGCACGACGGCGTGACGTAGAGGTAGGCCGCCTGGGTGCCGGTATTCTTGACGGTGAAGGAGAGCGTGTAGCCGTCTATTCCGGCGTCTGGGTCATAGTAGTCCCACGTGATGCCAGCGACGCCGGTGATCGTCATCGATTTGGTTTGCGCGGCGAGTGTCGCCGGCTCCAGCGCGATGATACTCAGGACCGAGAGGCATGCGGCGATCGAACGGCAGACGATGCCGAGGTGGGAGAGGCGACGAAGCATCACGCGCGGGACTCCTGGAGGCAGTGGAGGGAGGGCTCGAGCCAACTCCACCGGGCAAGGCAGGGTCCGTGCTATGAGAGAATTATGATGTAACTGTTTCGGACGTCGGCGTTTATCTTGCCGCAGGCCGGTACGTCGCGTCGCATCGTTCGCCACCCGTCTTGCGTCATTCGCATCGCCTGATGCGAACGGTGCGACCCGACGTCAGCACCAGGTGATCAGAATCGACTCGGGTACTCGTGTCGGCGAGTGACGCATGCTTGTTGTTGGGAGAGGTGTGTGGGATGGATTCTTCGACTCGGCAATCATGACCGAGCCCGCGCACGCAACTCTCACTCGGCCCTCGCGGTTCGCAGCCGCTGAATTGTGCCATCAGGCGCCGATAGGTGTCGTCGTCCTCACTTCGGTCGCCGTCGTTGACCCCGATTTGTGCCACAGCTTCCCGAAGTGTGACAATAGTGCTCATATCAGCCTACTATCCGAGCATTTGATCTTCCGCCTTAGAGGAGTCGGCGTGCATGTTGGCAGCCGGCGTGGATTCTCTCCTGCGCCGACCACCCCTCAGGCCCTTCGTATGCACCGAATGTCGTTTATTCGACAAATCGCAGAGACGCCGGAGAACTCCCTCCAATGGCATGCGCTGACGTTGACGTATCGGGCACTTGCTCTCGTCGACCTGCTCTCGATGGAAGCGAAACATGTCGATACGTCGTCGACCGCCGCGCTACGGGATGATGCGCGATCGCTCGGAGACGAAGACGCTATTGTCAGTCGCGTTGCGATTATCGCCGCGCTTCTTCACACTCGCCGGAACGACTGCTGGTCTGAAGTAACGATCGCTCTTCTAGAATTGGGCGAGTTATTCCAGCGTAGCTGTCTGTCCGGTCTAGCGCTCGAGGTTTCGCTGCTGGCATTGCGTGTGTCGGCCCACGACGATGCTCTCGCTTGGCGAGCGCACCGCGTCGCAGGGTGGGCTCAGCGCTCCTTGGGGCAGTTTGACGAGGCGGCGATCCATTACGCCGCGTGTATCGAAATGGGTCAGCGGCTGGACTCCGTCGAGTCAGTCTTTTGGGGGCGGAATGGTTTTTGTTTGTTGGCACAAGATCGAGGAAACCTACCGCGGTCAGAGGCGCTCTTTCAGCGCCTCATCACTTGGACCCGGAAGAGCAATCGGCCCGATCTCGAGGCACACGCTCGACATGGGCTCGGAATTACTCTGGGTCTCCGAGGGCGACTTTCTGATAGCCTCCAGCAATTCGAGGCAGCCCTGCGGACATCGACATTGTCGATTGACTGGGGCCGTATTCTCGGCAACATCGGCTACACGTATGCGCAACTCGGGAAGCTCGAGTGGGCGCGCGATGTTTTCCTGGGTTTAATTGCCAGCGCAAGCGAACCGTATGAGACTTTTATCGCTCATATAAATCTCATCGAGGTTTACGCTGCGTCTGGTCAGCGCGACGAGATAGAACCAATCCGGCGGTACCTGGAAGTACAGCCACTGCCGGCAGCGATGAGCGTCGATTTCCAGATGACGCTGGGCCGAGCATACGCAAAACTAGGAGATGTTGTGCGCGCCCGACGATGTTTTGAACGAGCTGAGGCTCTTGCGCATCGTGTCGGAATAGGCCGAGGGATCATTGAGGCGGATGACGCACTGGCGAACCTGCCCCATGCGTCGCGCGCTGGCGGCTTCCAGAATTCGGAACCAAAGGCCTTTCGGCCTCTCGGTTCTCGTGAATACCAAAACACATTGCCGCGGCTCTCGAGGCGCGAGCAGCCATGAGCTCCCGAACGCAGTCGCTCGGTAGCCACGATCGCGGTGCCGCGGCGGGCGCCCACGCAGGACCGCGAACGAGAGGTTTGGATCGCCAACCGCCACTCCCACGTCGCGAGTTCGCGAGCGCTTCGGTTGCCTGCTGTCTCAGCCCCGAGTTGCTGCAGCGTTTTCGTGCTCGCGTGCCGACGGCGGTCGTGGCACACCATCCTGATGAGCTCCTCGAGCTGGCCATCACACAGGGCGTTCGACTAGTTGTCGCCGATCCACACCTTGCTGAGGGTCGATGCGTTCAATCGCTAATCAAGCTGCGGGAGGCGTGTCCAACCACACTCATCGTTGTCTACACCTCGTTGCGCGCATCGGTGATGTCGGACGTGGTCGAGCTCGCGCGGCACGGTGTTCACGATATCGTCATTTATGGCACCGATGACACGAGCGCGCGGTTCGGCGAGCTGCTTGAACGCGGAGCCGCCGCTCCGCTCACAAGCGCGGTCCTCCGACTGCTGGAGTCGAATCTTGGGCAGATGCGACCGGCGCTCGCCGACGCGATAGGTGAAATGTTCGACTCGCCGCGGAAGCTGGCGAGCGTTCATCAGCTCGCCGCTGCGGCCGGAACGACCCGACGTTCGCTCTATCGGCATCTCACAGCTGCGGGAATCGAATCGCCGAGATTGCTCGTCGTAGCGGCGCGAATTGTGAGGGCCGCCCAAATGTTAGCACACTCACGGATGTCGATCCGAGACATTGCGCGGTCGTTAGGCTTTTCGAAGCCGGATATCATGACGCTGCAATTCGTCAGCCTTACCGGTCTCAGGCCCCGCCAGCTGAAAGATCCCGACCGGCTCTCAGCACTTCCACATATCATCGCCGGCCGGCTCATCTCTGTCGGTGATACGACAGGATCTCATGTGACCGCCTTGCCGCAAGGAATCCGGGCGCTGGGTCAGTCCCGCCGCCGCCAGTTGTGACGATTCCGGCTGATTGTCGTCGGTGGCGTGTCCGTATTGGCGTGCTCATGCCGTTTGTTACGATTTGCTTCAGTGATGGAACGGTTCGTTGCGAGAGTGTTCACGAACATGACGTGTCACACGCAAGTGTGGAAAACGTCACGTTTTCATAGTGTAAATGACACGAACCACTACTTGAGGATGAACTTCGCACTGCCGATATATGGCTCAGAGGAAAAGGATCTCTGGAGTCGGGAGGCAGTATCGAATGCAAATCTTGTCTAACGAAGTCTCGCCGGCGAGGAGGTCGCGCGCGATGGAATCGAGTGGAAGTCTCCGGCATCTCGCGTTTTTTGAAGAGCTCGCGAAGCTGAATGAGGCCGATCCAAACTGGCGAGCAGTCAGCGCCGGTCTTGTCGTCATGCGTCTCATTGACGAATGGATCGCCGTCGGAACGGAGGCGGTCCGTTTGGATTCGTGGGGTCTCGGCGGCGTCCGAGAAGCCATCGCCGAGATACCGGATACAACCCCTCTCAGACGCATCCTCTCGGCAATCGTCGACTCCATCGTCAGCGCGCCATCGGTCGACATTCATGCGCTTGCTCCGCGATTAATGGCCTACGGACAGTCGCTGGAGTACGACGCACGATGGGCGCTTGCGGCTGACATCTACGAGACCGTCGTCGCTCACGCTGATCCAGTCACCGATGCTGACCTCGTCGTACCTGCCTTCTTGGCGCTGGGACAATGTTGCCGTATGCTCGATGACCTCGATCGAGCGGCCGTGGCATATGAAAGCGCCGCGCGAGTTGCGCACGCTGCTGGCGATATGTTCGGCCTCCTCCGCAGCCGTATTGGTGACGCGAAGATCGCGGTCTCTCGCGGCAACATGCCGCTAGCGGAAAAGATCCTGGACGAGACGACCGAGCGTGCACAGGTCAGCGGCTTCGACGACCTCCAATCACGATCTCTGCACGAGCGTGCTTACCTCGCGGGTTTGTGTGGCCAGCATGAACGGGCAGTCCACTTTGCATATCAGGCGCTGTCCGTCACTCCCGCACCACGCGATCGCGATCGCATACTCGCGAACATCGCCGCCGGTCTTCAGCACCTTGGCCTGTACGACGCTGCACGCGACGCCAATCTCGTACTCGCGGTTACGTCGCAGGAGCAGTACGTGCGCTGGATGGCAGAGCTCAATCTGATGGAGCTTGCCGCCAAGGATGGCATCGAGCTTCAGTTCGACAAATATCGTCGTGATCTCGAGTCAGCCGACTTCAACCCGATGTTGCGCGTGACCTATCTACTGCACGTCGGGCGCGGCTATCACACGCTCGGTAATTCGGACGCGGGCATTCCGTATCTCGAACGAGCGGTCGACATGGCGGTACAGTGCCAGTTGAATCCGTTGCTATTCGAATGCGAAGAAGCTCTGTCGGACGCCCGACGTCGCGCGGCGCGCCCGCGTAAGGCGCAACCGCTGGTGTTGGGCGTGGACCTGCAATCAGTCGTTGACGCGGTGCAGGAGATGCGCGAAGTGGCGGAAGTCGGATAGCCCAAAATAGAAAAAAGGGCCGGCCGGAACACCGGCAGGCCCGTGGGGAAGTCGGAGAACGTAGCGTTATCGTGAGCAGTCACCGCCGGGAACGACATAACCACTGCTGCAGCTACCGTCACTCTTGGTGGTTGGACCGGTCACATCACTGCACGCAGCGAGAACAAAGGAGGAGACAGCCAGAGCGAGCAACACCAGAGGGCGGCGGGACATTTGAGGCGGGCTCCGTAGGTCTGGGGAAAACCAGCGACCGGGATCAGGCGTTTCCTTCGGCGGGAACAACTGTACGGCAACCTAGGCTCGCAAATACGTCGGTAAACTCGCATTTTGTGACACGATTTCTGGGTTTTGTGTCATGGCGAGAGAACCTGTCGATATTTGTGACACGTGGACGTCGTCGCGTTTCTACCACGACCCTTGCTCTCGCATCTCAAAGTGGTCCTGAGATTCGATCACGAGCTCATTCCCGCAGTCAGCTGGGCAGAACTACAATCGATCGTCGCGCACCAGGGAACGGATATCGTCGTCGCAGACCCCGCGGCGACGGGCACCATCGAGCTCGAAACGCTCGAAGACCTTCGCCGTCGCTACCCCTCCCTGCCCGTCGTCCTGTACACGCAGCTGTCGCCCGGCTCCATCAAGGCGATCGTACGACTGGCTCGGTCCGGTGTCGAACACGTCGTCTTGAGCCGCTTCGACGATGAACCCAGTCGGTTCCTCGAGCTGTTGGAAAGCATCCCGATCAACGCACTCGGCGATCGGATGCTGCAGGAGCTGGTCGGGCCGCTCGCCGCTCTGCCAGTCACCGTAGTACGGGCCATCGATCAGCTCTTCCGATCGCCGGCTCGCTTCAAAAACGCTCACGATCTCGCTGCAGCCGCGGGCATGAACCTCCGCACGCTGTACCGAAATCTCGAGCCGGCCGGGATCTATTCGGCCAGAGCACTGGTGGTATCCGCGCGGCTCCTTCGCGCGTACGCGTTCTTGCAGGATCCGGGTCGGTCGATCAAAGATGTCGCCGCAAAAGCAGGGTACCACTCGCCCTGGCAGCTCTCTCAACAGCTACGTGAAGTCACAGGAAAAACCGCGGAACAGGTTCGACGAGAAGTAACCCAGGAAGCGCTCGTCGCCATGCTCGGTGAGCAGGTGCGGCGCAGGAGACGGAAGTAAGATGGTCTGGAAGGTCGTGCCAGGAACCTCTGCGGGCGGAGCCATCGGGTCGCGCGCTCCGCTACCTCAGACACAGGCGAAGGAGCCGATGGCGCACGGCAAGCAAGTGCGGGTGCTGGTGGTGGACGACGAGCCGTCGATCTGTAAGGCGCTCTCCATGGCGCTGTCACGATCGGGCTACGACGCCATCGCCGCCCAATCTGGCGAGTCGGCCCTTGCCATTATCCGGAATGAGCATGTCGACGTCATGCTCATCGATCTTCGTATTCCTGACATGCGCGGCGACGTCATCTTCGAGGTCGCCGCGGGGCACCAGCCCCAGCTTCGCTACCAAACGCTCTTCATGACGGGCGACATCACCGAGCGCGCACACAAGCTCATCGCCGCCTGCAAGTGTCACTTCCTCCGCAAGCCGTTCGACTTACGTGACATGACCGACGCGGTGGCCGCGCTCGCCCCAAGAGTGCAGGACGCGGCGGGCTAAGAGCTAACAGCCGGGGACGGGCGGCGGGCGACGGACGACCTTCGAGCCGGCGATTACATACGGTGGTCGAGATTTTGTCGGCGGTCCCGAAAAGGACCGCCGCTCTATTGTCTGGCCTAACGAATCACGAGACCCGCGTACAGATTGCATGGGAGCGCGTTCTTCCCCCCCAAGCGTTCCCTCCGATGAACATGACACGGACCTTACCCGCACGCGTTCGCCTTGCGTGCGTGATCGCGACCGCCGCGAGCGCAGCCGCCTGCGCCCGACCGCAGCCCACCGATCCAAGAATGGTCGCCGAGTGGATGCACGCGCTCTACGGCGCCGTGCGCGTCGAGCGGGTCTCGCCACCCGTCGCGTCGCGTCTGTTCGCTTACGCGACCGTCGGTCTCTACAGCGGCATCTCTGGCGCGAACCATTCGGTGCCGTCGCTCGCCGGAAAGCTGAACGGACTCACCGCTCTGCCGCGCGGTGACGCCAACCAGAGTTATGACGAGACGCTCAGCGCGGTCGCGGCGGAGCGGCTCATTCTCGACTCGCTCTTCCGCGACGGACTTCCGACAACGCGCGCGGCGCTCGATCGACTTGCCGATTCGCTCACAACCGCGCGTGGCGCCACCGGCGCACTCGCCGATCGCTCGATCGAGCTGGGCCGGCGCGTGGGTCTCGCGATCGTCGCGTGGTCGCATGGCGACGGCTTCGATTCAACGCGCGGACGTCCGTACGTGCCGCCCAAGGGGCCCGGCCTCTGGGTGAACGACGCGCCCGTCAGCACGTACGCGACGCAGAATGTCTCGGGCATCTCGCAAGTCGTCGTCGCGGGCAATCCAACGAACGCCCGCCGCGGCGGTGCGGTGAGCGACCGCGGTCTCATTCTCGATCGGCAAAAGGCCGCTGGACCGACCACGTTGCCGGCGGCCAACATGGCCGGCATCACCGAGCCGTACTGGGGACAGATCCGCCCGTTCGCGCTCGCGACGTGGGACGAATGCACTGTTCCGCTTCCGCCGCAGTGGTCGCCGAAACCCGGCACGCCGCTCTATGAGCAAGCCAAGCACGTCTTCGATGCAGTGAAGGGCCTCACGCCCGATCAGAAAACGATGGTGCTCTACTGGGCCGACAACGGCGGCGAGTCCGGAACGCCGGCGGGACATTGGCTCTCGATCGCGAGCCAGATGGTCGCCGAGAAGCATCTCTCGGGCGACGAGGCTGCGTGGCTGATGGCGCAGACCGGCGTGTCGCTCGCCGACGCGTTCACCGCCGTCTGGGGCTACAAGTTCAAGTACAATGTGATTCGTCCGCGCACGTTCATTCGTTCGACGATGGATCCAGCATGGGAGCCGACGATCCCGACGCCGCCGTTCCCTGAATATCTGTCGGGACACTCGACGGTCTCCGGCGCGGCCGCCGGCACACTCACCTCCGTGCTGGGCGCCATCGCCTTCGAGGACAGCACCAGCATCCCGCTCGGACATGCTGTGCGAAAATTCTCATCATTCCGCGCGGCGGCGGAGGAGGCGGGACTCTCGCGCATCTACGCCGGCATTCACTACCCCGTCTCGAACGTCGAGGGCGGAAACCTCGGCCGCTGCGTCGCCGCAAAAGTGGCGGCGCGCTTCGTGCCGGCGTTCCCAAAGCATGATGCGCCCGGCGGTTGAAGCTCCACGCGCAGCGCCTGACGCGCTGGTCCGAAGTCGTTAGCGCGAGGGAGGGCGAGCGACCGGCCCGCCCGCCCGACCCTTACCTCGGAACGATAGGCAACACGATGTGACTGGGGTGATCGGCGTCGTGCAGCAAACGCTGATGCGCAACGATGAAGGCCGTATCGCGCTCGTTGTTGCCGCCCGTGTTCAGGTTGCGATCGTATTTCGGAAAGAGCGCCGACGAAATGCTCACGCGGAGCCTGTGGCCAGGCTGAAACACGCGCGACGTGAACCACAGATCGATGTCGTAGCGCTCGACGCTGCCAGGCGTGAGCAGCACTTCCTTGTCGAAGCCCTGCCGAAAGCGCGCGCGTGCAATGCCGTCCTGCACTCGCTCCGCGTGGCCGTCGGGAAAGACGTCGAGCAACATCACGTTCCAGTCCGTGTCCTTCGCATCCGTGGCGGCCCACAGCGTCGCCGACATCTGACCGGTGACCTCGATCGGCTTCGTGAGCGGCTTGGACGTGAAGACGACCGCATCACGACGCGTTGCGTTCAGATGTGAGAAGTCTTCGTTGAGCGATGTCTCGAGCTCGCGCGAGTCGATCAGGTATGGCGTCGGATTGCCCGGATCATATGTGAACGTGTCCGAGGGCGCGGCCCTTGGCGGAATCGTGTCCAGAATGCCATTGCCGTGGCTCGTGTTCGCGCGACCGCCCGAGGACACGTACCACTTCGTGGGAACCGCGCGCGCGATCGGCCACGCTGCTTCCTTCCGCCACACGTTGTCGCCGAACACGAAATCGTCGAACGGCGGCTCGGTGTCGACGCCGTTGTTCTTGCCGAGCAGGTAGTGGTCGAACCAGCGCAGCTGGAGGCGACGCGTTTCGACGCGCGACTGGGCGCCGAACTCGCCGGCGACGTAGTCCACGCCTTTGTGCGCGCCGGGACCCATGACGAGGCGGATGTACGGATGTCCAGGCACCTTCGCGAGCGCGTTCGTGTAATCGATCGGACCGCGCGAATCATCGTACCAACCAGAGATCTGTAATACCGGCGCCCGAACCTTCGCGATATTGGTCGTCACGGCGTGCGCGCGCCAATATGCGTCGAGCGTCGGATGATCGAGCCACCGATCCCAGAACTTCACGTCGCCGCAGCCGAGTCGCTGGGGAAGATCCCGCAGCGGGAGGTGCGCGATGGCGGTGCCGATGTCGAGCTCCGCCGTGCTCTTCAGCGTGCGAGCGCGCATGAGACACGCCCACGCAACGTTGATCGGCGAAAAGACCATGTCCTCGTACGGCACGATGCGCCACGGATCGCCCGTCGCGGCAGATGGCGCAATGGCGGCGAGATGTGGCGGCGCGCTCACCGCGGCATACCAGGCGAGCCGCCCCTCGTCCGAGTGGCCGATGAGACCGACCTTTCCATTCGCGCCCGGCAGTTGCGCGGCCCACTCGACGGCATCGTAGCCGTCGCGAACGTCCGTGTCGTAGTCGCCGAAGTCGTTGCCGTCGGAGAGGTCGCGGCCGCGAACGTGCTGCCCGACGAAGATGTAGCCGCGCGATGCCCAGTATCGCCCGGCCGGATGCAGGATTCGCGTGTACGGCGTCCGCTGCATGACGACGCCGAAGGGACCTTTGCCCACCGGCCGCGCGATGTAGCTCACGAGCTTCGCGCCGTCGCGTGTGCGCATGAAGACGGCGGTGTCTTCGGTGACGGCGTACTGCGAATCGGACACCGCGCCTGGCCAGAGCTCGTAATTCTTCTCGACCACGAACGGCGCGCTGCGGCGCACAAGCCGAATTCGTCGTCCCGCCGGGCGACCGCCGTTGAGCAGGATGCCCGTGAGCGTATCGTGCTGCCACATGCCTCTGAGCGACTGCGGCGCGTCGCTGCGGAGCACGACCGTGTCGCCGTCGCTGCTGACTCGAGCGACCGTGAGCACAGGTTCGCCGGTGCGCCGCACGACGGTGCCGGCGAAGCCGGAGTCGGCGCCCGCGAAGTGCGCGAAGCCCATTCGGCGCCAGCCCTCGAAGCCGCCGCGCGCGACCGAGCCATCGGCGAAGAAAGCATCCCAATCGCCCGCGAGAGTGCTCGCTTTCTCGGGCGGCGAGCAGGCCGCGAGCGTCAGGGCCGCCGCCAGGACCGAGAGGAAACGCTGAGCTCTAAGCATGGAAGTACAATGCACGTCCTTTCTCGCGAGCGCGAGCAGCGCGCAGTACGAGCTTGGGCGCATGAGCGTCGTAGACGTCCGAGCGCGAGACTGAGGCGCTTAGCGCGCGGCACGAGGACAAGACGCCGTAGTCACTCACGACCAAGATTCTGATACCATTTGAGATTCGCGGTCGCAGTGCCGATGCACGCGATGTCGATGCGGCCGTCGCCATTGAAGTCGGCAGCCGCACAACCCGCAGCGGCCATGCGACCGTCGTCGAGCGTCGATCGCGACCACACGTCGATCGACGTCTGTCGGTAGATCCACACGCTGTGACTGCCGCCGCGCTGGCCAATGATGATCTCATCCGTACCGTCGCCGTCGAGATCCGCCATTACAATCGCATGGCCGTCGACGATCGTGGAGTCGACGACTTTCCGCACGTACCGCTTCCCCGTGCCGTCGAGCCGATACACGACGAGCTGGTTGCCGTGCCAGGGCTCAATTGCCGCGAGAATGGTGATCTCCACGTCTTGCCCATTGCCGGCGACGGTACGGAGGCGGCCCACAGCAACATCGCTCGATCCGCCTTTCGGTACAGGCGTCGGATCGCCCACCGCGATCGTCGTGTTCGACCATTCGCCGTTCGCGTGCTCGTACCGGTGAATTCCCGCGAATCCCGCGGAGAGTACGCACGACGTGCAGAGCATTCCTTGAATCGGTTCGATCGCGTGCACGACGCCGTGTTCTGCCGAGAAGATGAATTCGCGCTTCCATTCCGGGGCACGATACGCGAAGATCGGCGTCGCGCCGTCGTAGTTCGGCGGCTGCGCGATCGCCGCCGCGAGCGGCGAGTTGATGAGCCATTTCTGGCCACTCGCGTCTGTGTACCAACGCAGACGATGCGACGAGGGCACGCGATCGATCTCGCGAACGGTCCACGGTTGCCGGACGTCGGCGCCATGCGTGAGGATCGCGACGATGCCGGCGCTCTGGTCAGGCCGTGTCGAGAAACCCGA
>Ga0070681_10002300_pt1 | contig 17486 bp, 17 predicted proteins | sample KBSC83BmetaG_FD_65650 | JGI IMG/M metagenome (GOLD analysis project Ga0070681, IMG submission 65650) | Corn rhizosphere microbial communities from Kellogg Biological Station, Michigan, USA - KBS C8-3B metaG | ecosystem: Host-associated > Plants > Roots > Rhizosphere | place: USA: Michigan...
CCCGGCCACGGCGTGCCGTTTTACGGGCTGAAGACGCGCATCAAGCAACTGGCCGATCATCACGAGGACCGTTGCCGACTGATCGCGGAAGCCTGCCGCGTCGTTCCGCAAACGTCGCGCCAACTGGTCCCGGTCGTGTTCCACAAATACGAACTCGACGTGCACCAGATGGGCTTTGCGGCCGGCGAACTGATCGCGCATGTCAACTACATGCTCAACGAAGGTCGCCTCACCTCGGAAGTGACCGACGGCGTGCTGCAGTTCCGGACCACCTGACAGCGACGGCGTGATATCGGGACAGCCGATGCAGATCGCATTTCGCATCCTGGCCAACACCCCGACCTGGGTCTTCGTGCTGCTCGCCTATTTGATCTGGCAAGGGCTGCAGGCGTTGCGGACGCGGACGCAGGCGGTCTGGCGCATGCTGATCGTACCGCTGGTGTTCTTCCTGATGGGCCTGTCGCGGCTGGTGCTGGCGCGCGACAACGTCATTGCACCGCTGCTGGCCTGGCTGGCGGCGCTGCTGCTGTTCGCAGCACTCGGACTGTTCAACGGCCCGCGGCTACTGGCGGTCGACCGGAAAAACGGCATGGTGACCCGCCCGGGCAGCATCGGGCCATTGCTGCGCAATCTCACGGTGTTCTCGCTGCAATATGGCGTGGCGGTCGCGACCGCCATGAGGCTGGAACCGCATACGGCCGTGGCGATCATCGGCCATGCGGTATCGGGCGCCAGCGCCGGCTATTTTTCCGGCTGGACCGCCGCATTGTGGCGCCGCTACCGCAATTTTAATAGCGGCCCGAATCCCGGAACGTGAATCGCGGCTAGCGCATTGATCAGGATCAACATTTTCCCTGCCTCAGGTGCATCCCGGAGGCCTGCCGGAATGCGGGATTTCGGATAGACATCAAACCTGGAAAAGCTCTAAAAAGACGGAGCTCCCGAAGGCTGGCCAATCCGGCCAGTTCCTTTTCAGGTCGCTTTCCAACTCTCCTGCCAGGTCTCGTGATGGATTACAGCAAGTTCTTCAGCGCCGCCCTCGACCGACTACATGACGAGCGCCGTTACCGGGTTTTCGCCGACCTCGAACGGATCGCCGGCCGGTTCCCGCATGCGCTCTGGCACTCGCCGAAGGGCCCGCGCAACGTCGTGATCTGGTGTTCCAACGACTACCTCGGCATGGGCCAGCACCCGAAGGTGGTCGGCGCCATGGTCGAGACCGCCACGAGAGTGGGCACCGGCGCCGGCGGCACCCGCAACATTGCCGGCACCCATCATCCCCTCGTGCAGCTCGAGGCCGAACTGGCCGATCTGCACGGCAAGCAGGCTTCGCTGCTGTTCACCTCGGGCTACGTCTCTAACCAGACCGGCATTTCGACCATCGCCAAGCTGATCCCGAACTGCCTGATCCTGTCGGATGCGCTGAACCACAATTCGATGATCGAAGGCGTCCGCCAGGCCGGTTGCGAACGCCAGATATTCCGTCACAACGACGTCGCGCATCTCGAACAGCTCTTGATCGCGGCCGGTCCCGACCGCCCCAAGCTGATCGCCTGCGAAAGCCTGTATTCGATGGACGGCGACGTCGCGCCGCTTTCGAACATCTGCGATCTCGCCGAGAAGTACGGCGCCATGACCTATGTCGACGAAGTCCATGCGGTCGGCATGTACGGCCCGCGCGGCGGCGGCATTGCCGAGCGCGACGGCGTCATGCATCGCATCGACGTGCTGGAAGGCACGCTCGCCAAGGCCTTCGGCTGCCTCGGCGGCTACATCGCGGGAAATGCCGACATCATCGACGCTGTGCGCTCCTATGCGCCGGGCTTCATCTTCACGACCGCGCTGCCGCCGGCGATCTGCTCGGCCGCAACCGCTGCGATCCGTCACCTCAAGAGCTCGAGCTGGGAGCGCGAGCGCCACCAGGATCGCGCCGCCCGCGTCAAGGCGATCCTGAACGCCGCCGGCCTGCCTGTGATGTCGAACGACACCCATATCGTGCCGCTGTTCGTCGGCGACCCCGAGAAGTGCAAGCAGGCCTGCGACATCCTGCTCGAAGAGCATGGCGTCTACATCCAGCCGATCAACTACCCGACGGTCGCCAAGGGAACCGAACGGCTGCGGATCACGCCCTCGCCCTACCATGACGACGGCCTGATCGACGGCCTCGCCGACGCGCTGCTGCAGGTCTGGGAACGCCTCGGCCTGCCGCTGAAGCAGAAATCGCTGGCGGCCGAGTAACCCTACCCCTTACGAATCCCCTCAAATTGGGCCGGTGGCGCGATGCGCTGCCGGCCCAATGCGTTTATACTGCCGCTTCCGGCTCTTGGCCGAGAAAGGAGACAGGCCGCGATGCTGCACGACTGGAGCGTAATCGCCGCCGCGTTTGCCTATATCGGGCTGCTGTTCTTCGTCGCCAGCCAGGGCGACCGGCTGTCGCCGAGCCAGCGCGGCCGCGCCGGCATGCTGATCTATCCGCTGTCGCTGGCGATCTATTGCACCTCCTGGACCTTCTTCGGTTCGGTCGGCTTCGCTACCCGTACCAGCGTCGACTTCCTCGCGATCTATGTCGGCCCGATCCTGATGATCGGGCTGTGCACGCCGCTGCTGCGCCGTGTGATCCAGCTCGCCAAGTCGCAGAATATCACCTCGATCGCCGACTTCATCGCCGCGCGCTATGGCAAGAGCCAGGCGGTCGCCGCCACCGTGGCGCTGATCGCGATCATCGGATCGGTTCCCTATATCGCGCTCCAGCTCAAGGCAATGTCGTCGTCGCTGGAGACCATTTTGAGCGAGGACAAGGCGTTCTCCTCGATTCCGGTCATCGGCGACATCGCGCTGGTCGTGACGCTGGCGATGGCGGTGTTCGCGGTGCTGTTCGGCACCCGCCAGACCGACGCCACCGAGCACCAGCACGGCCTGATGCTGGCGGTCGCCACCGAATCCATCGTCAAGCTGGTGGCGTTCCTCGCCGCCGGCGCCTTCGTCACGTTCTGGATGTTCACGCCCGTCGAGCTGATCGAACGTGCAATGAAGACGCCGGAGGCGGTGCGCGCCATCAACTACGCGCCGGGGACAGGCAATTTCCTGACCATGACGCTGCTGTCGTTCTGCGCGATCATGCTGCTGCCGCGGCAGTTCCACGTCAGCGTGGTCGAGAATTCCAGCATGGCCGAGGTCAACCGCGCCCGCTGGCTGTTTCCGCTCTATCTGGTCGCCATCAACCTGTTCGTGATTCCGATCGCGATCGCCGGCCTCATCACTTTTCCGTTCGGCGCCGTCGACAGCGACATGTACGTGCTGGCGCTGCCGATCGAAGGCAATGCGCATCTGCTCAGCGTCGCCATATTCGTCGGCGGCCTGTCGGCCGCGACCGCGATGGTGATCGTCGAATGCGTCGCGCTCTCGATCATGGTCTCCAACGACATCGTCGTCCCGCTGGTGTTGCAGCGCAGCCGCGAGACGCGCCACGGAAGGAAGGATTTCGGCGACTTCCTGCTCAAGGTGCGGCGGTTCGCGATCTTCTCCATCATGGTGATGGCCTATTTCTACTACCGCGTGCTCGGCAACACCCAGCTGGCGGCAATCGGCTTGCTGTCGTTCGCAGCCATCGCCCAACTGGCGCCGGCCTTCTTCGGCGGCCTGTTCTGGCGGCAAGCGACGGCCCGCGGCGCCATGGGCGGCATGCTGGTCGGCGTCGCGGCGTGGATCTACACGCTATTTCTGCCGAGTTTCCTGGAGAACAGCACCGCGGGCCTGATGGTGCTGCAGCACGGGCCGTTCGGCATCGAGGCGCTGCGGCCGCAAGCGCTGTTCGGCGCCGACCTGCCGCCCTTGCTGCATGGCGTGCTGTGGTCGCTCTCGCTCAACGTCCTGACCTACATCGTGATGTCGCTGGCGCGTCAGCCGTCGGCGATCGAGCGGTTACAGGCCGATTTGTTTGTGCCGAACACGCTGGCGCCGATCGCACCGACCTTCCGGCGCTGGCGCACCACCGTGACGGTGCAGGACATCCAGAGCACGGTGGCGCAATATCTCGGCCCCGAGCGCACCCAGAATGCCTTCGAGGCCTTTGCCGCCGGCCACCCGCGCGCGCTCGATCCGGGCATCCCGGCCGATTTCGAACTGCTGCAGCACGCCGAACGCCTGATCGCCTCCTCGATCGGCGCGGCGTCGTCGCGTCTCGTGATGTCGCTGTTGCTGCGCAAGCGGACCGTCTCCGCCAAGGCCGCGCTAAAACTGCTCGACGATTCCCACGCCGCGCTGCATTTCAACCGCGAGATCCTGCAGACCGCGCTGAACCATGTGCGCCAGGGCATCGCCGTGTTCGACGCGGAGCTGCAGCTGATCTGCTCGAACCGGCAGTTCGGCGAAATTCTCGGGCTGCCGCCGCACCTCGTGCAACTCGGCCTTCCCTTGCAGGAAATCCTCGAATTCATGGGCGCTGTCAGCCCCGCCGCGTTCGGCGACGCCGATACGCTGCTGCAGCGGCGGCTGGAGGCCTACACCACCGAAGGCGAGCCCTATCTGGAACGGCTCCCCGACCGTCACATGGTGATCGAGGTTCGCTCCAACCGGATGCCGGGCGGTGGCTTCGTCATCACCTTCTCCGACGTGACGCCGAGCTTCGAGGCCGCCGAAGCGCTGGAGCGCGCCAACGCGACACTGGAAAAGCGAGTGCGCGACCGCACCGAGGAACTCACCCGGCTCAATTCCGAACTGGCGCTGGCGAAAAGCACCGCCGAGGACGCCAACATCTCGAAGACGCGGTTTCTCGCGGCCGCGAGCCACGACATCCTGCAGCCGCTCAACGCCGCCCGACTCTATGTCACCAGCCTGGTCGAACGGCAGAGTGGCGGCGAAGACTCGCGACTGGTCGAGAACATCGACGATAGCCTCGAGGCGATCGAGGAAATCCTCGGCGCGCTGCTGGACATCTCGCGGCTCGATGCCGGCGCGATGACGACCTCGATCACGAGCTTCAAGATGGCCGACCTGATGCGCTCGCTCGAAATCGAGTTCGCGCCGATCGCGCGCGCCAAGGGGCTGGAACTCGCGTTCGTCCCCTGTTCGCTGCCGGCGGAATCCGACCGCTCGCTGCTGCGGCGGCTGTTACAGAACTTCATCTCCAACGCCATCAAATACACGCCGCGCGGGCGCGTGCTGGTCGGCTGCCGCCGCCGCGGACAAAGCCTGCAGATCGGCGTCTATGACACCGGCGTCGGCATTCCGGTGCAGAAACGCGGCGAGATCTTCAAGGAGTTCCACCGCCTCGAACAGGGCGCGCGGATCGCACGTGGCCTCGGCCTCGGACTGTCGATCGTCGAGCGGCTGGCGCGCGTGCTCAACCACGGCATCGCGATATCAGCCAATGCTTCCGGCGGCTCGATGTTCTCGGTGACGGTGCCGATTGCGACCGCCATCAACCATACCGCCGCCGTCACCAGCGCGACGCCGTTGTCCAGGACGTCGATGAACGGCGCGCTGATCGTCTGCATCGAGAACGACGCAGCAATCCTCGACGGCATGAAGACGCTGCTGAAGGCGTGGAACGCCGAGGTGATTGCGGTCACCGATCCCGAAGCCGCGATCGCGGCGATCGAATCTTCCGGCGGCGACGTCACCGGCTTGCTCGTCGACTATCATCTCGACCGCGGCAACGGCGTCGCCGCGATCCGCGAGATTCGCCGCCGCTTCGGCGAAAACATCCCGGCGATCCTGATCACGGCAGACCGCAGCCCGCATGTCCGCGGCGCCGCACGCGGGGAAAACATCGCGATCCTGAACAAGCCGGTCAAGCCGGCTTCGCTGCGTGCCCTGCTCGGCCAGTGGCGCACCCAGCAGATGGTGGCGGCGGAGTAGCGGGGCGCTATCTGTCATTGCCTGCAACAAACGCGAAGCGTTTGTGCAAGGGAGCAAAGCGACGAAGCAATCCATTCTTTCTAGAGGTGGAGAGCTGGATTGCTTCGCTTCGCTCGCAATGACGGCTTACACCATCGCTTTCCCGGCACCCGCCGCGCGCCACCAATTCATCGTCATCCGAACCAGCCTGAGCAGCTCGGCGTCCTCGAAATTCGGCGCTGTCATGACCGCGCCTGCGGCGATCAGGTCGGCATCGATCAACGTCGTCCGCACTCCGATCGTGGCAATGCCCGCCGCGGTGGCCGACTGAATGCCGGAACGGGAATCCTCGAACGCAAGCGACCGTTCGGGCGCGGTGCGTTCGTGACTGCCACCATCGGGATGCCTGCGTGGTCGGCGCGGTCGAGCAGCGTCATCAGGCCGGCCAGCGGCTGAATTTTCCCGGAAGCGAGCTTGCGGAAGGCTTCTTCCTTCTCCGACATGATCGCGGCCTGGCGCTCGGGCGGTTCGCCGGCCAGAAAGCGCTCGCCGATCGATGCGTTGGAAAAGCCCATCAGTTCCTTGGCGGCACGCGCGCGATCGAACGGCTGGCTGCGCGGGGCGAATATCTGATTGAAGGCTTCCACATGCAGCGCATAGGTATCGGCGAGTGTGCCGTCGATGTCGAACAGCAGCGCCTGCCCCGATTCTGGCATCCGCACGATTACGCCGTCGGCGTTCCCTGGCGCCACTGGCCGCCGGCGATTTTTGCAGCGGCGATCACGGCCTGGGTGCGGCTTTCGACGCCGAGCTTCTGCAGGATCGCCGAGACATGGGCCTTGATGGTCGCCTCGGAGACGCCGAGCTCATAGGCGATCTGCTTGTTGAGCAGCCCTTCCGACAGCATCATCAGCACCCGCACCTGCTGCGGGGTCAGCGTTACCAGCCGGTCGCGCAACTTCGTCATGTCGGGGTCGCTGGCGGCGGAAAGGTCGGTGTCCTGGGGAACCCAGACATCGCCGTCCATCACCTTCATGATGGCGTCGCGCAGCGTCTCGACCCCGAAGCGCTTCGGAATGAAACCAGAGGCGCCGAAATCGAGCGACCGCCGGATGGTTCCAGCGTCGTCGCTGGCGGACACGATGACCACCGGGATCGCCGGATATTGCGCGCGCAGATAGATCAGGCCGGAGAAGCCCGAGATTCCCGGCATCGAAAGATCGAGCAGGATCATATCGACTTCGGAATCCTGCTCCAGCAGTACCGTAAGATCGTCGAACGAGCCGGCCTCGCTGATGGTGGCCGAGGTCAAGACACCGGCCACAGCCTGGCGCAAGGCGTCGCGGAACAGCGGGTGGTCATCGGCGATGACGAGATGGGTGCTGGCTGCGGTCGTCATGGATGTCTCTTCATAGAGCACGCGCGGTGAGCCCGTAGCTGCTTGTCTCTTGCCGGGGCGCCGCGTGCAAGCGCGCAATTCTAGCACGTTTGAAAGCAGTTAATCCGGCTGCTTGTGCGGCGCAATATAATCGGCCTTACGGTTCAACCGGAAAGATATTGCCGACCCCCGAAACACGGCCTCGGACGCAGTCGTGCAAAGGGCCAAAAGTCGTATTGGGGGGGCTTTCACGGCGATGTTACCTTGGTGCGAAGCCCATGGCGCAATCCGGCTGAGTTCGGTTCATGGGATCAAACCTACGCCAACGATTTCGGGGAGCACACAATGACCATGGCTGCAGCAGCGAGCCCAGGCGCTCGGACGGGTGGAATGACCGCGGAGGAACGAAAAGTCATTTTCGCTTCCTCGTTGGGTACCATCTTCGAATGGTACGATTTCTATATCTACGGAACGCTCGGCGCCTTCCTTGCAAAATACTTCTTCTCGAACGTGCCGCCGAACGTCGGCTTCATCTTTGCGTTGCTGGCGTTTGCGGCGGGTTTTGCCGTCCGTCCGTTCGGCGCGCTGATCTTCGGACGCCTCGGCGATCTCGTCGGCCGCAAATACACGTTCCTCATCACGATGGGCCTGATGGGCGTCGGAACGTTCTTCATCGGCATGCTGCCGGGCTACGAAACCTGGGGCATTGCGGCGCCGATCGTTCTGATCGGGCTGCGGCTGGTCCAGGGTCTTGCGCTTGGTGGCGAGTATGGTGGCGCGGCGATCTACGTCGCCGAGCATGCCCCTCCGGGCAAGCGCGGCTACTACACTTCATGGATTCAGACCACCGCGACGCTCGGTCTGTTCATGGCACTGCTGCTCATTCTGGGCATTCGCAGCTGGATGGGCGAGGAGGCCTTCGGCAATTGGGGATGGCGTATCCCGTTCCTGCTGTCGGGCATCCTGCTCGCGGTGTCGATCTGGATCCGGTTGAGCCTGAATGAATCGCCGATCTTTGCGAAGATGAAGGCAGAGGGCAAAACCTCGAAGCGGCCGTTGAGTGAAGCTTTCGGCGAGTGGAACAATGCCAAGATCGCGATCCTGGCCCTGCTCGGCGCGACCGCCGGCGAAGCTGTGGTCTGGTATGGCGGACAGTTCTATGCGCTGTTCTTCCTGACCCAGACGATCAAGGTCCCCGGCGTGACGGCGCAGATCATGATCGTGGTCGCCCTGGCTCTCGGCACGCCCGGCTTCATCCTGTTCGGCTGGCTGTCCGACAAGATCGGCCGCAAGCCGATCATCCTTGCCGGCTTCCTGCTGGCGGCGCTGACGTATTTCCCGATCTTCAAGGGAATTACCCACTTCGCCAATCCGAAGCTCGAGACGGCGCTGGCGTCGTCGCCGGTGACGGTGATCGCCGATCCCTCCGAATGCTCGTTCCAGTTCAAGGCGACCGGAACCGAGAAATATACGACGGGTTGCGATATCGCCAAATCGGCGCTGGTCAACCTGTCGGTGAACTACAACAATCAGGAAGCGCCGAAGGGTACTCCGGCGTCGGTCAAGATCGGCGATCAGACCTTGACTTCGACCTCACCGGACTTCGCCAAGGCGCTGCCGGCGGCAATCAAGGCGCATGGCTATCCGGCATCGGCCGATCCCGCCGAAATCAACACGGTCATGACCGTGGTGTTGCTGTGGGTGCTCGTCGTCTATGTCACGCTGGTCTACGCGCCGATCGCAGCGTGGCTGGTCGAACTGTTCCCGAGCCGAATCCGCTACAGCGGCCTGTCGCTGCCCTATCATATCGGCAACGGCTGGTTCGGTGGCTTCCTGCCGGCAACGGTGTTCGCGATAGTCGCCGCGACCGGAAACATCTACTCCGGTCTCTGGTACCCGGTCATCATCGCATGCATGAGTCTGGTTGTCGGCTTCCTGTTCCTGCCGGAAACCAAGGACGTCGATATCAAGAACTGACGGGCTAGCGGGATTTGCCGGCGGCTTCGGAGCCGCCGGTCGCCCAAACCCAAGCGGCCGCGGAGCGATCCGCGGCCGTTTCTTTTGGGGCTGCGCAACGTGAAACCATGATCCATGGCTTGCGCCCGCAGTCCCGCGACCTACTTTTCCCGCATGAACGGCAAAACTATTTTGATTTCGGGGGCAGGAATCGCCGGACCGACGCTCGCGTTCTGGCTAAGGGCCGCCGGGCTGCAGCCTACCCTGGTTGAACGTGCGCCGGAGCCGCGCACGGGCGGTTATGTCGTCGACTTCTGGGGCCTCGGATACGACATTGCGGAGCGCATGGGCTTGATCGGGGACATCAACCGCATCGGCTACCACATGCGCGAGATGCGAATTGTCGACCAGACCGGCAAGCGGCTGGCTGGCTTCGGAACCAGCGTTTTCGGAGAGCTGACCAATGGGCGCTATGTGACGCTCGGACGCAGCGAGCTCTCGCGATTGCTGATTGAGAAGATCAAAGGCACGACAGAAGTTATCTTCGACGATGAGGTTGTCGGCCTGCAGCAGCAACAGGATCACGTGAGGGCCAGCTTCAGGCAAGCAGGCGAACGCCGCTTCGACCTGGTGATAGGCGCCGACGGCCTGCATTCGAAGGTTCGAAGCCTTGCACTTGGACCGCAACAGCGCTTCGAGAAACACCTCGGATACGCGGTCGCGGCTTTCGAGGTCCGTGGCTATCGTCCGCGCGACGAGGATGTCTACGTGATGTATGGAGAACCGGGCCGGATGCTCGGCCGCTTTACGATGCGGGACGATCGCACGCTGTTTCTGTTTGTGTTCGCCACTGGCGACGAACCCGTGCCGGAAGCGCTGGCGTTGCAGAAGACCATGCTGCAAAACAGATACGGCGCCGGGAAGTGGGAATGCTCGCGCATTCTGGCCGAACTGGATCGCAGCCCGCAGCTCTACTTTGACCGGGTCAGCCAGATCAGGATGGATCGCTGGTCGCAAGGCCGCGTCGCCCTGGTGGGAGACGCTGCGTTCTGCGTTTCCCTGCTGGCCGGACAAGGCTCCGCTCTTGCGATGATTTCCGCCTATGTGCTGGCGGGCGAAATCGCCAGGGCCGGCGGGCGGCACGAACAGGCCTTTGGCAGATACGATGCGTTGCTGCGCGCCTTCATCAACAAAAAGCAACAGGGCGCCGAGCGCTTCGCTTCCGTCTTCGCGCCGGCTACGCAATGGGGCCTTTACCTGCGCAACCAGATCATCCGCGCCTTTGCGATCAAGGGACTAGCCAGGCTGATTGTGGGAGGCGATATCGTCGATACGCTGCGGCTGCCCGACTACCACTGGCCGTTACTGCACGAGTCCGCAGCCAATTGATGCGGCACGCACATCGGATGATGCGGCACGCACATCGGATCCGCGGCCGTTCGGTTTTGGGACCGCCACGCAACGCTAGTCCGCCACACTGCCGACGAACTGCAGCACCACCTCGCGGCGATGCGGTCGCGCGCGGTGCTCGACCAGATAGATCGCCTGCCACGTGCCGAGCGCCGGCGCGCCGCCGAGTACCGGAATGTGCAGCGAGGTGGCGGTCAGCATGGTCTTGATATGCGCCGGCATGTCGTCCGGACCTTCGGTATCGTGCCGCCATCCGGCATTCTCGGGCGCCAGCCGGTTCAGCGCCGTCGTCAAATCGGCGAGCACGGTCGGATCGGCATTTTCCTGGATCGTCAGCGACGCCGAGGTGTGGCGGATGAACAATGTCACCGCACCTTCGCGCGCTCCGGCATCGGAGACGAATTTCGCGACTTCGGCGCTGAGATCGGTAAAGCCGGTACCGGGTGTCTGCACTGTCAGCAGCGAGGAGACGATGGTGGTGGCGCTGACGGCCGAGGGGATGGTGCGGGAGATGGATTTGGATGCGGTCATCATGGTCTCCCAATGCGTCGAGAGAATTCGTCAGCCGCTCAAATCTTGCCGTTGACGTCCTTCTGCACGCGGTTGGCCATCTCGATCAACCGCCGCCAGGCTCGCTCCAGGAACGACATCATGCGATCCATGTCGCGGTCGCTCGGCAGCGGGATTTCGATCTTGCGTTCGCCCTCGGCGACCTTCGGCTCGCTCTTCTTCAGCGAGTCCGATTTCGGCAGCGGCTCATCGATCTTGCCGGTCACCGTCGGCTCGCGTTCGGCGAGCTGGGCTTTCATCTTTTCATTGTCGGCCTGCAGCCGGCCGATTTCGGCGTCCAGCGCCGCCCGTTCGTCAGGCACGGCGTAGCAGGCCCAGCCCGCGCCCGAATTATTGCAGGTCGAGACCGCTCCGGTCCGGGTGTCGAGCCGCAGCACGCCGTCAGCCAGCGGCGACAGCGCGTAGCGGCCGTTCTCGGTGTCCGGCAGCGCACCGGCGCGCGCGTGGCCCGCGACGCAAAGCGTCAACGCAGCGGCCGCGATGATCGGCAGAAACTTCGAGGACGACGTCGCTGTGCTCATGAGCTTGCTCCCGCCTCAGTACCGTAAACAATAGGCTCTAAACGTGTGAGCTATAGGGCGCGCGGCCGGACTTCAACGCGTCGCCAAGCAAATCGATCCGGTCCTGACCCCAGAACACCTCACCATTCAGCACGTAAGCCGGTGAGCCGAACACGTCGTTCGCCAGCGCATCCTGGCGGTTCTGCTCATAGGCGGCGCCGATCGCCTCCTGCTCCGATCGCTCCACCAGTTGCTTGCCGGGCAGACCGGATTCGTCGGCCAGTTTCGCAACCGTGGCGGGATCGGCGAGACTGAGCTGATCTTCCCAAACTGCGGCAAAACCCCGCGCCAGATATCGGTCGGGGTCGAGACCGGCCTCGATCGCGGCGATCGCGACGCCGTCGGGGAGCCGGGCGTTGAACGGCCAGTTCGCCGGCTGCAGGTGGAATTTCAGGCCGCCTCTGTCGCGCCAGCGCTGCAACTCGACCATTCGGTAGCGCTGGCGCACCGGATGTCGCTTCATCAGCGGCAATCCGCCGGTCTCCGAAAACAGGTCGACCAGCACCACGGGTTTGTAATTTACCTTGAGATCGTAGGTACTTACGAGGCCCCGAAAAGCCCGATGTCCGACATAGGCCCATGGCGATAGAAACGAGAAATAGTAGTCGACCTGGCGCGGCATGCCGGCTCCGGAACGAGGATCTAGTGATCGCCTCGAGCATCCCAACAGACCGGCCAAATCCGCGCAAGATCGATCCGTGGCGCATCAGCTGCTGCACTGCGATGACGGGTCCACAGGATTGTCGGCGACCTGCAAATAAACTCAGTTAAATCAATGCGCTAACTGGCTACCACACAATCTTGACTTGATTAGATGCGGTAAGTATGGTCCGCGCGGCTTTTAAGGGTGACGGGCGCAATTTCCATCAACCGCGGCATCGTTTAGGGTCTTGGGCATGGCCGAAGACAACAACGACAACGCAGGTGGACATCGCGATCATTCGTCCTCCGACGAAGCTGCGCTTTCCGCAAGGCTCGGAAGTCTGGATCACCGGTTGTCCGAAATTCGTGACAGCCGAAAAATCAGGACTGACCAACCCGGAACCGAAAGCGGAGATGCGGCGGCCAGAGCTTCGGCAATGGCGATCGGTTTCCGCCTTTCCTCGGAGTTGGTCGCGGGCGTTGTCGTCGGGGCGGCGATTGGCTGGGGGTTCGACCGTTTGTTGTCGACATCGCCGTTCGGGTTCATCGTGTTCCTGCTGCTCGGCTTTACTGCCGGCGTGGTCAACGTGGTGAGATCTGCAAAGGCAGGACCGGACAAGCGCTGAGCGTCGACGGGAAGTCGTGACATTTGAAATTCGATTGCCGGCCAGGCCGGTGGACAAAGAGCCGCGCGGATGAAAATCGACCCGATCCATCAGTTCAATATCGAGCCGCTGTTCACGATCGGCCATATCGGCAACCAGACGATCGCCTTCACCAACTCGTCGCTCTACATGTTCATCACGGTCGCGGTGATCTCGATCCTGATGATCGGCACCGGACGGCAACTGGTGCCCGGGCGCCTGCAGTCGATCGCCGAAATCAGCTACGAGTTCGTCGCCAGCACGATCCGCTCTACCGCCGGTTCGGAAGGCATGAAGTTCTTCCCGCTGATCTTCTCGATATTCATGCTGGTCTGCGTGTCGAACCTGATCGGCATCATTCCATACGGGTTCACGATTTCGAGCCACATCATCGTCACCGCGGCGCTGGCGCTGCTGGTGTTCTTCACCGTGCTGGTCTACGGCCTCTACAAGAACGGCTTCAAGTTCTTCAAGATCTTCGTGCCCTCCGGCGTGCCGATCTACATCCTGCCGCTGGTGATGTTCATCGAAGTCCTGTCGTTCTTCCTGCGTCCGGTCTCGCACAGCGTGCGTCTGTTCGCCAACATGCTGGCCGGCCACATCGCGCTGAAAGTGTTCGCGGGCTTCGTCGCCATGCTCGGCTTCTCGCTCGGCGCGCTCGGCTGGGCCGGCGGCGTGCTGCCGCTGGCGCTGACGGTGGCGTTGACCGCGCTGGAGCTGCTCGTCGCCTTCCTGCAGGCCTACGTGTTCGCGATTCTGACCTGCATCTACCTCAACGACGCCATTCATCCGGGACACTAAACGGTCCGGGGAATTTCCACCCACACTTTGTCTTATCTCTCAAGGAGCTCTAGAAAATGGAACCGGCAGCAGCAAAACTTATCGGCGCGGGCATCGCATGCATCGGCATGGGCGGCGCAGGCGTGGGCGTGGGCATCATCTTCGGCAACTACCTCGCCGCAGCCGTGCGCAACCCGTCCGCAGCCCAGGGCCAGTTCGGCAACCTGATCTTCGGCTTCGCCGTGACTGAAGCGCTCGGCATTTTCTCGCTGCTGATCGCGCTGCTGCTGCTGTTCGTTCCGCTCTGAGCGGCACCCTGTCGCGCCGTCCGTTCCGGACGGCGCGTCTGACAGCAACAGGAGGACCCCGTGGCTGAAACGAGTCATGGTACGCCGGCCAAGGGCCACGAGACCGGCGCCCACACCGAAGCCCCAGGCGGCCACGTCGGAGGATTTCCTCCGTTCGAGTCGTCGACCTACGCTTCGCAGCTGGTGTCGCTCGTCATCGCGTTTGCCGCGCTCTATCTGATCGTGTCGCGCATTGCGCTGCCGCGTGTCGGCGGCGTGATCGATGCCCGTGCCAATGCGATCGAGGGCGATCTTTCGGCAGCGCAGAAGCTGAAGGACGAGTCGGATGCGGCGCTGAAGGCCTATGAAACCGAACTCGCTTCGGCGCGTTCGAAGGCCCAGGCGATCGGCAACGAAACCCGTGAGAAGCTGAATGCCGCTGCGGAAGCCGAGCGCAAGACGCTGGAAGACCAGCTCAACGCCAAGCTTGCCGCCGCCGAAAAGCAGATCGCGGCGACCCGCGAGAGCGCGATGGGCAACGTGCGCGGCATCGCCGCGGATGCGGCCAGCGCCATCGTCCAGCGCCTCACCGGCGTGCTGCCCGACGGCAACACGCTGAGCAGCGCGGTCGACGCTTCGTTGAAGGGATAGTCTGATGTTCTTCGAACCGGAAACCTGGGTCGCGGTAGCCTTCGTCATTTTGATGGTGCTGTTCGCCTATCTGGGCATCCACCGCACGGTGCTGACGGCGCTCGACAAGCGCGCCGACCGCATCAAGGCCGAACTCGACGACGCCCGCCGTCTGAAGGAAGAAGCCGCCAAGCTGCTCGCCGACTACAAGTCGAAGCGAACCAGCGCGGAGCGCGAGGCCGAGGAGATCATCGCCAACGCCAAGGCCGAAGCCGAGCGCATCGCGTCGGAAGCCAAGGCCAAGATGGAAGACTTCGTCGCCCGTCGCACCAAGACCGCCGAGGGCAAGATCGCGCTCGCCGAAGCGCAGGCTGTGGCGGACGTTCGTTCTGCTGCGGCCAACGCCGCCGTCGCCGCCGCCTCGACCATCCTGTCGCAGTCGGTCAAGGGCTCGGTCGCCGACGACCTGCTCGCCAAGGGCATCGCCGAAGTTCGCTCCAAGCTGAATTAGAGCCGCCTCAATCGATTGAATAAATAAGCCGGCGCGAGATGATCGCGCCGGTTTTTTACTGCTTCTTTCTATGCGGCGCCGGCGCCGGACGCTCGGGCTTCAGCGACTGCGGGTCGAAGCCGATATAGAAAATGTAGCTGTCGCCGAGCGCACCTGAAGGCGCCGGATAGACCAGATCCTCGGCCACCATCGTGAACGGCTCGCTGCCGGTTTCCGTCATGTTGACGGTGGTCTGGTAGGCCTTGGTGGCGATGGTCTTTTCCGACACGCCGCCTTGCACCACGGCGACGCGGATCGGAACCTGGATCGAGGACGGCGCGCCGGCGGGACCGGCAATGACGCGCCCCTGAATGCCGATCCGTGCGGTGATCACGCCGCCGTTGACGCTGCATTCGCGGGCCATCTTGGTAATGGTCGCCTGAAACCGCAGGTCGTTACCGACCGGTTGCTTGCCGGGCGCGGCCACCGCGTAGGTCGAGGCGCCGGCCCGGACCGTGACTGGCGGACAGGTCAAATCTCCGGTGTCTTCCGGCACGGGCGCTCCTGGCGCAGCCGCGGCCGGCTCGTCCGATTTGCCGCCGAACAGGCTCTTGAAGCGATCGCCCAGCGACTGCGCCGATGCCGGCGCAGCCAGCAGGCTGCAAGCCATCCCGGCCACTACAGCGACTTTCACCAACCGATTGTCACCCATGCGACGTCCCCGGCATCCACGTCATTTCATCGTCATCGTCCACGGCGGCCTTATAGCAGGCCAATGGCGGCGAACCCAAGGCACCGTGATTAGCCAAAGGGTGCCCGAATGCGGGTTCAGCCGCGAAAATCCTCGTGCAGCATGCCGAACAGCAGGTGGTCCTGCCAGATGCCGTTGATGCAGAGATAACGCCGCGCCAGCCCCTCGCGGGTAAAGCCGCATTTCTCCAGCACCCGGATCGACGGCGCATTGGTCGGAATGCAGGCGGCCTCGATGCGGTGCAGATTGAGCTCGCCAAACAGCGTCGGCAGCAGCACGCGCAACGCCGCGGTCATGTAGCCGCGATGGGCATGGGGCTCGCCGACCCAATAGCCGATGGTGCCGGCCTGCACGATGCCGCGGCGCACGTTCGCCAGCGTGATGCCGCCGATCATGGTGCCGTCGGACTCGCGGAAGACGATGAACGGATACGAGCGGTCGGACGCGATGTCCTCGGCATAGCGCCGCAGCCGGCGGCGGAAGCCGGCCCGGGTGAGGTCATCGGACGGCCAGATCGGCTCCCACGGCGTCAGGTAGGCACGGCTGGTTTCACGCAAGTGCGCCCATTGCGGGAAGTCCGACATCTGCGGCGCGCGCAACAGCAGGCCGTGGCCGCGCGGCACGAGCGCGGCCGGTCCGCTGGTTGGCAAACGAAACAGGGCCATGCCCTACACTCCCCCCGCAAAGAGCAATATTCAATGCAGCAGCGTCTTCGCCTTTGACCGGGTCAATCCTTCCGCAAAAGCCACCGCCGTGTCCAGACCCCTGCCGCTGCCCAGCGCCACCACCGCCGGCCGGCTGCGGGACAACAGGCCCCGCGCGGCGTTGCGGGTCGATTCGACGCTGACCGCGTCGATCCGCGCCACCAGCTCTTCCACCGTCAGCGGCCTGCCATAGGCAAGCACGTGGCGTGCCAGCTGCTCGGCACGCGACGAACAGCTTTCCAGCGCCATCAAGAGCCCCGCCTTCATCTGCGCCTTGGCGCGGGCGATCTCGGCTTCGGTCAGGGTTTCGACGGCGTCATTGATGACGTCGACGATCACTTCCATCATCTCGGGCGCATCGGCGGGATCGGTGCCGGTATAGAGGCCGAAAAAGCCGGTGTCGGCATAGGGCGCGTGGAAGGTGTAGATCGAATAACAGAGGCCGCGCTTTTCGCGCACTTCCTGGAACAGCCGCGACGACATTCCGCCGCCGAGCGTGTTGGTGAACACCTGCATCGAGAACAGCGAAAGATCGGTCTGCGGCACGCCTTCCAGCGCCAAGGTCAGATGCGCCTGTTCGAGGTCGCGGTGCACCACGCGCGAACCGCCCTTGCCGAACATCGCCGCCTGCGGCTTCGGCGCCTGATCGCCGCCGAAGCTGGCGAATTTCTGCGTCACTTCCGCGACCACCTGCTTGTGGTCGACGGCGCCGGCGGCCGCCACCACCATGTTGGGCCCGCGATAATGTGTCGAGAGATAATTTCCTAGCATGTCGCGATCGAATTTCTGCAGCGTCTTGGCGGTGCCGAGCAGCGAGCGTCCCATCGGCTGATCGGGATAACAAAG
>Ga0070681_10002304_pt1 | contig 17467 bp, 10 predicted proteins | sample KBSC83BmetaG_FD_65650 | JGI IMG/M metagenome (GOLD analysis project Ga0070681, IMG submission 65650) | Corn rhizosphere microbial communities from Kellogg Biological Station, Michigan, USA - KBS C8-3B metaG | ecosystem: Host-associated > Plants > Roots > Rhizosphere | place: USA: Michigan...
GGCAAACTTTTGGGCGTCAAAAGGCGCGAAATCTTGGAAGCGAGTTTTTCAACAGAATCGGCCAAGAGCGGACATCGAGATAGACAATTAGGAAAGTCGACTGTGACCCGTGTTTTTCCGTGCTTTCGACTTCGTGCTTTTCGTTCAGCCGAGTGCTTGCTTCTCCAGCTCGCGCTTGATGTAGGTTTCGCTCAACCTGTGGGTCAGTTCGATCAGGCTGAAGATGCGGTCGTCCTGCTCTTCATCCGACCAAGGGACAACCATTCCTCCATGCATGGCGGTGTTACGGATCTTCTCCCATGCGGCAATCTGGTCTGCAGTGATGGTTTCATCATCCACCAAGGTCTTCAGGGTTTTGGCGACGCCCTTCGTCTTGAAGCCAGCGATATAGTTGATAACAACACTGCGCAGATCGTCATTGCCTTTCCATTTCGTCACAGTCTCTTTCAGGCTTTCGATATCGGCTTCCGGCCAATCCGATTTTCGCTCCGCTTCCGAGAACATCATCTTCACGACACCTTCGACGACGCTGGCCAAGGTCATGCATAAGACCCAGTTGGTGCCGTTGGTCGCCTGAATGATCTCCCAGTAGTACTGGATCAATGGATGCGCTTCAAAATTGCGATGGCCACTAGAGTCCTTGGCCATGGCGATCACCTTCAGAATGTCTCTATACAGGCTCCAGAAGCGCTCTCCAGCCCGGAGCGGATCTTTGGCGCAGGATATTGGCTGTTAGCGAGTTGGCCGGCGCTCCCGATGAAGAGCCAAGACTGATAAACGCTTTACCGTTGCCAAAATTCCGGGCGCGCAGCCTTGGATACACCACCTCTCCAAGCAGCAGATTCAGCGGCTCGCTGATCCAGTTCTCCAGGTGCGGATGTGGAAAGGTCCGCGAAGTATCTGCTACTACCCAGACACGCTCTCGATCGGCAGAGCAGTAGAACTCGATGATGGTGTCGATAACACTGACTGTTTTCGTACCAGAGCTTCGCGACGAGAGCACTTCCTTGCCGTCCCGAAACACGGTCTTAACCATATTCATGGGGATGGGAAGTCGCAGGGGGCGGTCGTACACCAGTTCCACGCTGCTCTTGTCGGACACACCAAATCCTTCGGCATCAGTGTGGAGCCTGTGGATCGGACCGGAAAGCGACCAACCATTTCCCTGCACTTCACCAAGGATCAGCTTCGTCCAGCCTCCCGACCACTCCGTGCCATCGTAGCCAACGGCGTTCACTCTGAACTGCTGCAGGATTTCGTACGGGTTTTTCTGGGCTTGCACGATTTTCCGAAAAGCGTCGGAGCCATCGCGGGGGGTACCATGCATGAAGAAGCTGATTTTTGTGTCGGCACCGATCTTGATATGTCCCGGCCCTGTGAAGACCGGCGGTTCGTGGTCGCGGCCCAAGATTTCCATGTGTGGGCACTCGATGGTGACCGGGCCTCTCAGCAAACGATCCACCCAGCGGGACAACGTACGCGCGCTCATCGGCGAACTCTCACATTAACCTTGTCATTCCCGGCAGCATAGTCCGGATAAGCGAAGTGCATTCGGGCCATCCCACGTCTCGCGAGTCGATCCCGGATGCAGCCTGCGGCCTTATCCAGGCGATGGCAGCTGAAGGATGCGCAGTAGCAAATAACAACATGTCACGCCGGGCGACCTCTGCCCAGCCTGCCGAAACGAACACATCGAGCAAAGAGTCGAAAAGTACAGGCCTTTCCGCGGCTGCTCCAACCGTCTGCGCTGCCGAGCGACTGCGCCACTTCGCTAAACAGCCAAGAGTGGACATCTAGCTCACTCAAGTGCCAAGAACGAACATCATCGATCCGTTACACACTGCAGATGACTCCAAGGTCGCATCCAATGGTTTCTTTCAAGTACGTGGCGGCGGAGGCGATCACCATGTTCTGGTCGGCCGTCCTGTTTGCCAATGAAAGGCCTGGTTGCACCACGAGGATCTCCGCATCAACACGTTTGAATCGGTAGGCCTTCACGATGTTGTTCAACTCCACAGGGCTACCTGCGAGGTATCGGCTCGGTCGTGCATCGGTCGCCAACTTCTCGTTTCTGCTGTTGATGTGCTGGCCCAGGTCCCTGAACCGCCATTTCCATTTTGCCGAGCGAACGGCTTGGGAGCACACCTCAACCACGTCCTTCACGCGTTCCCCAGCCGTCTGACGACCCGAGAATTTGCAGTGGGCCAGCACCAGACGGATACGATCCGGTTCGTCCTTGAGGCAAACTAGGTCGGCAGCTTCGCCCGCTGCGTCGTCGTCGAACACCACGTCGAAACCGCCCTGGACGAAATGCTGCGCGGTCTTCCACTGGATTGAGTCCCTACGCATTTGTCCATTTCGCCAGAGCGATTCGACTGTCAGATCGACGCCCTGCCAATCCCATGCCTCAAATTGGCTCGCATCGAGTTGCAGCTCCCGTGGATCCTGTGGCTTGATCAGGAGATTTCCATCTAACTCAGAAAGATTTATGAAACGGATCAGGGGCGGGTACCAACTGAAGTACTCGGACGCACCGAAATCGTGATTCCCGATCTTAATCGACAGTTCGTTCCCACCCGTCTGGCAAACCTGGAATCCGCGCTCCGCCCCCACGGTCAACGTGAAGGTTGCGAGCTCCGAAACATCGCCGGTCCTGAGCGCAAAATATGCGCTGTTCCCTTCTTTCCCACGATATTCGATGTCAACGAGATATATCGGCCACTCGGCGCCTCCAGAGGCAAACGCGACCCGTTCCACCGAGAGACCCAGCAGCTCCGCCGGCCACTCGACGGTGAGCACTTCCTCATTCGGCATGCCGCCGACTTCCAGCGGAACTAGGACGTTAGCAATGATGTCCGCGACGTTGATCGTGTCGTCAACAAGCTTCGAGCCAATCGCCTTGCACCAATGGACGAGAGAAGGAATGGAGCCTTGTTCTCTCGACCATACGCGTCCTTTGAACGAGCACCCGATAGCAACTTTGTTTCCTTCTTCCCAGCCTGTCGCGCTCACGTTGTTCTTGACGGAACCGGCACGCTCGGAAATTCCCAGCGCATCCGCGACGTCCGCTCCGGTATACATGGCATAGCTCAGGTTCCGTCTGCCGTGCTTTTTCACGCCTAAGCTCTGGAACATGAGGCGATTGATTCGGCCCAGCGACCGGAACACTCGTTCGCCGCTGATCAGTATCACCTCGCCGGAGACGGCCTGCGCCAGCTCCTGGAACATGGAGCCGTGGTCAGTTGACGAGAGAAACAGCAGCCCCGCTCCCGCGTCATAGTGCAGCACGAAAAGGGCCCATTCCCGATCGCGAACTTCCTTGGACTGCATCCAGCGCAGTTGGGGCTCGCTCCTTGTCACGAAGTACAAGGTCTTGGTTTGTTCGTGCAGCCAAACCGCGTGGACATGACGTTCCTTGCCAAGGCCTTGGTGGAATCTGGCGGGAACGAATTGTTCTGCTTGATAGGCAACGGTGCTGAAGATCGGCCGAAGCAACTTGTGCGAGATGGAAACATCGTCGCCAGATAGCTTGTCGAGCCGTTGCGACGACTGAAGGAACTCAATTAGTTCCGCATGGTCTTGCGCTGCTTCCGAACTGAGCTCGCTTAGCAGCTTGTTCCAGTCGGCATCTTCGCTATAAAGGCGTTCCAGCGCACCGGAAACCCTAGTGTCTGCGATATTGGCGACGACGGTGGCGTCTCCGATGTTCTGGCCCGCGACCCGAGTAAACCGACCGGTAAACTGCAACAGGATGGCCAGGCTGCGGTGCATGTCATGGATTGCCGCTACCTTCAGTCGGGGAAGGTCGAACCCCTCTCCTAGCATGTTGACGCACACTGCAATTTTGGATCGACCAGCCTTCAGCTTCTCCACCTTGGCATTAGCGCCCGCGTTCTCCGAGTGAATGAGAACCGGCTCCAAATCGGGGGCCAGTTCCCGATAGATATGTTCCACGGCTTCGGCACGTCCAATGCTCTCGCACCGAGCCATGAGCAGATGGTCGTATCCAGCTTCCAGATCCTCCCTCAACTGCTGGATGGCCGCCTCGGCAATTGCCCGGTCAGCTCGCACTGCTCCGCGAACCTCGAAGACGGACTCGAATTTGATCGGCTTGAAGTAGCCGTCTTGCTGTGCTTGGCCAAGCGGGTAGTTGAATACGACCTTTCCGTCAACCAGCTGCCCGTCGCGCCGGAAAGGCGTCGCCGTGAACTGAAGCGTATGAACGTCCTTGAATGCATCCCTGACACGCGCCCAGTTGGATGCTGGGACATGGTGCGCTTCGTCCAGGATTAGAGCGCCGCACCTTTGCGCCAACGCATCGAGAATAGCGGTTTCCGTACCCACGCCGACGGCACTCGCAGTGACCACCACAACGTTGCATGCCTCTATCAGTTCAAGGTCCTCGGGTGTCTGGGGGCGCTTGTTGATGATCCCGACGATGGGATTGGGTACATCTTCGGGCAGCACCTTGAGTTTCCTGAGCAACCCGAATGTCAGGAACTTTTGCGCAGTCTGAGCTCGAAGGGCGTCCCACGGGACCACGACCAACGCTGGCGATCGTCCAAAAGCGGCAAGGACGGCCAGCATCGTCTCCGTCTTGCCCGTACCGGTCGGCATTACGATCGTCGCCGGCTGATGATCCAAGCTCCAGTGTGCCCCGATGGCATGCAACGCGCCCAGTTGCGGCGGCCTCAGCCCCTCTTTGCCAGGCAGCACGGTTTCATCTTCCTGTCTCACCTCGGACCGGAAGGAGAGTCGCCCCTCCCAAGAGGCCGCAATCTCCTTGGCAACGCGGAGCCAACCGACTTGCGCAACCCTCGTCTCGAACTCCTCAATCAGGCGGTGGTTTCTCCATTGATAGCCGCCTTCTGGACGTTCCTTCAGGACGCCGTCCACGCCGGCTGGACGAGCAATGTTCGGCCTCGATGTCACCAGCACTCGCTCGCCGTTCGCCAAGTACAAAGCCGGCAGCGTGGTTCTCGAAGTGATCCGCACTTCGTATCGTTCTAGGATCTCGACCTCGACGGCCTGGCGTAAGGCATGGCGGATCCGCCCCTTCGGAAACGGCTTGTTCACCACTAACGGCGGTAATCGGATCATAGCCAGGCCCCCTACCTGCACTCGTCACACCCAATTTAACTCATGTCCGCTTTGGGTCGCATCTCGACCGTTACGGACCCGAGGCTCGCGACTGTCCGCGGCACGGGCGCTCTCCGGCCAGGAGGGGACCTTCGCCGCCCGGATGGCCGCCACATTGCGGACGCTCGCGGGCAGAAAGTTCTATATTGGAATTGTCCGCAAATTGGAGAAGCTTACGACTCCAGCTCGCGGAGCTGCTCGTCGGTCAACACGGTTATGCGTACAGTTGATCGCCGCGGTTGTGCCGGCGAAGACACCACCCCTTGTTTGCTTCTTTTCCCCTTGCGTACCGCGTCCACCCTCGCTCTGTCCTTGTGCGCGGCCTTTCCCGCTTCGCGCCGCTCCCGAATTCCGATGAGGGGCCGCGGCCACACCTGGTTGGTGCCTGCGAAGATTGAATGCCAACGAGGATTTGACTCGATGTCCTCCAATGGCAAAAACCACCATCCCATGGCTCTAGTGGTCGGATCAAAGTTCGCTGTTCGCGCGCCGATCAAGTCGGCCAATTCTTGCTCGACGTCGGGGTGCCTGTTGCCCAAGCTGGCAGGCGCAACAATAAGGTACTCCTCTTGGAGGTTGCGACGGTCTGGCCCAATCCAAAGACTCTCCACGACCCTATCGATAATGCCATTCTTTTTGGTCCAGCGGTTCGGCGATTGGCCGATCATGCGCTCATATTCGACTAGGATGCGGCGATCGGGCTCAGGCCATGCCGCGCCGTCGGCCACGTGCGGTTCCACGCGACCACGCCAGAGTTCCCTTTCGAACTCGGCGTCGTATTCGCCGATTCCAAGGGTAACCAGTCCAGACATGAGGTCATGGATGAATTTGACTGGCAGCTTGACCGCGCGACCCGCGCATCCGGTTCGAAGAGCGCGACGCACCATTTCAGGATCGGACAGGCATTTCCGCACACCGGATAGGTGTCCTTCGATTCCCCGCGTGGTCAGGAAAACCTTGCGTCTAAGTTCTCCCGCCCAGATCCATGCCAGAGCGCGACGCTGGACCATTTTGGATACAACGCGCCGAAGAATGTCGCGCTGAACATGCGGGAAAAGCGCGTACACAATTTGCAAAGTGATGCCGCCCCCTAGGTTGTCAGCGGCACGGAGGATCGTGTCTGTTCGGTCATTGAGGCTCATGACAGGTTACCTCCGATCATCGAACCGGAGCGCACCACTTCGCGTTCTCTTGCGGTGGCTATGTAGCCGGAAGCCGACTCCACATCGGTCCCACGCGCCCGCTTTCGGGGCCGCCCAGGACCACGATGCGCAGGAGCGGCAAAAAGCGTGGCGGTTTTGGGCTCTTCGCGCGCAAAAAGTGGAGCGGCATCCACTGCGTAGACGACCCATCTTCCTCCGAGACGACGCGGCATGACCGGCAACGTGCCCGCGACGCGTCGCGCATGAATTGCGGATCGGGAGAGATATGGCCAGCCAATCGCTACAAGCGCGGTGGCAAGGGGTACAACCGCGCCGCCCAGAGCCGCGTGGGCCGCAGCGACGGCGGTGGGGCTTGGGGCACTAGACATGTGGGCAACCTCCGGTGTCGCAGGAGACCGCCCATATAAAAGGCCAGCTCCCGGCGACGGGATGCTGACCTCAAGATGTCATCGGTGAGACGACGCGCTTGGCCTGGCGCGCCCCGATGGCCTGCAATGTACCACTCTGGTGGAGCGCGTCCAACGGTGCTGCGCAATCCGAATCAAAAATTTGCAATGTTGGCTCGCTGCCAGCAGTGCTCTGCCGATCTCGTTGCGCGGCCGTAGTAGAAAGCATCGCGATACGGATTGAGGCGGAATGCGCATCAGGCAACGATATCCAGCCAAATAAGGCATCTACTACATTCGCGCAACGCCCTGATCTGCCCGACCGCGCGTGCATCTCGCGCAGGCTGAGCTGACCTCACCTGTACAGGCTCGCCCCGCCGGGTATGGCCCCCGGCGGGGCGAACCATTTCTGCTCAATCTCGCCAGTGGGGTTTCGTTAACGGTCCGCCCTATCTGGGCAAAAGAGTGTTATGTCTCCGCGCCTTCCCGTACCGTTTTTCACCGCAGCGGTCGTGCCCGCTGAAGTTGCTCCGGTGGCAAGTTCCCGATGTGCTCGTCTCAGTGCTCCGGCAGAAGATCTTCGAGATCCTGATTGTGCGACCGATACAATCGAGCTCTAAAAAGCAACTTGATGAACCGTGCAGACGGCATCCTCCAGGTCTTCCGCGCGCGGCACTAGTTCAATCGCACCGAGGTACACATGAAGGTACGCAACGGCGACGAACATTCCCGCACGCTTCATGCACAGGTACAAACGTAGGTACACACAAGGTACAAAAAAGCCCGATTCGAAGAAAACCGGGCTTTTCTGAATTTTCTGCCTGCCATCGCCCGAAGACGGCACTGCACATATATTTCGTGCTAGTACAATTGGTGCCGGAAGAGGGAATCGAACCCCCGACCCACGCATTACGAATGCGTTGCTCTACCAGCTGAGCTATTCCGGCACAGGCAGGACCGGCAAGTTTAATGGTCCACCTCGCGGGCACGCAATCTTGGGCCGCCGCGACCCGATTTTTGACATTCGGAATGGGCCGCAAAGCCAAAAAGGCCTTGTGCGAGCCCGCCGTCCAAAGCATGATCCGCGCGTGGCCGTCACGACCCAGGCAATGCAACAGCCAAAAATCCCCCGCGTGGATCACATCCGGCGCGAATTGCGCGTGCTCGACGTTTACCGCGCATTCCAGGCGCTGGTGTATCTGGCATTGTCGCTCGGCAGCCTTGCGTTCGTGTGGATGCCGCTGCGCGACCCGGTCACCGCCCGAGCCACCGCACTGATCTATTTGTCGTTCGCGCTGCTGGTGTTGGCGCGGGACCTGCGCGGCGCGCGGGCGCTGGTATCCAGCACCAGCGCATTTTTGACTGCGGATGTCGTCGCTGCATTTTTGATGACCATCACTGTTCCCGCGGCGCACACCGGCATCGCGGCGATGCTGATGATCAACGTCGGCGCGGCCGCGCTGCTGCTGTCGCCGCGACTCGGCGGTTTGTTCGCGGCGCTGGCCACGTTGGCGATGATCGCTCAGGCGGTGCTGGTGAGCGGCGGTGGGGACATCGGCCCCTCGCTGGTGGAAGCCGGCCTGTTCGGCGTGTTCTATTTCGCGATCGCGGCATTCTGCTTCGCGATGGGGAGCCAGATGCGCGCCAGCGAGGCGCTGGCCGAACAGCGCGGCACCGATCTGGCCAACCTCGCGCAGGTCAACGACCTGATCATACGCCGCATGAAAACCGGCGTGCTGCTAGTGGATGAAGGCAACCATATCCTGCAGATCAATGAATCCGCCTGGATGCTGGTCGGCAATCCCGGCATCGAACAACGCGACCTCGGCATCGTGGCGCCGGAACTCTCGCGTCGCCTGTATCACTGGCGCACGACCCACGAACACGATGCCAACGCCGTGGCGCTGGCCGAAGGCTCGCCGGAAATCATCCCGCGATTCACGCGGCTGTCGGCGCACGACGACTCCTACGTGTTGATCTTCCTGGACGACACCTCACTGGTATCCCAGCGCGCCGAACAACTCACGCTGACCACGCTGGGCCGGCTGTCGGCATCGATCGCGCACGAGATCAGGAATCCGCTGGCTGCGATCCGTTATTCCGCGCAACTGCTGGCCGAGTCGGATGCAATCACCGATTCCGACCAGCGCATGGTCGAGATCATCAACAACCATTGCGGGCGCGTCAACGAGATCATCGAGAACATCCTGCAACTGTCGCGGCGCGAGCGTTCGCGCCCGGAATCGCTGGATCTCAACAATTGGGCGGTGCGCTTCGTCGACGAATACAAGGAAGCCAACGACATCGGCCGCGACAGCCTGCGTCCGTTGCTGTACCCGCGTCCGGTAGAAGCATTGGCCGATCCGCAACACATGCAACAGGTGGTGTGGAACCTGGTGCAGAACGCGCTTCGGTACGGCCGCTTGCCCGACGAGCCGGCACGGGTGATGGTGGTTGCGCGCCTCGCCAGCGACGCCGGTCCGCCGTTGCTGGAAGTGATCGATCGCGGTCCCGGGATTCCACCCAAGGTCGCCGCGCAGATTTTCGAACCGTTCTTCACCACCCATCAGTACGGCACCGGGCTCGGCCTGTACCTCGCCAAACAAATGTGCGAGGCCAACCAGGCCAGCCTCGAATACGTGCCGGTCGCGGGAGGTGGCAGTTGCTTCCGCATCACGCTGACCGCGCCGGTGCGGGCGCCGATGGGCATGGAAGCGTGACGCGCAATGCTCTGCGACATGGCAATGGTCGGGGCGGCGCGGTACCCTCGCGATTGAAGTGTCTGGACACACCGGGGAAAGCATGAGCAAACAGACCGTGCTGGTCATCGACGACGAGCGGGATATCCGCGAGTTGCTCAGCATCACGCTGGGACGTATGGACCTCAATGTCGATACCGCTGCCAATGTCAGCGACGCCAAGAAAATGCTGGCCGAAGCGCGCTACGACCTGTGCTTCACCGATATGCGCCTGCCGGACGGCACCGGCCAGGAACTGATCGAACTGATCGCGCGCGAGCACCCGGAAACCCCGGTGGCGATGATCACCGCCTACGGCAACGTCGAAGCCGCGGTCGATGCATTGAAGGCCGGCGCCTTCGACTTCGTCAGCAAGCCGGTCGACATCCACATGCTGCGCCGGCTGGTGCAGACTGCGTTGCGCGTCGGCCAGCCCGTGGCGCGGGAGGACGCCGAAACACCGGCCAGCCGTCTGGTCGGCGAATCGCAGGCGCTGAAGGAAGTGCGTGCGCGCATCGCCAAGGTCGCGCGCAGCCAGGCACCGGTGTACATCAGCGGCGAATCCGGTACCGGCAAGGAACTGGTGGCGCGTTCCATCCACGAACTCGGGCCGCGCGCGGCCGGTCCGTTCGTGCCGGTGAACTGCGGCGCGATTCCGTCGGAACTGATGGAAAGCGAATTCTTCGGCCACAAAAAAGGCTCGTTCACCGGCGCGCACGCTGACAAGGAAGGCCTGTTCCAGACCGCCAATGGAGGCACGCTGTTTCTGGACGAAGTCGCCGAACTCCCGCTCCACATGCAGGTGAAACTGCTGCGGGTGATCCAGGAAAAGGCCGTGCGCCCGATCGGCGGTCGCGGCGAAGTGCCAGTGGACGTGCGCATCCTGTCCGCCACCCACAAGGATCTCGCGCGCCTGACCCAGACCAGCCACTTCCGCCAGGATCTTTATTACCGAATCAACGTGATCGAACTGCGCGTGCCACCGCTGCGCGAACGCGAGGGCGACATTCCGCTGCTGGCAAGGCACGTCCTGAAGCGGCTTTCCGAACAGGCGGGCGTGCCCGTGCCCACCCTGCAGTCCGCTGCGCTGGAAGCATTGACCGATTACGACTTCCCCGGCAACGTGCGCGAACTAGAAAACGTCCTGGAACGCGCGATCGCGCTGTGCGAAAACGGCGTGATCGAACCCGCCGACCTGATGCTGGAATCCGCCGGCGGCCACGAATACGCCGACGATGACCCCGCCCCCGACGAACCCGCGGACGACGACGAATCACTTGCCGATGAAGGCAACGGCGGCGGTGTCGGGCTGGACGATTACATCTCCAGCATCGAGCGCGACGCCATCATCAAGGCGCTCAAGGAAACCCGCTCCAACAAGACCGCCGCCGCCAAGAAACTCGGCATCACCTTCCGCGCGCTCAGGTACAAGTTGAAGAAGTTGGGGATCGATTGAGGAGTGCCTAATTCGATAGACGGGAACCTCGATGGATGGGCAAAAGGGGTATGTGGGGCTTACCGATCCAGACTGGTATTCCTTCTTGGCTGAGCATCCTCATGTAGATGAGATCAATTTTTGGCAGCCCCATGGCGGGCGAGCGTTTCGCGCCATCGCACCAGGTGAGCCCTTTTTTTCAAATTGCGCGCGCCATACAAGAGCATCGGGGGATTCGGCTTCTTCGAACGATACGAGGCACTCCCAGCATGGCTTGCCTGGGGGTGCTTCGGTGAGATGAATGGAGCGCCAGATATCCAATCGATGATCGGCCGCATTACGCGCCTTCGTGGTGACGGCGACTCCCATCAACCATCATGCACAGGCCATCTCGTGAACGGCTCGAGTGGCACATGCGGCAAGTCTTCCAAGGCTAAACATGTAGGGCGGAAGCAGCGAAGCGACAAATTCGTCTGGAACGAATTTGGACTGTCGCAGGCGGACTCCGAGCGTGAGCGAGGGTGAGCATCATGGATGATGCGAACAATCCCGCCATCAACCATGTCTACGGCGGTTTATCACCCGCCATACAGAAGCAGCACGTAGGGCGGAGTAGCGAAGCGAATCCCGCCATCAGAAACGCCTAAGGCGGGTTATCACCCGCCCTACCAGAGCAGGCGTTGGGGGGTCATCGAAGTGATAAACGGGCCGTTGCATATCGCCGGAGCGTGGATTCGCTCACGCGAGCATAACGCCCGCTACAGAAGCAAGGGCGCTGCGTTCCGGGTTCCGCGGCCCCGGAATGACGAAGGTTTGCAGGTCACACGCGGGTGCGGGCCCTCACCCGGCGCTACGCGCCACCCTCTCCCGGAGGGAGCGGGAACAGCCGACGTCAGTTAAGCGCGCCGTGACAGTGCTTGTACTTCTTGCCTGATCCGCACGGGCATGGATCGTTGCGGCCGACCTTGGGACCTGAGCGCACGACCGGCGCCGCAGTCGCGGTGGCGACTGCACCTTCCAGTGCCTGCGCCTGTCCCTGTCCCGCACCCATCTCGGCGCCGGGTTGCGGGGATGCATCGAAGCCGCCGGTTTGGGCGTGCTGGAATTCCATCGCGCGGGCCGCGGCGGCGCGGCGTTGCTCGGCTTCCATGGCCGCGACTTCTTCCTCGCTGCGGATGCGCACGCGCGCCAGCGTCTGGGTGAGTTCGCGCTTGATGCGTTCCAGCATGTCCTCGAACAGCCGGTACGCCTCGCGCTTGTATTCCTTCTTGGGATCGACCTGTGCGTAGCTGCGCAGGTAGATGCCCTGGCGCAGGTAATCCATGTTGGCGAGGTGGTCCTTCCACGCGCCGTCGACCACGGTCAGCATCACGTGCTTTTCCAGCGCGCGCATCACTTCCGCGCCGACCTGTTGTTCCTTGGCGGCGAACATGCTGTCGGCGGCTTCCACCACGTGCCGGTGGATGGTTTCGGAATCGGCTTCCTCATTGGTTTCGAGCCAATGCTTCAGGTCGAGGTCCATGCCGAACTCCGAAGCCAGCATCGATTGCAGCCCGGCAAGATCCCACTGGTCATCGACGGTGTCGCGCGGCACGTATTGCTGGGCCACGGATTCGAACACCGCGCGGCGGATGTCGGCCACGGTTTCGGCGACGTCTTCAGACTCGAGCAGTTCCCGGCGCTGCTGGTAGATGACCTTGCGCTGGTCGTTGGCGGTGTCGTCGAACTCCAGCAACTGCTTGCGGATATCGAAGTTGTGCGCCTCGACCTTGCGCTGGGCCTTCTCGATCTGGCGGCTGACCAGCTTGTCCTCGAGCGCGTCGTCGTCCTTCATGCCGAAGCGCTGCATCCAGCGTATCAGCCCGGCGCCGCCGAAGATGCGCATCAGGTTATCCTGCAGCGACAGATAAAAGCGCGAGGAACCCGGGTCGCCCTGGCGGCCGGAGCGGCCGCGCAACTGGTTGTCGACGCGCCGCGACTCGTGGCGCTCGGTGCCAATGATATGCAGCCCGCCCGCCGCAACCACCTGCTCGTGGCGCTTTTTCCACTCGGCCTTGACACGTTCCTTGTCGGCTTCGGTGGCGTCCGCCGGAAGTTCCGCCAGCGCCGCGTCGAGGCTGCCGCCGAGCACGATGTCGGTACCGCGGCCGGCCATGTTGGTGGCGATGGTGACGGCACCCGGAGCGCCAGCCTGCTCGACGATCTTGGCCTCGCGCTCGTGCTGCTTGGCGTTCAGCACCTCGTGCGTGACCCCGGCTTTCTTGAGCAGTGCCGACACCACCTCGGAGACCTCGATCGAGGCGGTGCCGACCAGCACCGGCTGGCCGCGCTCGCGGCAGTCGCGGATGTCTTCGAGCACCGCGTTGAACTTGGCTTCCGGCTTCAGGAACACGAGGTCCGCGTTGTCCTTGCGGATCATCGGCATGTTGGTGGGGATCACCACCACGTCCAGGTTGTAGATCGACTGGAACTCGAACGCTTCCGTATCCGCCGTGCCGGTCATGCCCGACAGCTTGTCGTACATGCGGAACAGGTTCTGGAAAGTGATGGTGGCCATCGTCTGGTTTTCGCGCTGGATCGGCACGCCTTCCTTGGCCTCCACGGCCTGGTGCAGGCCTTCCGACCAGCGACGACCCGGCAGGGTGCGGCCGGTGAATTCGTCGACGATGATGATTTCGCCGTCACGCACGATGTAATCGACATCGCGCTGGTACAGCGCGTGCGCGCGCAGCGCCTGGTTCAAGTGGTGCACGACCGCGAGGTTGCGGGCGTCGTACAGGCTGGAATCCTCCGGCAGGATCCCGGCCTGGGTCAGCAGTTGTTCGGCATGCTCCATGCCCTCTTCGGACAGGTGCACCTGCTTCTGCTTCTCGTCTACGTAGTAGTCACCGGGTTCCGGCGCTTCGCCCGGCAAAGGCTCCTTGGCCTGGCGGGTCATGTGCGGCACGACTCGATTGACACGGATGTAGAGTTCCGGCGAATCCTCGGCCGGGCCGGAAATGATCAGCGGCGTGCGCGCCTCGTCGATCAGGATCGAATCGACCTCATCCACGATCGCGTAACGCAGCCCACGCTGGTAGCGCTGCTCCTTGGCCACCGCCATGTTGTCGCGGAGGTAATCGAAACCGAATTCGTTGTTGGTGCCGTAGGTGATGTCGGCCCCGTAAGCTTCCGCCTTGTCGGACATCTCCATGCCCGGCCATACAACGCCCACCGTCAGGCCGAGGAAGTTGTAGACCTTCCCCATCCATGCCGAGTCGCGCTTGGCGAGGTAGTCATTGACGGTGACGACGTGCACGCCCTTGCCTTCCAGGGCATTCAAGTACACCGGCAGGGTCGCCACCAAAGTCTTGCCCTCGCCGGTGCGCATCTCCGCGATCTTGCCTTGGTGCAACACCATGCCGCCTATCAACTGCACGTCGTAGTGGCGCAGTCCGATCACGCGCAGGCTGGCTTCACGAACGACGGCAAAGGCTTCGGGCAGGATCTTGTCGAGGCTCTCGCCATTGGCGATGCGCTGCTTGAACTCGGCGGTCTTGTCGCGCAGGGCGACGTCGTCGAGCTTCTTCATCTCGGGTTCGAGCGCGTTGATGCGCGCCACGATTTTCGAAAGCTGCTTCAGCACGCGTTCGTTGCGGCTGCCGAAGACACTCGTCAGGATATTGGGCATCGGACTGGGTTCGCGATTCCGGGCTACGGCGGCAGATCAATCGGACATGATAAAAGCACATGCCGCTCGCGCCTAGAGTTGGCGGCGAAATCGGCGGATTTCAAGAATCCGGACACGGAGCGGCTGTTGTCACAGTCAGCCCACGGATGGGCGTTCTGATGCCCGTCGCCCATGAACCTAGCCAGCCATAACGGACTTCAGCGAGGCGGCGTTGCGGGATGATCGCACGGTCAACGAGCGCTAGCGCCGGATTATCCCGGCGCTAGCGACGTACATAAGCGAGCGGATTCACCAGTTTGCCGTCGTGCCAGACTTCAAAGTGCACGTGCGGGCCGGTAGAGCGCCCCGTCGAGCCGGCGTCGGAAATCACCTCACCGGTGTGTACGTGCTCACCCACCCGCGCCAACAGCGAGCTGTTGTGGGCATAGCGTGTCATGTACCCGTCGCCGTGGTCGATCTCGACGACCTTGCCGTAACCGTCGCGGATCCCGGCGTAAGTGACCACGCCGGATGCGACGGCGTGCACCTGCTCACCCCGATAAGCGCCGATGTCGAGCCCCGGATGGAAGCTCCGCCGCCCCGTGAACGGATCGATGCGTTCGCCGAAGGACGACGTGATGTAGCCGTCCTTCACGGGCATGCCGCTCGGGATCAGGTTCGCGGCAACCTCGCGGTCGGTCAACAAAGACTGCAGCACGCCGAGTTGGGTCTGCTGGGCGTCGAAGCGGCGACCCAGTTGTTCCATGCTGACGGAAAGGTCATACGGCAACGAGCGCGCAGGGGGCACCGCGGTTTCCGGGCCGCCGACGCCGGGGGCTTCGCTGAAGTTGAATTCGGCAGGATCGAGCTTGCCCGCCACCACCAGGCGCTGGCCCAGCGCGTCGAGGCGCGCGGAATCGGCCTGCAGTTCACCCAGCTTGATCGCCATCTGGCTTACGTCGCGCTGGGCGTTGTCGCGGACCTGCTGCAACTCGGCCTTTTGCGCTGCGATCTGCTGGTGCATCGAATCGATCTGCGCCAGCGTGCGGCTGCTCGGGCTGACGACCCATACCGCCAAAGCCGCACTCGCCACCAGACATGCCGCCAAGCCGGAAGCCACCCGCCAATGCAGTCTGCGGTTGGCGAGCCGGCGTTCGTCGAAATGAGCGTTCGACCACGCGCATCGGCGCGAACGCACCACTAGTATCATGCCCATCTTGAGCGAACCGTCTGGGTTTTCATTCATCTTGTCTCCTGCCAAACCGCTGCCGCCTCGCGACACCCACGGTCCGACGCCTCTTTCGCAATGCGCCCCCATTGCCGATCTCGCGGCGAGGGCACGCGAAGTTGACCGCACGAGTCAACGCATTGTTCCGCTACTTCCAGCACCATTGCGCGAACACGTCGGTTTCGCCGGCGTGCGCAACGACCGCGTCCTGCTGTTGGTCGAATCCTCCGCCTGGGCCACGCGCGTACGCATGGAGCAGTCGCGAATCCTTGCCGCGGTGCATTCCCTGGGACTGGCCGCAAGCTCCGTCACGGCCAAAGTGATGCCGCTGCAGGCATCGGTGGACGGCTCCGCCGCCCCGCCATCGCTGACGCCGCGGGCCGCGCAATCCATACGCGCCGCCGCATCGGCCATCGCCGATCCAGACCTGCGCGCACTGTTCCTGGAGCTTGCCGCGATCGCAGAAAGCGTCCCGGCCGGATAATCGCGCAGGCCGTCCGCCCCCTCATCCGTCGGCGGAAGCAGAACTTATAGCACGGGCACGGCGGCGTGTGCTGATCGGAATCAGAAAAAAGTCACAAATCGTGAAACCGGTCGGCGACCGGAAGGCGGGAGCGATCACCGCCAGCGGGGCTTTTGAGCGCCGATGCCTGACCGAAGCGGCTTTCGCGGAAAGTCAGGGCAGGAAGCCCGCTCTGGTCTTTACCCGAAACGCGAGCGCCCAGCAGCTTGAGCGCCGCGGCTTGCAGCGTTCATGGATGAACGCACCTAAACAGCCTGGGCGGGATGCGCGTAGGAGATCGGCGCCAGCGCCGGATCGTCGAAGGTGACTTCTTCCCACGCCGACTTGTCGGCCAGCAGGGCGCGCAGCAACTGATTGTTCAACTGGTGCCCGGACTTGTGGCCGAAGAATGCGCCGATCAAGCTGTGGCCCAGCAGGTAAAGGTCGCCGATCGCGTCGAGGATCTTGTGCTTGACGAACTCGTCCTCGTAGCGCAGGCCGTCCTCGTTCAGGACGCGGTAGTCGTCCAGCACGATCGCGTTGTCCATCGAGCCGCCCAGTGCGAGGTTCTTCTCGCGCAGCATTTCGATGTCGCGCATGAAGCCGAAGGTGCGTGCGCGGCTGACTTCCTTGACGAACGAAGTCGTGGAGAAATCGATCTCGGCCTTGGAAGCGCGGCGCGAGAAGATCGGATGCTGGAACTCGATCGAGAAGCCCACCTTGAAGCCATCGAACGGCTGGAACTGGGCCCACTTGTCGCCGTCCTCCACCTTCACCGGCTTCTTGATTCGGATAAAGCGCTTGGGCGCGGACTGTTCCTCGATACCGGCCGACTGCAGCAGAAACACGAAGGGACCCGCACTGCCGTCCATGATCGGTACTTCCGGCGCGGACAAATCGACATAGGCATTGTCGATGCCGAGGCCGGCCATCGCCGACAACAGATGTTCGACCGTACCGACGCGCACGTCGTCCTTGATCAGCGTACTGGAAAGGCGGGTATCGCCGACATACTCGCAGCGCGAGGGAATGCTGACGGGTTCCGGAAGATCAGTGCGGCGGAACACGATGCCGGTGTTGACCGCCGCCGGACGCAAGGTCATATATACCTTTTCGCCCGTGTGCAGACCGACGCCCGTCGCGCGGATCACGTTTTTGAGCGTGCGCTGCTTGATCATTTTTCGTTGGAATCCTGTTAGGACAACGCTAAAACGTGGGCGATGCTAC
>Ga0070681_10002305_pt1 | contig 17466 bp, 20 predicted proteins | sample KBSC83BmetaG_FD_65650 | JGI IMG/M metagenome (GOLD analysis project Ga0070681, IMG submission 65650) | Corn rhizosphere microbial communities from Kellogg Biological Station, Michigan, USA - KBS C8-3B metaG | ecosystem: Host-associated > Plants > Roots > Rhizosphere | place: USA: Michigan...
TGCACGTTCTGCGACCATGGCCAGGGCTACTTCGACCAGTATCGCGGGGTGCCGGCCCATCAAGTGGTCGAACAGATCAAAGCGCTGCGGGACAAGTACCACTGCCGTCATTTCCTCTTCTCCGATGAATCCTATCCGCCGGCGTTGTTTAAAAAAGTGTCGCAGCTGCTGGTTGATCAAAACGTCGGGATCAAGTGGACGACGTTGATCCGGTTTGAGGAAACCCTGCAAGACCAGGAGATCTGGGACCTGGCGGCGAAGGCCGGTTGCTGCACCCTCTACTACGGGATGGAGTCGGCGAACGAGCGGGTGCTGAACCTGATGGACAAGCACGCCAAGAAGAGCGTGATCCAGAACAATCTCCATCAAGCGGCAAAGGCTGGGATCTGGAACCATGTCATGGCCTTCTACGGATTCCCCGGCGAGACCCGCGACGAGGCGCTGGAAACCCGACAGTTCGTCATCGAGAACCAGCCGGTGATCCATTCGGTGGAGCTGTTCTACTTCGTGGCCTATCGCCATACGCCGATGGTGCGCAATCCGGACAAGTTCGGCATCACGATCCACAAGCAGGAGGATTACGACCTCCCCCTGGACTATTACTACACGTTGAACGATCCGAGCACGCTCTCATGCCTGGACGCGATGCAGCTCTGCGAAGAATTCTATAAGAACGATTTTCATCCCTGGGCCGTGCGCGTGAACGCGCGGGAACATGTCTTCCTCTATATCTCGAAGTTCGGCACGAACAAACTGCCGCAGATTTATGCGCAGCAGACGCAGGCAGTCGGATCGCCCGAAGGCGTGTCAGGCCTGGTCACCTGGCCTGTGACACAGTCGGAGGGAGATGAAGTGATGGCGCGGGTCACGAGTCACGATCTGGGTTAGAAAGGATAATCAAAACGCCATGTAACAAGGCCGCAGGGAGCACGGCGACTGAGGCGTAGCCTCGGGGCTACGTCGCAGGGAGACGTACGACTGAGAACGCAGTTAGGTGGCGTTTTCATCATCCGGAACGAGGACGGCGGTGAGAAGGGCGTAGGCGGCTTCGACGATCTTGGTCATCTCTTCGGCCTTCTTGTAGGCCTGCATGTATTGCTTGGGGTTGTTGGTCAGGTTCGAGTAGCGGGCCGGGTCCCAGGTATAGAGCAGGACCCGTCTGGTCCTGGCGAGGGTTTCGGAGGTGACGGGGAGGGTGAGCCCCATGACTTCCAGCGCGTGGTTCACGTCTTCCTGGGTCACGTCGTGCATGGGCCGAGTCTGACAAACGGAATGTAAGCCTGTCAATCAATGCCAACTGTTCTGCCGATTCTTCAGCCGGTCAAGATCTTCACGAACAAAGACTATCGTGAAGTGCTCCGTAAAGAGATGGATGCGGGGAAGATCCCGCTCAGCCTCGGACGTGATTGTCCGGTGAAGTGCGAGTTCTGCTACGAGCTGGACCATTCGTACCGCGAGACGTTCGATCCTCCCAAGACGACCGACGAGGACTGGACGTACATCCTCGACTACATCAGCAAGAAACCGACGGACCCGAAACAGTTCTGGTGCCTGGGCGGCAACGAGTTCATGGAATGGACCGACCTGTTCCTCCTGCCCAAGGCGATGGAATGGGTCGAGGATTTTCTCAAGTACACGGACAAAAACATTCAGTTCTTCACGGTGGGCTATGTGCATGTGCCGAAGATCCATCAATTGGCGGTGCAGTATCCGGGACGGATCAACTTCGAACTGTCCGTCATCACGCTCAGCGACTATCGCCAGCGGCTGATGCCGCATGCCCCGTCGGTGAAACATCTCATGAAGGTGTTGGACGGCCCGGCTGTGTCGTCGGCGAACTTTTACGCGTTCGATGCGCACACGATGTCGAAGGATGCGGCGGCGATCTCGGCCATCAACCAGAAGTGTGTGCTCTGGATGGGGACCCTCACCCCGGTGCGGGGGTTGAAGGAAGACACGGCGAATGTGATGCGGCAGGGACGGAAGCATCTGCCGGAGGAAGCGCAACGGATCTATGACCAGGCGCTGCCCAATCTCCAGACGATCCATACGGAAGCCTATACGACGGCGTTCCTCAACCGGAAGCGCATCGTGCGGCTCTTCGATTCGCTGGAGCTGGAAAAGAAGGATACGGTCGTGATGGCGGCGAGCGTCTACAAGATTCTGAACCTCTACCGGAAGAAACGCGCGCGGTTCCTCTATGTGCCGAATGCGATGTTGAGCGGCGATTCGGACTGTACCGTCTTGTTGACGTTCGACGACATCGCCCGGCGCCTGACAGGGGAAAAGGTGATCCACATTCCCAAGTGCATCATGCAGTCCGGCCGCGGTCCCTATAGCGATATCACCGGCGTGACGCTGGAGCAGTTCACGAAGAAGACCGGCGTGAAGGTCAAGGTGCTGCACAAGATCGATACGAGGTTTGCGAACGAGCTGTTGTATCGGAACGGCTCGCTGCAGCACTATGTGGAGAGTTACTTGAGAGATCCGATGGTACAGGAGTATGAGGCGCTCCCGCGTCCCGCATAGTGGGCAGGATGCTGAAAAAGCCCGCCAGCGGCGTTCTCGCCTTGAAAGCATCCTCAAGGTACCCAGAGGCTATGCCTCCGGTGTTTTCATCGGCTGCGGCCTTGCTGAACGGTCTTTTTGAGCAAAGTTCCGATCTGTCAAATGGCTTTTCTCGGAGAGGGCCTGAATGTCCGACCGGCAGTCGCTGAAGTTTTATCAGGCTGATGTGTTCACCGGGCAGACGTTCGGCGGCAATCCGGTCGCGGTGTTTCCGGATGCGCAGGGTTTGACCGACTACCAGCTGCAGCAGATCGCCCGGGAGATGAATTTGTCCGAGACCGTGTTCGTGCTGCCTCCGACGGACGAGGCGGCGGTCGTTCGCCTCAGGATTTTTACCCCGACACAGGAGATTCCGTTTGCCGGACATCCGGTGCTGGGGACGTTTTACGTGTTGTCGCAACTCGGGCTGATTGCCGCGACAGACGGTGTCACCTGCGTGATGCAGGAATGCAACATCGGCCTCTTTCCCGTGGAACTCCATGCCATGGACGGGGAGGTCACGCGCGTAGTGATGACGCAGCCGAAACCGCTGTTCCTCGGTTCGGTGGAGGAGACCGAAGATCTCTTCGATCTTGCGAAGTCTCTGGGCCTGTCGAAAAGCCAGATTGTCGACACGAAGAAACCGGTGATGCTCGTCTCGACCGGATTGCCGGTCGTGATCGTGCCGATACGGACTCTGACGGCGGTGCGGTCGATTGTGCCGGACGCCGCGGCGATTACGGATATATGCGCGCGGCTCGGGGTCAACGGGATTATGGTCTTCACCACCATTACGGTGGAGGACAATGCGACGGTCCATACGAGAATGTTTGCGCCGGCGATCGGTATCCTTGAAGATCCCGCCACGGGGAGTGCCAGCGGAGCGCTGGGCGCCTACCTCGTTCATAATGGGCTGGTCGAAGTGGCTCCGCTGACGGAACTCATCATCGAACAGGGCTATGAAATCGAGCGCCCGTCGCGCATCCTGGTTCAGGTGGAGTCGGAGGATGACGCGATTCAAACGGTGAAGGTCGGGGGGCAGGTGGTGATGGTCGTCGAGGGGACGCTGTCGTTTTAACGAAGAAGCCTTCAGCCGTCAGCTCTCAGCTATGAAGAATGGCTGATCGCTGAATGCTGACCGCTGAAAGCTAGGAGTTCTATGAAAGCCGTACTGTTTCGCATGCACGGGGGGCCGGACAAGCTTTCGTATGAGGATCTGCCGACGCCGACGATCGGGGTGGAGGATGTGCTGGTTCGCGTCAAGGCCTGTGCGCTCAATCACCTCGACATCTGGGTGAGGGAAGGGAATCCCGCCTATCCGATGCCGCTCCCGCATGTATCGGGATCGGATGTGGCCGGCATCGTGGAGCATGTCGGTGCTGAAGTCGAGGGGATCGAGGTCGGTCAGCGGGTCTTCGTGTCGCCCGGGATCAGCTGCTGGCGCTGCGAAGCCTGCCTCGCAGGCCGTGACAACTTCTGCCGTGCCTATGGACTCCTCGGCGCGATGACGCATGGCGGCTATGCGGAATATGTGAAGGTGCCGTTCCGCAACGTGCTGCCGATTCCCGGGAACCTCACCTTTGAACAGGCAGCGGCCTTTCCGCTCGTCTCGGTCACCGCGTCGCACATGTTGTTCGCGCTGGCCGGGCTTCAACATGGCGAAACGGTGTTGATCATGGGCGCGGGGAGCGGAGTCGGAACGATGGCGGTGCAAATGGCAAAACTCGCAGGGGCGCGCGTGATGACGACGGTGGGATCCGACGACAAGATTCCCAAAGCGGTGATCCTGGGGGCCGATGCCGTCATCAATCACACGAAGGAGAAGGTGGCGGACCGGGTCAAGTTGCTGACAGAAGGGCGCGGAGTCGATGTCGTGATCGAACATATCGGTCCCGAGGTCTGGGACAGTAGTGTGACCTCTCTCGCGAAGGGCGGGCGGTTGATCACCTGTGGCGCGACGACCGGGGGAGATGTGAAGCTGAATCTGCGATACGTCTTTTCCCGTCAGCTGACGATCAAGGGCTCGTATATGGGCACACGCGCGGAACTCGTGAAGGTGGCGGAACTCATGGGCCAGGGGCGGTTGATCCCGGTGATCGATCGTACGTTTCCGTTGCAACAGGCCCGCGCGGCGCAAGAACTGATGATTAGTAGGAGGTTTTTCGGTAAGATAGTACTAGCGGTGTGACGGATGCTCAAAACGGGGAGGGAACGGCCAGGCGCCCTCTTTGCTCGCAGAACGCGCACGATGAAACGGTGCTCGTCCGATGCGCGCAGTTGAGGGCGGCCTGGCCGCTCCCTATAGAGAGGTAGAGGAACGTAGTCGATGTTTTTCCAGTCGAAATGAGTGATGAAAGGGGAGGGGGACGTATGTCGACAGTGGCGAAGATTATGAACAAGAAACCCAAGACCGTAGGCCCGGGCCTGTCGGTTGCGAGCGTAGCCAAGAAGATGAAGGCTGAACGGGTGGGATCGCTCCTGGTGAAGAAGGGGAAGAAGTTTGTCGGGATCGTGACCGATACGGACATCGTCCGGCGAGCCGTTGCGAGCAATAAAAATCTCGGCAAGATGACTGCCGAAAAGATCATGACGAGTCCGATCTGCACGATCGAGGGAAGTCAGTCGGTTGATGATGCGCAGGATATGATGGGTGACTTGGGCGTGCGGCATCTCGCAGTGACCAAAGGGGGCGAGATTGTCGGAGTGGTGTCAGTGCGGGATCTGCTGATGTTCTACAAGCGGTACGCGCAATCGAAGATTCCACAGGACACGGGGTATTCGGAACCGAAGATCGGGCAGGATTAACAGGATGTTGAAAACGGCCTCCAGCTTCGTTCTCGGCTCATCAAAATCCTCAACGTACCCCGGAGGTACGCCTCCGGTTGTGATTCGCATGCGGCCTTGCTGGAAGGCCGTTTTGAACATCCTGTGGCGAGGAAAATTTAAAGGCGTAAGAGGAGAAATAACGTCGGAGTAGTCCGGGATCAGCCCCTTTCCCCTAGCCACTTGCCCCTGACCTACTTCATGAGTTCTTTCACGAGGTGACCGAGTTCAGGCAGGATCAGTTTTTCCATGGCCATCCTGACGGCGTTTTCTGAGCCGGGGGTCGAGAAGAGGACACGGCCTTTGATGATGCCAGCCGTCGCGCGGCTCATGATGGCGGGGGAACCGATGTCCTGGTAGGTCAAGTGGCGAAAGATTTCTCCGAACCCCACCAACCGCTTCTCCAACATCGCGTCGACGGCTTCAAAAGTTGAATCCCGTTTCGAGATGCCCGTGCCGCCATTGATGATGATGACTTGGACCGTATCGTTCGCTATTCCTTCGGCGATTCGGACTTTGATCTCAGCCGGTTCGTCCTTCACCACATAGTAGGCGACGACTTCATGACCATGCTCCTTGAGGAGCCGGTGGATGAGTTGGCCGCTCGTATCGGTGTCGGGGGTCCGCGTGTCGCTGCAGGTCAGCACCATGCACCCGATGGATCGGGGGGCATGATGCTTATGCTCAAGGTGTGTGGCGGTAGTGCTCATGATTCAGGCTAGAAGAAAAGCTCTCAGCTCTTGGCTAATCGCTGATAGCTGACAGCTGAATGCTATGATTTCCAGACCGAGTCCGGGTTCAACTTCGAGACAGGCTTTCCACCCTTGATGTGCTCGTCGATGATGGTGGCCACATCCGCTTCCGTCACTTTGGAATACCAGGTGGCGTCAGGATAGACGACGACGGTTGGTCCCTGCTCGCATGGGCCGAGGCAGGAGGAGCCGCTGACGAGGACGTCGCCCGGTGTCACACCCTTCTGCATGAGTCCCATATTGAAGGCCATGAGGAGCGAGGCCGAGCCGGCGCTGCCGCAGGAAGGCTTGGGATGTCCCGGAGGACGGGAGTTGGTGCAGACTACGATGTGATACTTGGGTTTCGGCATAGATTCTCCTTAGGATTGTAGGAGGGGATGTAGTGTTACTTGATTGGCGTGAATGACTTCCACACATCGACGGCCTCGTCCGGCAACTTCCAATGCTTGAGGCCCTTCATGACCCAATCGAGATAGTGGGCTTTGGGTTTGAACTTGCCGATCGGGGTGGCGGCATAGGTGGTGACGAGCATCTTCTCCCCGGCCTCCGTCAACACGGTGACTTGAACCTGGCGAAAGGCGGTTGGCGGGACATCCTCTTCGAATTGGTCCATCAACTTGAGATCTTCATCGGTGACTTCGAACACCGCTCCCCAGACCTGTTCACCCGGCGAGGGTGCGACGCTGGCGAGGCCACAGCGCCATTGCGAGGACCACCGGCAGAATTTGATCGTGTGTTCGGGAAGAGTGGCGAGCATCTGGAACTGATGTTCCGGCGCGCGGCGTTTCAGCTGTGTGGGATTGAGGTGGTCTCCATAGAGAAAGAATTTCATAGGTACGTCACCGCCTAAAGGTACATGTCTGTCGACTGGAGCGGTATATGTAACATAACCACTTTCTCACGTACAAGCCGCATGCCGATCGATCGGGCCGATTGAATGGACGTCAGATTGACATCCCCTCAGTCCACTTCCTAAGATGCATCGCGGTAGAGTGTGGCCTGTCTTTTCTCATTGAATCCCGGTTCCAGGGTATCTATGTCCACGAACGATTCCTCCGCCGGTTCTGCCCGTGCTCCTCTCTCGACGGTGAAGGTCGTTCACTATGCGGTTGTGGCGCTTCTGGTATTGGGCGGGCTCTATTATCTCTGGCTGACGCCTCCGTCGCTGAATCCCATGGCTGATTCCCGGGCCGCAGAAGCGCTCGCCCTCGTGCAAACCCATCGGGCGCAGGGCTATCCCACGATTCTTCAGGCGATGACGGAGCACGTGCGTTCGATGAAGGAGCGCGATCGGGTCGCCCGGCTGGGTGAATGGAGAGTCAAACAGGTGGAGGGCGATCTCTACGAGGTGCGCGTGCAGTTGCGGGATCAAGGGCTGATGGGCCAATGGTTTGAACGGGAGTTCATCTGGCATGCCAATCTCTCGTTGAAGAAGATCAATGCCGCCTCGCTTCCTGCCGACGGGATCACGCCGAAAGAGCCTGATGCCGCGCCTGGCGGTTCGCCACCGCCGTTACCGCTCGGTGCTACGTGAAGTTTTCAGGCAGCGCAACCTGCACCTGATTCCCTTCGATCCGTACGGGACAACAGGCGACGGTGATGTCAGGATTGTCCGGCCGTGCTCCCGTAAGGACATTGAACCGCCATCCGTGCCAGGGACATTCGACGACTTCACCTTTCAGATGACCTTCCCCGAGCGGTCCTCCCGCATGCGGACAGGTGTTGTCGACGGCATAGAAGGTTCCCTCGACATTGAATAGGGCGATCCAGACGCCGTGGACCTCCACGGTCCGTCCGGTTCCGGGAGGAAAGTCCTCCACCGTCGCGACGGTGACAAACTCACGCATGGAGCGGATCCTTCTTCTTGGTCCATTGACGGAAGGGGACGTGGCAATCCACAGACTTGTCAGTCACTTGATTTCGATCGAAGCTTATGGCATAGACTGAGGGGCGCGTCCTAAGTCTAAGCCCAGGCCCTCTCACAGAAGGAGCCTTGGTGGGGAATGAGGTTGCTGCATGGAAATGACCCTTCTGCTCAACGCGACGTACGAACCCCTGCGGGTCGTCAATTGGCAAAAGGCGATCGCACTTCTCTGGCAAGGCAAAGTTGAAGTCCTCGAGGTCTACGACCGAGAGGTCCACGCCGTGTCGATCTCCATTAAGCTTCCCTCCGTCATGCGACTCCTCAAACTCGTCCGGCTCAAGGATAGCCACCGGGCAGTCAAATTCTCCCGTATCAATATCTTTACCAGGGACGGGTACTCCTGCCAGTATTGCCGTCACAAGTTCCGGACCGAGGAATTGACGTTCGACCATGTGGTTCCCATTGCCAAAGGGGGACGGAAAACCTGGGAGAATATCGTCACGGCCTGCTGGCGCTGCAATAACAGAAAAAGCGGCCGTACGCCCGAGGAGGCCGGCATGCGCCTCATGAAGAAGCCGGTCAAGCCGCGCTGGAACCCGGTCGTGACCATTACCATCGGGATTCGAAACACTCCGGAAAGCTGGCGTGACTATCTCTATTGGAATATGGAACTTGACGCCGATCCTGCCGAAACCTAACCAGGCCGTTCAAACAAGCTTTCAGCTTCGTTCTCGCCTCGAAAGCGTCTTCACCGTACCCCGGAGGGTACGTCTCCGGAGCTTTCATCGACTGCGGCCCTGCTGAAAACTTGATTGAACAGCCAAATCTTTATCTGGCATTGGTTTAGCGCACCGTATCTAACGTAATCTCGAAATCCCGCCCGCCCGGTAGCGTCGGGTTCTTCGCATAGCGACCTTCGATGTCCCCCGGTTGTGCCGGGCCTGCCTGACCATCTCGATCCAGCCTAGCTACGACGTCCAGCATTCCGCGCAATTCGGACCCCTGCACCATCACGTCGGCGTTGGTGAGTTCGAATGAAACGGGAAACTGAGGATGGTCGATCCGCTTCGCCGCCACGGGCCTTGGTCCGCCCGGTCTTCGGACGATGACGAAGAGGACGTCGGTCGGCCGTATCTGATCGGCGAGGGCCGGGGCGATCAGGACCCGGCCGGCAATCACTGCCTCACCGGTTTCCGGATCGCAGCTGTGCGCAAGACCCAGCCAGGCCGCCAGGGCTGCGAAGCCGATGATGCTGCCGGCCAGCCCGAGTGTACGCACATTGTACGCTGCCATTCGTAAGATTCCTTTATTGAGGTGAAGGGTGCAAACCGGCGCATTATAGCGGGGGCTGTGAGAAAAGGGGAAGGTACAGTTTACGCTACAAAAGAGGGTGTTGTATGATACGGCCCACTACTGAATGGGAGGAATCACTATGGCTGCAAATTCTGGCTTTCCGTTGTCTCTCGATGTGAGGGGATATCCGGTGCTGGTCCTCGGAGGAGACGAGGAAGCTGCGGAAAAAACTCAGCGCTTACTGGAGGCGGGGGCCAAAGTCACCGTCGTGGCTCCGTCATTGCACCAGATCCTGAAAGATTTGGCCGCATCGGCGAAAGTCATTCACCGGGGCCGTAATTTTCGCGAGACCGATTTGGAAAATGCCATTCTGGTCTTGAACATGGTTCGGGGGGACCGTGAATTTTCCAAAGCGCTGTTCACGAAGGCGCGCGAAAAGAAATGCCTGATTTGGTCGGTTGACCATCCGGAGGCCTCGACCGTCATCATGCCGGCGGTTGCGGCTTCCGGCCATGTGCGCGTGGCCATCAGCACGAGCGGCGTGGCACCGGCTCTGTCAGGCTTCATGAAGGAAGATATCGAAAGGATCCTGACCGAGGATTTTGCCCCGTTCGTCGAATGGCTGGGCCAACTGCGCGAGCAGGCGAAGGCCACTGAGCCTGATTTCGAAAAACGCAGGACGTTGTTGCGCGAGGCGCTGGACGGGTTTCGCCTGTTAGGCAAAGTCCAGTATCCAAAGGTCTGGCTGGACGAACGGGCCAAACAGAATGTGGCGCCGGCTGTAAAAGGGAACTGAGACTCGGAGCTGAAGACTGATTGTTGAAAGCAGTATCTTGCGAGGGGGGACGACGATCACATGGTCCTATTGGAATTCAGTATGTCACCGTTGGGCAAAGGAGAAAGCGTGGGCAAGTATGTGGCACGCTCCCTCGATATTATCGATAAAAGTGGGCTGGACTACCGTTTAAACCCGATGGGGACGGTGCTCGAAGGGGAGTGGGAAGAGGTATTTGCCGTCGTCAAGACCTGTTACGAGCGTATGAAGAAAGATTGCGGCCGCATTTCCTGCACGATCAAAGTCGATTATCGGAAAGGTGCCGGGGGACGGTTGCAGAGCAAAGTGGCAAGCGTTGAGAAAACGCTCAAGCGCGCGATCAAGCATTAGCGTCGCCGGAATAGAAGAATGTAATACGCCGGAAGCAGCCCTGAGTGCTTCCGGTGTTTTCAGATAGCTCCCCTATCGATCGAGAGTTTCGTCCGATCTTCTCCTGGTCACGTCACTGTCCCCCCACCCCTCAATCCCATTCGTCTGCTCTCGTGGGCGGCTGAAGTTGTCGGCTGCGGTTGTCATGTAGAGCAGGCTGCGAGTCGATGAGGATCTTCCGCTGCTGATGGCTCTGCCCATTCCATCGCGCCTGGTCGTGTCTCCTTCCTGCTCGTAGAACGTTTCTGTTGAGGTCTCGCGGCCTCACCCCGTGGCGCCCCGCTGAAGGTGCCGATCGGAAATCCAACCATTCAAAAAAAAGGATTCGAAATTAGTACTTCGGAGTAGAAACTAATAGTCTTCCTATTATAATATGCGCGCCCATAGGCTGGAGTGAGTGACGGATGCCTGACCTATGAATAGCCACATGACGGAATCGGCGGAACGCAAGACTCCTTCTGTTCTTGAACTCCTGCCGAAGGACCGCACGATCCTCGAGCGCGAGGTCATGGAATTCCGCCCGTTCGGAGCAGACGAACAGGGACGCACGATCCGAGATTTGAGCGGGATGAGCATCAGGGCTGTCGTGGTCTACCTCGAACAGTCTCTGTCTCGCGAGCAAGGCGAAATCGCCGGCAGACAGGCGGTAGAGGAACTGTGCCGACTGCTGAATCGGCGAATCAAGGATCCGGTCTATCATGTGACGCCGGAGCTGCTAAAGAATACCTGGAACAGCTACTCCTCTGAGTTCACAACCTACCTGTATGAATTCTGCGAACGCATTTCCGGCGATCCTCGATTTGTGTTTCGTGGAGGGATGGAAAAGGCCTCCCCCATCATGCAGGTGCTGGCGCGGCCGTTTTCGTTATCGCAGATTTACGGCATGTTTCCCTACTTCGGCAACAAGTTCGCGACCGGCTCCATTGAATACCGCGTGATCGGGATCAGGCCGAACTCTGCGACCCTCGCCATGAAATTTTCCGACCACACACTTCGTCAGTTTGGTCCTCACCGCAGACGGTGTGCACAACTGATGTGCCAGGCTGCGCAAGGCATCCTGGCCGCGGTACCGTTGCGCGTCCATGGCCTGCCACCGGCAACCATTTCGGAACTTTCCTGTATTGCGGAGGACGAAGAGTGGTGCCAGTGGGCCATCCAATGGGAGGTGACAGGGCCGCGAACATGGGGCCACCGGGTCTGGGAGATGATAGCTCGTCCGGATCCGGAGGAGGACCCGTCATCGCAATCAGGACCCCTCCCTGTCTTACAGCCGCACGAACCGGTTCAGGGCGATTCGTCCAATGGAGATGTCCAAGATGAAGCGATCCGCGGGAAGTCCGGTCAGGCAGACGCCTCCGGCAGGCGATCGAGCCGGCATGTGCTCTGGTATGTTTTGAGCGCGATGGCCTGGTTGATTCTTGTCGGATTCCATCTGGTGGCTCCATCGGCGAGTTTCGGCGAAATTATTCTGGTCGGACTGGTGCCGATTCTCGTGGTCGGCATATTGAACAACCGTTCTCTTCGGACGGAGAGCCAGCGTCGCGAGGCCCTGATTCAGGAGCAGATCAGTTTTGCGGAATCACGTCATGAGGAATTGCGTGAGGCCTATCTGAAGCAGGAACAGACGCGGCTGGAACTGCGCCGGAAAGTGGCTCAACTGACGGCCCTTCACCGTGCAGGATTGCTGTTCAGTTCGACATTGGATCGAGAGGCGCTGATGCAGCAGGTACTGGAGGCGCTGACCAGCGACCTGCAGTACGATCGGGCGATGGTCTCGTTTTACGATCCGGTACGCGGGGTCGTCAAAGATGCGCGCCTGCTCGGTGTTTCGCCTGAGATCCAGGCGTTCGCCCGTGCTCGTGAGATTCCCGTCACCGATCCCTCGAGCCAGGAAGGCATCGTGCTGCTGCAGGGCAGGCCCTTATTGATCGGAGATGTCCAGACGGTATGGGATCAGTTCCATCCATCGAACCAACAGCTCGCCTTGCTGATGCAGACCAGAGCGTTGATCGCCGTTCCGTTGAAAGCCAAAGATCGGATTCTTGGAAGCCTCACGATTGATCGGGTGCAGGCGCACAGTCTGACTCAGGATGATCTGGAGTTGATGACGACGGTCGCGCATCAAGTCGCGATCGCGCTCGACAATGCGTCCGCGTATGAACAGATCGAAGAGTTGAATGTGGGGCTTGAAACCAAAGTCCGTGAACGGACGGCGGAGCTGGAACAGGCGGATCGATTGCGCTCTCAGTTCCTCTCGCACGTCTCGCATGAACTCAAGACTCCGTTGACCTCGATCAAGGGGTTTTTACAGAACCTACTCGATGGATTGACAGGGCCGCTCAATGACAAGCAGCAGCGGTATTTGTCCAGGATGTTGGACAATTCAGACCGGTTGATCCGCATGATCGAGGACCTGTTGGACCGCACCAGGATCCAATCCGGGAGATTAGACCTCGTTCCCGCTGAAATCGATCTGGGACAATGCGTGGCGGAAGCGGTCGAGCAATTACGCCCGTTGGCCCAGGGGAAACGTCAGACGGTGGAGCCGGTCGTTCCTCTTATTCCCCTGCTCGTATGGGCGGATCACGATCGTCTGATCCAGATTGTCATGAACTTGATTCAGAATGCGGTGAAATTTACGCCGGAAGGCGGCAGCATCCTGGTGACGGTGAAGCAGGAGAACCAGCTGCTCGCAGGGGTTTCCGTGTGCGATACGGGGCCCGGCATCCCGCAAGAATTTCTCGACCAGATCTTCGATCCGTTCTTTCGCATCAAGCAGAGGCGGAGCGGAACGAAGGGACTGGGCCTGGGCCTGTCGATCGTGCGGACACTCGTGGAACTCCATGGCGGGACGATCGTCGCACGGAGTGAGCCGGGGAGCGGCGCTGAATTGTTCTTCACGATACCGTTGCTTCCCACCATCGTGGAGCCGGTCGGGAACGCATCAGACGAAGCGCCCCATATCCTCGTCGTCGACGATGATTCTGATATTCGTCAACTGTTGCAGGACCGCTTGCGGGCCAAGGGATACCGTGTTCGATCGGAGGTTGACGGCGTTCGAGCGATTGAAGTGGTTCGAGCCGAATCCTTCGATGGGATGATCCTGGACATCGGCCTTCCTTCGATGGATGGGCTGGATGTGATTCGTCAAATACGAAAATGGGACCAACAGATTCCGATCGTGATTGCCACGGCGTCCGGTTCTAAGGAGTTGGCGGTTCGAGCCATCAGTATGGGTGCACAGGCTTATGTGTTGAAGCCGTTTGAGAGCGACGAGTTGCAGCGGATCATCGACTACTGGTTTCGACCGTTGGAGCGTCCCGCACCGGAGCAACCGGTGAGTCGAACATGACTGGGCGAGTGGGATGGGAGGAGTATGGCCAGGACACGGAGGGAGCAGTGGGCCGGCAGGAGGTCGATCGTCTCGATGTGGATGCGGGGGATGGTCATGATGGGGCTCTGCTGGGCCTGGTGTCCCTGGCTGTCTTCAGCGCAAGTCCCCCGTATTCAAGGGCAGGGAACTGCTGCGTCAGGTATGGGCAATGCCTTTTCGGCCCAGGCCGACGACCCGTCGGCTCTGCATTACAATCCGGCAGGCATGACGCAATTGCAGGGAATTCAATTCATGGCAGGGGCTTTGATTTCAGGCGGCTCGACGGATTTTTCCGGTCTGACAGGTGCAACGGCTCGGGGTGACCGGAACGGCAGTATTGCCTGGCCGCCTCCCGGTCATACGTTCATTACGGCGAACGTGAAAGATCTCGGGTTGACCTCCCTGGGGGATCTCACTGCCGGGATCGGAATTACGGTGCCGTTCGGTTCGCTGACTCGCTGGCCGAACGATGGCCCGTTCAGGTCGGCCACGACGTTCAGCACGCTGCCTCTTCTGGATATCAAGACCGCCATGGCCTATAAGGTGACTGAAAATCTTTCCCTCGGGCTTGGGTCGGATGTCTACACCTTCAGCGGGCTTGTCGGCGAAGGACAGGTTGAGAAACAGTCGAGCCCCGCTCCCGGTGTGAAAACCGAACTCTCTGGAAAAGATACGGCGGCCGGATTCAACGCCAGCCTCTTGTATACGGCTTTGCGCAACCCGGACGGGAAACCGTTAGCGAACATCGGCATCGTGTACCGCAGTCAGGCGACCCTCCATCTGAGCGGTGCCTTGCTGGCAAATGGCGCGAAGGTTTCCGACGCGAGGGCGACGTTGGTGTTGCCACAAGTCATAACCGGAGCGGTTTCGTTGTGGCCCGTTCGAACCCGGGAACGGGAATGGAAGTTGGAAATGGACGTCGACTATGTCGGGTGGAAGTCCGTTCGAAATCTCGATATTACATTAGGGAACGGTGGAAGGATTGCCCAACCTCAAAATTGGAAGAGCACCTACGCGGTGATGGTAGGAACCGAATACAAGTGGCTCGCACTTGAATCACTTCCGAGCTGGGAGCTCGCATTGCGGGGCGGCTACACGAATCAGCAAAATCAAATGCCTGATTTGACCTATGATCCCGGGATTCCCACTGCAGATCTCCATGTCCTGGGGGGAGGACTCGGGCTGCTCTGCAAGGAGCAGGGGTCATTTCTGGGCTTGATGCGATGCGGGGATGTCGGCGTAGGATCACTGAAGCCCAAGGCGATCGGCGTCGATCTCTCGTACCAGGCGGCGCTCTATGAGGATCGTACGGTGCTTGGTAATCGCAACCCGACCGTGAATGGAACGTACAGGACGACCCTCCATAACGCCAGTGCATCAATTCGGATGGTGTATTAACGAGACAGGCATGGCGCGCAGGCACGGCCCGATTCGATGTTCCGAATACCTCAACCGTCGATCCTGTGTCAGGCTGCTTCGTAAATGCGGGGAACACGGGACCCTATTCCGCAGAGGATTTCATAGGGGATTGTCCCGAGCCAGGTTGCCATTTCATCCGCCCAGATGGCTTCCTTCCCCTGTTGTCCGAGCAGCGTGACCGTCTCACCCACGTGCACTGAGGGAAGGTCTGTCACGTCCACCATGATCATATCCATACACACCAGCCCGACGATCGGGACGCGTCGTCCCTGAATCAAGACCACACCAAGATTGGACAGCCCCCGGTTATAGCCGTCGGCATAGCCGATAGGCAGCACTGCGATCCGTGTCGATCGTTTTGCCACGAATGTCGCGTTGTAACTGACTGATCCGCCACGTGGAATGGTGCGCAACTGAACGATCGTTGTCCGAAGTGAGAGGACAGGTTTGAGATCGGGAATGGGGATCGAGGCCGGCAATGTGTGATATCCATACAGCATGATGCCGGGGCGCACGAGTGAAAAGTGCGTGTCGGGAAATCTCACGATTGCGGCACTATTGGCTGCATGTACTAATGGAATCTTGAAACCCTGTTGGAGGGTCGTTTCCAGTACAGCATGAAATGCGCGGAGTTGGCGTTCCGTGAAGGCGCTGTCCGTCCCATCTGCGTCGGCAAGGTGGGTCATCATGCCCTCAACATAAAGCGGCCCCCGGAGGAGGGGATTGTTGAGCAGGGTGCGCAGCTCTTCCAGTGAAAATCCCAATCGCCCCATTCCGGTCTCGGCCTTGAGGTGAATCGAGTAGGGGATGGGATGGGAATCAGCTGCCTTGGCCAAGGAAGCCAGAATGCGGCTGTCGCTGATGACCGGGGTCAGCCGGTGAGCGACCAGATCGATTATCTGTTGTTCGAAGAGCGCTCCGAGGACTACGATCGACGCTGAGAAGCCTGTCTGGCGGAGGGCGATGCCCTCATCAAGCGAAGCCACGGCAAACCTCTCGATGCCTTGACGGGAAAGGGCCTGAGCGATGTCCCGTGCTCCATGCCCGTATGCATTGGCTTTGACGATCGCCATGACGTCGCAGCCGGACGATAAGTAGCGCTTGATGCAAGAGAGATTATGGGCAAGAGCCGCGAGATTGACGGTGGCGTAGGTGGGTAGCACGGTCGAAGTCGAGGTCACACTTCCATGATCTCTTGTTCTTTTTTCTTCACAACGTCGTCGATTTTCTGGATGTATTGGTCGGTGAGCTTCTGCGTATCGGCTTCGGCTTTCCGCAGCTCATCCTCGGTTAACTTGGCATCCTTTTGGAGTTTCTTCAATTCTTCGTTCCCATCGCGACGGAACCCGCGTACCACCACTTTTGTATCTTCTCCGTGTTTCTTACAGACCTTGCTGAGGTCTTTGCGGCGTTCCTCGGTGAGGGGCGGCAGGGGGACGCGAATCACTTTACCGTCGTTGGACGGGGTGATGCCGAGGCCGGAGCCCGCCAGGGCCTTTTCGATTTCCTTAATCAGGGCCGGCTCCCAGGGCTGAATGGTGATGAGGCGTGCTTCCGGGGTGGAAATGTTGGCCACCTGCTTCAGAGGAGTCATGGTGCCGTAGTAGTCGACCCGGACGCTGTCGAAGAGCGCGACCGACGCTCGCCCTGTGCGTAGACCGGCCAGATCGCGTTTGAGATGTTCCAGCGCTGACTCCATTTTTTCCGTGACTCTCTGGCGTATGGCGGCAGGATTGGACATGAGAGACTCCCCGGGAAATTAGCGTCGATCAGGCGTGACGACGGTACCGATTGGTTCGCCCATGGCGACGCGTTTGAAGTTGCCTTGTTCCTTTAAGTTAAACACGACGAGCGGAAGATTGTTGTCCATGCAGAGGCTGATAGCCGTGGCATCCATCACCTTCAAATTCTGATTCAAAATCGAGAGAAAGGAAATCGTTTGATATTTCTTTGCAGAGGGGGTCTTCACAGGATCGGCGTCGTAGATGCCGTCGACCTTCGTTCCTTTCATGATGACCTGGGCTCCGATCTCCATCGCCCTAAGGGCTGCCGCTGTATCGGTGGAGAAATAGGGGTTGCCCGTCCCTCCGGCGAAGATCACGACGCGCTTCTTTTCAAGGTGGCGGATCGCGCGTCGGCGGATGTAGCCCTCTGCCAGTTGACGCATTTCGATCGCAGACTGGACCCGCGT
>Ga0070681_10002310_pt1 | contig 17430 bp, 17 predicted proteins | sample KBSC83BmetaG_FD_65650 | JGI IMG/M metagenome (GOLD analysis project Ga0070681, IMG submission 65650) | Corn rhizosphere microbial communities from Kellogg Biological Station, Michigan, USA - KBS C8-3B metaG | ecosystem: Host-associated > Plants > Roots > Rhizosphere | place: USA: Michigan...
AGCGATTTCAGCTCACGGTAATTTTCACCCACTGGCGCGGGCGCGCGCAGCCACTGTGGCCGCGGTAGCTTCGATGACTCGGCAAGGGTGACCAGCACTCATTTCATCGTAGCGTATGCCATCAGAGCAATTCTTCCAGCCGGTTTTCGAGTACCAGGCCGGGGTGGAAATTCTCAAACCGCAGATTGCAAGGTGCCGCCGTTTCGAGCGCCTTTCGCGGAATCAAGCCGATGAGCTCCGTCCCCGAGATAGCAACTCCGTGACTCCGGGCTTCCGCATCGACGGCTGCAAAGGCGGCACAGAGGGTCGTCACTTCAAAGTCCGTCAAATTGATTGAGACCTGTGCGTGGCGGCGAGACTCCAGGAACAGCCCCAGCGCTTTCACCGCCGGTAGTCCGCCGGAAGAAAACCGGATTTTCCTGGCGATCGCGCCGGCGATCTCCACATCCGTAGTCGCCAGGTTTATGTTGAATGCGATCAGAAATTTTCTCGCGCCAATCACACAGGCGCCTCCTGTCGGATGCAGCGCCGGTCCGCCGAAATCGGGCCGCCCTTCGAAACGCCCGCTGCGGATGTTTGCCAGGTTCACCCGGTCGGGGCGTTTAGCGGCCGCTTCATATAAGTAGACAGGCACATGCAATTCGCGCCACACGCGCTCGCCCACGCGCTCGGCGATGCGCACGCAATCGGCCATGCTCACGCCTGCAATGGGAACGAATGGGACCACGTCCGCAGCCCCGATGCGTGGATGGACCCCGCCGTGGCGGTTCAAATCGATGAGGGCCACGGCCTGCTCGATGCCGCGGAATGCAGCTTCGGCAACGGACTCAGGCTCGCCCGCAAAGGTAATCACTGAACGGTTGTGATCGTAGTCCGAAGTGTGGCCCAGCACGGCCGCTCCGGATACGTTCGAGATCGCTGCTGCTATGCGCTGCAGCACGCTCAGGTCGCGGCCCTCGGAAAAGTTTGGCACGCACTCGACTACTTTTCGGGCCAAACGCCGACCTCGCCTTCCTGGTAAATCGTCGCGCCGTTCTTCAATACCATGTGAACGTGATTCACGCCGGGTTGCTGGGCAATGTCACGATAATCTTCCAGATTGAGCATCACCAGATCGGCATTCTTGCCGGGTTCGAGCGTTCCCGTTTGGTCCTGACAAAGCAACGCGTGAGCGGAGTTAACGGTAGCCGCCGACACCGCTTCCGCCGGCGACATGTCCATCTCCGCGCACGCCAGTGCAATCACCATCTGCATATTGTAGGTGGCACCCGGCTCCAGGCCGAAACCGGAAGCCAGCGCGATGGCGGCGCCGCCCTCGATCAGAGCGCGGGCGCGTGAATTTTTGCCGCGTCCGCGGAAGACTGGGGCAGGCGATAGCAGCGCAACCGAATTTGATGCTCGAAGATCGGCGATCTCGTTTTGTTCGACAGTGGCGCACGCCACGCTCGCAACATCCAGCTCTAAGGCCAACTGCAAACCAGCGGCGCGCGATGCGGTACACCTCAAGTCAAGGCCGAAAGAGCGCGCACACTCTAAGATTTTGCGCGCGGCCGTCAGCCCAATGGCTCCCAAGTTTACATCCGCGAAGCGCGCCAGCTTCCGCCGGGCGATTGCGGGCATCGCTTCGCCGCAGAGCAAATCGAGATAAGCGGCCTCGTTGTCCGCGTATTCCGGGGGCACGAACTGAGCGCAGTAGGCCGTAAAGACGGTCAGAGGACTGCCGTCAAGGGCGGCTAGAACGCGAAGCATCTTCAATTCGCGGGCGCCGTCCAATAATGCGTTCGTCACAGTGGCGACAGTCGTGGTGCCATGGCGCGCCATGCTGGCGAGCAAGGATCGCGCACGCCCTTCCAGCCTGCGCGCCGGACTCAAGCGCTGCCCCGATAATAGTTGCACACGATTGTCGATGAATCCCGGCATGACAACGCGGCCGGCCGCATTGATCTCGCGCGCTCGCCGCGCGATGGAGAGATTTTCCATGCGGCGGCTGAGGCTCGCCTGCAGAATCTTGCCGCCGCGGATCAGCACTGCCCCGTCAGTGATGATGCCGAGGTCGCTCAATGCGGCGCCGCGTCGAGGCCCCGCAGGGCCGCGCAGTGTAAGCACTTGCCGCGCGCCGCGCACCAGTATCGTCCGTTCGGCCGGCACGTCTTGAAATTGGCCAACCATCTTACTGCAATTCCTGTAGATTCAAAATATGCGGACTCAGCCACCCGCGCGCGAAGCGAAGCGTCCCCTGAAGACGCTCGAACGGGTAATATCAAAAGCCGGTCTGGGATCCCGGACCGAGGCCCGACGGTGGATTGCGGCGGGACGCGTTCACGTGAACGGAAAACCAGTCCAGACGCCCGATTACTGGGTCGATTTTGCGCGGGATAAGGTCACCCTCGATGGTAAGGCCGTTCAACCCGGCAAAAAGATCTATCTGCTCCTGTACAAGCCCAAAGGCTATCTTACGACTCACAAAGACCCTGAAGGGCGCCCCACTGTTTATGATCTCATCTCCGGTCAAGCCGAGTGGGTGGTTCCCGTGGGCAGGCTGGACTTGGACACCAGCGGCCTGCTGATTCTTACCAATGACACACAGTTCGCCGAACGCCTGACGAATCCTGAATTTAAGGTCCCCAAGACCTACCAGGTGAAGGCCTCCGGTCTGTTGACCGATGAGCAGCTTGAAAAGTTGCGGCGAGGTGTGACTCTATCCGACGGTGTGACGAAACCGGCAATTGTGAAGCGGCTGCGGGATTCGGATAAATCGACAGTACTCGAAATGACGATCACGGAAGGCCGCAACAGGCAGGTGCGCCGGATGCTCGAAGCCGTGGACAGTAAGGTCCGAAAGCTGGTGCGCACAGCGATCGGCCCGGTGCGAATTGGAACGTTGCCCATGGGAAAGCACCGGTCACTGCAGGAGCAGGAAATCAGGCAGCTCCAGGGCCGCCAATAATCAGCACCGCTCAATTCTCCTGTAACTTATGTGCAATTCGCCGCACTAGCGACCGCGGGCCCAGGCGCACGCTCTGCACAACTGCCTTGTTCATAAAACCGGGGATGATGACAACCTCTCCGTCCAGGAACCCGCGATAGCCGATCTCGGCAACCTCACTCGCGTCCATCATGCCCAGGGGCTTGGACTTCATCAGCCGCGTTCCTTCGATCTTCGCGCGCCGCTGAAAATCCGTCGCTGTGGGACCGGGGCAGAGCGCCGTGGCCGTTATTTCTGTGCCGCGGAGTTCTTCGGCGATGGCCTCCGTGAATGAGAGCACGAATGCTTTGCTCGCATAGTGAGCGGTCCGGGCTGGAAAGCCGCCGTAGACGCGACGTTTAGAATGCGGCCTGAGCCGCGCGTCCGCATGCCGGCTAAATACAGCTTGGTGAGGTGTACCAACGAAACAACGTTGACTTGCAGCATGTCCAGTTCGGCTTGCAGATCGGTTTCGGTGAACGGACCGATCGCGCCGAAGCCTGCGTTGTTGACCAGGTAGTCGACTTCAATCGCCGCGTCCTCGGTCTCCCGATAAATTTCAGCGGGGGCGGCGGGGCGCGAAAGATCCCCGGCGATGACTTTCACGGACACGCCGGCTGCGGCGTGCATTTCCGCGGCGATCTGGCCGAGCCGGGTTTCATCGCGCGCCACGATCACGAGGTTGACTCCGTCCTGTGCGAATCGTCTCGCGAGTGCATAACCGATGCCCGAGGAGGCTCCGGTAATCAGCGCGGTTTTGCTCATGGTGCTGGCATGGTACAACACGAACCATGGCCTTTGAAGCAGTGGTGCATCGCACGTTCAGCGCTCGCATCGATTGTCACTATCTGCTGCAGGGTCCTCCCGACGCCGACCCATCGAAGGTGCTGGTGGCGACCCTGCACGGATTCGGGTCGAATCCGGAGGTCATGCTGCGCCTGACGGAACGCATGCTGGGTCCTAATTACATAATTGCCGCGATTCAGGCACCCAATCAATTTTTCCTTTCGCAAAACGTGAACGAGGTCGGATACTGCTGGGTCACGAACAAACATTCGGATAGCTCCATCCGCTTGCATCACGACATGCTGCTCTACGTACTCGACGAAGTCGGGCGCCAGTACGGAATTCGGGAGGAACGCAGGCTGCTCGTTGGCTTTTCACAGCCTGTGGGGATGAACTATCGATTCGCCGCGACTCATCCCGGTGCAGTCCGGGGCGTCATCGGGATCTGCGGCGGGATTCCCAAGAACTGGGAGGACGGGCCTTACGGGAAAGTCTCTGCGTCGCTCCTGCATATCGCGCGCAGCGAAGATGAATTCTACGGACCCGCCGTCACCCACAAATACGCGGAGCGTTTACGGCTTCGGGCGAATGACGTGGAGTTCCATATGCTGGAGGGTGGACATCAGTTTCCATCGAAAGCGGGATCGATCGTGGAACCTTGGATTCAACGCAGATTCGTAGAATAGGTGTTCTTGCCGGCGCACTCCCGCCACTCTTGATCTTTCCTACCATAATGTAGTAGGATAAGATACGAAATAGTGGAACGCAAAATGACCCAGCCGAAACTAACCAAGCTCGAACTGCAAATCCTGGAAGCCCTCTGGTCTCATGGCAAAGCATCCATTCGGGAGATTCAGGAGGCCTTTCCGGAGCCTCGTCCCGCTTACACCACCATTCAGACAACCGTATACCGGCTGGAAGGGAAGAAGGCTGTGCGTCGCGTTCGGAAAATCAGCAATGCCCACATCTTCGAGCCGATCGTGGCCCGGGATGTGGCGCGGCACCGGCTGCTCGACGAGATCCTGAGTTTCTTCGGGGGGAGGGCCCAGCCGATGATGGCGCAGCTAGCCGAGGCGGGGAAACTAACACTCGACGACGTTCGCGAGTTGGAGAAGACGATCAAGAAGCTTGAGCGGCAACACAAAAGCAGAAAGGACGCGTGAATCGAAATGATGGGCGAACTGACCAATCATCTCTGGCAATCGACGTTATTCGCAATCGTGGCAGGCCTTCTGACCGCGGCCTTCCGCAAGAACCGGGCGCAAGTCCGCTTTTGGCTATGGTTTAGCGCGTCGTTCAAATTCCTCGTGCCGTTCTCGCTGCTGATCACTCTCGGCAGCCATCTGCAATGGGCGCCGGCCGCCCCGAAGATTGCGGCGCCGGCCGTCTCGTTCACCATGATGCAAATCAGCCAGCCTTTTCCCGACAGCTTGCCGCTGGGGCCGTCCACACAAGGGACTCGCGATTGGGCCCTGCTGGCGATCCTGAGCGTGTGGGCGTGTGTATTCGCGAGCATAACGCTGATGCGATTTCGGGGATGGCTCCGCATACGGGCCGCGGTACGCGCCAGCACTCCGATTGACATTCCAGCAACGGTTGCAGTTCGCTCTTCTCCGGACCTGCTGGAACCAGGTGTGGTCGGATGGCTGCGTCCCATTCTGCTCTTGCCGGCTGGCATTGCGGGACGTTTGACGCCGCCTCAACTGCAGGCGGTGCTGGCGCACGAGCTGTGTCATGTCCGCCGCCGCGACAACCTGTTCGCGTCGATTCACATGATCGTCGAAGCGATGTTCTGGTTCCATCCCCTGGTGTGGTGGATCGGAGCGAAGTTAGTGGAGGAACGCGAGCGTGCCTGCGACGAGGAGGTGCTGAGCCTGGGGAGCGAGCCGCGCGTCTACGCCGAAGGAATCGTCAACGTCTGCAAGCTCTACGTAGAATCGCCACTCGTGTGCGTGTCCGGGGTAAGCGGGTCGAATCTCAAAAAAAGAATCGAGGCGATCATGACGAACCGCCTTGAGCTCAAACTGAACTTCGCAAGGAAAGTAGTGCTGACAGTTGCCGGAATCGCGGCTCTAGTTTTGCCGATTGCAGTTGGCGTCATCAATGCGCCCCTCGCCCGGGCTCAATCTGCCGCTGCGGCCGTGCCGAAATTCGTGTCGTCGTCGATCAAGCGTTGTAGCGACGTGCCGGGCCTCATGAGAGGAGCCGGACACTCATTATCCGCTGGAAGGCTGAACACGGGATGCATAGCTTTGGTAGATGGGAACACCGGCCTCATTCAGCGAGCGTACGTCAGGTTCGCAGACGGTCATCCTCATTCTTGGCCTGAGATTGTCCCGATCACGGGAGGTCCGGCCTGGATCCGTTCCGAGCTCTTCGATATCGAGGCGAGAGCAGAGGGTAATCCGAATGAGGAAATGATGCAGGGACCGATGTTGCAGACGCTTCTCGAAGACCGGTTTCAGCTCGAGGTCCGTCGCGAAACTAGAGAAGTCCCGGTATATACGCTCACTGTGGAACAGGGCGGCTCCAGATTGAAGCCGTTTGAGGAAGGAAGTTGCATCCCCATGCCGTTGAAGGTTCCCTTGCCGACGCTCGCGCCGGGCCAACGGTACTGTAAGGTAAGGGTCGGTATTCAGCCCCCCGTGGTGGATGCGCAAGGGTCAACTCTCACTGAATTCTCCCAACTGCTCACCCTCGTTTTAGACCGCCCGGTCATCGACAAGACCGGGATTACGGGGAAGTTTAATATCCACCTGGAATTTGCGCCCGACGCAACCACACCCAGGTTCCTCCCTGGTGGCGAACTGGGTATTCCCGCCAGCGCGGTCACGGATCCTGCCGGTGCATCGATCTCCACCGCGATACAACAGCTCGGGTTGAGACTCGAGCCGACCAAAGGGCCTCGCGAATTCCTCGTCATCGATCACGTGGAGAGGCCCACTGAGAATTGACGGAGCATCGAGACGAAGCCTGCCTTGAGCAGCTAGAGGCCCGGGAAGCCGTCCTGTTTGAGGATTCAGTATTGCTTTTGAAGTTCGTTCAGCGCGTCGGCGGCGATCGTGTAGACGCCGCTCCCGGTAGTGCCCTCGCCCACCGGTCACTTCGGGTGCGGGGTGACACTCGTGATAAAAAAGATGTCGTCTCCAATTTTGAAATAGAAGCGCCAATCGCGGTTCACACGCGCCTGCCGAATATCCTCGCCTTTGTTATATTTCTTGGCGCGTAATGATGGGTGGTTAAGATCGCTGGCCAAAAACCGCAGTTGTTTGTAGAACGACTTCTGCACTGACGCGGGTGCGTCGGCGATTGCGTCGGCTGCCCGATCCGACAGGACGATCTTCATTACAAAGTTTTGTGTGAAGCGGTCTTCTTGCGGCGGCGCACGTGGGTTTTAAGATGTGCAATGGCTTCTTCGACATTCTCAAACGGCCCATGCACGCGACCCTTTTTGATGTCCTCCAAGCCTTTCGCGATGTCACGGTCAATGATCCGGCGCTGGGCGGGCGTGTATTCGTCATCCGCGGTCGGCAGTTTGGGAAGAATCGTGATTACCCCGCCAGACACTTTAAATTCGAGCTTGTCGCCACTCTTAAGCCCCGCCCGCCGGCGAACGGCAGACGGTACCACGAGCGGTGCTTTGTTTTTGACGATTACCGTCATAAGTATTACAGCTTAAACGCCGTCTCGCTTTCAGTCTATGCTGCCTGCCTCCCTTCGTCAACGAACGGCCAAGTCGGTCGCTCCCTCTTGATGGATTTGGGTTTGAGAATGTGCTAAGTCTTCCCGCGACTTCCTCGTCATCGATCACGTGGAGAGGCCCGCCGAGAATTGACGATCTTCAGGCTTCTCTGGCGCCGTCTTGCAGGAAAGTCCGCAGGCGGTGGCTACGGCTGGGATGCCGTAGTTTGCGCAGTGCCTTCGCCTCGATCTGGCGGATGCGCTCGCGCGTGACCGCGAAGTTCTGGCCTACTTCTTCGAGCGTGTGCTCGCTGCCATCTTCCAGGCCAAACCGCATTTTGATGATTTTTTCTTCGCGTGGGGTGAGGGTCTTGAGTACTTGTGCGGTCTGCTCGCGCAGGTTCAGATTGATTACGGCTTCCGATGGCGAGATACCGGAGCGGTCGACGATGAAGTCGCCCAGATGCGACTCGTCTTCTTCTCCTATGGGTGTCTCGAGCGAAATGGGTTCCTGGGCGATGCGCAGCACCTTCCGGACTTTGGAAACGGGCAGCTCCATTCGTTCGGACAGCTCTTCGTTGGTGGGCTCCCGGCCCAGCTCCTGGATCAGCTGGCGGGATGTGCGGATTAGTTTATTGATGGTCTCGATCATGTGGACGGGAATACGGATCGTCCGCGCCTGATCGGCAATCGCGCGCGTAATGGCTTGGCGCACCCACCATGTGGCATAGGTCGAAAACTTATATCCGCGCCGGTACTCGAACTTATCCACGGCCTTCATGAGGCCGATGTTGCCTTCCTGGATCAGGTCCAGGAACTGCAATCCGCGATTGGTGTAGCGCTTGGCAATTGAAACGACCAGCCGCAGGTTGGCCTCAATCAATTCCTTCTTCGCTGCTTCGGCCAGCTGATCCGCGTTGGTAATGATCAGGTAAGTGCGGCGGAGTTCGGTAGCCGAGGCGCCATACGTTTCTTCCAGTTGCTGCATGTGCTGCGTGTGGCCACGCTGCTCACGCCGCAGTTCCTTGAAGCCGTTGGATCGCGCAGCCGCCGCCGGGACGCCGGGCAGCAGCTCTAGCTTTCGTTGAATTTTGGCTAGCTCGCGTTCTAGAGGCTTTACTTCTTCCATTGCGCAGCGGATGCAATCAATCAGATGCCTCAGGACAAGTCCCTGGAACTTGATGACGCGCACCTGCCGGCCGATTTTTACGGTAAGCCGGCCCAGTTCCCAGCGAAGCCTACGATGTTGTTTGGGCTTCATACCGCGAGGAACGGCCAGCAGTTTTTGCCGGCACTGCAGCACTTTTTTATAAATTCTGGAGATTTCTTCTACCGCGCTCAGAAACTCGCGCTTTTTCTCTTCGAGGGTTTCTTCGGTGACGAGGGGATCGGAAATCTGGATCAGATCGCGCGCGGAAAGGCTGCCGTGCTCTACTTCCTCGCCCATGCCAAGGATCTTCTGGATTACGAGCGGCGAGCGCGAAAGCGCCTTCAACACGATGTTCTGGCCGCGCTCGATGCGCTTGGCGATCTCGACTTCACCCTCGCGCGTGAGAAGCGGAACGGCCCCCATCTCACGCAAATACATCCGGACGGGATCATTGGTCTTATCACTACCCGGAGTGGGCAGCAATTCCAGATCGAGGAACTCATCGGTCTCCTCGAGTTTGGCATCTAGCTTCGGCTCTTCCAGAATCTCGATGCCAGTAACATCGAGTCCGACAAGAAGCTCATCTAGGTCCGCCGCACCATTAAGGTCTGTGGGTAGCAGTCCGCTAACCTCATCGTATGGGACGTAGCCCTTTTCCTTGCCCATGGTCATGAGCCGAGCGACGCGATTGTATTTATCCTCTACTGCCACTGGGAGCCCCCGATGCCCCGCGTTGCCCTGAAACTAATCTTAAATATTGTACAACGTACGAAGATGTCAAATCGCAATATGCAACATCAAAAAATATTAACTTCTGTCCATTCTTGTGAGTTCCGCGCTAAGTCGCAGGGCTTCACCTAAATTGCCGTCTCGCTCGGCTTCTTTGACACGCGCCTTTAACGCCAATCGCTCTGTTTGGTGTTGCGACCCCTCTAGAGTCCGCAAACAGGCCTCTCCCTGCTCAAGAGAGAGAGTTTCGCTATCTGATTCATCCGCCAGGACGGCCGACGCCAGCAAAATCCGGTCATTTTCCTCCAGGCGGCTATCCAACTCGCTGAATTCTACGGAGTTGTCCACTTGATCGAGGGCGAAAAGCGCCTCGAAAATACGACGCGTCGAAAACTGGGCCACGGCGGGCATGCGTTTCAGGCGCGGCAGCAGGTGCGCCCGCGCCTCGCCATTCACCAGGAGCAGATTCAGCAAAATCCGCTCGACTGCCCGTACCGGCTCGGCGGGTGGACGTACGGTTTTCTCGCGGCGCTCGGCGGCGGCTTTGCGAAAGGTTTCGAGTACCGGTCCGGCATCCACCCCCAGATATCCTGCAACGTCGTTCACGACGGCGAGCCGCTCGAGCTTATCGGAGAGGCGCTGGATGGCGGGAAGGAGGAATTGAAAAGCGGCGATGCGCCCCTCCGCCGTCCGCATGTCGTGCGTAGTGCGCGCGCGGTCGGCCAGCCAGTAGAAATAGTTTTTCGCGCTATGGAGTTTCGCTCCATATGCCTCCGCGCCGCGCTGCTTGCAGTACTCGTCCGGATCCAGGCCGCCGTCGAGTTCGAGGATGCGCACGTGCATGTCTTCGTCGAGCAGCATATTGATGGACCGTTCGGCGGCCTTGGCGCCCGCGATATCCGGATCGAAGTTGACTACGATCTTCCCCGAGTGCCGTTTCATGGCCTGCACCTGCTGGGATGTAAGCGCGGTACCGCAGCTCGCCACCACCTCGCGCACCCCCGCGGCGAAAACGCCGATCACGTCCATATATCCTTCGACCAATACCACGCGATCCGACCGCCGGATACCTTCCTTAGCGCGGTGAAGATTGTAAAGAACGTAACTTTTACGGTAAATGGAAGTTTCGGGCGAGTTCAGATATTTCGCCTGCTCGCCCGGATCGAGCGCGCGTCCGCCGAAGGCGATGATCTTTCCCGACTCGTTATGAATGGGAAACATCAAGCGGTGCCGGAAGCGATCGTATAAGCTGCCGTCGTCGCGTTTGCCTACCAGACCCGAAGCCTCCATCTGCTCGGCGGTAAAGTTATGCTTCTCGAACAATCGCACCAGGCCGCTGCCGGAACGCTCTGCGTATCCTAAGCCGAATTCGTCCGCGATCGCGGGAGGCACGCCGCGTTTTTCGATGTATGCGCGCGCGGCAGAGCCTGGCCCAGCTTGCAGATTCGCGCGGAATGCGTCCTCCGCAAGTTCATGCATCTGATAAGTGGCGGCGCGCAGCTTGGTTTCCGGATCTGAATATTCCGAACGCTTGGGCATGGGGATGCCGTTGCGCTCCGCCAATAATTTCAACGCCTCGTAAAAGCTGAGCCGCTCCATTTCCATAACGAACTTCAATGCATCGCCGCCCACACCACAGCCGAAGCACTTGTAGTATTGATGCACCGGGTTCACGGAAAATGAAGGCGTCTTTTCGTTATGGAAAGGACACAGGCCGCTATAGCGCTGGCCCACTTTTCGCAGCCGGACGTACTCTTGAACGACCTGGACGATGTCGATCGAGCCTTTGAGCTGCTTTACGAAATCCATGGCCGCTTCATTATTATCGCTGAAGCCGCGACCCAAAAAAGGAGAGCTAGCGCGACCGCCGAAACGATCGCGCCACGCCACAGGATAGAAGGGCTGAAGCGCATTTGAATGCGATGCGCGCCCGCCGTGAGCGCCATGCCGCGAAATGCGGTGTTGGTGATGTAGAGCGGCTCCTCCCGTCCATCCACGTAAGCATGCCAGCCCGGATAGTACGGTTCGCTCGTGACCAGAAACGCCGGATGGGCGGCCGCCGTTTCGAGTACGACTTCGCGCGACCCGTAATGAATCACGCGCACGGGCGGGTTAACAGCCGCATTTTCTTGCCGCTCGAACATGGGTGCGCCCTCTACCACGGCGAATTCATTCGGGCGGAATCGCGCCGATCGCAGGACCGAGGCACTTTGCTCCATTCGGTCCGCGCGTTCAATACGGCTCACCAGAAAAAATCTCGGCAGCACATCGGGATTTTCGTAGACCGCGCCCGCCGGCACATCGGCGATCTTGGGGCGGCGCGGGTCGTTGAACGGTAGGCGCGAGAGCAGAAAGCGAACATTGAGCAGATTGAGGACCGGCGAATCCGGATCGGATACCTCATAGTAACGGCCCCAGCGCGCCCCATTGGCCACGAAGCTGAGGCGCACCTGAATATATCTTTCGAGAGCGAATGGATCGTTGCCGTTCGCCGTCGGAACTTCGATGAGAGCCTGCGTGGAAGCCCACCCTAAAGAGTCCTTGATGGTGTCAATGCGCCATGGCGGCATGTTCTGATTGACCAGCCCGCGCACACGCTCGAGCAGTTCCCGGCTACCCTCAAAATATTCGTGGGTGACCCCCGGCTCGAGCTTGATAGAAGCGGTATTCATGGGCCGGCTGGAGCTGACGCCGATCAGGTCGGCGGCGGTGGCCGCCAGTAGTGCGAATGCCAGCAACCCTCTGCCGGCCTTCTGCGCGCCTAGCCCTGCCAGCACGGCGACTCCCATGGTGAATAGCGCCAGTGCGAACTCCGGATAGATCGAGCCCCGAATGGCCGCCGGCAGGGCCATGATCCCCAGAGCGCCCAAGGGTGTGTGATCGCCCAGCATGGCGACCGCCCCGAGTATGGTGAGGACCGCGAAGGTGCTGGCCAGGCGAGAGCGGCGGGCCGCGCCTACAACTGCAAGTGCCAGCCCCACGAGTCCGCAATATGTGTACATAAATGTGGGGTTTTGCGGCTGCGAATAGCGGCTCAGATCGAAGAGGGAGTAATGGTTTGGCAGAACCAGAGAGACCAGCGCCAGAGGAGACAGACCACCCCCGGTCCCCAAAAACGTGGTGCGGAACTTTGCGATGCTCAGGCTAGTTAACTGGAGCGTGGGCAGTATTTGGATGCCTGAAAGCGCCACAGACCAGATGACGGCCGCGAGAACAGGGAGCAGCAGCTTGGGACGAGCCAGCCCGAATGCGACGTAAAACAATGCGAGTGCGCACGCGCCGGCCAACACGCACGCGGTCACGGCTGGAAAGCCCGATAGAATCGACATCGCCAGGCTGAATGCCAGCACGGCGACATAACGCAGCCGCGACTGGCTCGCGAGCGCAACAACGGACCACAACGCGAGCGGCAGCCACGCGGCGGCGTCGATCGCGCCCAGGTGTTGCGTTTGCGAAGCAAAGAAGGCGCCGAGCTGATAGACAGTCGCACCGGTGGCTGCGGCAACCGCGGTGAGCCGGAGGCGTTTCAACAGCCAGTAAGTAAAGACGCCGGCGAGCAGAACGTGGCCGACGAGCTGCAACTCTACAAAATAAAGCAAATGCTGCGGAGCCAGCCAGTTACTCAAGAAAACAACGGCGAGCGTCGGCGGATAGAAGAGCTGGGCTTGTAAATTCGCGTAGATGGGAAAGCCACAGTAGCTATATGGATCCCATAATGGCAGTTCACCGGCGCGGAGAGAACGCGCCATGAATGCCAGCATCGGGAAGTGGTAAGAGCGCAGGTCCCAGGGAATGACATAACTGAAGTCAAAGAGCACCCTGCGGTAGAAGAGGAGAACTTCGGCGACAAGGACTGCGTAGGGCCACCAGTGCCGGCGCGCGCGCATCATTCATTAGAGCCGCGGGCGCCCATTAAAGTAGCGGACGCCGAATTTTCACCAGAGGGGCGTTCAGAAAGTCGAGAAACGGCATCATTACTTCAAATCGCTTGCGGATTTCACCGAGCAGCTTGGGCGTGGTGGCGAGCGCAGGCTCGAGCATGACATAAAACAACCATTGTTTGTACCGCAGCAATTCCGCGGCAGGGTGCCCGGCGGGGAAACCCTTCGGCACCCGGGAGAGCTGGTCGCCGTGTAGTTCACCCATCAGCGTGCGCAGTTTCTTGGATTCCACAATCCGCCGGAACTCCTCATGATGCTCCGCAACATGCATGCGGATCGCGAGCAGTTCTTCGGGACCGGGCATATACACGCCGCCAGCTACTTCGATTTCGTCCGGTGAGACGCTGAAGTACAATCCGGCGCCCGCATGCTTCACCAGGCCGCGGCGAGGAAAGATAGCGGCAATGTGCGTCTTATACGGCGTCTTATCTTTGCTGAAGCGCGTGTCCCGATAGATCCGGTAGATCGCCTTGGCGGGATCGGCCACGTAATCCGGCGCAAACCGCATCATTTCAGCGGTCATGGCGGTGACCAGCTCGGCCATGGGCGCTTTCAACTGTGCGTCATAAACGTGCTTGCGCGGTTGGAACCACTCGCGGCGGTTATTACGCTTCAGTCGCCGAAAGAACTGCATACCCGCTTCGGGAAAACCACCAAAACCTGTTTTCGCCATTCGCACTGCCTGGCCAGCCATTATTTTTGAGCCCTCCTCTATAATCTAAGGTAATGGTCCGTACGCAAGAGACGCTGGCGCGTCTCGCCGCGATTCCGGAATTAACCGTTCTCACCGGCGCGCCTCTTTCCCTTTATACCCGCTTTGCCATCGGCGGCCCGGCCGACATTTATGCCGAGACCGGCAGCGTAGAAGCATTCATCGCGGCGCTGCAGGTGGCCAGGGCGAGCGGCCAGAACTATGTTGTCATCGGCGGCGGAACGAATCTCATTGTATCGGACGACGGATTCCGCGGGATCGTACTCCGTTTCATCGCGAAACGAATTCTGGCGGCCGGCCATCGCGTGGTGTCTGACGCCGGGGCCGTGTTGCAGGATCTGGTGGATTTCACAGTCGATAGCGGGCTGAAAGGCCTGGAAACGCTGGCTGGCATTCCCGGCTCCGTGGGCGCCGCCATCTACGGCAACGCCGGTGCATACGGCCATGCGATCGCCGAGCGGGTCCGCACAGTTCGTTTCTATGACGGGCGGGACGTCAGAGTTATCGACCGCGAGCAGTGCGAATTCCATTACCGCGAAAGTGTTTTCAAAAGGAATAAGGACTGGATCATCTTCTCGACTGAACTGATAATGGAAACCGCCGATGCGAGCGAGTTGCGCAAGGTGGCGGATGATATCGTCAAAGTGCGCAACGAAAAGTTTCCGGTCACGATGAAGTGCGCCGGCAGCATTTTCAAGAATCTGATGATCGCCGAGCTCCCGGATTCGGCGGCAGAGCGTGTACCAGAGCGCGTGATTCGGGAAGGCAAAGTTCCGGCGGCATATTTTCTAGAGGAAGTGAATGCGAAGGGGATGACGCGCGGCGATATTCACGTGGCGTCGTATCATGCAAATCTGCTTTACAATGCCGGCGCGGGTACGGCTGCGGACCTGCGTGCCCTGATCGAGGAATTGAAGTCGCGCGTGGCGCGGGAATTTGGCATTACTCTCGAAGAAGAAGTGCAGTACCTAGGGTTTCAAGATGGGGCCCGAGCCTGATCGCATCGCATGACCATCCTGCTGTTCGCCGCGCTGCTGGCAGCTCCTGGTCCAAAAGAGCTTCGCGAAGCCGTCAAGGCTAACGATGCGGCGCGTGTCCGGACGCTGCTCAACGCCGGCATAGATCCCAATTTCCGCGATCCGCTAGGCGCCACGCTGCTACATGACGCCGCCTGGAACGGCAATCAGCAAATTGCCGAGCTGCTGCTCGAATATCAGGCCGATGTGAATGCGCGGCATCTCGAGGCTGGCTCTACGCCGCTTCATTACGCCGTAATCAAGGACCATTCGGAAATGGTCAGCCTGCTGCTCGCGCACGGGGCCGATGTGAAACTCACTTACGGCTCCGGAGCGACGGCTCTCCACCTGGCGGCCGAGCGGGGCTATGGGCCGATTATCGAGCTGTTGCTGGCGCACGGCGCCGATGTAAATGTGCGCGATGGCGTTGGCCGCACCGCCCTGGATAACGCTGCCGAAAGGGGGTATGCCGGGGCGGCCGCGTTGCTGGTAGCGCATGGGGCGCAGGTGAATGCCAGGAATCCTGAAACTGGCGCGACGCCTTTGAATACTGCCGCCATTCACGGCCACGTAGATGTGGCGCAGATGCTGCTGGCGCAAAGCGCTGAACTCGAAACGCGCGACAGCGGAGGCGCGACGCCGCTCGAGAACGCGGCACGTTCGCGGCACGGTGAGGTAATCGCACTGCTCCTTGCCAAAGGCGCGGCGGTGGGTGCGGGCATCCTGACGGAAGCCGTTCTGAAAGGGCAGCCGGATATCGTAAGCGCGCTGCTCGACGGTGGATGCAATCCGAATGCGCACGGAAAGTCGGATTCGACACCGCTCGATATGGCTGCGCTCAAAGGTAATCTCGAGATCGTCCGGGCGCTGATCGAGCATGGCGCCGACGTCGGCGCGCGGAATTCCTACGGAGCCACACCGCTGCACGATGCTGCCGTTGCAGGCCACAAGGATGTAGTGGCCTTGCTCCTGGATAATAAGGCGAATCTCGAAGCCCGCGAGGAAGAGTCCGGGGCGACGGCGCTATATGATGCCGCATCGATGGGACGTGCGGATGTCGTGGAACTTCTGCTCGCACGCGGGGCGAATGCGAACACGCCGAACAAAGCCGGGGTGACGCCGCTGCGCGCTGCCGTAGTCAATGGTTTCGATCAGGTCGCCGCTGTGCTCCGGGCGCATGGGGCGCGATGACGATGTGCGACCGTTAGTTCAACGCCATTCCATCCGGTGCTCAAGCCTCTTCGCCACGGCTTATTTGCTGCTCTGCGCTATTCTCGGGCTGCTATTCAGCCGATAATCGCGATAGGTCTCATCGTCTATGGAACGTCGGCCGTAGCCTAGAATGGACGTCGTCAGATCTAAGCGGAAATGTCGCGGAAGCCATACAGCAGCTGAAACGGGTGTCTGTTCCAACGCGATGCGTGTCCCCACTCCCACGCGCGCGATAAATAATCCGAAACTGACCGGTCTAAAAACTTCTGCCTCGACCTTCACCCACTGATAATCTTTCTTGTCGACCCACAGCTTGCCGCGCATCCCCGTGAGCACCTTGGCGTCGCGGCTCTTTGGGCGATATCCGCTTCGTGGCGTGGCGTCGAGCACCCAAACTTGGCGACCATTCACTGCCTGTTCGCCGATGAGCTTGAAATCGAAAGCCTTCGCCATTTCCTGCAACATAGTATGATCTTGCTGCCGCTCGCGGTTGTACTTAGCCACGCGCTTCGCCCGGTCGCCGGAGGCTTCGCCATGCCTCCGCGCGATTTCTTGCTGCAGTTTTTTCTCCTCCTGCGCCTGCTGCGCCGCAGGGAGCGGCTTGTCATTGATAGCAATTACCTTGTTGTACTGCGAGCCTTCGATCATTAGCACTTGGTAGGTTTTCGTCGTCTGCCTGCCGCCTTTTGTTTCCACATCTCGCTCGACGAACGAGTAGTTGGGCGCGGCTTTCCAGTTCACTTCGTTTGCAGCAACGGAGCGTTGGATGATCCCACGCACGTCTAGCGTGGCCGCATGCGCCGCTCCTGCCAGAACGAGTATCCCCAGCACCTGCACAGGCTTACGGTAGCACTTGTGGTGCCAATTACAGGCGGTAATCGTGGACGATCACACGTTTCACGTAGCCTTTGATACGCCATCCATCAACGTCGCGCACTCGAGCAGGAGTTTTTCAAGAACGCACGCCCCAGCTCTATTCTGCAGCGTTTACGTAACGCTGCTCGCGCGGTGCGGATGCGAACACGCCAAACAAAGCCGGCGTAACGCCGCCCCGCGCTGCCGTAGTCAAATAGTTTCGATCAGGTCGGCGCTATGCTCCGGGCGAACGGGGCGCGGTGAGGCGGGGTACGCACCGTTTGTTTGAATGTATAAGTGGATGAAAAAGGGTTCTCCTGAAGGCTACAATGCCGAGGCCGGCTTAGCAGAGCCGGCTCAGAAACCTCAGACAGGAGAAGCCC
>Ga0070681_10002312_pt1 | contig 17416 bp, 18 predicted proteins | sample KBSC83BmetaG_FD_65650 | JGI IMG/M metagenome (GOLD analysis project Ga0070681, IMG submission 65650) | Corn rhizosphere microbial communities from Kellogg Biological Station, Michigan, USA - KBS C8-3B metaG | ecosystem: Host-associated > Plants > Roots > Rhizosphere | place: USA: Michigan...
CTGAAGACCCCGGCCTGCCTCGGGCGCTGCGGTCCGGCCGCGCCGCCGCCGACGTTCAGCCTCACGCGCGAGCCGCCGACGGTGACCCGTGCGGGCGACGTCTGGTCGGTCACGCTGCACGCCCACGCGAACCAGATCTACGACGGACGCCTCCGCACCTACCGCGGCTCGAGGCTGCTCGTCAACCAGCACTTCCTCGGCCGTGCCGGCCGGGTCGCCTTCGGCCCGTTCCTGCTCGGCTCGGGCAACTACACGCTCCGCCTGGCGGGCGTCGACGGCTTCGGCCGCGCGCGCACGCTGACCTGGTTGGTCTCGCTCGGGCGCTAGTGGTGTCCGTCGCCGGCGGGTGCGTTCATCATGCGTAGCATCGGGATGCCGCCGCCGCGCCGGAAGTAGCGCCAGACGAGCACCGAGGCGAGGCTGAGGAAGACGATGTTCAGGTACGTGGTGTAGTTCCAGCTCACGGTGGCCATCTCGACTTTCGCGTTCCGCTCGGTCGGGGCGATCCCGGCGGCCTGGAACAGCAGCTCCACCGACAGGCCGGCCGCGACCATCGTCACATACAACACCGCGGCCAGGAACGCGGCCATCCGCAGCCCGTAGTACTTGCGGTAGATGTTCAGGATCGGCGCGATGATCAGGTCGCCGAAGATGAAGGCGATCACGCCGCCGAAGCTGATCCCGCCGTTCCAGAGCACGGCGGCGAGCGGGATGTTTCCGACCGAGCAGACGAAGCTGATCACCGCGACCAGCGGCCCGATCACGGGTCCCCAGACCTTCGCGGCGGTCGGATGGTCGACCAGGAAGAGCGACTGCCACCACGACTCGGGCACCCAGGCGGCGAGCGCGCCGGCGACGAGCAGCCCGACGGCGATGTCGCGCCAGATCGCCGCCCAGTCCATGACGAAGTAGTCGGCGGTGGCGGTGAAGCCGCGCGGTGTGCGAAGGCGCCGCCACCACGAGCCGCCGCCGCCCGCCGACATGTCCATCTCGGCGTGACCCTCCATCGAGCCGACGAGGCCGCGGTTGGCCTCCTCGCGCGCCTCGTCGACCAGGCGCCGCTGGAGGAACAGGCGGAACGCGACGGCAACGAGGACGATCATCAGCGGACCGCCGACGAACTCGCCGACGACGAACTCCCAGCCCAGCAGGAGCCCGATCACGATCCCGAGCTCGAAGACGAGGTTGGTCGAGGCGATCTCGAAGGCGATCGCCGCGGTGAAGTCGGCGCCGCGCCTGAACAGCGAGCGGGCGAGCGCAACGGCGGCGTACGAGCAGGACGAGGAGGCTGCGCCGAGCCCGGTCGCGACGGCGAGCGTGCGCGGCGAGTCGTCCGGCAGGAGCCGGCGCAGCTCCCGTTTCGAGACCACCGCCTGCACGACCGCCGAGAGCGCGAAGCCGAGGATCAGCGCCCACAGGATCTCCCAGAACATCCCGAAGGCAAACGAGAGCGCGTCGACGAGCTCGGAGCCGACGTCGACCGCGAGCATCAGCGCGTGCGGGCGAAGCGTCGTACAGCGGCGAGCAGCTCGTCGGTCTTGACCCGGGCGTCGTCCTCGTCACCCGAGGCGAAGGCGGCGGCGACGCAGTGGGTCACGTGGTCGTCGAGGATCTCCAGCGCCACAGCCTCGAGCGCCGTCGAGACCGCGGCGATCTGGGTGAGGACGTCGATGCAGTAGCGCTCCTCGACGACCATCCGCTCGATTCCGCGTACCTGGCCCTCGATCCGGTGGAGCCGCCTGACGAGCCCGTCCTTGCCGGCCGAGTACCCCTGAGTCATCGTCGACCATTATACCCCGCAGGGGTATCTCGCGAGATGCACGGGGGGACACCGGAGCGTCCCCCCGTCGGTTCTCGTAGCGAGCGCCTGCCCGCTCAGACCGCTCCGGCGTCCGACCACCTCGCGGTCAGCGCGTAGAGCACGATGATCTGGAGCGCGATCACCGTCAGTGTCCAGACCGGAGTCGCACTGTTCCCGAGCCAGCCGAGCTGCCCGAGCAGGTTGACCGCGATCAGGATGATCCCAACCCATCGCGCCCAGCCGGCGCCGCCGGTGAGGCCGAGGCCCACCAGAAACAGCACGATGCCGAAGATCATCGCCAGCCAGCCCCACGTGGTGACGTTGAAGACGATCAAGCCCTGCGGCGTGAACGCGTAGTACTCCTTCCTGATGACCGCGATCAGCCCCTCGAAGAAGTCGATCGCGCCGATGATCATCATCATCAGGCCGGCGAAGCCGATCCAGCCGCTCCAGGCCCTTGGCGAAGCCACCTTCACCTCCCTGTCGTGTTGACGGTTCTGGCGCGAGAGTATGACGCCCGCATCAGTCGGCACAAGGCTGCGCGGGATGAAACGCCCGTTCTCAGGCGAACGTGATCACGCTGCGGATGCCGTCCTGGGCCTCCATCAGCTCGAAGCCGCGGTTCACCTCGTCGAGTGAGATCCGGTGCGAGATCAGCGCATCGACGTCGATCTCGCCGGCCAGCCAGCGCTCGACGAGCTGCGGCACCTGCGTGCGGCCCTTGACCCCGCCGAACGACGAGCCCGCCACCCGCCGGCCGGTGATCAACAGCCGCGGGACGACCTCGAGCACCTCGCCCTTGCCGGCGACGCCGCACATGGTCGCGAGGCCCCAGGCTTCCCTCGCCGCCTCGACCGCCTGGCGCATGACAGCGACGTTGCCCGTCGCCTCGAACGTGTAGTCGGCGCCGAACCCGTCCGTCTCGGACCGGATCCAGTCGACCGTGTCCTCGGCCGCGACGCGCGTATCGGTGGCGCCGTGGTGCCGTGCCTGTTCGAGCCGCTCATCCGAGAGGTCGAGTGCGATGATCCGCTCCGCGCCCGCGAGCCTGGCGCCGATCACCGCACCCAGGCCGACGAGGCCGCACCCGAAGACGGCCACGGTCGAGCCGGGTTCCACCTGCGCTGTGTTCAGCGCGGCGCCGATGCCCGTCGACAGGCCGCACGCGAACGGCGCGCAGCCGTCGAGCGGCGCCTCCGGGCTCACCTTCGCGAGGGCGATCTCGGGCAGCACCGCGTACTCGGCGAACGTCGAGGTGCCCATGAAGTGCCGCAGCGGCTCGCCGTCCCGCAAGAGGCGCGTGGTGCCGTCGGGGAGATAGCCGAGGCCCTGCTGGTCGCGGATCGCCACGCAGCGGTTCGTCTTCGGGCTCCGGCAGTGGATGCACTCGCCGCACTCCGGCGCGAACAGTGTGATGACGTGGTCGCGCGGCCGGACGAAGCGGACATCCGGGCCGACGGCCTCGACGACGCCGGCACCCTCGTGTCCGAGCACGCACGGCGCGTAGCCGGTCGGGTCTGCGCCCGAAGCCGTGTACAGATCGGTGTGGCAGACGCCGCAGGCGGCCAGCCGGACGAGCGCCTCCCCCGCTTTCGGCTCGCCGAGCTCGACCTCCTGGACGGCGAGCGGCTGCCCGAACTCCTCGAGCACGGCGGCCCGGATCCTCATCGCGCGCAGTTTCTCATCCGGCGCCGGTCGTGGCCGGCGACCAGACGAAGGGGGTGGTCGTCGTGACCGGCACGAAGCCGAGACGCTCCAGGATCGGCCGGCTGTCATCGGACGCGTCGACCTCGAGCAGGCCGTAGCCGCGCCCGGCGGCGAGTCCGGCGCGGTAGGCGACGGTCGCCTTGTAGATCCCCCGCCCGCGCCAGGCGGCAAGGGTGGCCCCGCCCCACAGCGTGGCGAAGTCGGTCCCGTGCTCGTAGCGGATCCAGGCGGCGCAGACGACCGTGCTGTCGGCCTCGGCGACGACGATCGACATGCCGTCGGGATCGGCAGCCAGCTCCTGCCCGAGCGCTTCCGGAATCCAACCGTGGTCCTCGCCCCAGACCGCCTCCTCCATCGCCGCGATCCGCTCGAGGTCGGCCGGCGCCGTGACCTCCCGCAGCGCCACCCCTTCCGGCAGCAGAGGCGGAGCCGCGATGTCGACCACCCGGGCAATCACGATCGTTTCCCGGTCCTCCGGCTCGAAGCCGGCGCCGCGAAGCCGGTCGGGAAGGTCGTCCGGCAGGTCGTGGCCGTGGTACTTCCACTCGAAACGCTCTCTGCGGTCGGCAAAGACACGCACCTGCCGCTCGATCAGCTCGTCGAGCGCCGCGCCTTCGAACCCGTCCAGATCGCGGTAGAGGACCCATCCCTGGTCCCCGAAGCCGGTGAAGCGAAGGAGCGGCCCGTCCCACTCGTACTCGACGCCGGGAGGCCGCTTCGTGGGCACCCGTGCCCGCAGCTGCGCGTCGTACGCCGCGAGGAGGTCGGCGGGGTCGAGCGCTTCCACGCCTGAAGTCTTACCGCGACGGCTCCTCGACCGCCGCCTGCACCGCGGGCCTCGACCGTCTCGCGGGCGAGGGAGTGAGGCTCCGGCTGGCGAACGTGCGCGAACGCGCCGCGAGCTGCTCGGCCATTGCGGGCTGCTCTCCCGGCTGCGGGTGAGCCGCTCGCTCGAGGACGCGGCCGTTTACCAGGAAGACACCGTTCCGCCGGACGTGGTCGATTAGACTCGATTCGCCGTCTGCGCACGCTCAGTGGAGATCAACTAAAAAAAGGTGCTTCAACGCCTGGCCGGATGACATCAAGGACAACCTGGCGATGATCGACAAGCTCGGCAGCCGCAACTCGCTGCCGATCCCGGACATGCCGCCGCCGGGGCTGACCGCCTGAACCTCGCGATGGGAATCCAGTAGCGATGTCCACGGCTTCAAGCCCGCGCGCGATTCCGTCGACCGGCGACGGCGATCCGCCGCAGGAAGGCATGCGCTGGATCCCGGGCGGGACGTTCGCGATGGGCTCCGAGGACTTCTACCCCGAGGAGCGGCCCGTGCACCGCGTCGCGGTCGACGGCTTCTGGATGGACGAGAGGCCCGTCACCGCAGCCGACTTCCGGCGGTTCGTCCGCGAGACGAAGTACGTCACGGTCGCCGAGCGTCCCCTGGACCCGGAGCAGTACCCCGACGCCGACCCCGACCTGCTCGTTCCCGGCTCGCTCGTCTTCCACGGGACCGCTGGCCCCGTGAACCTCGACGACTACCGCAACTGGTGGGCGTACGTCCCCGGCGCGTACTGGAAGCGGCCCGGCGGTAAGGGCACGACGGTCAACGGCCGCGACAACCACCCCGTCACGCACGTCGCCTTCGAGGACGCCGAGGCGTACGCGGCGTGGGCAGGGAAAGGCCTTCCGACCGAGGCCGAGTGGGAATACGCCGCCCGGGGCGGGCTCGAGGGCGCGGCGTTCGCCTGGGGCGACGAGCACTTCCCGGGCGGGAAGGCGATGGCGAACACCTGGCAGGGCGAGTTCCCTTGGCAGAACCTGAAGCTCGACGGCTTCGATCGCACGTCGCCGGTCGGGAGCTTCCAGCCGAACGGCTTCGGGCTCTTCGACATCACCGGAAACGTCTGGGAGTGGACGTCCGACTGGTACGTCCCGCGCCACCCCGACGAGGTCGCGAGCCCGTGCTGCGTCCCCTCGAACCCGCGGGTGACCTCACCCGACCAGAGCTACAACCCGGGCCAGCCCGGCGACCACATCCCGCGCCGCGTGATCAAGGGCGGCTCGCATCTGTGCGCGCCGAACTACTGCCTGCGCTACCGCCCGGCCGCCCGCCAGCCGCAGATGATCGACACCTCGATGTCGCACCTCGGCTTCCGCTGCATCGTCCGTCAACTGCCCTCCACGGAAGGAGCGACCGCTTGATGCCCGGCCAGCCGAACATCCTCGTGATCTGGGGCGACGACATCGGCATCACGAACCTGAGCTGCTACAGCGACGGGCTGATGGGCTACCGCACGCCCAACATCGACCGGATCGGGAACGAGGGAATGCGGTTCACGGACTCGTACGGCGAGCAGAGCTGCACCGCAGGGCGCTCGTCGTTCATCACCGGCCAGAGCGTCTTCCGCACGGGGCTCAGCAAGGTCGGCGTGCCCGGCTCGCCGATCGGCCTCCAGGCCGAGGATCCGACGATCGCCGAGTTGCTGAAACCGCTCGGCTACGCGACCGGGCAGTTCGGCAAGAACCACCTCGGCGACCGGAACGAGTTCCTGCCGACCGCCCATGGCTTCGACGAGTTCTTCGGCAACCTCTACCACCTGAACGCGGAGGAGGAGCCGGAGCTGCCGAACTGGCCTCCCGCCGACGACTTCCCGCGCTTCAACGAGCTGTTCGCTCCGCGCGGCGTCATCCGGTCGTGGGCGAGCGACGAGGACGACCCGACCGAAGAGGGGCGTTTCGGCCGCGTCGGCAAGCAGCGCATCGAGGATACGGGCCCGCTGACGAAGAAACGGATGGAGACGATCGACGACGAGACGACCGCCGCCTGCATCGACTTCATCAAGCGCCAGCACGAGGCCGGAAAGCCGTTCTTCGCCTGGATGAACACCACGCACATGCACCTGCGCACGCACCCGAAGCCGGAGAGCGTCGGCCAGGCGGGTCGGTGGCAGTCTCCCTACCACGACACGATGATCGACCACGACAGGCACGTCGGGCTGCTGCTCGACACGCTCGACGAGCTCGGCATCGCAGAGAACACGATCGTCGTCTACTCGACGGACAACGGACCACACATGAACACGTGGCCGGACGGCGGGATGACTCCCTTCCGCAGCGAGAAGAACACCAACTGGGAAGGCGCATTCCGGGTGCCGGAGCTGATCCGGTGGCCCGGGAAGATCCCGGCAGGCGTCGTGTCGAACGAGATCGTCCAGCACCACGACTGGCTGCCGACCTTCGTCGCAGCGGCCGGCGAGCCCGACATCGTCGAGAAGCTGAAGTCCGGTCACACGGCCGGCGACACGACCTACAAGGTGCACATCGACGGCTTCAACCTGCTGCCGTACCTGACGGGCGAGGAGGACAGGAGCCCGCGGCAGGGGATGGTCTATTTCTCGGACGACGGCGACGTGCTGGCGCTGCGCTTCGACAACTGGAAGATCGTCTTCATGGAGCAGCGCGCGCAGGGCACGTTGCGCCTCTGGGCGGAGCCGTTCGTCGCTCTGCGCGTCCCGAAGCTCTTCAACCTGAGGACGGACCCGTTCGAACGAGCCGACGTCACGTCGAACACCTACTACGACTGGGTCGTCGACAACGTCTACATCATCCTCGCGGCGACGGCCCTGATCCAGCAGTTCCTGGCGACGTTCGAGGAGTTCCCGCCCCGACAGAAGGCGGCGAGCTTCACCATCGACCAGGCGGTGGAGAAGCTGGAGGCGGCACTCACCGCGGGACAGTGACCTCGACGGTCAGTCCGCGAAGACCCGCACCCAGTCGTTCTTCACGCTGACCACCGTCCAGCGTTCCTTCGCGGCCTGCTCGAGCGACGTCTCGGCGCCGGCCGTGTAGTCGAACTCGCGGTCCGCATCGTCGTGGAGGACGAGCAGCCGCAGCGCCGGCCTGGCCTTGCCGCCGGCGTAGCGGAGCATCGGCACGTCGCCGTTCGAGTTGCCGGCAGCGAGGATCGGGCGGCGGCCGATGCGGCTCCAGATGCGCACGGGCTTGACCGGGCCGTCGTCGAAGACGTCCATCTCGGCGGCGTACGTGACCGTGCCGCCGTGCTCGTCCTCGAGGTAGCGCAGCGCGTTCGAGCTGCCGATCACGTGCTCGGCGGGGATGCCGTAGATCTCCTCCGTCACCGGGCGCATGAAGTCGCGGTCGCCGCCGGAGGCGATGTAGTTGGTGAACCCGTTCGCCTCCAGGTAGCGGAGCAGCTCGATCATCGGCAGGTAGCCGCAGGCGTGGAACGTACGCCCGAGGGTCGGGTGCTTCTCCTTGCGCAGGAAGGCATCCGCGGCAGCGCCGTACTCCTCGACGTCCATGCCCGCGAACGCCTGCAGGATCCCGGCGATCAGCACCTTCACGTCGGCGTCGTCGCCGTGGTAGTGCTTGGTGATCACGTCGCCGAGCCACTGGTAGTCGCGCTCGTGCGCCGCCCGCCACGGCTGCTTCTCGCGCAGCGACCCGTCGGCCTCGGCCATCTCGGCCAGGCGGGCGAGGATGAACCCGAGCTCGATCGGCATCGGCTTCTCGCACCAGAGCGTGCCGTCGTTGTCGAACGTGGCGACCCGCTCGGCGGCCGGGACGAAGTCGGGCCCGCCCTCCGTCGTCACGCGCTCGACGAAGTCGACGATGGCCGCCTTCGTCTCCCCGTCGTTCCAGCTCGCCAGCTCCATCGCCTTCGGCCCAACGTTATCGCCCCGAGCCGTGGGCCAGGGATCGGAGATTTCCTCCCCTCGGCGGTCGGCGTGGCGATCAGCCCGCTGCCGATCGTGGCCGTCGTCCTGATGCTGGTCACGCCGCGCGGCCGCGTGAACGGGCCTGGCTCGTACGTCGTCTTCGTCGCGATCGCGACGATCGGCGTCAAGCTGATCGGCAACGCGATCTCCGGGTTCTCGACGTAGCCTGTTTGAGCCTCCGGCTCCCGGTCAATACCGCACCGTTCGTACCTGCGCTCTCCTCGCGACGTTGCTCCTGCTCGCCGGTTGCGGGTCGGGAGCCGGCCACGACCTGGCGGTCGGCGTGGTGGACGACGCCGCCCGCTCCGGCCCGCCCGCGCCCTTCCTCGCCGACCTGACCCGCTCCGGCTTCGACGCGCTCGCCGTCTCCAGCATCTGGGATCCGGGCGAAACCGCACCCGACACCCGGGAGACGGCGACGCTCCGCAGGCTCGCCTCGGCCGCGGATGCCGCAGGCGTCCGCCTGTTCGTGATCGTGTACCACCCGGGCTCCGCGACCACACCGCTCACCACGGAGGCGCGATCGCAGTTCGCCGCCTACGCGGCCGCGGTCGTCACGCGAGCGCCGACCGTGCACGACCTGATCGTCGGCAACGAGCCGAACCTGAACCGCTTCTGGCTCCCCCAGTTCGGGCCCGGAGGCGAGAACGTCTCGGCCGCGGCCTACCTGCGGCTGCTGGCCGCGACCTACGACGCCGTGAAGGCCACGGCTGACGACGTCCGAGTCTGGGGCGGCGCCACCGCGCCGCGCGGCGCCGACCGGCCGGGGGCGGGCCGGGAGACCACGTCCCCGACGACGTTCATCCGTGCGCTCGGGGCGGCCTACCGGCGGAGCGGGCGCGACAGGCCGGTGATGGACGGGTTCGTCCACCACCCCTACCCGGAGTCGTCCGCCGTGCCGATCGACCTCCCCCACCCGCGCGTCAGGTCGATCGGCGTGGCCGACTACGACAAGCTCGTCCGTCTCCTCGGAGACGCGTTCGACGGCACGGCGCAGAAGGGGAGCGACCTGCCGATCCTCTACGGCGAGATCGGCGTCGAGACGACGATCCCGGCGGCCAAGCAGGCCCTCTACACCGACCGCGAGATCGCGCGGACGATCTCCGAGCGCGCCCAGTCAGCGGCCTACCGCCGGGTGCTCGAGCTCGCGAGCTGCCAACCGAACGTCGCCGGCGTCCTCTTCTTCCACCTCCTCGACGAGCCGTCGCTGGTCGGCTGGCAGTCCGGCGTTCGCTACGTGGACGGCTCGCCGAAGACGAGCCTCGCGGCTGTGCACGCAGCGGCCGGGGACGCCGCTGCCGGCCGGCTCGACGTGCACTGCGGCTCGTGATCGCCGTCGTTCAGGCGGGTTCGATCGAAGGGAACGTCCAGGTACCGTCGAGGATCTCGGGCCTGGGCCGGTACAGCCGCACCGTGAAGTTCCAGCCCTCCACGATCGGAAGCAGGTTAGGACGGTCGTCGTCACCACCGAAGTGGACCGTGACCGACCCGTCCTGGTCCCGCACGGCCGTGAGGTTGTTGACGCTGTAGGCGCCGCGGTCGTTCGGCTCGAAGTAGCCGTCCGCGTTGTAGACGGAGACCGACCAGAAGCCGTCTACCGGGACGTCCCGCACGGTCAGCTTGTACTCGCCGACGGGTTTGCCGGGTTCGATGCCGACGTACGTCGCCTCCCGGTCGGGCAGACCGCCCCAGCCGGCAGCGGTCCCGAGCAGGTGACGGACCGGGTCGATATCGCCCTTCGCCCCGAACGCGTGGGCGAAGCCGCCCATGCCTTTGGCGAGCTCGAGCAGCGCCTGGCGCGTGGCGTCGAAGCTGACGGTGTCGAAGTCCGGCAGCTCGAAGGGCCTGGAGGAGCCCGCATCGACCGCGAAACCCTCCTGAAGCGCGTTGACCGCGGCGACGTCGTCTGCATCGCCCGGATCGACGAGAACACGCACGGCGACCGTGACCCAGGGCGTGTCGAACTCCTCGACCGTTAGAGAGTGCACGCCGGGCTCGTGGAAGACCCGGTTTACATAGTGGTCCTCGTTCACCACCATCACCGAGACGTAGCGGTCACCGGCGTCGGGGATGGTCACGGTCGCGCCGTCCGAGACATCCACGACCGCGGCGCTGTACAGCGTGTCGCGGTTCATGCGGATCACCGGCTGGTGGTCGATCGGCGTGGGCTCGCGGTTGTGCTTCAGCCGGTTGACACCGCCCGCGTCCGTCTGGAAGGAGGCGAACATGCGGTCGGTCTCGGCGCGGGCGAAGTTGTCGACGTTGACGTGGATCGGCACGCCCGCAGCCTAGCCGCCTCCGGGGTGAGCTCTTCGCCTTCGCCGGGGGCCAGACGCCCTCGAGGTCGTCTTCCGGAGAGGACGGGGATGCGCCTCCGAGGCCGCTGTTAGCCTCGGCGGCCTGTGGAGGAAACGATCCAGGATGGCGAGCCGCCGGGCGCGGCGCTCGACTCATCGGTTGCCCGGAGGAAGAGCTGGCTGAAAGCCCAGCTCGACGGCAAGCAGGCGATCCACGGGATCTACGTGGAGCTGGTGGTGCTCGCGGTGATCATCGCGCTCGAGGGCAAGCGGACGTCCGACTCCGACGTGCTCCTCTCGCTCTTCGGCGCGATCGTCGCGATCGCCCTCGCGGAGCTCTACGCGTACTACGTCGGCACGATGATCGCCAGCGGTCGGAAGCCGTCGCGACGCGAGTTCCTCGCCGCCGTCGGCGACACCGCAGGCAGCCTCCTCGCGATCGCGCCGCCGGTTCTCCTCGTCGTCCTCGGCGTCGCCGGCGTCCTCAGGCTGGAAACCGGCTTCACCGCGGCCACCTGGGTGGGCGTGGGCGTGATCGGCGGGTACGCGTTGATCGCCCACCGGCGTACGGGACTCTCGACGAGGCGGAGCATCCCGCCCGCCGTCTTCGTCGCGTTGATCGGCCTCGGGCTGGTGCTGCTCAAGCAGTACTTCCACTGAGCTGCCGTCGGCGGCTCAGGTCACGCCGAGAAAGTCGACCACGAGGGCGTTGACCTCGTCGGGACGCTCGAGGCTCGGCAGGTGCGACGCGCCGGCGACGGTGACGAGCCGGGCGCCGTCGATCGACCCGGCGACGTGGGCGGCAATCGCCTGCATGTCGGCCACGTCATGGTCGCCGACGAGCACCAGTGTCGGGCAACGGACTTCGCCCAGGCGGCCGCCGAGCGGAGGGTCGAGGACGTCTTCCTCGTCGGCGCCCGCCTCCCAGGCGCCCTCCTGCAGCTCGTACGAGCGAAGCACCATCGCGGTGACGGCCGCGCGCATGTCCGCGTCGACGTCTGCAGGCGAACGGTTCGGCCCGTCGACCCACAGCCGGACGCTCTCCTCGGCCGCCTTCTCCAGGTCGCCGGCCTCGTAGGCCGCCTCTTCCGCGGCCCAGCCCGCGCGTGTCGCCTCGGCCCACTCCCAACCGGGGAACCCCGGCGCGATCAGCACGAGCCGCTCCACGAGATCGGGCCGGTGAACCGCCAGCTCGAGCGCAACGCGTCCGCCCAGCGAGCATCCGACCACGGCAGCCGGGCCGTCGAGTGCAGCCTCGGCATCCCGGACGTACGAGAACGGCGCCGGCTCCAGCCGGTGCTCGCCGAACCCGCGCAGATCCGGCGCGACCACGCGATGGCCGGCTCCTTCCAGCACCTCGATCTGCGGCTGCCACATGCGGCTGTCCGCGATCCCGGCATGCAGTAACAGGACGGTGCTCACCCTCGTCGGGAGCCTATCCCGCCCTGCGTGTGAGCGGACCTCCTCCGTCTCGGGGGCCGGACTCCGGAACAGCGCGGCCTTCTCGTCACGTGGTTCGGTCCGCGTACTGCGGGCGCCCGTTGGGCCGGTAGACCTGGATCGTCACGCCCTTCGAGTCGGTTCGCGAGTCGACCAGGTCGAGCGCAATGTCCGGGCCGGCGTCGGGGAACAGCCGCGTGCCCTGGCCGAGGACCACGGGAACGACGAGCAGGGTGATCTCGTCGACGAGGCCGTTCTCGAGGAGCCATCGGATCAGGGTGCCGCTGCCGTGCACCTGCAGCTCACCCTCGGGCCCGGCTTTCAGCTCGCGGATGGCAGCTGCGAGGTCACCGGAGAGGAGGGTCGTGTCCGCCCATTGCGGGTCGCTGAGCGTGGTCGACGCGAGGTACTTGGGCTTCGTGTTCAGGGCAGCTGCGATCGGGTTGTTGCCCGGATCTTCCGCCGCGGCGCGAGCCCGCTCCTCTGCGCCCCAGTAGCCGGCGAAGAGCTCGTAGGTGCGCCGGCCGAACAGGAACGCGTCGGCGCGTTGGTAGGTCTGGTTGATCGACGTCATGGTCTCGTCGTCGCCCGCCCCCAGGGCCCAGCCGCCGCGCTCGAATCCGTTCCTGCGGTCCTCATCCGACGCGCCGCCGTTTCCCTGCATCACTCCATCGACGGTGACCTGCGTCATGGTCGTCAGTTTCATGCGTTCGTCCTTTCTCGTGGTGGCCTTCGTCGTTATGACCGCGCCGAGGGCGGATCTCATCGGTCGAGCGTTGTTCCGTGCTGCGAGCTCGCGGTTCCTTCTTCCCGAAAGACAGTGAGAACGTCACAGCGGGACGGTTCGATTCCCGGTTTCTTCGGCAAGCGATCGATACCAGCTACATGCCGATTTGCAGGGGCTTCCGTTGCCAGCGTGACAACGGCTGATTGGAAGCGCGGGATCGAGGTGGGTTTCACCAACCTCGGCCCAGCACATCGCCGGCGGCAACGACGACTCCTTCGAATGCCTCCCCTTGTACCTCGGCTGAAGATGTGAGTGTGGAGGCGGCCGGAGTACCGCCCCCACCAGGCTCACGGGCCGGTGCGAAGGGGGCGGATCCGCAGATTGGCGACTGGAGATCGCCGCAGCTCCGCCCTCGACAACCCTCTCACGCGACGATCCCGCGCGTGCCGCTTGCAGCGAGGCACACGGTCATTCCCGTGCGGTCGAGCCTGCTCTCAGCTGGGCTTCGAGCGGCTGGGCTCGTCCTCCAGGCCGTGCCACTCGTGTGCGCATTTTCTCGAGCAGAACGGGTCGCTGCTCCGGAGAGCCATCTCGGGGCGCTCGCCGCCACAGCACACACAGCGTCCATCCCGCCGCTCGGGAGGATTCGCTTTCAACGTCGGCTCCAGCGCCATCCGTCACGAGCCTACAGTGAGCGACCACGGTCACGGGGCGACCGGGACGTGAGTCCGTCCTTCTTACCTCCACTCGTAACGGCCCCGTCCTGCTCCCCGGCCGGCTTCGCGCATCCGACGAGCATCGTGAGAGGATGGCTCCGTGCCCCGGCTTCGCACACTCGCGATCGTCGCCGCGATCATCGTCCTGACGGACGTGACCCACGACGGCCAGACGCTCAGGATCTCCATCGGCCTGCCCGGACGACGACGGCTACTTCAGTTCACTCTCCCGAACCTCTGAGGGAACTCCTGAGCAGCAGTCGCACCGCGCCTACGCGCGCGGCGCGTACTCGACGCTGCCGAACGGCCAGTCGGACGCGAGCCAGTCGCTGATCGCTTGCCAGAGGGGGAGGTCCAGCCCCGCGCGGCTCGCCCGTACCCAGGACAGCGCACGGGCGTCGTCGTCGCTGTCGCGCGACGGGTAGATGTAGACGCACCCGATCACTTCGCGCGTCGCCGGATCGAGCACCGTGTACGTGAACCCCTTCCGGTTGCGGAACTCGTCCGCATGGCGCTGCAGGTCCGCCTGGTTCTCGTCCAGCGTCATCTCTCGCGGCCAGCGGCTGTCGCCCCATCCGGGCGTCGCGGCGATGTGGTCCATCGACGACGTCCAGGCGTCGTAGTCCTGCTCGTTGTGTTCGGGTCCCAGCGGCTCGAGGACGAACTGCGGCGTCTCGAGCCGGCGAGGTACGTCGAAGTCGCGCGGGACGAACTCGTCCATCGACCGATCGTAGCCCGCCGCCGGGTGCCCGAGCCCGGGACTCCAGGTACACCAGGCTGTGCTGGCTACTAGGCTGAGTTGGTGGTGGGGTCGGGGTACACGATCGAGGCTCTCGACAAGTCGAGCTGGGACGCGTTCGCCAGGCTGGTCGAGGCGAACAACGGCGTCTTCGGAGGTTGTTGGTGCATGGGCTTTCACCCGGATGACAGCCGCGAGCCGGCGTTGAACCGGAAACGCAAGCTCGCACGAGTGCGGGCAGGCAGGGCGCACGCGGCCCTCGTGTTCGACGGCGACGACTGTGTCGGTTGGTGCCAGTTCGGCGCGCCGGACGAGGTGCCGAAGATCAAGAACCGGGCTGCCTATGAGAAGAGCCTCTCGACGTTGCCGGACTGGCGGATCGCCTGCAACTTCGTCGGCAAGGGGCACCGGCGCCAGGGCGTCGCCACGGCGGCACTCGCAGGGGCGCTCGATCTGATCGCACTTCTCGGCGGCGGCAAGGTCGAGGGCTATCCCGAAGCCGCGGGCTCGGTTCCTGCCGGCTTCCTCTTCAACGGCGCCCTGTCGACCTACGAGAAGCTGGGATTCGTGCGCGACCGCAAGATCGGAAAGCACCGCTGGGTCGTCACAAAGGTCGTCGAGCCAACCTCGTAGGCGATCGCGCGGCGCTCAGGGGTCATTCCGGGACTGTCCGATGATGAGCTATGCCTTACGGGGGGTATGGGGTCGCCACGGCTCGTGCTCGTGCGCGAGCCAGACCAGCTCGGGGTCGAGCGCGCGCACCCGCAGCTGGCCTTCGGTGTGCGGCTCGTCGAGCTCGCCGAACCAGACCGCCACGTCGCCGCCGACGATGACCGGACGCCCGCCAGTCTCGACGACGACCACCTGCATGCCGCGTGTGTGGCCCGGCGCCGGGACGAGCCGGAGCCCGGGAAGCAGCTCGAGCTCGCCGTCGACGGGCACGTACCGCACGCCGGGCGCCTCGACCCACTCGCGAATGGTGTAGTCGTCCTCGCTGCGCGCGTCGTCGAGCTCCCGACGCTGGACGTAGATCGGCCTGCCGGCGAAGAGGTGGTTGCCGCCGCAGTGGTCGAAGTGCAGGTGCGTGTTGACGACGATGTCGATGCCGGCGAGGTCGAAGTCCTGCTCACTCAGCGGACGGAGGCGGGGATCGAGGTCGGCAACCGCCGGGTGCAGCTCCGTCATGCCGGTGTCGACCAGCACGCGCGCATCGGGATGGTCGATGACGTGCACGTAGACCGGCATCCGCTCGCCCTCGGCGAGCAGGTCGGCAACGCGGACCGGTGTGACGGTGATCGAGGCGGGGGCGTTCATCGTGTACCGACCGCCGCGGTCGTGGTCGATATGTGAGTCAGATGACCTCCTTTACCGGTGCCTGGCTGACGCGCTGAGCGAACCCGAACGAACGCTGATCCTCGCCATTCTTGCCACGGCGCCTCTGGCCGCGGATCGCCCCGACAGCAATCAGGTCATACGGCACTCGCGCCGGGCTCACGGGAGCTCCTCTCGTGCTTTTATCAGTCCTGATGAAGTCCGTCCCGGAGCTGTTCGGTCTCGAGGGCCGAATCGCCGTGGTCACCGGCGCCTCGGGCGTTCTCGGCGGCGCGATTGCGCGTGGCCTCGCTTCGGCTGGGGCCCAGGTGGGCCTGCTCGCCCGAAGGCGCGCACGCCTCGACGCACTCGCAGAGGAGCTCGGCGGATCTGCATTCGTTCTCGAAGCGGATGTGCTCGATTTGGCCCAGCTCGAGCGCGCACGCGTGACGGCGCTCGACCGCTGCGAGCAGATCGACGTGCTTGTCAACGCGGCGGGCGGCAACGTCCCCGCGGCAACGGTCGGCGAGCAGTCGTTCTTCGAGCTGCCGTCGTCGGCGCTCGACGAGGTCGTGAAGCTGAACTTCAATGGGACGGTTCTGCCATGCCAGGTCTTCGGCGCCGGAATGGTCGACGGGGCGATCGTGAACATCTCGTCGCTGGCGGCGCACCGCGCCCTCACGCGCGTGGTCGGTTACGGAGCCGCGAAGGCCGCGGTCGAGAACCTGACCCGATGGCTGGCGGCCGAACTGGCGCCCCAAGGCGTGCGCGTGAACGCCGTCGCGCCGGGCTTCTTCGTCGGCGATCAGAATCGCGCACTCCTGCTCGACGAGTCCGGAAGCCTGACGCCGCGCGGCGAGCGGATCATCGCGGCGACGCCGGCAGGCCGCTTCGGCGAGCCTCACGAGCTCGCCGGAACAGTGATCTGGCTGTGCAGCCCAGCCGCGTCGTTCGTCAGCGGTGTCGTCGTGCCGGTCGACGGCGGCTTCGACGCCTTCAGCGGCGTCTAGACGATCCGGTACGCGCGGCGAACGAGCCCGTAGGCGAGCTCGCGCGCGAGGCGGCGGGCATCTTCCTCTTCGAGGAAGCCGGCGTCGACTTTGCGCGCGAGCCACCCACACGTGCGCCGGCGCCAGAGATCGTGCCGCGCGGGGAGAGCTGTCAGCGCGCGCGCATCGTCGACGAAGCCCGCGAGGTTGTACACGCCGGCCGTCTCGATGACGCGATCGAGGAAGCGGTCGATGCCGAGCGGGCTGTCGTGGAACCACCATGGGGAGCCGAGCAAGACCGCCGGGTAGTGGCCTGCGAGCGGTGCGAGCTCGCGGCTGTACGTACTCTCGTCGAGCGTGAACAGAATGAGCCTGAAGCGCGGATCGTTGCCGCAGGCCTCGAGCAACGGTCGTAGGCCACGGGTCCAGTCGGCCGCGACCGGGATGTCGCCCCCGATGTCGCGCCCGAATGTCTCGGCGAGGAGCCGATTGTGATCGCGAAGGCTCCCGACGTGTAGCTGCATCACGAGCCCGTCCTCGCAGCTCATCCGCGCGAACTCGTTCAGCATGTGCGCCTCGAAGCGTCGCGCCTCTATCTCGGAGGCGCCGCCCTCGCGCGCCGATGCGAAGAACGCCGACGCCTCTCGAAGGCTCAATCGAGTCGTATCGGCGCTCGTCGCCGCGTGATCGGTCGCCGTCGCGCCGAGCGCCTTGAACGCCGCGCGACGTTCCGCGAGCGCCTCGAGGAAGGCAGGGTAGTCGACGATCTCCCGGCCGACGGCCACCTCGAGCTCGGCCAGCTCGTCGCGCCAGCCGGGCGCGTCGAGCGCCACGACCGCGTCGGGGCGAAACGTCGGCCTGACGCGGAAACCCTCGAGCGCACCATGCTCGGCGAGCGATGAGCCGGCGGCGTCGGTCGTCGAGAGACACTCGACACGGAAGCGGTCCAGCA
>Ga0070681_10002314_pt1 | contig 17415 bp, 28 predicted proteins | sample KBSC83BmetaG_FD_65650 | JGI IMG/M metagenome (GOLD analysis project Ga0070681, IMG submission 65650) | Corn rhizosphere microbial communities from Kellogg Biological Station, Michigan, USA - KBS C8-3B metaG | ecosystem: Host-associated > Plants > Roots > Rhizosphere | place: USA: Michigan...
TCCCACCGTCAGCCTCCCGGCAATCGCCAGCTGACAAATCCGGCCAATGCCGGCGATGTGGTGAACCCGCACCCAGCTACACCACGCTACGGGACACGATCCGGTGAGCTCGAGGTCCTGGGCTTCGATCTCAACCTGATTGGCTTTTCCGATGAGGAGCGGGCATCGCTGGTGGCACGTCCCACGGAGGGACTAACCGATCCCGATGATGTGCCCGATTTGCCGAGCCATCCGGTCACGCGACCGGGCGACATCTGGGTTATGGGTGGTCATAAGCTTGTCTGCGGTGACAGCACATCCAAGGACGACGTCGGTGCGCTGCTGGCCGGCGTAAGCCCGCACCTGATGGTGACCGATCCGCCTTACGGCGTCAGCTACGACCCGGCATGGCGGAAGCGCGCCGGTGTGAACCTCAATCCCCGCAAGCTGGGCAAGGTCGTCAACGACGACCAGGACGACTGGCGGGAAGCCTGGGCGCTGTTTCCGGGCACGGTTGCATACATCTGGCACGCAAGCCTGCATACGAGTGAAGTCAAACAATCGCTCGAAGCCTCGGGCTTCGACATGCGTGCCCAGATCATTTGGGCAAAGGATCGCTTCGCGTTCAGCCGGGGCCACTACCATTGGCAGCACGAACCCTGCTGGTATGCGGTCCGAGGAACATCCGGAGCGCACTGGAGTGGAGATCGCAAGCAATCGACGGTATGGACCATTAATGCCCGTGATGACGACGGACACGGTCACGGAACGCAGAAACCCGTGGAGTGCATGCGAAGGCCGATCGAGAACAACTCCTCGCCAGGTCAGGCCGTCTACGATCCGTTCTGCGGATCGGGGACGACCATTGTTGCGGCAGAAATGACCGGCCGCTCCTGCCTCGCGATCGAGATCGATCCGGCCTACGTCGATGTAGCGGTGTCTCGATGGCAGGCCTTTACGGGGCAGGACGCAAAGCTGGAGGGCGTCGGAACCTCGTTTGCCGAGGCCGGCATCGAGCGCCAGGTTGCGAGCCTAGGCTGATGGGACGACGCGCCCATAAGCCGGACTTGGCCCAGCGCCGCCAGGTCGAGGCCATGGCAGCTTATGGCATCCCCGAGATCAATATTGCCGCCGTGCTCGGCGTGGACCCCAAGACTCTCCGCAAGCACTATCGCGATGAACTGGACCTTGGCGAGACCAAGGCCAACGCGCAGGTCGCTGGCTATCTCTTCAATGCGGCAAAGAACGGCAATGTCACGGCACAAATATTCTGGCTAAAGACCCGGGCAAAATGGCGAGAGGTGCCGGTCGAACTACAACATTCCGGCTCCATCGGGCGAAAGGATCTGAGCGAGCTATCGGACGAGGAATTGCTTGCTCTTATCTACACCCTCGGCGGGGAAGTCGGGTTAGCGCCGATCCGGACGATCGATGGAGAAGTCTCATCGTCAGTTCCGGATGCTGGCGACGGCAAGCTCCTGCGACTGGTGCCCAGCACGTGAGCGCTTAGGTGTCCAAGCGCGTTGCATCGAAGGCGAGCGTCCAGGATGTCGCGGCTGAAATCATCCGGCGTGTTAGGGCAGGCACCGCTAGTTCCGATAGCCGAGATGGCCTTCCTTACGTCGTCCATCTAAGCGAACCGCTAACAGCCGAGGAGCGGCTGCGATTGGCGGCGTGCCGGCTGCTGCGGCAACCGATTGTGATCGTGCCAGGCAAGTGCCTTACCATTGAGGAGTGGGTAGAAAAGTACGCCAAGCAAGGCAGCGCGGACCGCCAATAGGAGGGCCACAATTGGCCAGCGTTGCGTTCAATCGTTCATCCCGCAACATGCAAGCGCCGGCAAACTCGTCGATTGTCGACCGCCTTCGTTCATGTCGCGGAGCAACAACGGAAGTTCGGGGTTTGTCTGCGCCGCTGCAACATGAAAACAGCAACAACGTTGCTCTTGTTTGCGCTACGACCACACGCCATACGGTGGTATGCCCTTTGGACATGGAGCAGGCGGTCGCATACCTCAGGGTTTCTACGCAACGACAGCACCGCTCCGGCCTCGGCCTTGATGCCCAGCGCGCGGCGATCCAGCGCTTCGCTGAATCCGAGTCGCTCTCAATCATTGCTGAGTTTGTAGAGGCAGAGACCGGAAAGGGGGCCGATGCCCTGGAGCGTCGGCCGCAGCTGGCAGCCGCCCTCTCGGCAGGCAGGGCCGCGAAGTGCAGCGTAGTTGTTGCCAAGTTGGATCGTCTTTCCCGCGACGTCGCCTTTGTGGCCGGTCTGATGGCACAGAGGGTTCCGTTCATGGTCGCGGAGCTCGGCAGGGATGCCGATCCTTTCATGCTCCACCTGTATGCCGCACTGGCCGAAAAGGAGCGGCGTCTCATATCCGAGCGGACGCGGGGGGCGCTGGCGGCGAAGAAGGCCTCAGGCGCAATATTGGGAAATCCCCACAATTTAACGCTCGCCGGCTCGATCGGCAGGGCTTCGCTGTGCCAGGCTGCCGATCGATTTGCCGAAAGTCTCACGCCTATTGTCGAGGCCATCCGCAGCGAGGGCGCGAATACGCTTCGCTCAATGGCTGCCGAACTCAATCGTCGCGGGGTGAAATCCGCTCGTGGCGGCAGATGGTACCCATCCGCGGTCGCAAATCTGCTTGCTCGTGTCTAAGCGATCCTCTTTTATAAGCGGGAAATACAAAGCAGCGCTGCGATCAGGCGAGACGTAACCGTGCTCCAGGACAGACGCAGCCAGAATGGCCGCCTTAGTCATTTCCGAGCACGCGTTATTGCCATTTGATCTCGGCGGGTGGATGCTGTCAGCGCGGGCACAGCGGAGGGCAGCATGAGCAAGCCAACTCTCGACAATCGTCACCGCAACAAGGACGGCGAAATCAGCGCCAAACACGGCAACACCCTCATTCGCACGTTGCGCAAGGTGTATGGCCAGAGTTTCGCAGCAGGCTATCCTGACACCGAGAAGCTCAGCGAGGTTCTGCTTAAGCTGAACGAGACATCGTTGAGCCAGCTCCGCCGTGATCATCAGACCGGCCACTTGGAGCACAAGATCACCAAGGCCTCAAAGTAAGCCCTTGCCTTCCAGTGGCACAGGTGATGTAGAGCCACGTTGCAAGCATTTCTCAGAGCCTCAACTGACTTGATACCGCAGAACGAGGAAGAAGGTGATGAATATCAGCTTCGGCGGCACCGGCTTTTGCGGGTCACTCACTCGACCCATAAAACCCTCCTAAAGTTCCATTGGGTCGCGTTCTGAACATAAAGCAGGAGCAGATTGACCCCATCATCGCCCTGCTCTTGGCTGTTATCGGTGACAGAGAGTCCCGCATGCTCCCGCCTAATCAAGGAGCGTCGGCTATGTCACACTATAAAGCGTATCTTATCACCCGTGACGGCCATCACATTAGAGCTGTCGACCTCGAGTGCGTCGACGACGACGCGGCAAGGAAGTGCGCTGAGCAAATGACCGACGTTAGTAATGTCGAGCTGTGGGAGCACGCCCGCAGAATTGCTAAGTTTAGCAGCAAATCCGTGAATGGCCCCAACTTCGGGTTGTCGCCGAAGGCTTCCTCCAAGAACCCAAACATTTCTTGACCCGCTCCTCCGACGAATGTCCGGTCCGGGTCACAAGCAGACCTCCGGCCCTGCCCCAGCGTAAGTCAGCTCCAACCCCAAAAGCGGACATCCCGGCGTTCGTCGTGGATATCTGCTAGGGGCCGATACTGTTGAAAAAGTCGAAAGCAACGCGACAACAAAAATCTCGCTGAAATCGGCTCGGGCTGAACGTTGGCAATAAAGGCCTTCGCCGCAAGAGTAAGAAGATCGCTGATTGATCTTTTGTAGTTTGACGTGGTCCTCCGCATCCAAAAGCGTCAAGCGCATCGGCAGCCTTTAAAAAATGGGCGTGCGCGCCGCAAAGGACTTTTTCAACAGAATCGGCCAACAACGGAAGTCGCGAAGCCATTTGATTAACTCGTCGATTCAGCCGTAAGCAACCCCGGCGTTGCTTTGCCCAACTTCTATAATATAGCCATCAGGATCGCGAATGTAGCAGCGCGTCTCGCCGTACTTGGGCTTCGGCTCAACGTCAGGAATTCGCGCCGCCTCATCCGCCGCCCGGACTGATGACGACGCCCGGACCCGATTACAGCGTTCGGCCGCGCCGGAAACAATTCAGCTCATTGGACTGGGGTTTTGGCTTGGATCAGCTTTTCTGCACACAACCTCGCCAACTGGTAGTCGCTCGAAGTAGCGCCGGGTGGTGTCGCCCAGCCACCCTTCTCCACGTACTGGCCTTGTTCCCAATTCGAGGAGATCTTTTGAAGGGCTGCTAAGTTCGCTTTTGCCTCGCCGTTATGCTGGAATTGCTCCACGCAGATCGGCACGAGGGCCGCCACGACGGCAGTCTTGGCCTGCTCGGCCGCAAGTTTGTCGGCAGTGCCGCTGGTCATCCAGCCGCCCCACGAAAACCCGATGACCATCGACGCGACAGCGCCAATGGCCATTCCCTGAAGTAGGCGAGTGCGTGACTCGGCCTGCAGAATTGATGGAACTTGCATGGCTGTTCCTTTCGATGAGAGACTCGTGCAACCGCACGCCGCCGACAGGAGTACTGACGGCACCCCGAGCCGAAAACGCGGCAAAATGTTCGATCCGATATTGTAGGAATATCAGTAGACCCTGCGACGAACAGCGATGATCAATATTGCTCAACATCGAAATGTTTTTGCAACGAACATCATCGATGTCGGAATCTTTCGAACAATGGAGAATTGTAGCGCGCGACGAGCGCATGTTGATCCCACGAGGCCACGGATTACTCCCGACAACGGACATCGTCAGTTAGACTGGCCATGTCCGAAAAGGGCCAACAACGGCCATGCCTGTATGCGCGCTTGCCAGTAGCTGCGTCCCGGATGTTTTAGTTCGCGCTAGGGCTTCCCTAGGAAGTTAGATCGCAACCCGTCAGCAAACCAAAACACATAGATCGAAGCGAACGAAAGACAGAGCGTTCCGCCGATCACTAGAAAAGCTTGCGCTGCAGTTGTCATCATGATGCAGTTCCTTGCATCAGGCGGGAGCGTGACACTCTCAGTCACCGGTAGATGCCGTTTCGGGCGATGATGGGGAATAGTCTTTCACGGATGCGCCCCAGCATACTGGTCAATACAGACCAGCTTTCGAAATAGTTAACGGGACACCGCCCCGAGAACCCAACAGAATCGGCCGCAATGGGGAGGCAACTTTATGTTGCCGTTTGATCGCGAGGACGTTCCCGAATGAGAAAAAAGGTATGCGCGTCAAGCCACTCCTTGTTTCCCAAGCGGCTGCGCAACGAAGCGGCGGTCTGCCGACGTTGATTCCGTTCAGATGATCCTCTCGGCCATGACCGAGCGCACTGGAGCATCTGGTGGCGCAACCGAAGAAGTTGCGAATTGGTATACCGAGTCTGGTCGTCTGCAAGCTTAAGCCGAAGTGATGGCATGATCCTTCGCCTTATTTCAGGCGGGAGCACAACACTCTCAGTCACCGTTAGTCGCCGATACGTGGCGGTGATGTAACCAGCATGCTCCTGCAAGTTCGGAGTTGCTGCTCAATATTGCTCACTTCCAAAAGATTAATGAATTAGGAGCCACGCTCAAGGAACCTTTATCGGCTGACTCCATTTGCATGCTGTCCAATACCTCGAGGTAAACACCATGACGAAAATTCTTTTAGCGACGGTTGCTATTCTCGCATTCGCGGCACCTGCATTGGCGCAGGACAAAAGTGACAAAACTATCGGTCAAGCGCCGCCATCAAGTGCTTCCTCGTTCTACCTGGCTCAAGATACCGAGACGATGAAATGTGAAGTTGTCAATGTCCAGCCTGCCGCTGGTGGCAACATGAAGGTTATCGGTGCTGCACATCCGACACACGCATCAGCGGAAACAGCTTTGAAGGCTGACAAAACTTGCAAGTAATGAAGTGACGGCGCGAGTACAGGGGCGTCTATCGGTCCGACAAAACCACCGACCCGCCCCGCATCAATGCGCCCGGCACTTGAGACCGTTGTGCACGCGAAAGCGGACATGGATTATCCGCGTGGGGGAGTCCCAGTCGGGGGTTTAATTCTGCTCCAGCATCCCCACATAAGATGCATGGCCCAATGGCAACCACCCAAGCGGGAACCCGCAAAGACAAAGGCGGAGCTGCGCGAGATGCTGACTCAGGCGGTCCGCAATACCGCACAGCCTGAGGCTAAGCGCCCGCCAAAGATCAAGAGAGATCGCGGGAAAAAGGCCGCCTGACTCAGACCTGAGTGCAGGACCGCCCGCGCGCGCCAAATCTGTCCCATACGCAAGAACCGCCAAGGTTTCCCTCGACGGCTCGTGCGTTGCGTTTCTAGGTGGAGGTGCGCTGCGTCGATCTGTAATCGAACGCGGTGCCTCTATCTTGTTTGGACGCACTGCCTCAACGAGGCGTCGGTGCGTTGCCAGTGTGTCGGGCCAACGATTCCCCGATCGTTATTAACTGTGGATGGCGGCGATGCCGATCAAGTTAGTGCTGTTGTCCTAAACGTGACTTCGCCCGGCCAGATTCGCCGAAATGATTTTGGCTCAAAAACGGTCGTGACGCCCTTGAAATGGGATGTCTGCATTACCCTCGCCCGCGGACTCAAATCAGACATCGCGCCATGTCTCAAAAGGGTCAATCGCGTCGGTTTGGCCCTGTGCCAGCTACTTCCGGTCTTCCCGAAACAACGGACATCGCGAGGCCAGGCGTCAGCGGGCAAACGACAACTGTCTGATAAAGGCTGATCGAGCCCAGCATGATCGCCAAAATTCTCAAGAGCGTCCAACCAAGGGGCGATCCCGACGCTATGGTGTAGCCCATTATCCAAACGCCAAAGGCAGCTATTCCTGCTGAAATCAGCAACGAGAGCGCTCTATCCATGTGCAGTCCCTTTCGACGGTCCCACTCAAGATGAAAGAGGCCGCGAACTGAATTGGTTTCTCTAAATGCGTCGTTCTTGACTATGGTTTGTGAGCCCTGTTTTTCGTGCCGATAGTTGAGCTTTCCTGATCCGATCGCGTAGCCTGTCTAATTCGCATAGCTGAGCTTTTAGATTAGCTGCTGCGTCGGTGATGGCTGTTAGGCGCATATCCATGACGGCGGCAGTGCGCCGCTGAAGAGAATGCATTTGACCCTCTCAACTAGCTAGTATGTGCAACAGTCGGCCTGTTGGGGCAGAATGTGCTCCTTGGGTCCGAAATTGCTGGTCAGTTTTGCTCACGTTGGAAGTTAATCGAAGGCACCCCATCTTTGGGCTCTACTCCGGGGGCTCTGATGCGCCCGTGAGTAACCTCAAGATTTCCGAACTCGCAGTCACCGGTAGAGGCCAGGCGGGGCGGTGATTGGTTAACGCTACGCCCTTTAAGTTAGGCAAGCCATCTAATTCCGCACAGCAAAAAAGGCGAAAGAACTGAGGCACACTTCCTCGCTCCCGCCATGTTCCCTGCATTTGCATTCGAACATGCGGACGGGGCGCCGCCCGATCAATTTCCGGGACGAGACGCAGTGTGACTGGAGGTCTCCGTTGGGTCAAAGCGTCGGCTTGACGGCTGGGCCGCTACGTCTGGTTTACTCCAATCAAGGGGACATCGCGAGACCGGTCCGATTGTTCTCAGTACCAAATTCGGAGGCGGCCCTCACGTAATGGATCTCTGCTCTTATTTGGATGACCGCGGGCTTGTCCAATGCTCTTGCCGAAACGCGGTCAATCAAAAGAGTTCGCCGCTATGACGGCGGCACCATACGCAAAAGCCGCCAAGTTTTCCCTCGACGGCTCGTGCGTTGCGTTTGTACGTGGTGGCGCGCTGCGTCAATCTGTAATCGAACGCGGTGCCTCTTCTGTTTGGACGCACTACCTCAATTAAGCGGAGGAGTGCGTTGCCAGTGTGTCGGGCCAACGACACCGATCATTTAAGATGTGGCCATTACCCGACGACTCAATGAATCGACTTCTTCGCGCCGCCTATTTCCACACCCTCTGGAGTTTTCACGGTGACTAAGTGTCCAGTTTCGTCAGCGAATTGTTGGGCGAATCTTAATGCCGCAGCTTCGTCGACGAAGGCTAGCGACAAGATTGTTAGTCGGGAGCTGCTGATTAGGTGAATGTCGAAAATAATGGGAAGTGTCATGTCGCGCATTCTTGTTTCAGAGGCGCGCGAACAGTCTCTCTGCCACCGACGCCCACGGGACCGGCCGTTTGTAGGGGGTGTCTTGTTAACGAGCGGGGATCGGGGTTCGTTCATTTTCACGTTTCGGCGGATGGAGATGAGCCGCGGCTCGTTGGCGCGAAGCGGGTTGGCCAGGGCTCGGCTTACTGATCCCCATTCGAGATGCGGCGGTTGTCCTCTCGCCATGAGGGCTTCTGCGCGTAGCGAAGCAGACACGCTCCCGCGACGTCACCATGGATGCCGATTTCTGCGGGTCGCAGCCGGGAGAAGTATTCCTCAGCCATGTTAGTGCGCGCGCCATCGAGGCTGTATGCTTCCTGATGATTAATTCTCTTGATCTCGAAACGCTCATGCAGACCATCCCATGATGCTGCTTCGTCGGCATGCACAACCGTTCCGTCCGCGATACGGGCGCGAATGAATGAAGTAGCCTGGCTTTCCGAATTGAAAACTGCCGGGGCCGAATTACCGTTTCGTTCCCGAACTATGACAACAACCTTGCGCTTGCCGTTTTGGTTCCGGGTCAAACGGCGATCACGGCGATGTTCTTTGACATTGGCAGGCTTGAGGCCACGCCGAAATATCCGCTGTTGATCTCTGCTTCCTTGCCTGCGCCCCCGCGCGACGCGGCCCTCATTTCCTCGGCTTGAGTTATCGACCTCGCCGACCTCTTTGGCCGTGTCGACCCAGATGCAGAGGGTCATTTGAGTTCGATTTGCATGGCTGTCGCAGCCATACCAAGCTCTCTGCGTACAGCCAGGAGAGAATTACCGACCTTGCCGATTATATTCAATAGTTCGCCGTGGCTGACATCAAGCTCGTGGGTCCAGTAGTCGGCCTCCCATGCGCCGATCAGACTTACGCGGCCAGGATCAAGCGCCTCCGTCTGTTTGAAATGGCGATGCTTCAACACGACGTTTCTCCCTCGTTGGGATGGGCGTTCTCATCGCCGATAAAGCGGCGGCACGAGAAACCCCAGACTTCTGCGGCATGAAGCCTGGGGCCCAATCCACGATGCAGCCCGACGGGGAGCGGGACTGCGCCGTGAAGAAGAGGTTACTCTGGTTGCGCCGCCAACGGTTGAGGCGGCCTCTTAGCTTGTTCGTTACGTGGGAGCCCGTAGGCCGGGCGACGAAAGCCACAGACTGATCTGGGAAGCGGTGTGTAGCTGACTGGCCTTTCGCAGCATTTTCTCCTTGAGTACTCCACAAGGAAGCTTGGCTGCCTCCTCTTTTGTGGCCTCAGATTGCTCATGCCATTTTTGCTCAGTAGTTTTTCTCTTGTACATGACGCGTCCCTTGCATCAGGCGGGGAGCGCGATACTCTCCGTCACCGGGTAGATGCCCGTGATGGGCCGGTGATGGGTTAGTCTTCCACGCACGTGCTCCGGCATACTGGTCAAAACAGACCAGCTTTCGAAATAGTTAATGTAGGCAATTAGGTCGCCGGAGGCGCCTTATTCTTGGGCCGGCAATCTTACTGGTCCCGCAACAAAACGATAGATCGGCACCCACGCGGTGTTCCAAGTCTCCATCGTCCGGTTGCATACGGCGCATTCATAGCTCGCGATCTCTCGCGACTTCGCCATGTGTTCCGTGCGGTCATAGATCGCCCCGCAAGTGCAGGTCCTGTGATGCATCGGCCTCATCTGCTTATTATGCGCCGCGAATCGAAATTAGGACACTGCGAAATACTAGGACAGGGGGTGAATGCGACAGTGCGCGCGCTTAGTGACCGTTGTCTTTGTCGCGTCCCTCGGCAGGTGAGCAATATTATACAGCGCACTCCGAGAGCTTCTGCTCAGCTGAGCAATTGCCCCCATCCTATAGTATCGCGTTCAGCCCGGCCCTCGCGCCGGGCTTTTTGTGCGGCGATCTAATTAAGTTTCGCCAGTTTCAATGCAAATGGCCCCAACGCGGGGCTGAGGCGCCGAGGCTGGGGATCGGCGTATGTCTCCTTTGTTTGCTGATCATTTAAAGCCTGCGTCCGTCCGGACCAACTTATGTTCGGCGAGGTGCCAGGCTCGTCGGCGGCTGCCGGGCTCGAGAAGCCACAGACTTCCATCTAATTCCATTTTCGCAGAGAAACATTTGGACCCAGGGGGCGATCCCGGGCGTTGAAAAAGACCCGCGCCACAATTTCGACTGCGCTTGCACGCGCATCGTGGCGGCCCTGTCGGAGGAACCATATCGTGGATGGATTGAACTTACCGCGCCACATTGTGGACCGCTTCGAAAGGCGATGGGCACAAAAAATCGAAGCCCAGGTACATGCGTGGAAGCCGGCAAAGCTAGGCGACCGCATCATGAATGATCAAGAGGTCCCTGTTGTCCATCGTCGCAGGCGGCCGAAGCTGACCAAAGAGGCGGCGGCCTGAAGGTCGACGCGAGGTCGCTACTTCGAGCCCATTGGAAGCAGCCCGGGCTTGCGGCAGGTGTTTCTTGAACTGTCATGCCGTCCCGCTCCAGCAGCGAGTCAGTATAGCACCGGCTGGGAACGCGTTTATACGAGAGCTAACGTAACCGCACCGGCGTCCCGCTCCAGATCGCCTTGCGCGAAGACTCATCGCACGAAATAAGCCGAGGCACCGAACCTTGCCGGGAAGCAAGAGCACCCACCACGAAATGTGCGTGTATAAAATTGACCACCTTTCGCCGCCGTCGCGCCCGCAATGAAGATCGATCGATGTTGGAGCGATCACCGAAGTAGACGGTTTCAGTGAACGATGGAACGTACCGTCCCGCCCGAACGTTTCCTATTCTAAGCGCCGCGCTTTCATATTGAAATCGCACATAAGCGCAATCGGAGTACCGCAATGAACATTTTCTACATCATCGGCGTAGTGGTAGTTATCATCGTTGTTGCAAGCTTCTTGGGCCTGCACGTCTGAGAAGAGATTTCTGATAGCGACGCGTTTTGTCGGCGAAAAAGCCCGCTGACCACACTTTTCCGCCTCAGTAGCGGCTCCACAAATGTGACTGCACTGCGGATGATGAAGGCGATGCACGGTGGCAGAAGGGCTCGTCGCGAAGCTGAATTAAATGGTCAGCGAAAAGATACATCGGCTTTCAAAGCTAATGCAGGTCTATTGGGTAAGCGATGAACTAGTCGATCGATATCGACGGCATGTAGTGGCAAATGCGATTCGGAACGTTGCACTACAACGCATGTTGTTATTGGACCAACACTTTGTGGGTCGACCAATCAGCCTTGGAGAGTCAAATGAGTAAACGTAAACCGGCAATGGCGTTAAAGCACGCCCACCGCCCCAGAATGGCGGCGAAGGCTCAACGATCCGCTCAAGCTATTGTCAGAAGCCCAAAAATGAGCCTTCTGCATTCCGATGGCCCAAGCTCGACTGAACCGCCTCCAAAGTGTCATAACGCATCACAACAGGACGAAGACGCCCTTCTTGTTGAGAATCCGGAGGTTCTCGTTGAGAGTCCGGAAACAGCCTTAAAAGATGACGCCAAACAGATAGCGGATAACCATTCAAGGAAGGGGGCTAATTTTTCCTTAGCCCCCGTTAACGTGCGGGCTTATCAAGCGAAGCTACTGGAAATCGCACAAGCCAACATGCAGTTTGCTTTTGAGTTCGCTCAGAGGCTTGCGACGATTAGGTCACCCGTTGAATTTCCCAGTGTCATTGCAGAATTTACTAGTAGGCGGATGACCATGTTTCGGAAGCATTCGACAGAAATGGCTGAATTAAGTACCAAGCGTATCCGTCCGGCGGGTACCGCGGGGTAGCCGATCATCAAGTTCATTGAGGATGGAACAATCCGTCGGACTTTAGCGCGTCGATCGCTTCGGCGAGGGTGAGGCCAAAATAGATACAGAACCATTCTCCGGTGTGACGGTGCCACTGGATGTCGAAGCGATTGCGGCTGATCCAGTCGAGGCGGGCGAACGGGGCGTCGAACTCTTCGCCGTGATTCTCCGGGAAGCCGGAGCGGTAGCGTTGAATGAAGCGATATTTGGTACCGTGCCACTTTCCCAGGATATCGACGGGATAGTTGAACTGCGTCGGCCGGATGGTAGGCAGGAATCGGGGCTTCAGGAAGTCGTCAATCAGCTGTTGGCAGGCGGCCGTCACCGCCGATTTATCTGCCGCGGACAGACCGCTTGCTCGCATGTGTCCTCTTGGCTCACGCCGCTTCGACATGACTAGGCATTGGCTTTCGCCAGTTCCAGGGCAGAAGCTCACCCAGCCTGTGGATAGCATGATCGTTGATGCGCGCCAGCACGTCGGCGAGCCAAGCCTGTGGATCGATGTCGTTGAGCTTGGCGGTGGCGATGAGGGTGTAGATCGCCGCCGCTCGTCGGCCGCCCTCATCGGAGCCGGCGAAGGTCCAGTTTCTTCTTCCAACGGCGACAGCCCGTAGCTCGCGCTCGGCGGCATTGTTCGACATGCAAAGCCGTCCGTCATCAAGGAAGCGGGTAAATGCATCCCAGCGGCTGAGGCAGTAATTGATCGCCTTGGTCGTGTCGCTGCTCCTGGAGAGCTTGGCGCGCTGTTCGCGCAACCACGCCTGCAGCTCGACGATCAGGGGTCGGCTACGCTCCTGGCGGACGCGCAGACGCCCCTCGGGCGCAAGGCCGTTGATCTCGCGTTCGATGGCGAACAGGACATCGATGCGCTTGACTGCCTCGGCTGCTATCGGCGCCTTGGTAAGCCGTGCAAGATCGAAGAACTTGCGCCGGCCGTGCGCCCAGCACGCAGCTTCGACGATAGGACTTGGCTTCCGATTGGCCTCGTAGAGCCTGCCGAAGCCAGCATAGGCGTCGGCCTGCATCAGCCCGGCATAGCCTGCCAGATGCTGCTCCGGATGCTCTCCGCCACGATCCGGCGAATAGAAGAACACGGCCGCCGGCGGATCGGGACCGCCAAACGGGCGGTCGTCGCGCACATAGGTCCAGAGCCGGCCGGTTCGGGTCTTGCCCTTGGCCAGGACCGGCACCGTGGTGTCGTCGGCGTGGATGCGCTCGGCAGCGAAGACATGGCTTCGGATCGCATCGACCAGCGGCGTCAGGGTTGCCGCGGAGGCACCCAACCCAGTCCGCGAGCGTCGAGATATCGAGGTCGATACCTTCGCGCCGGTAAACGTCGCTCTGACGATGGAGCGGCAGGTGCAGGCCGTACTTGGCGAACAGGACATGGGCCAGCAGCTTCGGCCCGGCACGTCCGCGCGCAATGGGATGCGAGGGAGCCGGCGGCTGGGTGATCGCTTCGCAGGCCCGGCAGACGAGCTTCTCGCGCACGTGCTGGATCACCTTCCACTGACGCGGAACGAGCTCCAGCATCTCGGTCACATCCTCGCCGAGCTTGCGCAACCGGCGATCACCGCAACAGGGACAGGTGGCAGGCACCGGATAGACAATGCGCTCCCGCGGCAGATGCTCCGGCAGCGGCCGGCGGGCCGGCTTGCGGCGCTCGAACGAGGGCACCGCAATCTTGTCGGCTGCGGCCATTACCGCCGCAGTCTCCGCTTGTGCCGCGTTCTCCTCCAGATCGGCGAGCTGCAGCTCGAGCTGGTCCAGCAATGCGCCGCGCTCGGAAGATTGTCCGAACTGCTCATGCCGCAGCTTCCTGATCGTGAGCTTGAGCTTCTCGATCAGCAGTGTCCGTGCCTGGGCTTCCGCCTCCACGGCCAAGCGGGCCGCTCGCTCGGCACGCAGCATCGCCTTCAGGGTGGTCACATCGTCGGGGAGAGAATCATCGGCGCCCATCCCCGACCAGAGAATCACAAGACGCGGTCTCTGTCCGGACTGCCGATCGTGCCACCGATTCAAATCACGGCGATCAGCCAGCCGCCTGCGGCCGCCACGTGTGTTGCGGCATCCGCCAATCAATGCCCTCCAGCAGGTAGCCAAGCTGGGCTGGAGTGATGGTCACCACGCCATCAGCCGATGATGGCCAGAGAAAACGGCCGCGCTCCAGCCGCTTGGCGTAGAGCGACATCCCCAATCCATCGTGCCAGAGGATCTTGATAAGCTTGCCGCTCTTGCCGCGGAACACGTAGAGGTCGCCGCCGTGCGGATCGCGCCTAAAGGCTTCCTGCACCAGCAAGGCCAGCGAGTTCATGCCGCGACGCATATCGGTGTGGCCGGTCGCAATCCACACCCGCACGCCCGACGGAATGGGGATCACCGCAGCCGTCCATCTGCCAGCGCCGCGACTGCGGCCTTCAGCGTCGCCGCATCGACCGTACCCGTGACCCGCATCCGAACCCCGGCCGCAAACTCGATCTCGATCGACCCACTGCCTGCCGACTTGGCTGGATCAGGCGCCACCCCTGATTTTGGGACCACCATCGCCGGCACGAAACCCATATGTTGTTCGGTGGCATCCTTCAGCTCGGGGCGAAACGACCGTCGCCATCGCAGCAGCAATGAGCGCGAAACACCGTATCGTCGCGCCGTCGCCGCAACCTGGCGCGGCGCCTGTAGGCTCTCTAAGACGATTTTGAGCTTCTCATCCTCGGACCAGCGGCGCCGCCGGCCCGTGTCCACCACCTCAAGCCGCTCGACTTGGGCACTGCGCCTATCACTGTCCATAAGGACAGTTCTCAACAACGCGCCTCATTCGGCAAGGCGGCCTTCACCGGACGGATACTACCAAGCAGCGGACATCCTAAGATCAAGGCCAAGATCCGGTATTGGCGGTGCCGGCTCAACCAGGTCGACGCAACGCATGTGCTAAATCGGTCTGCTAGGTTTCAAATTGCAATGTGATCGCAAGCAGGGCACTCGGATGTTCAGATGTCAAAGCCGGAGGGCCGGGGGTGATCCGTGCCAACATTGGTAATGCTTTGCACTTTGGAAAATGACCGCGCCGTTCAGGGACGAGATCAGTCGGAAGCGTTACAGAACTCTCAGTCACCGGTGGTTGCCGTAATGGGGCGGTTTTCATGGTATGTTTGGACAACTGTGGCTCTTGGCACCGTTTTCATCTGCGTTGGAACAGTCCTCCCACCGCGCCGCCAATCAGCCCGCCTGGTCCGCCCCCACTGTGGTGATGATGAGCACCGCCACGTCGACGAACTGGACGGGCGTCGTCGGATTTGTCGCTCCCGCTGAAGCCGGCATGCGACGCCGAAGCAGGCTCGGTCAGTAGCACTTGCCGCTGCCCCGGGTTGAGGAAGCCAGTCCCGGGATAGCCGCGTGCCGCCTGCCACCGCGTAATGGCGGCGCGGGTCGCCCCGTCGAACCGTCCGTTGACCTTGGTATCAAAACCGAGACCGGTCAACCGGCGTTGCACATCGCGACGCTTTCCCTTGTCGAGGCCGATCTGATCTTCGGTTTCCTGAATTGCCTCGTCGGCAACGACCGCCGGATCGACGGATGCAACCATGTCGCGGTCGGTCGTGCTCGGACCGGCAACGACAGCATTTGCACTGACGAGAATCCCTAAGACTGACAATGCGAGGATGAAGACACGCAATGGCTTACCCTTTCCCTGATCTTACAGTCTCCAACGATCTCGCTTCGTTTAAATCACCGCCGCGACCTCGAACTTCGGTAGCGTTTAAATCAAAACTCCGGTTTCGTCTCTGGCAACTGTCATGCAGGTCACTTGTTCCTGGGTGGGCCGATTGTTACACTGTATTGCGCTGAGACTGCCCAACAAGAAGGACAGTCAGTGCGCCTCGCTTTGGGTCTTCGCGCCGTCCTGACCGTCAACAGCTGGCGTCCGGTCTGCCCCGACAGCAGACATACGTGGGGATATTGGGCATGTCGCAAAAGTGCCAAGCGCAGAAATCGCGGACGCAAACCGCTCTGAGAAGATCTGCTCATCGAGCAACAGTGGGTTAGACTTTGCTCGATGGATCATCTCGCTCTATCTCAGGCTTTTCATGCAAAACGGCATTCAACAGCGAATTGTGAACTTCTATCTTTCCATTGTAGCTGATGAGCCCAAGCCTGCGGAATTTGTTCATGAAGAAGCTCACCCGGGATCGGGTCGTTCCAATCATCTCTGCCAATGTTTCCTGACTGATATCCACTAAAATAGGCTGAGGTGTACCTTCTTTTCCAAAATGCGCGAGCAGAAGAAGAAGGCGCGCGAGTCGCTTCTCGCTTGAATTAAAAAGCTGGTCGATCAAATCCTCTTCAACTCGGCTGTTCCTTGTCAAGAGATACGCCATGAACAGCTCGGAAAATTTCGGTTCTCTATGGAGAGTGGCGATCATCGCTTCTTTGGTTATTGAGGTGATCACGCATTCTTCCATCGCCGTTGTGGTCGCGATACGCAACCGATGACCATTGAGGCACCCCTCGCCGAAGAACTGGCCCGGTTCCAAAATCCCGACGACCGCTTCCTTGCCTTGCTCGGATAGGACAGTGAGCTTGACTCTACCTGTTTGAATGTAAAAAACCGCATTCGCCGCGTCTCCTTGCTTGAAGACGTGCTGATTTCTCTCAAATTTCAAGAATGTTTTTCCAGCCCCTACCTTAACGAGAAAGGTTTTGGGATCGAACCCGTTATTGGCTGTATTGCCCACAGGAGCCTCCTTTGCTCCGAGGAACGCGCTCTCCTCAAATTATAGCCGGTTGCATCGCCACCCGTAACTCACGTCTTAAGGAACTTCGCCGTTTGGTTTGGGCGAGCTGAGGGCGGAAAAGTCACGCGCCAGGTGCGGACCAAATACCATGCTGCATTTGCACTCGATCCAGATGCAACGAACCTCAAGGCGGCCTTACGTCGGCGCTCGCAATTCGCCCCGAAGCGTTTCCCTAGGTTTTAACAGATCAGGAAGCTCAACCGTGCGTTGATGAACGTCGTCACAGGCGGGGCATTCGAATGTTCGGATATGAAAGCCGGTCAAGCCGGGTGTGATCCGTGCCAGCATCATCGTCGCCCTGCACTTCGGGCATGGTGGTCTGTCAAACATGCTCATGATGCAGTCCCCTACATCAGGCGGGAGCGCGATACTGTCAGTCACCGGTTAAGATGCCACGTGACGGGCCGGTGATGGGTTAGTCTTCCACGCACGTGCTCCGGCATACTGGCCAAAACAGACCACATCTCGAAAAAGTTAACGAAGGTAAATTAGGGCGCCGCCGGAGCGAAGCTTACCGCTAGCGCGTTTTCCACTTGATACGGATCAACGTCCATAACCGGCATGCCGAAAGTAATTGACGCACTGCTCTGGCGCAAATGTCTTGATGAGCCTGCCGATCAGCTTCCAGAGTGCCTTGACGGT
>Ga0070681_10002318_pt1 | contig 17402 bp, 17 predicted proteins | sample KBSC83BmetaG_FD_65650 | JGI IMG/M metagenome (GOLD analysis project Ga0070681, IMG submission 65650) | Corn rhizosphere microbial communities from Kellogg Biological Station, Michigan, USA - KBS C8-3B metaG | ecosystem: Host-associated > Plants > Roots > Rhizosphere | place: USA: Michigan...
TGCCTCATTTAAGCTCTAAAAGGGCTTAATTGCCAAGGATTTCCGTGACGTTGCGATAGCGGCATGATAGTATGCCCTTGTCATGCGCGCCGACGTCATTTTAATAAGGGTCATATTTACGGGAGCCTTGGTAGTCGCGGGTTACAAGCTGGTTCCCGTGGGCGATGATCCGTGGATTTCGGCCGCTGCCGGTGCGTTGATTGCGCTCTGCATCATCGTTTTCGAGTTGCGAATTCGCAGGGCCACACTCAAAACTCTCATTGGCGCAGCAGTCGGTTCGATACTCGGAATCATCGGTGCATACCTGATTGGTTCGTTGATCAGTCGCCAGGAATCGGAAGCGCTTCTTCCGAGCATGAAAACATTTTTGACACTCGCACTCACGTTCTTCATGGCTTACGTCGGATTGATGGTCGGAGCCGCCAAAGGCGACTATCTCGATCTCTCCGCGCTCGGCGGAATCTTCAGTGACAAAATTGCGCGGCGCGATCTAAAAATTCTCGATACGTCGGTGATCATCGACGGCCGCATCGCGGATGTTGCCGAAACAGGTTTCTTAACGGGTTCGCTGATCATTCCGCAGTTCATCCTGCGCGAGTTGCAGCAAGTTGCCGACTCTCCTGATTCATCGAAGCGACAGCGCGGCCGCAGGGGATTGGACATGCTGAACCGGCTTCAGAACAACAGCTCGCTCGATATTCAAATCGTCGAGACTGACTTCCCGTCGGTGCGCGAAGTCGATCTGAAGTTGATCGAACTCGGAAAACAGCTCGAGGCCGTGATCGTCACGAACGATTTCAACTTGAACAAAGTCTCCCAGTTGCGCGGAGTCAGCGTGCTCAATATTAATGAGTTGGCGAACGCGCTCAAGCCGGTCGTACTCCCAGGCGAGGCAATGAGGGTTTTCATCCTGAAGGAAGGCAAGGAATACAATCAGGGCGTGGCCTATCTCGACGATGGCACGATGGTGGTGGTCGACAATGCGCGCCGTTTGATCGGCAAGAATGCCGACATTGCAGTGACCAGCGTGTTGCAAACCACTGCCGGCAAGATGATCTTCGGCCGTCTCTGGGAAGAAGCGGAAAACGGTGGACACAGTGACATCCATCGCACCAACGGCACTTCGCGACGCCAGGCACGCGATTCGCGCAACGGTCCGTCGCCGGTGCGTATCGCGGAGACTGAACCCGTTACGGAAGCATGACGCCGCCGCGACGCTGCTAACGAATTCCTATCTCTCTTCATGAACATCGCGATTATTGCCGCTGCCGGCGCTGGCACCCGGATGGCGAGCGATCGACCGAAGCAGTTTCTGCTGCTGGCAGGAAAGCCGGTTATTTTTCACACGCTTCAAGTGTTTGAAGAGTGCGACAGCATAGATGAAGTAATCGTGGTCCTGCCCGCAGCGGAATCTGCGGGCTTCCTTTCGCTGGCCGGGAAATACGGTGTCAGGAAACTGGCACGCGTCGTCCCTGGTGGAGCTACGCGAGCGGACTCGGTTAAGCGCGGGCTCATGGCGATCAGATCGGCGACGGCCGAGATCGTTGCAGTACACGATGGCGTGCGGCCGTTTGTGACTGTTGAAGAGATCAATCGCACGGTCGCTGCGGCGAAGTCTGATGGTGCTGCGATACTGGTTGCTGCGGTGACGGATACGATCAAGCAAGTTGGCGAGCGGCAGGTTGTAAAAACTTTCGATCGCAGTATCTTGAGACGTGCTCTGACGCCGCAGTGCTTTCGTTACGACCTGCTGTGCGAGGCTTACCAGCATGCTGATGTGAACGATCCGTCGTTGACTGATGAGAGTGCGCTCGTCGAGCAGTCAGGCAGGCCCGTGAGCATTGTTGAGGGCAGTGCCCGTAATATTAAGATCACTACCGTCGAGGATCTTGCAATTGCCGAGGCCATTTTAGCCGCAGATTAACGCAGATGTTACGGATTGGGATTGGCACTGATACGCACCGGCTCGTTGAAGGACGTGAGCTTGTACTCGGAGGCGTGCGGATCGCTTCCGATCGCGGAGCAGACGGGCATTCTGATGCGGATGCGCTGGCGCATGCGATCGCCGATGCGATTCTCGGCGCGCTTTGTGAAGGAGATATCGGAGTTCATTTTCCCGATAAGGATCCACAGTGGAGTGGCGCTAATAGCCTCGAACTGCTTTCGCGTGTGATGTGGTTGGCGCGCGAACGCAGTCTCCACGTGGTTAACGTTGATTCGACAATCTTGCTCGAGAAGCCAAAACTCAGAACCTACATCGAGACGATGCGTGAAAACATCGCGGGCGCACTCGGTATCGATGCGGGTTGTGTGAGTGTTAAGTGCAAGACGGGCGAAGGAGTCGATGCGGTAGGGCAGGGGTTAGCTGTGACTGCTCAGGCCGCTGTACTCATGGAGAGCAATTAAGGAAAGCAGCTTGAGACCACAGGACGTCATAAGAAAAAAACGAGACGGGCTGAGTCTATCGCGTGAAGAGATCGAATTCTTCATCGCGGGAATTACGAATGGGCGCGTCGCCGACTACCAAGTCAGCGCGCTCCTCATGGCCATTTACCTGAACGGCATGAACGATGCCGAGCAGCAGGCATTAACGGAAGCCATGCTGAACTCCGGCAACATTCTCGACTTTACCGACATTCCCAAACCAAAAGCAGACAAACATTCGACTGGCGGCGTTGGCGACAAGACGTCGATCATCATCGCACCGCTCGTGGCAGCTTGTGGTGTTTGTGTGCCGATGATCTCTGGTCGTGGCCTTGGGCACACCGGCGGCACGCTCGACAAGCTCGAGTCGATTCCCGGTTACAGCGTTAACTTGAGCGCGACAGAGTTCAAGCAGGTGTTGGACCAGGTCGGCTACGCGATGGCAGGACAGACTGCGGAGCTCGCGCCCGCCGACAAGAAGATGTACGCGCTGCGCGATGCGACGTCCACTGTCGAATCGATACCGTTGATCGTCGCTTCGATTATTTCTAAAAAAGGCGCGGCTGGTCTCGATGCGATGATCATCGACGTGAAGGTCGGCAACGGCGCGTTCATGCGTGAAGAATCGCGTGCTGAGGCGTTGGCCCATGCGCTCGTGAGCACGGGAAACTCGTGTGGCATCAAAACGCGCGCGCTGCTGACGGACATGAACCAACCGCTCGGTGGGATGGTGGGAAACTCTCTGGAAATTCTCGAGTGCATAAATCTCCTGCGCCGTGAAGCGAATGAAGCGGCGCGACCGGTGCTCGATTTGTCGATGGAGCTCTGCGCGCACATGCTGGTGCTGGCAAACGTCGACGAGACGATCGAAGCAGCGCACGAACGTTTGGACAAAGTCCTGAAGTCCGGTAAGGCGCTCGAGTGTTTGCAAAAGAACGTCGCGGCCCAGGGTGGTGACCCGCGTGTTTGCGATGCGCCGCAGGATTTCCTGCCTTTGGTAAGCGAAACTGTTAAGGTAGAATCCCCGCGCTCAGGGTTCATCACCAGAGTGGACACCACCGAGATTGGTCACGCGATCGCGGCAATCGGTGGCGGGCGCGTGCGCATCGAAGACACAGTCGATCCCACGGTTGGTTTTACTTCCGAGTTGAAGTTAGGCGATCAGGTTCGCGCCGGCGATGCGATTGGTGTGGTTTACTGCGGCGACTCAGACGCCGCCGCCGAAGCTGCGCGTCGCATTCAGGCTGCTTACGAGATCGGCGACGCACCGATGCAGCTTCCGCAGTTAGTAAAGGAAATTGTTAACGAATGAAAGATCAAAAACAGACCTCCCGCAAAGACGCAAAGACGCAAAGTTTTTCCTTTAGTTTTTCTTTGCGCCTTTGCGCCTTTGCGGGAGTTCTTCTTTTAACGGCACTTCTTCTCTCCGGCTGTGGCGGGACGTCCGCAGCCGAAGACAAATCTAAAATCCACGTCGGCATCGTCTTCGATATCGGCGGTAAAGACGATCGCTCGTTCAACGCGGCTGCGTGGCAGGGCGTGCAGCGGGCCGCGAAGGATCTGCCGATCGTATTGCGCGACATCGAGCCCGGCACTCCGAATGCGATCGAGCCAGCGATGCGCGCGTTTGCGGAGCGAAATTTCGACCTCATCATCGGCGTCGGCTTTGCGCAGGCTCCGATCATGGAGCAAGTGGCGAAAGATTATCCGAACATCCAGTTCGCGATCATCGATGGCGTCAGCGAGTTGCCGAACGTCGCTTCGCTTGTCTTCAAGGAACAGGAAGGTTCGTATCTTGTCGGCATCCTCGCTGCCAAGGCTTCGCACACGGGCACAATCGGTTTTCTCGGCGGCATGGACATCGGTCTGATTCATCGTTTTGCCAAGGGTTACGAGCAGGGCGCGAAGTCAGTCAATCCGAATATTCGGGTGATTGAAAACTACGTTGGCGTAACCGATAGTGCCTGGAACAATCCGGGCAAGGGAAAAGAACTGTCGCTGGCCCAGATTGGCAAAGGCGCTGACGTAATCTTTACGGCCGCGGGCAATTCCGGACTCGGCGCGTTCGACGCCGTCGAGCAACAGGGAAAACAGGACGGGCGCGCGACGCACTTCGTGATCGGCGTTGACTCCAATCAGAACATGGTCAAGCCGGGATTTGTACTCACGAGCATGGTGAAGCGCGTCGACAACGCGGTCTACGACATCGTCAAGGACGTCGTGAATCATCAGTTCAACCCCGGGCTGCACGTTTTTGGTCTCGATAAGGACGGCGTGGGTTACGCGATGGACGACTACAACAAAGATCTCGTTTCTCCCGAAGCAATCCAGGAAACAGAAGCCGCGAAGAAGAAGATCATCTCAGGGGAAATTAAGGTAGTCGACGCGATGGGCAGTTAAGCCGCAGATTTATCCGCGTTAATGCGCGTTCATCTGCGGCTCAAATTCCGAATGCTCGAACTCCGACAGATAACGAAAAGATTCGGCGACGTTCTTGCTAATGACCATATCGACATAGTCGTTAAGGCCGGGACGATCCATGCCATTGTCGGCGAGAACGGCGCGGGTAAATCGACGGCGATGCGCATCGCTTATGGTTTCTACACTGCCGACAGTGGCGAAATCATCGTCGACGGCGAACCGCGTGACATCAAATCGCCGCACGATGCGATCGCGCTCGGTATCGGCATGGTCCACCAGCACTTCATGCTGGTCGAGACGATGACCGTAGCCGAGAACATCGTGCTCGGTGCTGAACCCGGATCAGGTCTCGCCCTCGATCTCAAGAGTGCAGGCGCGCAAATCAGGCAACTCTCGGAAGAGTTCAAGCTCGCAGTTAATCCAAACGAACCAATCGAACATTTGTCAGTGGGCCAACAACAACGCGTCGAGTTGTTGAAGGCGCTCTATCGCCACGCGCGGCTGCTGATTCTCGACGAACCCACCGCGGTGCTGACTCCGCTCGAAGTCGAGGAGTTCTTCGTAATTCTTCGCCGCATGCGCGAGCAGGGGAAGACGGTCATCATCATCACTCACAAGCTCTCGGAGGTGCTGGCGATCTCGGATGAAGTCACGGTGATGCGCGACGGTAAGGTCGTGGGCCGCGTGCAGACAAAAGACACGAACGCCGCCGAGCTCGCGCGTCTGATGGTGGGCCGTGAAGTGCTGTTGCGAGTCGAAAAGCCTGTGGCAAATGTCGGAAAACCGCAACTCGAAATCAGGAATCTCTCAGTTACCGACATCAACGGCGCCAAGCGCGTGAACGACATTTCGTTTGAAGTGCGCAGTGGCGAGATCGTCGGGATTGCGGGCGTCGAAGGTAACGGCCAAACCGAGCTGATCGAAGCACTCGCGGGACTGGTTGAGCCTGAGCGACTCAGCGGTGAGATCAACTTCGAAGGCAGGAATCTCAACGCGCTCGGCGCTCGCATCAGGCGCGAGCTCGGAATCGCACACATCCCGGAAGATCGTCATCGTCGCGGGCTCTTGCTCGAGTTTAGTCTTTCGGAGAACTCGATTCTCGGCGTGCATTATCGTCCTCCGATTGTCGCGCTCGCGGGCGGTGTGTTTCTCGATCGAAACGCCGTTCAGCAACGCGCGAACGAGATCATCCAGGGGTTTGACGTGCGACCGCCGAATGCCGCCCTGCCTGCGCGCGCTCTATCAGGCGGGAATCAACAAAAGCTCATCATCGGGCGCGAGTATCACGTTCATCCAAAACTATTGCTCGTCTCACAACCAACACGCGGCGTCGACATCGGCGCGATCGAGTTTATTCACCGGCAGTTGGTGAGCTTGCGTGATTCGGGATGCGCGATCCTGCTCGTGTCAGCGGAACTCGAGGAGGTGACGAGCCTGTCCGATCGTTTGCTGATCATTCACGAAGGACGAATTGCGGGTGAAGTAGATCCGAAAACAGCGACGTTGGAAGAGATTGGTTTACTCATGACCCGGGGACATTGATAGGTCCAATAGGACTTATATAAGTCGAACGATCCTATGACCAAACTCGCGCGTGAACTTCTGTTCCCTCTGATCGCGGTGATCGCCGCTTTCATCGTGGGCGGCCTTCTCATACTGCTCGTCGGCGATAATCCGATCGACGCTTATCGACTGCTGTTGGGCAGCGCGCTCTCATGGCCGGACGGGGTCGGTTACACACTCTTTCTCGCTACGCCTTTGATCTTCACGGGTCTCGCTGTCCTCGTCGGATTTCGTTGCGGCTTATTCAACATCGGCGCCGAAGGTCAACTCTATATCGCTGCATTTGCAACGGCCTGGGTCGGAATTACTTTCGCTAACCTGAGCTCGTGGCTGTTGATTCCGATGTGTTTCGCCGCGGCGATCCTTGTCGGCGCATTCTGGGGCGCCATCCCCGGCGTCTTGAAAGCACAATTCGGTTCGCATGAAGTTATCAACACGATCATGTTGAACTTCATCGCGGTCGCGCTCGTCAGTTACTTCACGCAGTATCACTACAAAATTCCCGGCGATCCGATCCTGGAAACTGCGCCGATTGGGAAAGGTGCATACATTCCACACCTGGGGAAGTTCATTCACGGTTTTCCGGAACGCATTCCGCTGAACGTCGCCTTCATTCTCGCGCTGCTCTGCTGTCTGCTCGTCTACCTGTTTCTCTGGCGCACGAAGTGGGGCTACGAGATCCGCGCGACCGGCAGCAATCCGCTCGCTGCTGAGTACGGCGGCATCTCGATTCGCAAACAGATAATTCTCGCGATGGCCGTCTCAGGCGGACTCGCGGGCATGGTCGCGATCAACGAGGTGCTCGGCAATCGTCATCGTTACTACGACGGCTTTTCCGACAACTACGGCTTCACTGGAATCGCCGTCGCCCTACTCGGTCGCAATCATCCGGTTGGCGTGATTCTGGCGGCGCTGTTGTTCGCGGCACTGCAACACGGCGGCATCTACGTCGATGGTTTTTCTGAACACGTAACTAAAGACATCGTGCAGGTGTTGCAGGGTGTAATCATTCTGTTTGTAGCTGCTGAAGGTTTGTTTAAGTGGGCTCTGGGAAGAAGACTACCTTGGACCGTTTAAGCACATGAGAGACATTTTCACTTTTTCACTCATCGCCTCTACTATTCGACTCTCCACGCCACTCGTGCTCGCGGCGCTCGGTGGACTTTTCTCTGAACGCTCGGGCGTCATCAATATCGCGCTCGAAGGAAAGATGCTCGCCGGAGCTTTTACTGCGGCTGCACTGACGCATGCAGTTGATACGCGACTCGGCATGGGCGCCGCGAGCCCGTGGATCGGTTTGCTAGGAGGCATGATCGCGGGTCTTTTTATCGCCGCGATCTACGCATTGGCCTGCATCAAGTTCAAAGCGGACCAGGTTGTTAGTGGCGCGGCGATAAACATCCTCATGCTGGGCATGCCGGGATTATTGAGTGGCGCGTTCTTTCTGTCGTCAGGTTCGACGCCGCAGATTCCGAAGGATCGTCTGTTGCCACAGTCGCCGGTGGTTATCGCTTTCGCCGTTCTCACACTCGTGGCCGTTATCTGGTATGTCGTCTACAAAACTCCTTTCGGACTGCGACTTCGATCAGTCGGTGAGAATCCGGAAGCTGCTGACGCGGCGGGCGTGAGTGTAAGTCGCATTCGATACTCGGGCGTGCTGCTGGCGGGCATACTCGCTGGTATCGGCGGCGCATATCTCTCGATCGGTCAGTCGTCGTTGTTTACGAGAAACATGACTGCGGGACGTGGTTTCATCGCGCTCGCTGCTTTGATCTTTGGCAAGTGGCGGCCGGTGCAAACGCTGCTCGCGTGTCTCTTGTTTGGCTTTACTGAAGCTGTTTCGATTCAGATGCAGGGCGTGTTCAAGTTGCCGTCGGGCGACGATATTCCGGTGCAATTCATTCAAATGGTGCCGTACGTCTTGACCATCGTGGTGCTGGCGGGCTTTATTGGATCGTCCCGGCCGCCGCGTGCCCTGGGTATACCCTACCAAAAAGAGAAGTAGACGAGGGTTTGGAGATGGTTGAGCGAATCGCAAGCACGAGTCTTTACGAACGCGCCGAACATGCAACAAGGATCATCAGATCACGAATCAGTGTTGAACCACGCATCGCTGTAGTGCTGGGCAGCGGGCTGGGTGGTTTTGCGGACGACTTCCAGGAAGCGGTCGCGATACCTTACGAAGACATACCCGGCTTCGTCCGCTCTACTGCGGCGGGCCACGCAGGGCGACTCGTAGTCGGCAAAGTCGACAGCGTGCCCGTGTTGGCGATGCAGGGGCGAGTGCACTACTACGAAGGCTATTCGCTTGAAGAAGTCACGTTTCCGGTGCGTACGTTTGGCTTACTCGGTATCAAGACCCTGATCCTCACGAATGCCGCGGGCGGGATTAATGTGCAACTAACGCAGGGCGCGTTGATGGTGCTCAGCGATCACCTGAACTTGATGGGCGTGAATCCGTTGCGTGGTCCAAATGACGAACGGTTTGGCCCACGTTTTCCGGACATGTCCGCGGTATATTCGGCTGATTTGCAGGAGCTCGTCGTTGAGGAAGCGAAAGCGATCAACGTGGAAGTGCGACGCGGGATCTACTGCGCGCTGTCTGGTCCAAGTTATGAAACTCCGGGTGAGATCCATCTGCTGCGCAATCTCGGTGCGGATGCAGTTGGCATGAGCACGGTTCCGGAAGCGATAGTCGCGCGGCACATGGGTCTTGAGGTGCTTGGTATCTCGTGCATCACGAACATGGCCGCGGGCATCAGCGACGAACCGATCAATCACGAAGAGGTGATGGCGACCGGCGACGCCGTGCGTGAAACGTTTACTGAGTTGCTGCAAAGGGTGATCGGGGCCATCAATCGAAGAGTTTAGGCCGCTAAAAATAGTTAATGAGCATGATTATCGGCATTTCGGGCGGAACGGGTTCGGGGAAGACGACTGTCGCCAATCGCATTCTTGAGTCAGTCAGCGCCAGCGAAGTGGTTTTCATCCAGCAGGATTCTTACTACCGCAACGTCACCGATCTTCCATTCGATTACCGCGGCGTCGCGAATTTCGATCATCCGGACGCGCTCGACAACGAGTTGCTCGTCAATCACGTGCGCCGTCTGAAGTCAGGCGAACCTATCGAGTTGCCGCTTTACGACTTCAAAACAAACTCGCGTTTGAACCAAACGCGCACAGTGAAACCGAAACCCATCGTCATCGTTGAAGGTATCCTGATCTTTGCCGAACCTCGCCTGCTCGAGCAGATGGATATCAAAGTGTTTGTCGACACGCCTGACGACATTCGTTTTATTCGCCGTCTCAGGCGCGACATCGCCGAACGTGGTCGCACACTGGAGTCAGTCATCGAACAATACATCGAGACGGTTCGGCCGATGCACATGCAGTTTGTCGAGCCGTCGAAGCGTCATGCGGACGTAATCATTCCTGAGGGTGGTCATAATCTCGTCAGTATCGATCTGTTGAGCGGAAAAATTCGCGAGAGGTTGGCCAGTGCTTTATCAACTGTTGGAGGTCAACTTTGAGTGAAGATTTTGAGTCGTTGATTGAAGCGGCCAAACAGGCTCGCTTGCAATCAGTGGCGCCATTTTCGAATTTTCTTGTCGGCGCTGCGGTGAGGACCGCGGATGGCAAGGTTTACACCGGGTGCAACGTCGAGAGTGCGAGTTACGGTTTGACGGTTTGCGCGGAACGAGTCGCGATCTGGAAAGCGTTGTCGGAAGGCGAACGTCAATTCACGCAGCTCGCCGTTGTCGCCGATACTGAAACGTTAACGCCACCCTGTGGCACGTGCCGGCAGATCATTTGGGAGTTTGCGCGCGGCGCGACGATCGTTTTCGCGAACCTGAGTGGCAGGACTGAAACTTTTCACATCGCCGATCTTTTACCGCGCGCCTTCGACGCGCGATTCCTGAAAAAGACTAATGAAATCCGTGAATAAATCCGCGTTCATTTGCGTCCTGATAATGACCACGCTTTCAACAGTCACCGCTCAGACTCGCCGGCAGCCGGCCGATCTGCTCGTAACGGGTGGCACGATCGTCACCATGGACCAGACGCGGCGCATCATCGACGACGGCGCCATCGCCGTTGTCAAAGGCCGCATCGTGGCAATTGGACCACGCGCCGAAGTCGAATCTCGATACACGTCGCGTCAGCGGATTAACGCCGGGGGCAAAGTCATCACGCCCGGTCTGATTAACGGTCACACTCACGTGCCGATGGTCCTGTTTCGCGGTCTTGCCGATGACATTGATCTACAGGAGTGGTTGACCAAGTACATCTTTCCGGCTGAAGCGAAGAATGTCACGGAAGAATTTGTTCGCGTCGGAACGCGTCTCGGGTTGGCCGAAATGATTCGCGGCGGCACGACGACTTACTGCGACATGTATTACTTCGAAGACGCGATTGCCGATGAGACTGCGAAAGCAGGCGTTCGCGGTGTGCTTGGCGAAACCATCATCGACTTTCCGGTCGCTGACAATAAAACGAATGCGGAAGGCATGGCTTACGTCGAGAAGTTTGTCAGTCATTGGAAGGGACACGAGTTAATCGTCGCGGCGATTGCGCCGCACGCGCCTTACACGGTTTCCGAAGAACACCTGAAGGCGGCACGCGCGTTTTCCGATCGAACCGGCGCGCCGATTGTGACTCACATTTCTGAGACGAAGCGTGAAGTTGACGACAGCGTCAAGGCGAAGGGCGCGAGTCCGGTCGCCTATCTCGAGCGCATCGGTTTTCTGAATGAGCGAGTGATTGCGGCACACATGGTCTGGCCGCAGGGAAGCGATATCGCGATTCTGAAGCGGCGCGGTGTCGGCGTGGTTCATAATCCGCAGTCGAATATGAAACTTGCGTCCGGTGTTGCGCCCGTTCCGAAGATGCTTTCGGAGCACTTGCTGGTTGGGTTGGGGACGGATGGAGCGGCGTCGAACAACGACCTGAACATGTGGGAGGAGATGGACACGGTCGCGAAGCTGCACAAAGTCTTTACCGGCGACCCCAAGGTGATCTCGGCGCAAGAAGCGTTTGAGCTCGCCACGATTCGCGGCGCCCAGGCTTTGCACCTGGAGAAAGAAATCGGGTCGCTCGAAACCGGCAAGCGCGCGGACCTGCTGGTCATCGACCGCGACACTCTGAACCAGATCCCGCTGTACAACGTCTACTCCGACCTCGTCTACGCCACCAAAGCCGCCGACGTCGAATCAGTCGTCATCAACGGTCGCATCGTCATGCGCAACCGTCGGCTTTTAACTCTTGACGAAGCAGCCATCAAACGCGACGCCCGCACCTTCCGCGACCGCATCATCAAAAGCCTCGGCACCACCGCCGCGCCGTGAGTCTTAACTGAATCACGAATTATTTGTATCTAAGTTTCTTACAAGCTGAAATGCGCGCTCAAAACTGACCAGCACTACTTAGATTTGCCCCCAGCTTGCCTCATCCGCCTGTTCCGGCCATAATGGCAACGACAAATTGATACCAACCTTAAAGCGAGCATTACGCTCGCTTTTGTATTTCAGGGAGAGTCGAACATTTGAAGTCGTTTTTTCGCAGCTACATCCATGCATTACTCCCGACACTACTCCTCCTAAGCTCAGCCACCATCGTGCTGGGTCAGGCGACCGGCTTCAGCGAAGACGCGTCTGCGCCGAATCCCGTACTACAAAAGATCGAACGCGCCCGTGCCCTGGCCGCAGTCCATCAACTCCAGGCTGCCGCCGTCGAGTTGGAAAACGTTCGCGCCTCAGTTAACGACGCCACCCTGCGCAATGGCGCGACCCTGATGCTGCTGGGGATCTATCTCGAGGATGGAAACTACGGCCGGACGCAGGCGTTGCTCGAAGAGACTTTCAAGGCGCGCGGGACCGAAAAAGACGAGTCGATTCGCACCTACTTTGCCGCCGCCGGCCAGACTGTAAACGGCATTCGCTCGCACCTCGCACGTTATCGCAGTTACGGAATCAACCCGAATGATACGAACCTTCCCGCCGAAGCAAACACCGATCTGGAGCGTGTCCGAGGACTGCTCGAACGGATATTTGCCCAGGCTCAGGAGATCTCGAAAGAAGCGGGCCGCGCTTACGATTCACTCGCTTTAATGGAAGACGTGCTTGGCACGCGACTCCAGATCGCTAAGAACGATGAAGATCGTGCGAAGTGGCAAACTGAGTACCTGACGGCGAGAGAGAAGATGGCCTCTTCCCCGTTCCAGACGATCGCCCTCGGCCGTTCCCAGGCTCTTGATGCAGTCACCAACAAGCTTCCCAACCCGTTTACGGCAAAACCGGCAGCAACCCCGGAGCCCACACCAACAACGCCAGCTCCGGCACCAGCAGCTACAACCACGGCTGAGCCGCAACTCGTTAGCGCCGGCTCGCTGAGTGGTCGTGAAACGAAGCGCGTCTCTCCGAGTTACCCGTCGATGGCAAAAAGCCACAACGTCGTGGGAACCGTTCGCGTGTTTGCGATCGTGGATGAGAATGGCAAAGTCTGGATCACAAACTCGGAAGGCCCGACGATGCTACGCGCCGCAGCCGAAGCCGCAGCAAAGAATTGGACTTTCCCGCCGTCAGTCTTCAATAACAAACCCGCTCGTATCGCAGGCTACATCGACTTCGAATTCAAGCTGTAATTTCTGATCCGCGTTCATCCGCGCAGATCTGCGGCTAATCTTGACTTAAAAGTAAGGATTAGCTTAACATGCTTGTGGTTAATACTTTAGATGAAGATCTCAGCTCAAGAGGAATACGGCCTGCGTTGCCTGTTGCAGCTCGCCCGTGCGGAAGTCATGGGCGACTCGTTGACGCTCGCGCAGCTCGCGCGCCTCGAAGGCATCTCGATCGCGAACGCCGGCAAGTTGATGTGGATTTTGACCAAGGCGGGGCTGGTGCAGTCGACCCGCGGAATCAAAGGCGGTTACTCGCTCATGCGACCCGCGTCCGAGATTCACTTGAACCAGGTGATTCGCGTCCTCGAAGGCGAACCCGCCGAATCGCACTGCAAGAGTTACGCAGGCGTTCTCGATGCGTGTGTCCACACAGGAGACTGCGGTATCCGGCCGGTGATCGTCGAGCTGCACCAGATCGTGGACAACGCTCTCGCCGAGATCACGCTTTCTCAGTTATTGGGAACGGAAGCCAACGTCGACGCAGCGTTGCACCAGATTCAGGGTATCAAGCCGAGAGATAATCGAGTTTAAGAAGGTAGGGATGAGTACAGCAGAACTTTTAGCGAAGCAGGAATATAAATACGGATTCGTAACCGATATTGAGTCGGATGTAATTCCACGCGGCTTAAGCGAAGATACCATTCGGCTCATCGTCGAGAAGAAGAACGAGCCCGAGTGGATGCTCGAGTTTCGGCTCAAAGCGTATCGACACTGGCTGACGATGACGGAGCCGAAGCATTGGCCCAACCTCGTCTATCCGTCGATCGATTACCAGCACATCATCTACTACAGCGCGCCCAAGCAGAAGGTGACGAAGCAGAGTCTCGACGAAGTCGATCCGGAACTGCTGCGCACGTTTGAGAAACTCGGCATTCCGTTGAACGAGCAAAAGCAGTTGGCCGGAGTCGCGGTTGACGCTGTGTTCGATTCAGTCTCGGTGGCGACGACATACAAAGAGAAACTGAAGAAAGTCGGCGTGATCTTCTGTTCCTTCACCGAAGCGATCAGAGACTATCCCGAGCTCGTCAAGAAATATCTCGGCTCCGTAGTGCCGACCAACGACAACTTCTTCGCGGCGTTGAACAGCGCGGTCTTCTCGGATGGCAGTTTCTGTTTCATTCCGAAAGGCGTCCGCTGCCCGATGGAGCTATCGACTTACTTCCGCATCAACAACGCGGAGTCAGGGCAGTTTGAACGAACGCTGATTGTCGCCGAGGAGGGTTCGTACGTTTCGTATCTCGAAGGTTGTACGGCGCCGAAGTTCGATCGCAACCAGCTTCACGCGGCCGTAGTCGAACTGGTCGCACTTGACGACGCTCAGATCAAATATTCAACCGTGCAGAACTGGTATGCGGGCGATGAAGAAGGTCGCGGCGGTATCTACAACTTCGTCACGAAGCGCGGCAAGTGCGCGGGTAAGAATTCGAAGATCTCGTGGACGCAGGTCGAAACCGGTTCGGCGATTACGTGGAAATATCCGTCGTGCATTCTCGCTGGCGACAATTCGATCGGTGAGTTCTACTCCGTCGCGTTGACGAATCACGCGCAACAGGCCGACACCGGCACGAAGATGATTCACCTCGGCAAGAACACCCGCTCGACGATCATCTCGAAGGGCATCGCTGCTGGTAAGTCAAACAACAGCTATCGCGGGCTCGTGAAAGTGATGCCAAAGGCCGAAGGCGCCCGCAACTACACGCAGTGCGACTCGATGTTGATTGGTTCAACCTGCGGCGCGAACACGTTCCCGTATATCGAAGTGATGAACAACAGCTCGAGTGTCGAGCACGAAGCGTCGACGTCGAAAATCAGTGAAGAACAACTTTTCTATTTGCAGCAACGCGGCATCTCTCAGGAAGACGCCGTGTCGTTGATTATCAATGGCTTCTGCAAGGATGTGTTTTTGCAGTTGCCGATGGAGTTTGCGGTCGAGGCCCAGAGATTGTTGGGCCTGAAGCTTGAGGGCAGCGTAGGTTAATCGAATGTTAGAGATCAGAAATTTACACGCGGGGATTGATGGCAAGGAAATTCTCAAAGGCATCAACCTGACAGTTAACAAAGGCGAGATTCACGCCATCATGGGGCCGAACGGTTCCGGAAAGTCCACGCTCGCCAAGGTGCTGGCCGGACATCCGCAATATGAAGTGACTGCGGGCGAGATCCTTTACGAGGGACGCAACCTGCTGGAAATGTCGCCTGACCAGCGCGCGCGCGAGGGCGTGTTCATGGCGTTTCAGTATCCGATCGAAGTGCCGGGTGTTTCGAACGCACAGTTCCTTCGTTTGGCGTACAACGAGAAACGCAAGCATCTCGGTGAAGAAGAGCTCGACCCGCTCGAGTTCAAGGATCTTTTGAAGGAGCGCGCGAAGGTTGTAGAGATGGATGCGACTTTGATGAGTCGTTCCGTCAACGAAGGTTTTTCCGGTGGCGAAAAGAAGCGCAACGAAATCCTGCAAATGGCAGTGCTCGAACCGAAGCTCGCGGTGCTCGACGAAACCGACTCCGGTCTCGATATCGACGCGCTGCGCATCGTTGCGAACGGAGTCAATCAACTGCTGACGCCGAACAACGCGATCATCGTAGTCACACACTACCAGCGACTGCTGAATTACATCGTGCCGGATTTTGTACACGTGCTCGCGAGCGGACGCATCGCGCGCGAAGGCGGCAAAGAGCTGGCGCTGGAGCTCGAATCAAAGGGCTACGACTGGATCAAGACAGCAGACAGCGGAAAAGGAGCGGTCGCGCCGGCGCAGTGATGGTTACCGAACTCGTTAAGTCAGAAAACAGTTATCAGGCGGCGTTTCGCGAAGTGCGTGAGCTTTCGCCGGCAGCGCCGTGGCTCGAGCTCGTGCGCAACAGTGCGATCGATCGTTTCGAGCAGTTGGGTTTTCCTTCGGTCAGAGAAGAAGAGTGGAAGTACACGAATCTTGCGACGCTCGCGAAGGAGAGTTTTGTACCGGCAACCAACGCGCAGCATTTCGACGTTGGCGACGGGAGTCGTTTCGCATATCCGGAAACTCGCGGCGCTCATCTCGTAGTTGTAGATGGTTTCCTTCGCGAAGACTTGTCGGAAACGAGCGCGCTCGGAGATATCGTTGCGACGGATCTATTCAGTGCTGTTTCTGATGCGCGATACAACAAGATCATTCGCAAGTACCTCGCTCGCAACGCGGGCTATCACAACAACGGCTTGGCTGCGCTGAACACGGCGTTTCTGCAATCGGGAGTTTTTGTTTGGATTCCGAAGAACGTGAAGCTCGAAAAGCCGGTGCAGATAACGTTCATCGGTGGAACTGCGAACAGCGCTACTTTCCCGCGCGTGCTCGTCGTTGCGGAGGAAAACAGTTCCGCAATGCTGATTGAGAATTTTGTGGCGGGCGGCGAGGAGCGTTATTTCACGAACGCGGTCGCAGAGATCGTGCTTAAAGATGGAGCGCACCTGGGGCATTACCGGTTACAGCGCGACAGCAAGAAGGCTTTTCACGTTTCGACAACGTCAGCCGAGCTTGGTCGTGCGAGCCGTTACGATACGACGTCGATCAATCTTGGTGCGCAACTGTCGCGGCACGATGTTTCCGTGGTAATGGACCATGAAGGCGCGGAAACCTCTGTCGATGGTCTGTACATGGTTGATTCGTTTCAGCACACCGACACGCATTCAGTGATCGATCACAAGCAGCCCCATTGCACCAGTCACCAGTTGTACAAGGGAATTCTCGACGGCAACGCGCGTGCCGTGTTCAACGGCAAAATATTCGTGCGCGAGGGCGCGCAGAAGACCGACGCCATACAGACGAACAAGAACCTGCTGTTGTCGGAGAGGGCACACGTTGATACGAAGCCGCAACTCGAGATTTATGCGGACGACGTGAAGTGCGCGCACGGCGCGGCAGTGGGCCAGATCGAGCCGGAAGAGCTGTTTTATTTGGAGACGCGCGGGATTGGTCCTGAGTTGGGTCGCAGCTTGTTGACCTACGGTTTCGCGGAAGAAGTGATTGCGAAGATCAAGCTCGAGTCGATCAGGGCTGAGCTGGATGCGATTGTGTTGCGGCAGTTGCACACGAGCCTGGAGGCTTAGTGACGGAAGGGAATTTTCCCGCAAAGGCGCAAAGACGCAAAGTCTTTTCCCTGGTTTTTCTTTGCGTCTTTGTGCCTTTGCGGGAGATTGGTTTTGACTTGTGAATACTGGAATCTCAACACTGGAACCGGTTGTTGCCTGGGACGTCGAACGCATTCGCGCTGACTTCCCGGTCCTGCAACAAACTGTGAACGGCAAGCCGCTCGTTTATCTCGACAACTCCGCCTCCTCGCAAGT
>Ga0070681_10002319_pt1 | contig 17402 bp, 14 predicted proteins | sample KBSC83BmetaG_FD_65650 | JGI IMG/M metagenome (GOLD analysis project Ga0070681, IMG submission 65650) | Corn rhizosphere microbial communities from Kellogg Biological Station, Michigan, USA - KBS C8-3B metaG | ecosystem: Host-associated > Plants > Roots > Rhizosphere | place: USA: Michigan...
ACGGCGATGAGTCCCAACCAGACGAGCGGCAGGAAGCCGAAGACGATGAGGAAGAACTGCAGGACCTCGTTGTAGATCGCGCTCGTCAGGCCGCCGAGGACGATGTAGGCGAGCACGATGACGGCGGAGACGAGGATGCTGACGTCGAAGCTCCAGCCCAGCAACAGGTTCAGCAATTTGCCCAGGGCGTACATCGAGATGCCTGACGAGAAGACCGTCATCACCGCGAACGACACGGCGTTCAACGTTCGCGTCTTCTCATCGAAGCGGAGCTTGAGATATTCCGGCGCGGATCGCGCCCGCGATCCGTAGTAGAACGGCATCATGAACAGCCCGACGAACACCATCGCCGGGATCGCGCCGACCCAGTAGAAGTGGCTCGTCGCAATCCCGTACTTCGCGCCCGAGGCGCCCATGCCGAGGACTTCCTGTGCTCCGAGATTCGCGGAAATAAAGGCGAGGCCTGTCACCCAGGGCGGTAACGATCGGCCGGAGAGGAAGAAATCGGTGCTCGTGCGCATGAGGCGGCGCAGCAGCCAGCCGACAGCGAGGACGGCGGCGAAGTACACCGCCATGACGACGTAGTCGACGGGTGCGAGGCGGGCCATGCGGGCGATGTCCATGTCACCTCGAAGAGTGGAAGTTCAGACTTCGCGGCTCGCGCGGCGAATTCGCTCGTCGCGATACCAGTGCACGACGCGAGGCGCGACGGTTCCGGCGCGCTCCTGGAAGCTCTGCAGCGGCAGCGATCCGAAGACGACCCCGTCGACGCGAATGCTCCAGAAGGCCTCCCAGTGCAGCTCGTCGCGCTCGAAGCCGATCAACTCGGCGACGCGAAAGCAGAGCGTGCACTCGAAGACCCGTGAATCGCAGACGAAGGCCAGCGTCTCGCCGACGGTCACCTGGTGGTCGGTTGACGGTGAACGGTGATCGGATCGCCTAACGACAACAGCTCAATGATACTGCGGAACGTGCGCGTCGCGCGCCAGCTCCAGTTCGCGCAGGAAAGGATAGCGCGAACGCACCAGCTTCACACGGGCCGGATCGATATCGACGATGCGCGGCGCGTTGCCGCCCCCGCCGATCCCGAGGGGCTCGCCCCACGGATCGTAGGCCACCGAGCCCCCGTCGTACTCCACGCCGTCACCGCTGCCCGTGCGGTTCACCGCCACCATGTAGCACTGGTTCTCGATCGCGCGGGCGCGGGTCAGCACGTCCCAGTGCGCCCGGCGGCGCTCGGGCCAGTTCGCGATGAGGACCGCGGCATCGATCTCCGTGGCGACGGCGCGAAAGAGCTCCGGGAATCGCAGGTCGTAGCAGACGAAGAGGCCGAGCCGGGCGCCCTCGATCGTGACGACGACCGGAGCCTCACCGGCTGCGTAGACCTCATGCTCCCCGGAGTAGGCAAAGAGCCGTTGTTTCCGGTAGATCGCGGCGACGCTGCCGAGCGGATCGAAGAGCACCGCGGCATTCACGAGCCGCGCCGGCGACTCCTCGCGAATTGCGAGACCGGCGAGCACCCAGACGTGGAACTCCCGGGCGGCGGCTGCGAGCGCGCCGCTCGCGCCGCGGTCAGTGCTCAGCGGCTCGGCCCAGCGCGTTCCTTCCATGGTGAAGCCGGTGGTACACATCTCCGGCAGCACCACGAGCCGCGCGTGAAGTCGCGCCGCGCCAGCGATGACCTCGTGTGCGCGTCGCACCGACGTCGCCGGATCGTGCCACCCCGTGTCGTACTCGCCGAGGGCCGCGCGCAGCGGCGTACCAGCGGTGGCGGTCGTACCGGATTCGGTCGCGGCGGGGAATTCCGGCACCTGCAGCTCCTCGTGAGAGGTTATAGCGACTCGGACTGGAGTGCGCGCGCAGCGCGCACGACTTCAAATAAGCTTGCTGCGAGCGCCAGCGAGCAGCGCCTTCCGCGCCAGTTGCTGCGCCGCGCGCGCTGCGCGCGCGGCGCAGCAACTGGGGCGGGAGGACTCGAACCTCCAACTTCCCGATTAACAGTCGGGCGGTCTGCCAATTGACCTACACCCCAAACGTGTACTCACCAGCGACAAACAAAAACCCGCCGGATGCGTCTCCGCGGGCGTATGATCGCGAGCTTACGCGTCGGTCGCGCCCCTGTCAAGCTTTCTTAGTGGCACTTAACGCCAAACGATTGACCCGTCAAACATGTACTGCAAGATGAGCAGCCGAGTAGCTGATGGCGCGCCGGCTGCGTTCGCTCGCCGCTGCCGTTGGCGCGCCTAACGGTCAGCGTGCGGTCACAGGGTTCAACCATTTGACGAACTGCGTCACCATGCCAACGACCTCCTCGAATCGCTCGCTCCCCGCCGGCATCAGCCGCATCGACCAGGAAACCTCGCGCACGCACGGCTACTTCGTGCGCGTCGGCTATCGCAAGACGACCAAGGGGTGGCGCCCGAAGGCGAGCGCCTTCTTTGGTGACGCCGGACACGGTGGCAAGGGCTCCGCACTCCGCGCCGCCGAGAAGTGGCTGAAGCAGAACAAGAACGGGACGCGCGCGAAGGCCAAGGCTCGGTAATTACTTGGTTGTCATCCCGAGGAGCGCAGCGACGAGGGATCTGCTGTTCGCGAACAGCAGATCCCTCACTTCGCTCGGGATGACAGCTGACTCGTCACTCACAGCGGAGCGGCACTGGAATGCTCGCTGAACCGCGCAGAGTGAACGTTGCCGATTGGACGTCGCGGGAGTTCGCGCCGACGTACACATGGAACGTCCCCGGCTCCGCGACGCGCCGCATCGCGAGATCGTAGAACGCGAGATCCTTCACGCTCAGCGTGAAGTTGACCGTCCGTCGCTCGCCAGGCGCCAGCGTGAGCCGCTGAAAGCGGCGCAGCTGCATAACGGGACGCGTCACGCTGCCCACATCGTCTCTCACGTAGAGCTGCACGACTTCGTCACCGGCGCGACTCCCCGTGTTCGTCACATCCACGGTGACCCGCAGCGAATCCGATGACCCGATCGTCGTCGCGCTCAATCGCGGCGCACCGATCGTGAACGTCGTGTAGCTCAGCCCGAAGCCGAACGGATAGAGCGGCGTGATGGGGATGTCCCAGTACTTCGACGTCCACTTCACTGCCGGGTCGGGCGGGCGTCCCGTGTTCTTGTGATCGTAGTAGATCGGCACCTGTCCGACGACGCGCGGCGTCGTTACCGGCATCTTGCCGCCGGGGTTCGCATCGCCGAAGACCACGTCCGCGATGCCGTTTCCAGCCTCGACGCCAAGGAACCACGTCTCGAGAATCGCCGGCATCGTCTCCTGCAGACGGTCGATCGCGAGGGGACGCCCGTTCATGAGTACGACGACGATCGGCTTGCCCGTCGCATGCAGCGCGTTGGCAAGCTGCTGCTGCGCACCCGGGAGGTCGAGCCTCGAGCGGCTTTCCGCCTCCGCGCTCATATCCGCCGTCTCACCGACGACGAGAATGACCGCGTCCGCCGCGCGGGCGACGCGCACCGCTTCGGGGATTCCGGTCGTGTCGTCACTCGTCGGGCTCGCACCGGCCGCGTACGTCACCGTCGTCCTCGGCGACAGCGCGTGACGGATACCGTCCAGCACCGGAACGGCGTCCTCTTTCCGCCCGAGCGCGCCCCAATTGCCGAGGACGACGTTGGAGTCCGCTGCCAGCGACCCGATGACGGCAAGGCTCCCCAGATCCTTTCGGAGCGGCAGCGTCGATTGCTCGTTCTTGAGCAGCACGATCGAGCGACGCGCTGCCTCACGAGCAGCGGCTCGGCTTGCGGCGGTGAGCATCGCCGTCTGCTCGCGCGCCGCGTCGCGACGCCCATACGGATCCTTGAACAGGCCAAGGCGATACTTGAATCGGAGCACCCGCCTAACGGCTTCGTCGATGTCGGCCTGGCGGGTGCGCCCGGCCGCCACCGAAGCGGCAAGCTTCCGCACGTACAGCTCACTCACCATGTCCATGTCCACGCCGGCGTGAACCGCCAACTCCGCCGCCTGCGCGCTGTCGGCGGCGACGCCATGGTTGATGAGCTCCCAGACGCCGGTGTAGTCGCTCACCACCATGCCGTCGTACTTCCACTCGTTGCGCAGGATGTCGGTGAGCAGATGCCGATTCGCGTGCGACGGGACGCCCGCAATCTCGTTGAACGACGCCATGAAGGTCGCCGCACCCGCGCACGCGGCGCCGAAGAAGGGCGGCAGGTACACGTCGCGCAGCGTTCGCTCTGGCACGTCGGCGATGTTGTAGTCGCGTCCCCCTTCCGCGGCGCCATAGGCCGCGAAGTGCTTGGCCGTCGCGGCGATCGCGTCGTGCGCCGTCAGGTCGTGTCCCTGAAAGCCACGAACGCGCGCCGCGGCGAAGAGCGAGCCAAGGTAGCGATCCTCGCCGGCGCCCTCGACGATGCGTCCCCAGCGCGGATCGCGGGCAATGTCGACCATCGGCGCGAACGTCCAATCGATTCCCGCCGCCGACGCTTCCATTGCTGCGATGCGCGCCGCACGCTCGGCGAGTGACGGGTCGAAGCTGGCCGCCTCGCCTAACGGGACCGGGAAGACGGTGCGAAAGCCGTGGATGACGTCCAGCCCGAAGACGAGTGGGATGTGCAGCCGCGTCTCCTCGACGGCGATGCGCTGCAGCGCGCGCGTCGTATCGGCGCCGACGACGTTGAGAAACGAGCCGATGCCGCCGCGGCGCAGATCAGCCATGCGCGTGGCGCGCTCGCCGCCGCCCGGGCCGGTTGCGATCCCCGCCCCCGACGGCTGATTGAGCTGGCCGAGCTTCTCGGCCAGCGTCATCCGCGCGAGAATCGAGTCGACGAAGCGCGTCTCGGCGGCGCGATTCGTTAGGCGCGCCGGTTGTTGGCTCGGAAGCGTGGCGAGAGGAACGCCGGCGAGCGCGATCAGCGCGGCAGCACGGAGCGACCACGGAGTGCTCATGAGCGGATCATTTTATGTGTGGGACCACTACCGCCGTCGTACATTCGGCGCGCTCGACGATCGACGCTGTTCCCTGGCCGAAGAAGAGCGGTTGTTCGAGCATCTTATTCTCGCCTCCGAGCACCAGCAAGTCGATGTCCTCGGTGCGCGCGACCTCGAGGATCGTTCCGCTGGGGTCGCCGCTCGCGAGCACGCGTACGTCGAACGAAAGCCCATGCGTTGCCGCAAGCGGCTCGAAGCTCGAGCGAATGTGGGCCGTGACCCGGTCCTCGAGGGCGCGGCCGGGTGCGTGCGTCTCGCGCGCTTCAGGAGCGACGAGCGTCCCGGTCACAACGCGCGTCTCGTTGAGGACGTGCAGAATCGCGATCCGCGACCCCGCCGACGCGCCGTAAGCGAACGCGAACTCAACGGCCGCGCGCGAGAAGACGCTGCCGTCGTGGGCGACGAGAATTCGGCCGTAGCAATCCGACGGCACGACCGCTCCGGCCCGCACGATCACGACAGGCAACTGCACGCCGGGGACGATTCGCGACAGCAGCGACGCCGCCACGAGATGGTGCGGCGCCGCGCCGATCATCAGCAGATCGTAATCACGCGACGATTCGCTGACGATCTTCGCCGCCGGGTCGGCCGCCGCGGCGCGCTGCGTGGAGAAGAGCCGCGACTGATCGCCAAGCCGCTTCGCGGCGCGCTCGAGGTGTTGCTCGATGCCCCGTCCGGCGAGCGAGCGCCGTCGTCCGACGAGCAGGTCGCGGAAGCGCGAGCGCTGCACGCGCTCGATGTAGAGCGCCGTGAGTCCGCCGCCTCGTGCCCGTACGATCGGCGCCGCGAGGGACATGATCGCCTCGGCATTCGGACCGCCCGCGGTCGGCGCGAGAATGCGGATTGGCCCCGACGGGAGCAGTCGCGCTTGCGTGTCATCCTCGAGACGCCGCCGTTCTTCCTCGGTGATCGTCAGCTTCGGGACGACGAGCCGCAGAAGAATCGGGGCAAGGAATGACGTCACGACCGCGAGCAGCACGATCGTCGAGTACATCTCCGCCGTCAGCAGACCGAGCGAGAGGCCGATGAGCGCGACGACGAGCCCCATCGCGCCGCGCGCGTTCATACCGAAGCCGACGGCGAGCGACTCCCAATGATTCAGGCCGCCGAGTCGACCGCCGGTGTAGCAGCCGACGAGCTTCCCGATGAGAGCCAGCCCGATGACGATCGCCGGCAGCTCCCACGTCGAGAGGGACCAGAGATCGACCTTCAAACCCACGAACGCGAAAAAGATCGGCGAGAGCGCCGAAAGCACGAACGTCTCGATCGCGTGCAGCGACGTCGCACGCACGCGTGGCACCTGCCGCACGAGCAGGCCCATCACGAACGCGCCAAAGACGGCGTGAACGCCGATCGCTTCCGTGGCCGCCGCGCTGAGAAAGGTGAAGACCAGAATGAGGCTGACGTCCGCGCCCGCGAGCTGGATACGCTCGTTCGTGAACGCGAGCAGCCGGGTAAAGAGCGGATAGACGACGTAACGCATCGCCAGTGCGTAGACCACGACGCCGGCGAGCGTGAGCGCGAGCTTCGGCGCGGAGAACACGCCCGCCGACGCGATGCCGGCGATGATCGAGAGAACGAGCCAGCCCGTTGTGTCGTCGAGGACACCGGCCGAGAGGATGACGACGCCGATGTTGCGCCGGATCAGCTTCAGGTCGATGAGTATTTTGGCGACGACAGGCATCGCCGTGATCGCGAGCGCGGTCGCGAGAAAGGCGGCGAAGAGGGGTCGCGTGCCGGGCGCGGTGAGCATCGCGTCCGGCATCAGCCAGCCGAGAAGGCCGCCGAAGGTGAAATTGACGAGCATTCCGCCTAACGATACGAACAGCGACGAGCGTCCGAGCGTACGCATCACCGTGACGTCGGCCTCGATGCCCGTGAGCAGCAGGAGCAGCACCATCCCGAGCCATGACACGACTTCGAGGAGGTGGAACTGTCGCGTGCTCTGCGGGAAAACGGCGAGCGCGAGCTGCGGAAGGAAGTGACCGAGGATCGTGGGGCCGAGGACGATGCCGGCGATCAGCTCACCGATGACCGCCGGCTGCTCGAGCCGCCGCATCACCTCGGACAGCACGCGCGCCAGCAAGAGGAGCCCCGCGAGCTGCAGGAGCAGCACGCGGATGGCGTGCCCGGAGATCGGTTCGAGGGTAGTCGGGTCCATGCCGAGGAGTCTACCCTCGGGGCCCGTTAGGCTGAACCCTCCGATTCGCTATCCTGCCGCAGCGGCACGATACGGACGGCCGTGCCGTAGCACAGCACCTCGGAGACGCCCTGCATGATCTCCGTCGCGTCGTAGCGGAGCGCGATGAGCCCGTTGGCACCGAGCTCCTTCGCATGCGCGACCGCCCGATCGAACGCCGAGGCGCGTGTCTGCTCGCAGAGCTCAGTGAGCAGCGAGATGTCGCCTCCGCGTAGCTGCTGGAACACGGCGCCTAACGTGCCGAACACAGATCGCGACCGCACCGTGATCCCCCGCACGACGCCGTATCGTTCGGTGATCCGGTAGTCGGGAAGGTTGTTTTCCGTCGTGGTGAGGAATGTGGGCGGAGTCCGCATCGTTTCAATTCCCGGTCAAAGCTGTCGGTGCCCAATGCCAAAGCGTTGGCGCAGACTTACGCGGACGAATCAACCGCGACGATCGCTGACACGTGATCGGGCTCTGTCGTTGTCCGCCTGCGTCGGCGTTGGTCAGTGCCAACGCTTTGGCCATGCGGTATGCGTCTATCGAGTGCCGCTCGAGGTCGTTTGCGCGCCGGCACCACGATCCCACACGAATCGATGGAAGAAGTCCCCCATCTTGTCGAAGGTGTAGACCCAACGCGCGTGCAGCAACGACTCATGGGTGTCGTCCGGGATTACCATCAATTCGTAATACACGTTGTGCGCCCGCAGCAGTTGTACGAGGCCCACGGTCTGCGCGAAGTCGACGTTGCGGTCGTCGTCGCCCTGCACGAGGAAGACTGGCGACTTCCACTTGTCGATCGCCGAGATCGCCGAGGACTGGTACGACATCGCCGTCGTGTCGAGCGAGTTGCCGTACAGGTGCACACCCGCGAGGTCGGCACCGGCGACGAAGAGATCGGAATTGCGCGCCAGTGCCTGCGCCGTCAGCAGGCCGCCGTACGAGAGACCCCAGATGCCGATGCGCGACGGATCGACGTCGGCGCGGGTCTGGAGGTACTTCCCCGCCGCGAGCACGTCCTGGTACTCCGAGTTGCCGCGCGCGTTCGTGTTCGCGGCGAATCGGAAGGAGCGTCCATAGCCGACGCCGCTCCGATAATTCACCGACAACACCACATATCCCTGACTCGCGAGCCACTGGTTGTACGCGTACGCCCAGTGGTAGAACTGCATGTAGTGATAGCCAGGCAGCATCTGCCGCACTGGTCCGCCGTGGACGAAGATCATCGCCGGCCGCCGCTCGCCCGGCTTGAGATCCTTCGGCAGGAACAGCTGATCATGAATCTCTAAACCGTCCGGCGACTTGACGACCACGATCTCCGGCGTGACGTGCGCCGCCTTGGGGAAATCAGCGCCGAGCGTGGGATAGACGACGCGCGTCGCACCGCCGGCGGCCGCGACGAGCCCTACCGACGCCGGCTGCGCCGCGCCGAAGTAGAGCACCGCGATCTGCCGACCCGACGCCAGCGGCTGCGGCGACGTCTCGATCCCGTCGTCGGTGGAGATCTGTTTGGGTGTGCCTCCAGCCGTCGGCACGGCCCAGATGTGCCGCTTCTCGATGTCGTTCGCGTTGGTGCAGTAGTACAGCGTCTTTCCGTCATGCGAGAGCGCCGCCGACGTCGCGTCCTCGATGAGGCCGTTGGTCGTCGTCAACATCACCGGGCCGCGCGCCGCGTTGGCGACATCGATCGAGTAATACCGATCCCACTCGTCGTCGGGCGGCGACAGCGGGAAGAGCACGTGGTCATTCCCGCCCCACATCACGACGCGCATCGTCGCGAACGCCGAATCGTTAGGTGCGTTGTGCCAGAGCTCGCGGGCCGAGCACTGCGTGCCGCCGGCATCGCTCGGGCCGCTCGCGACCGGGCACTTGCTCACGTCCGCGACCATCACCGACGTGTTGTAGCCGCCCCTGAACGTGGCGCGATAGAGCCCCGGAAAGCGCGTGAAACGCGTCGTGTCCTGCGGGCGAGCTTCACCGCGGCCGAAGCCTCCGCCCCGGCCGAACGCGGCGGCGAGGCAGCCGCCCGCGCCACCGCGCCCACGGCCCGCTGCGGGACCCGGCGGATTCCCGATTCCACCCTGCCCTTCCTGCGCCTGCATGCCGAACGGCAAGCCGGGCCGGCGGATGAACGCGATCTGCCGGCCGTCGATCGACCACGCCGGCGCGGCGTCGCAATCGACGCTCGGCGCCACGAAATCGACGCGGCGCGTGCGCGTATCGTAGATGCCGATGAACGCGTGATTGTCGCGGTCGCTCACGAACGCGACCTTGCTGCCGTCCGGCGACCAGCGGGGATTGCTCTGACGCCCCCACTCCTTGATCAAGGGGATGAGGCTGTCGCTCGCGGGCGCCACCGCGTTAGGCGTTATGCGCGCGCGGAAGATCTGGCCGTCGCGGACGTAGAGCGCGGTGCGCCCGTCCGGTGACAGCGCCGCGGACGTCGCGGCAGCGACACGCCACGCGGGGCCGCCGGCGGTGCGCACCGCCCAGATCGCCCGCTCCGCGCCCCGCGGATCGTGCGTCGGGTTGGCGTTCCATCCCTGCCGGTTGGGCTCCGTGCCGCGCATGAAGATCGCGATCGAGCCGTCGTCGGACAGATCCACCTCGGAGACGTCGACGCCGTCGTCCTGCATGAAGCTCGTTAGGCGGACGGCTTTGAAGTCCGGCGCCGCCGCGGTGTAGACGTTCCGCATCCCGCGCTCATACGCGACCCAGGCGACGCGATCCGCGTTTTTTGCGCGGACGAGCTCGAGCGGCGACGAGGGACTCAGGAACTGGGCGACGGTGGGCTTGGCCTGCTGTGCGGCGAGCGGCGACGCGAGAATCGTGAAGCAGGTCGCCAGTCCGGCCGACGTGAATCGACTGAGGTGGGGCATCGAAGATCTCCGGAGGGGTCTCTGGGGGCACTGTCCAACGTGGACTACGCCGCGCCAATCCGCAACGCTGCGCCCCGCCACCACCACAACAGGATCAACCCGAGCAGGAGCGAATGTCGACCTTCGGCACCCACCAGTACTTCCCGGTGTCGGGACGCATCGCCCGGGGCGAGCCACCGGGGAAGCAGAAGACGAACGGCATCACGACGAACTGGACCAGCACCTCTCCTTGAATGCCCGAACTCTGCATCGATTCCGGATAGCGCGGATGGGGCTGGCCGGGAAGGGCACGCACGGGCTTCTCGACCTGGAATTCGAAGTACGTCGGCTGCTCCTCGCCGACGTCGACGACGAACTCGCGCTGGACCTCTGCACCCTCGATCGTGAGCGCCTCCGACAGCATCGTCTTCGTATTCAGCACGAAAGCAAGCCGATACGTTCCGGCTTTCGGTGCATCCAGATAGAACACCCCGCTGCTGTCGGTCGTCGCACGCGCGAACGGCTCCGAGACGGCCGTCGTATCGCGCACGAGGTCGACCTCTATCTGTCGGAGGGGTGCGCCACCCTGCTTGTTCCGAACGCGGCCCATCACCAGCTGACACGCCGCCGATGAGGAAATGCTCATCAAGGACAGCAGAACGACGAAACAGCGGACCTTCGATCGCTTCGACATCTCTGGCGCGGCTCAGCTGTACGTAACGCCTGGATAGATCAGATTCACCGCCGCCGTGAAGACCGGCCCGAAGACGAAGTCGAACAGCTTCCAGGCAACGAGCAGTCCGATCCAGCCGAGCATCGGCGTCGACCAGAGGAATTCCTGGTAACGCTTCGTCGTCTCCTTGTTCATCAACAGGGTGATCGCCGCGCTCCCATCGAGCGGAAAGAACGGTAGCAGATTGAACGCGAAGAGCAGTAGGTTGAGCGAGAAGACGACGCTCAGCAGCCGTGCCGTCGCCTCCCACGTCACGCTCGCGTGCGACGACGCGATGAAGCCGAAGTGAATGCGCTCCGGTGCCCAGAAGACGCCCGCCCCCTCACCGACGCGCAGGGCGAGCGCCGCGACGATGACGAGCAGCAGATTCGCGCCGGGGCCGGCGAGTGCCATGAGCGCTGCCCGTCGTGGATAGCGCCGCGCCCAGTCGGGGTTGTACGGCGCGCTCGCGTAGCCCAATGGCCAGCCGGTCGCGAGCGCGCTCACGAGCGGCAGCACCACCATGCCGAACGGCTCGCGCTTGATGTGGGGACGCGGGTCGAGCGTGACCTGGCCGCCCTTGTACGCGGTGAGATCGCCGCCCCGCATCGCCGCCCAGGCGTGCGCGGCCTCGTGCAAGGTGGTGGAGAAAAGAAAGACGACGAAGTAGGTGATCGCGTCGACGACGTGTTCCACGGCAACGACTGGAGGTGAGGAGCTATCAAACTGAGAGGACGCGCGTCGCTCGGCAAGCGCAACTGACTGCGGGAACGGCGACTGCCGGAACTGCGACTGCAGAAGCGGCGACTGCAGGAAGAGCGACTGAGGAAGGGCGACTGAGAAAGATCGACTCGGAAAGGGCGACGCCAGGAAAGTCGAGGTAGGTCGGCAACAACGGAGAATCGGTCGATCCCAGAGCCCCGCGTGAAAGCGAGCCGCCAAGCGGGCAATGGGTGACGCCTCGGCCAGCTTCCACAAGGAGGTTGTCCTATGGGCAACGCCGACGACCTCCGTGCCTATCACGCCGCGCAGCAGCTACAGCGCCTGATCATCGAAATGGTGAGCACATTCAAGCGTGTGCCACCCGACTTCAAATCGCAGTTGTTGCAAGCAGCGCGCTCGGTTCCATCGAGTATTGCGGAGGGTTTTGGTCGCGGCACGCCAAGAGAGGAGCTGCAAGGGTTGCGCATTTCACGCGGCTCTCTGGATGAAGTGCGGCATGATCTCCGCACGTGCATAAGAGAAGGGTACACCACGGAGAAGCCGTTCTACCGCGCTTGGAATCTCGCGAAGGTGACGCGCCGCATGATCACGAAGCTCATGCGTGATCGAGACCCCGACAGCGACTGATCGAGTTTTCTACCGTCGCCCTCTCTCAGTCGCCCTTCCTCCGTCGCCCTCTCTCAGTCGCGCAAATGCCGTCTCTCTCCTATTGACATTCTAGAGGTGGCGCCCCATCCTATGCTCCTATTGAATCTCTAGAGGAGCCTGTGCCCAAGAAGCCGAGCAAAATCGATCTCCTTCAGGGCACCCTCGATCTCATCGTCCTCAAGCTCCTCCGGGGCGGCGCCGCCAACGGGTGGCAGCTCACCCAGTCCATCCAGGCGATCTCCCGCGGCGTGCTCGACGTCAACTACGGCTCGCTCTACCCGGCTCTCCGCCGCCTCGAGGCGCGAGGGTGGGTCACCGCGCACTGGGCTCCGTCGGAGAACAATCGCCGCGCGCGGTTCTACGAGCTCACCGCGGCCGGCCGAAAGCAGCTCGAGACAGAGCGCGCTTCGTGGGAGCGCTTCGCCCACGCGCTCGGCCTCATCCTTCAGGCAGACTGACCCGATATGCTCGAGCGCCTGAAGCTCCGCGCCCGCGCCCTCCTTCGCGCGCGCTCCCTCGAGGCCGAGCTCGACGAAGAGCTCCGCTACCATCTCGAGGCCGAGGCCGCGCGCTTTGTCGCACGCGGGATGAGTCCCGACGAAGCCGCGCGGGCGGCCCGGCGCGCATTCGGCAATCCGACGCAGCTCAAGGAAGAGATCCGCGATGGCTGGGGACGCCGCGGACTCGAGCGCCTCGGGCAGGACGCTCGTTATGCATGGCGCTCCTTCCGCCGTGCGCCCGCGTTCGCGCTCACCATCGTCGGGACGATCGCGCTCGCCCTCGGCCTGAACACGATGGCGTTCACGATCTTCGACGCCTACGTCCTCCGCCCGGTCGCCGTCCGCGATCCGACGTCGCTCTACCAGGTCGCGTGGCGCGACCGCGCCGGGAGCTCGCGCGCCTTCACCTGGCGCGAGTATCAGGCACTCCGCACCGATCGGTCAGCGCTCGCGGAGAGCTTTGCCTTCCGCTTCCTCTTCACGCGGATGGACAGCGCGCCGGCATTCGGTCAACTGGTGACGGGCAACTACTTCTCCATGCTCGGCGTCGGTGCCGCGTTAGGCAGGACGCTCGTGAGCTCCGACGCGTCCGGGCCGGGTGACGGGTCGCCGATCGTGGTGCTCAGCCACGACGCCTGGGCGAGCCGCTTCGGTGCCGACTCGTCGATCGTCGGCAAGACGATTCGCATTCGCGGCAACGCCCTCCAGGTCGTCGGCGTCGTCGCGCCAGGCTTCGCCGGATTGGGCGACGTCCCGATCGATTTCTGGGTGCCGCTCACCATGAACGACGCTCTCTTCGTCGGCGACAGCCTCTTCGGTGACGTCACCCACGAATCGATCGCCGTCATCGGCCGACTGCGCCCGGGAGTGGCCGCTGGCCAGGCCGAAGCGTGGCTCGCGAGCTGGCTGCGCGCGCGCCACGCTGACGCGCGGGAGCCGGATCGTCCGGGCAGCGCGCGGTTGATCTCGCGCGCCACGGGGATCGAGCTGTCGCCGCAGTTCGCGCTCTTCTTTGCTCCGATCGCGACGGCGTTCGCGCTCGTGCTTCTCATCGCCTGCGCCAACGTGGCGAACATGATGCTCGCCCGCGGCCTCGCCCGGCAGCCCGAGATCGGCATCCGTCTCTCGTTAGGCGCGGCGCGATCGCGCGTCCTCGGCCAGCTGTTGACCGAAGCCATTCTTCTCGCCGTTCCCGGTGCCCTGGCTGGCTTCGCCCTCTCGCGATTCACCATCGGTGCGGGCGTCCGCCTCATGTTCGCGACGATTCCGACGGAGCTGGCGCCGTACCTGCGCATCGTGCCGCTCGCGCCCGACGGTCGCGTCTTCCTCTTCATGCTCCTCGCGTCGCTCGCGTCCGCGCTCCTCTTCGGGTTGGCGCCGGCGCTGCAGGCGACGCGTCCCAACATCGTCCAGGCGACGCGCGGCGACTTCGAGAGCGGCTATCGCCCCTCGCGCCTGCGAAACGGGCTTGTCATCGCACAGGTAACGGTCTGCGTCCTCCTCCTCATCTGCGCCGGGATCCTGCTCCGCGGCGTCGGCCGCCTGCAGCGCGTCGACGTCGGCATGAGCACCCATGGCGTGGTGCGGCTCGACGTCAACGAGCGCGCCGGAGCGCGTGAACGCACGCTCGCCGTCCTTCGCGCTCAGCCGGAGCTTCGAGCGCTCGCAGCAGCGAGCAATCCGCCCTTCGGCGGGCGGTATCCCGTTGTCGTCGGCGGATCGGCGAGCCACGATGTGCGCCCGCTGTTCTACAACTTCGTATCATCCGCCTACTTCGACCTGCTCGAGATCCCGCTCGTGCGCGGCCGTCGCTTCTCCGCGGACGAGGAGCGTGAGGGCGCCCCGGTCGTCATCGTCAGTGAGAGCACGGCCCGCGCCTTGTGGCCCGGTCGCGATCCGATCGGCGAGCAGCTGCGCCTCGCGCCCGAGAGCGCGGGCCCGCGTCTCGCGACGCGCCGTGACGCGCACGTCGTCGGCGTCGTACCGGACGTCGCCCTCGGCACGATCATCGATCCTTTCGAGGCGCCCGTCGCCTACTACCCGAGCGCGCCTGACCATTCCGGGATGGCCCTCCTCGCTCGAGTCACAGGTGAGCCCGAAGCGACGATGCGCCGTCTCGACGCGACGCTCGCGCAACTCGCGCCCGGCGTCGTCGAGGACATACATACGCTCGACGTCTTCGTGATCGGGGCCGTCTATCCCTTCCGCGCCGCATACTGGGTCGCCGGCGCGCTCGGCGCGATCGCGCTCCTCCTCACCGTGACGGGCGTCTACGGCGTGCTCTCGTACGTCGTCGCCCAGCGTCGCAAGGAGCTCGGCATCCGCGTCGCGTTAGGCGCCGCCGCCTCGGCGATCGTCGGCCTCGTGCTCCGGCAATCGCTGCGCCTCTGTGTCATTGGCCTCGTCGCGGGCCTGCTGCTCGCGCTCGGCGTCGCCCGTCTCTTCGCCGCGAACATCGTGAGGCTCGGCACCTTCGAGCCGGCGGCGTTCGTCGGTGGTGCGTTGCTGGTGCTCGTCGCCTGTCTCGCCGCCGCCTACGTGCCAGCGCGCCGCGCCGGCCGGGCCGATCCGATGGAGGCGCTACGGTCTCAATAGTGCTCGGCGACTGGCAGAGGGCTGTGGGCTGAGTGCCGTGGGTAGAGGCGTGTGCAGTTGACCCTCTGCGCTCAGCCCTCTGCGCTCTGCCCACGTTCACCGTCCACCGCCAACAGATCCTTCAGCTCCATCACCTGCGCCGCGTGGCGAGCTTCGTGGCCCCCCACGAAGGCGATCCACTGATACAGATTGATCGGTCCGAGCACGGGATGAGGCTGAACGATCTCTCCGAGGGCGATGCCGTCGGCGGCGCGCACGGAATCACGAAGCGCAGTCCGGGCGCGCTCGAGGGCTTCCCAGGCCGCGTCGGAATCGAGCGCTCCCGACGGAAGATTCGACTCGGCAGCCGTGATGCGGCGTGAGCGGTCGAGCACGCGGTCCATGTCGATCGAACCGACGACGGGTGAATTGTCGCGCTCCTCGCGGACGGCGCCCGCAGTGCGTGCCTCGGCAAGCTTCGCGTCGAACACGCGAGCGATACGTGTCTCGACGATCGAGAGGTGTTCGATCACTTCCGCGACCGACCACCGCTCCGGGTTTGGCTTCGTCTCGCGCTGCTTTCTCGGAATGCTCTCGACGGCGTTGCGCAAACGCTCATGCTGGACGTCGAGATGGCGCAGTAGCTCAGTCGTGCGGGGATGCACAGGAGTGGCCAGGGACGGGGATGACCTGGGTGAGCACTGAATCTTTGCCGTGACCGCGCCGTCGCGGCAAGCCGTACTCTCCGTCGGCACTCTACCCTCGCCGGTCGGCTAGGGTCCCCCACCTGAACGGGCGATGCATCTTCCTCATGAGGGCGACGAAGGTTCCTCACAGCAGCTCGGGCGGCAATGGTGTGCGCCCGGCACTGAACCCCAAGGCACGAGTCCTCATGACACCGACCAGTCGATCAGAAACCGCCTCGACCCTGCGCGCCCTCTCCGACGACCTCAGCGCGGCCGTCGAGCGAGCGGCGCGGAGCGTGGTCGCGATCCACGCTCGCCCGCGCATCGCCGCGAGCGGCATTTATTGGCGAGACGGTGTCATCGTCGCCGCCAGCCACACCATTCGGAAGGAGCAGGAGATCGCGGTCACACTGCCTAACGGCACCCGGACGACGGCGAATCTGGTCGGGCGCGACGGCGGGACGGACCTCGCCGTGCTCCGGCTCGACACGCCGCCGGCTGCTTCGGCATCGCTCCCTGAGATCGCGCCAGCCGACGCACTTCGTGTCGGCACGCTCGTGCTGGCCGTGGGCCGGCCGAGCGACGACGGCGTCAGCACGAGCCTCGGTGTCATCAGCGCCGTCTCGGACCGCTGGCGCACCTGGAGCGGCGGCGAAATCGACCGCTTCGTGCGGCTCGACCTCTCGATCTACGATGGCTTCTCCGGGGGTGCGCTCGTCGACGCCGATGGCAGGATCCTCGGCGTGAACTGCTCCGCGCTCGCCCGTGGCACGGCACTCACCATTCCCAACGCGACGGTCGACCGCGTCGTCGACGCCCTCCTCACGCGCGGTCACGTCGCGCGCGCCTACCTCGGCGTCGCGATGCAGCCGGCGCGCCTAACGAATGCGCTCGCCGAGCGGCTGAAGCTCGATGATCCGCGCGGCGTGCTCGTCGTCATGGTGGAGAGCGACAGTCCCGCCGATCGCGCTGGGCTTCTCGTCGGCGACCTGATCGTGGCCGCGGCCGGCACATCGGTTGCCGAGCCGCAGGACGTGGCAGAGCTGCTGGGCGGCGAGCAGGTTGGCGCGGCGCTGGAGTTGAAGGTGATCCGCGGCGGAGAGCGACGAACGCTCACCGTCACGGTCGGCGAGCGCGCGCCAGCTGGCGAAGCGAGGCGGCGCGGGCGGGCCTCATGAGCGCCGCCCTCCTCGCTGCCGCCGAGGCACCGGCAGCCGGCACGTCTCTCACGTCGGAGCTCCAAGGGCTCGCCGAACGCTTGCGGCGTGTCACGGTGCGCGTCGCCACGACGGGAGCACGCTTCGACGGCGTGGGCGCGGGCATCATCTGGCCGTCGAGTGGGCAATCGATCGTCATGACCAACGCGCACGTCGTTCCGCGACGGCGCGGCGATCAGCTCGTCGTGGAGGATGACGCGGGAAACCGCGCCGATGCCGATGTTGTCGCACGTGACGCAGAGCGTGATCTCGCGCTCCTCGCGCTGGACGCAGTACCAAACGGATGGCCGACAGCTGCGTTCATCGGTGACGCGCGCGCACTCCGCGCCGGCGAG
>Ga0070681_10002321_pt1 | contig 17396 bp, 15 predicted proteins | sample KBSC83BmetaG_FD_65650 | JGI IMG/M metagenome (GOLD analysis project Ga0070681, IMG submission 65650) | Corn rhizosphere microbial communities from Kellogg Biological Station, Michigan, USA - KBS C8-3B metaG | ecosystem: Host-associated > Plants > Roots > Rhizosphere | place: USA: Michigan...
GTAGTGCATGAAGCTGATGAGCCAGATGTGGTCAGCGACTTCCCGCACGCCGACGTTTTGTCCCGCAAAGACCTGACTGAGGTTGACCTCGGGTCGTCCGAAGCACAGTCGCCACGCTGCGCGGCTAAATCGCCGAGGCGTGTCAAGTGGACAATGCAAACAGCGGCGCTGGAGCGAAGGCAAGGTTGCTCAAGCGGGCGGACCGCAGGCGCGACATTCGATGCTAAGGACCGCCTGCAGGCGCTTCGGGTGCGCCGCTGGTGGCATGGTGTCCGCTCATCGCGACAGCGCCGGCTCGCAATAGTTGAACGGCTCCTGAGCGACGGTCCAATTGCGTGCTGCATGCACGGAAAGCCGGGCGGCTGCGTGATGCCGCTCACGGTTGCTCGGCAATGGCACCCGCAGAATGGCCCCTTAGCGCATCGACATGCGCGGGGTGGTATTGCTCATGAGCATGACACATGTCGTCATCGGCGCCGCTCTTGGGTGTCTTGCCGCCCAGGGCGGGCTCTATGGCATCCGACAGCTGGCAGGCTGGATGCAGCGCGACGATCTCGGTGCGCGCCTTCGTTCCCTGGCGCCCTCACCCGGCCCCGCCCTGGTCGCCGCCTTCGTCAAGTACGCGGGCCCGGTTGGCATGGGTGTAGCCCTGGTCACGCTCGGCGTCTGGGCGGTCAGCGACTACGTCGCCGCCCGCTCGATGCGCAGCGCCGCACTGGCCAGCGTCGCCGACCCGGCGCCGCCCGCGCCGGCGGTCTCCGCGCCCGAGCAGGGCTCGGCCGAGCCCGCCGCAGTGCGCACCGCCGACAAAGCCGACGCCGCGGCGCCGGCGGCTGACCGGATCAACCCGTACGCGGATCCGGACTATCAGGTGCATCGCAAGCCGCACCGCTCGGGTACGGCTCCCAGCCTGAAGGAGACGCTGTTGCGTCGTGAGGAGTCCAAGGCACGCGCGGATCTCATGAAGGACGTGCAGCAGCGCCTGTCCCGCTCGCAGTACGACTGCGAGGCAGCCGATCACGCGAGCCACTACCTGAAGGCCGACCTCGACGTGTGGGGCTTTGCCTCCTGGCACAGCAAGTACTTCCCGGTCGAGGGCTACAAGGGTGCGACGCTCGCGCAGTGCAAGGACATCAAGAACGTCGTCGATCCGGGCGGGCTGGACCTGCAGTCCACCGTCGCGCGGCAAAGCCACTAGCCCGTTCCGGCCACCATGCGCAGCCTGTCGCTCGCCCTATTGGGCTCCGCAGCCTTTCTCGTTGCGTGCCATGCCGGCCCGCCGGCCAGCGCCGGCGGCGCTGAGAATGTGCAACTCGCCCGACGGGTGCTGCTCGAGTGCCTGGCCCAGGGGCGCTGCGAGCCGCTCGAGGGGCTGTATGCGGCCGGCTTCATCGCCCACGGCGCTTCGGCCAACTACTCGCTCGAGCAGGACATGGCCGCGACGCGCTCGTGGCACGCCGCCATGCCCGATCTTGCGGTGAGCATTGAGCGCACCGTAGCCGACAAGGACATGGTCGCCGTGCACTGGAAGGCGGTCGGCATCAACACCGTGGCGGCCGGCGGGCTGCCCGGCAACGGCGAGCGGATGGGCATCGAGGGGATGACCATGTTCCGCTTCACGGGCGGCCGGATCGCCGAGGAGTGGAGCGTACTGGACGTTGCGACCCTCAAGAGGCTCTGAGCCGCAAGGCCTCTCGCCGTCGGTTCCCGGCAACGGCGCCGGCCGCGAGCAGACCGCACCGCGATTCTGCCGGTTTGCCCGCCGGCGACGTTGTGTGAACTCCGTCACTCTGGGGCGAGCTCCCACCTTATTACAGCCGAATTTGAGAGGCCCGGACACGATGAACGGGGCATTTCGATTTAGCTTATTCCGGTGAAAATCCGTCTCAAGCTGATCGCGCTGCTCGCCGGCATTTTCCTGGTCCTCGGCCTCGCCGAGATCCTGGTCGAGAAGCGCGTCATCATGCCGAGTTTCGCGGAGCTGGAGCGCGCCGGTGCACACACCGCCATGCGCCGCATCGACAGCGCGCTCATCCAGATCATTGACCGCATCGCGATCTCGGCCACCGAGTGGGGCAATTGGGACGAGACGTACCGCTATGTGGTGGAGCGCGACCCCAAGTTCATAACCTCAAATGTCACCGACATCGGCCTGCGACAGCTCGACATCAATGTGCTGCTGCTCGTTACCACCGAGGGCCACATTATTATCGCGCGCGATCTTGACTTCACCGCTGACCGCCCGCTGCGGCTTGACCTCTCGGCGCGCAAGGCGCTGCCCGAGGACTTCCCGTGGCGCAACAGTGTGCGCGCGGGGCGCCCCGTGCAAGGCCTGCTGCAGACCAACCGAGGGATTCTGATGCTGGCGGGCGCGCCGGTGCTCGACGGCTACGGCCACGGCCCGTCGCGCGGCATGCTGTTCATGGGCCGTCTACTCACCAACGCCCTCGTGGCCGACATCGGCGCGCAGTCGCAGTCGCAGCTGATAATGCTGCCGCCGGCAGTGGGCGCAGCGCGCGAGGTGCTCGAGGAAAGCGACGGACTCACGCGGGTCTACAGGTTGTACTCCGACATCTACGGCCGGCCGGTGACGCAGCTGCGCCTCGACGTGCCGCGCGAGATCACCATGCGCGGGCGGGCGGCGGTCAGCTACGCCTCCGCCTGTCTGATTGCGGCGGCGGTGATCGTGGTGATTCTGCTGGTCGTGGTGCTGAATCGCATGATCCTGCGTCCGCTGGCGCTGGTGACGCGCCACGCCGTGGCGCTGGGCGAGGACCGCGACCTGACCACGCGGCTCGATCTCGAGCGCGGCGACGAGATCGGCGTGCTGGCGCGGGAATTCGATCGCATGGTCGGGCGGGTCGCCGAGTCCCGCACCCAGCTCGTCGATCAGTCCTACCAGGCCGGCTTCGCCGAACTCGCCAAGGGCGTGCTGCACAATCTCGGCAATGCCATGACTCCGATCGGGGTACGCCTGGCGACGCTCGCCGAGCGGCTGCGCGGCACGCCCGCCGAGGATGCGGCGCAGGCGGCGGCCGAGCTGCAGCAGGGCTGTGACGACGGCGAGCGCAGCCGCGACCTGCGCCAGTTCCTGCGGCTCGCCTGCAAGGAGCTCGCCAGCACCATCCACAGCGCCCAGGAGGACCTGGAAGTGGTCACGCGCCAGACCGGCGTCATCCAGGGCGCGCTCGCCGAGCAGATGCGCTCGGCGCGCAACGAACACGTCATCGAGCCGGTGCGCCTCAGCGAGCTCGTGGCGCAGTCGCTCGAGATCGTGCCGGATTCCTGTCGGGCGCGGCTGCGCATCGACACCGACGAGACAGTGCGCCGGCTCGGCGTAGTGCGCGTCGCCCGCACCATGCTGCGACTGGTGCTGCAGAACCTGATCATCAACGCCGCCGACGCGGTGCGCGATGCGGGCAAGGAGCACGGCGTGCTGCGCGTCAGCGCCGAGATCGTGCATGACGCCGACCGCTCGCAGCTGCACCTGCAGTGCAAGGACGATGGCGTCGGCATCGCGCCGCAGAACCTCGAGCGCGTGTTCGAAAAAGGCTTCTCGACCAAATCACCCGAAACCAACCACGGTATCGGCCTGCACTGGTGCGCCAACGTCATCGGCGCGCTCGGCGGGCGGATCTGGGCCGCGAGCGACGGTCCCGGCTGCGGTGCGTCCGTGCATGTGCTGGTGCCGCTGGCCAGCCGCGAACCCGCCTCCCTCGCCGGAGCTGCCTGAGGCTTCCCATGACTGACACCACCCCCACCCCGATTCGCGTCCTGGTCGTCGACGACGAACCCGAGATCCGCGACTCCTACCGGCAGATCCTCCAGGAGAGCGAGGCCAGTCTGGAGATGACCGGCTTTCACGAGCTGCGCAGCCGCCTGTTCAGAAAGAACCCGATGGGAGCGCTGCGCGCTCGCGCCGCGGCGCGCGCCACGAGCTTCGAGCCGGTGTTTTGCGACCAGGCCCAGGCAGCGGTGACCACGGTGAAGGAGGCACTGGCGCGCAACCAGCCCTTTGCGGTGGTGTTCCTCGACATGCGCATGCCGCCCGGCAAGGACGGGGTGTGGGCGGCGACGCAGATCCGCGAGCTCGACCCGGCGGTCGAGATCGTCATCTGCACTGCCTACTCCGACGCCGACCCCTGCGAGATCGGCAGCTACGTGCCGCCCGAGGACAAGCTGTCGTACCTGCAGAAGCCGTTCCATCCGCACGAAGTGCGGCAGATGACCATCGCGCTGGCGAGCAAGTGGCGCGCCGAGCGGCGCATCGTGCGCCTGGCGTACTTCGACACCCTGACCGGGCTGCCCAATCGCGAGCAGTCGCGCAACCGCCTGGTGGGCGCGCTGCAGGCGGCCAAGGACAACGGCCGGATGTTGGCGGTGCTGTACCTCGATCTCGACAACTTCAAGCGCGTCAACGACACCCTCGGCCATGCGGTCGGCGATGAGCTGCTGTGCGTGGTGGCCGAGCGGCTGCGCAGCTCGCTGCGCTACGGCAACGACTCCGACGCCGGGCAGTCGGGCAGCTCGCGCTCCGGCGACATCGCGCGCCTCGGCGGGGACGAATTCCTGGTGCTGCTGCCCAGCCTGCGCAGCAGCGTCGACGCGGGCACCGTCGCCGAGCGGCTGATCCTGGCGCTGCGCGAGCCGATCCGGGTCGCCGCCAATTCGCTCGTGGTCACCCCAAGCGTCGGTATCGCACTCTATCCGCAGGACGGCACCGACGCGGAAACCCTGCTGCGCAACGCCGATCTGGCGATGTACTTCGCCAAGCGCCGTGCCCCCGGCACCTGGGCGTATTTCGACGTCTCCATGAACGCCACCGCGCTGCACCGCTTCACCATCGAGGAGCAGCTGCGCGGCGCGCTGGAGCGCAACGAGTTTACGCTGCAGTATCAGCCACAGTTCGAGGTGCGCACCGGCGAGATCTCTGGCATCGAGGCGCTGCTGCGCTGGACCAACACCGAGCTGGGCGCGGTCAGTCCCACGGAGTTCATTCCGGTGGCGGAGGAGACCGGCCTCATCCTCTCGATCGGCAAGTGGGCGCTGCGCAGCGCCTGCCAGCAGGCCCAGGCCTGGCGCGCCGAGGGCCTGCCGGTGAAACGCATCGCGGTCAACGTCTCGGGGCGGCAGTTCGCGCTGGCCGAGTATCCGGAAGAGGTGCGCAGCGTGCTGCAGGAGACCGGGCTCGAGCCCGCGGTGCTCGAGCTGGAGATCACCGAGTCGGTCGTCATGGCGGACGAGGTGTGGGCCGAGAAGGCCATCAACCAGCTCAAGCAGCTCGGCATCTCGCTGGCCATCGACGACTTCGGCACCGGCTACTCGAGCTTCGGCCGCCTGCGGCACTTCGCGGTCGACCGGCTGAAGATCGACCGCTCGTTCGTCACCAGCATCAACGAACACAGCGACGACCGGGCGATCGCCGCCGCCATCATCGCCATGTCGCGCTCGCTGCACATCAGCGTGACCGCCGAGGGCGTCGAGAACTTCCCGCAGCTCACCTTCCTGCAGGAGCAGGACTGCCAGGACGCGCAGGGCTTCCTGCTCAGCCGCCCGCTGCAGGCCGACGCGGCGCGCGAGCTGCTGCGGCGCGTGAACGAGGTGGGCGACGTGTCGCGCACCCAGCGCCTGAAGGCCATTACCGGCTAGCGGGGCGCCCGCCCCGCCCCCCGGCGGCTGCGCCGCGCGCGCGCCGGATGCGCGCGAGTGCGGTGCTAGAATCTCCCGCACGGCTCGTGCCCACCGCTGTCCGGGATCGGGAGATATGCAGACCGCGCTCGCCGATTTCGTCCGGGATACGCCGCAGGGCCGCGAGGCGAACGAGATCCTGCGCAGCTGCGTGCACTGCGGCTTCTGCCTGCCGGCGTGCCCGACTTACCAGCTGCTCGGCGACGAGCTCGACAGCCCGCGCGGGCGCATCTACCAGATCAAGCAGCTGCTCGAGGACGCCCCTGTCAGCGACCGCACCCAGCTGCACCTCGACCGCTGTCTCACCTGCCGCGCCTGCGAGAGCGCTTGCCCGTCCGGGGTGCAGTATGGCCGCCTGCTCGACATCGGCCGCGCGCTGGCCGAGGCGCGCCTGCCACGTGCGCCGCGGGCGCGCCTCGCCCGCTACCTGCTGCACCAGGTGGTGCCGCACACCCGGCGCGTGCGCGCGCTCCTGGGGCTGGCGCGCGCGCTGCGCGGCCTGCTGCCCGGGGCGCTGCGCGCCCGCCTGCCCGCCGCCCAGCCGCCGCTGCCTGCGGCGCTGCAGGGCCGCAGGCCGCACTGGCCCGCGCCGCGCCATGCGCGGCGCGTGGTGCTCCTTGAGGGCTGCGTGCAGCCGGCGCTCGCCCCCGACATCAATGCGGCGACGGCGCAGCTGCTCGACCGCATCGGCATCTCGGCGCTGCGCGCCAGTGCCTGCGGCTGCTGCGGCATGCTCGACCATCATCTGACCGAGCACGCGGCGGCGCGCGCCGCGATGCGCCGCAACGTGGATGCGTTGTGGCCGCACGTCGCGGCGGGGGTGGAGGCCATCGTGCTCACCGCGAGCGCCTGCGCCTCGATGGTCGCCGATTACGGGCGGCTGCTGCGTGATGAGCCGGATTACGCCGAGCGTGCCCGGCGGATCAGCGTACTGACCCGGGACGTCAGCCAGCTACTGGCCGGGGAGGGCGCCGCGCTGGGCGCGGCGCTGGCGCCGCCGCCGGCGGGAGAAATGCGCGTGGCGTTCCAGGCGCCGTGCAGCCTGCAGCATGCGCTCGGGGTGCGCGGCGTGGTGGAGGGCCTGCTGAGCACGGCCGGGTTCACCCTCACGCCGAGCACCGACGGGCAGCGCTGCTGCGGCTCGGCGGGCAGCTACTCGCTGTTGCAGCCGCAGCTATCCGGTGAGCTGCTGCGCACCAAGGTGCTGGCGCTGGAAGCGGGGCGCCCGCAGGTCATCGCCACCGCCAACATCGGCTGTCTCATGCACCTGCGCAGTGGTACATCCGTGCCGGTGTGTCACTGGGTGCAGCTGCTCGCGGCGAGGCTCGCGGATGGCTGACCAATGGGGCGAGCGCATGCCGCGCTCGGTGAGCCTGTTGCAGACAGTCACCGTCTCGGTCGGCATTACCATCGGCAGCGGCATTTTCCGCGTGCCGGCCACGGTCGCCGCCCAGCTGCACCACCCCGGCCCCATGCTGCTGTGCTGGGTGCTGGGCGGGGTGATCGCGCTTTGCGGGGCGCTCACGGTCGCCGAGCTCGCCGGCGCCATGCCGCGCTCGGGCGGCATGTTCGCCTATCTGCTCGAGGCCTACGGGCCGCTGCCGGCGTTTCTGTTCGGCTGGACCGAGCTGACGGTACTGCGTGCCTCGGCGCTCGGCGCCATCGCGACGATATTCGCCGAGTACCTGGGGTACTTCGTGCCGGCCCTCGCCGCGCACGTGCGCCAGACCGCCGCCCTCGTCATCGTGCTGATCGGGGCGGTCAACTACATCGGAGTGCAGCGCGCCGCGGCGGTGCTGAGCGCCACCACGGCGCTGAAGTATGCGGTGCTGCTGGCGCTCGGGGTGCTCGCCTTCGGCGCGCGCGGCGGCGGCGTGGCGCACTTCGCACCGGCGTGGCCGTCCGGCCTGCAGCTGTCGCTGCTGGCCACGGCGCTGATCCCGGTGATGTGGACCTACGACGGCTGGGCGGACCCGGCGTTCATGGCGGGCGAGATCCGCGACCCGCAGCGCAACCTGCCGCTGGCGCTCATCAGCGGCGCGCTGTGCGTCATGGCGGTGTATCTGGTGGTCAACGTCGGCTTCCTGTACGCGCTGGCGCCGGCGCAGATGGCGGGCTCCAGGCTGATCGCCGCCGACGTCGCGGCGCAGATTCCGCTGCTTGGCGGCACCGGCACCGCCGTGATCGCCGCGGCGGTGGTGGTCTCGGCGTTCAGCGGCCTCAACGCCTCCATGATGACCGGCTCGCGCGTGTTCTTCGCCATGGCAGACCGCGGCCTGTTCTTCCGCGCCGCGGCGCGCGTCTCGAAGCGCTTCGACACGCCCTCGGTCGCCATCTGGCTGGCCACCGCACTTGCCGTCGTTTACGTACTCGGGTACGACTTCGCGCAGCTGGCTGACAAGTTCATCATCGGCATCTGGCCGTTCTACGCGCTCACCGTGGCGGCGGTGTTCGTGCTGCGCCGGCGTTGCCCGGACCTGCCACGGCCGTATCGCGTGGTCGGCTATCCGCTGGTACCGTTGGCTTTTCTCCTGGCCTCGGCATTCATGGTGCTGAACGCGCTCTACACCGATCCACGCAACACCGGCATCACGCTGCTCATCATCCTCGCCGGCGTGCCGGTGTACGCGCTGCGGACGCGCTTGATCGGCCGCGCACCGCACGCCTGAGCGGCGCGCGCTTCGTATAAGATGGCGCGCTCCCGCGAGGGCCCCATGAGCGTGCACGTGTCCACCAAGAGCGCCAAGGCGTTCGTTTTCGTCGTCGTGCTGATCGATTCGATCGGCTTCGGTCTGATCCTGCCGGTGCTGCCGCAGCTCATCATGCAGCTGACCGGCGTGACGGTGGACCGCGCCGCGGTCTACGGCGGCGGCCTGTCGTTCGTGTACGCGCTCATGCAGTTCTTCTGCGCGCCGGTACTCGGCAACCTCAGCGACCAGTTCGGCCGCCGGCCGGTGCTGCTGTTCGCGCTGCTGGCGCTCGGCTGCGACTACCTCATCATGGGATTCGCACCCACGATCGCCTGGCTGTTTGTCGGGCGCCTGCTCGCCGGCTGCGCCGGCGCCTCCTTCACGCCCGCCTATGCCTACATGGCGGACATCACCGAGCCGGAGAAGCGCGCCCAGAGCTTCGGGCTGCTGGGCGCCGCCTTCGGCATCGGCTTCATCGTCGGGCCGGCGATCGGCGGCCTGATCGGCACGCTGGGGCCGCGCGCGCCGTTCTTCACTGCCGCGGCCATCGCGCTCGCCAACAGCGCCTTCGGCCTGTTCGCCCTGCCGGAGTCGCTGCCGCGCGAGTCGCGGCGCGCCTTCCGCTGGGGCCGCGCCAACCCGCTCGGCACGCTCAGGCAGATGCGCCGCTACCCGGTCGTGGGCCTGTTACTGCTGGCGCTATTTCTGTGGCAGCTCGGGCATCAGGTGCTGCCCAGCACCTGGGCGTTTTACACCATCAGCAAGTTCCACTGGAGCACCGCCCAGATCGGCTGGTCGCTCACCTTCGTCGGTGCGCTGATGGCCGTGGCCCAGGGCATGCTGACCAAGGTGCTGATCCCGAAGCTCGGCGGTGAGCGCCGCGCGGCACTCTTCGGCATGGCCGCCGCGGTGCTCGCCTACGTCGGCTACGCGTTCGCCACCCAGGGCTGGATGATCTACGTGGTGGCGCTGTCCACCTTCATCTTCGCGCTCGCCTATCCGTCCATGAACGCGATCGCCTCGCAGCAGATTCCTGCCAACGCCCAGGGCGAGCTGCAGGGCGCGGTCGCTGGCCTGTACAGCCTGAGCTCGATCTTCGGGCCGCCGCTCATGACGTCGGTGCTCGGCTATTTCTCCGGGCCGGCCGCGCCGCTGCACTTTCCCGGCGCCGCCTTCCTCACCGCCGCCGTGCTCACCATCGCCTGCGCCGCGGTGTTCCTCAAGGCGCTGCGACAGGCGCCAGCGCCGGCCGTCGCGTCCATCGCATCTCCGTAGAGTCCGAGGCCTGCATGCCGCGCTCGCACGCTTCCGTCTGTGGCGCCCTAGCCTTGGCCATGGCCGGCGTCGCGCACTGCGCCGCGGCGACCGCCCCGCACGCGGCGCTGCCGCCGGTGCGCCACGTGTTCGTGCTGCTGCTCGAGAACCAATCCTACGGGACTGCCTTCGGCCCAGGTTCGCCAGCCCGGTACTTGGCACGGACGCTGCCGGCACGCGGCGCGCTCCTGACGCGCTTCTACGCCATCGGGCATTCGAGCCTGCCGAACTACGTCGCGCTGGTGAGCGGGCAGGCGGGGAACGAGGAGACGCAGCTCGACTGCCCGTTCTTCGGCGAGTTCGTGCCCGAGGCAGCCGGGCTGGGCACTAATGGCCAGCTGCCGGGCAAAGGCTGCGTATATCCGCGCCTGGTGCCCACGCTCCCCGACCAGCTGGAGGGCGCCGGCCTCACCTGGAAGGGCTACATGGAGGACATGGGCAAGGACCCGGCGCGCGAGTCTGCGACCTGCGGCCACGTGCCGGTCGGCACCACCGAGACCACCAACGCGGCGAGCCCGCGCGACCAGTACGCGGCCAAGCACAACCCGTTCATCTATTTCCATTCCATCATCGATGACCGCCCGCGCTGCGATGCGCACGTGGTGAACCTGGTGCATCTGCGCGAGGACCTCAAGAGCGTTGCCACCACGCCCAACTACTCCTTCATCACCCCGAACCTGTGCAACGACGGGCACGATCCGCGCTGCGTCGACGGCCGGCCGGGCGGACTCGCCGCCATCGACCGCTTCCTTCGCGAGTGGGTACCGCTGATCGAGGCTGCGCCGGCGTTTCGCGCCGACGGCCTGCTGGTCATTACCTTCGATGAGTCGGTCGGCGCCGATTCGAGCGCCTGCTGCGGCGAGCGCCCGCTGCCGGGTGCCAGGTTCCAGCCCGGCTTCAATGGCCCCGGCGGGGGCCGCATCGGCGCGGTCGTGCTGTCGCCGTTCGTGAAGCCGGGGACCGTCTCGGCCGTCCCTTACAACCACTACTCGCTGCTGCGTACCGTGGAGGCGGGCTTCGGACTGCCCGGGCTCGGCTACGCGGCGGCGCCGGGGCTGCGTGCCTTCGGGGCGGACGTATTCACCGCCTCGCCCGTGGCCGGCCACTGACCCCCGCCGGCGCGGGGCGCGCCGTGGTTCGACAAATAGCTGCCGAGGCAGTAATATCATCGGCAGCAATCTTCGCGACGGTCACGGACCGTACCCCGCAATGAACCGCAGAAGTCTTGCCAAGGCCGAGCCGCGCGTGGCGGTCGCGCCGCGCGAGGAAGGGCTGAGCGTCGGCCAGCTCATGGGCCGGGCGCGCGCCTCGTTCCTGTCCGCGCTCGACACCGAGCTCGAGCAGTTCGGGCTGAACAGCATGCAGTTCGCGGTGCTCAAGCACCTGTCGGACGGAGCCGCCAACACGGCCGCCGACCTGTGCCGCCTGATGCATCACGACACCGGCGCCATGACGCGCCTGCTCGACCGGCTCGAGGAAAAAGCCCTGGTGCGCCGCGAGCGCGGCCGTGCCGACCGGCGCGTGGTGCTGCTGCGCGTGGCGGCGGCGGGCCGCGGCCTACTGCCGCGGCTGCGGGCCCTGGCTACCGCCGTGATCGAGGCGCACCTGGCAGGCTTCAGCCCGGCCGAGGTCGGGGCACTCAAGGACTACCTCGGACGGATGATCGCGAACGGCCAACACCGCGGGCAGAATCACTCCCTCCCTGGAGGCGGTGGTTCATGACCGATCGAACGATTCTGCTCGTGACGGTCCTCGCGCTGGCGCTGGCCGGCTGCGTCGACCGCGGCGGCTGGAAACCGGCCACGCAGCGCGCCCCGCGATCGCTCGAGGCCGCGCGCTCGCTGGCCGGCGCGCCGGTCGATGCCGCGGCCTGGCCGCAGGATGCCTGGTGGCGCCGCTACGGGGACGCGCAGCTCGACGCGCTCGTCGCCGAGGCCGTCAAGGACAGTCCGTCGCTGACCACGGCGGAAGCGCGCCTGCGCGCCGCCCAGGCGCAGGCGGTGGCGGCGCGCGGCGCGCGCCTGCCGTCGGTGAGTCTGGACGCCGAGACCACGCGCCAGCGTTACCCCGAGCATTACCTGTTTCCGCCGCCGTTCGCCGGCAGCTACATCACCGACGGCCGCACCGCGCTCGATTTCAGCTACGACCTGGATTTCTGGGGCAAGAACCGCGCGCTGCAGGCCGCGGCCCGCTCCGGCGTGCAGGCGGCGCAGGCCGACCAGGCCGCGGCGCGGCTGGCACTCGCCGTGGCGGTCGTGCAGGCCTACATCCAGCTCGACCTGCAGTACGCACTGCTCGACGTGACCAACGACAATCTCAAGCAGCAGCAGGCGATCCTCGATCTCACGCAGCAGCGCGTGGCAGCCGGGCTGGAGAACACCGCGCGCGTCAAGCAGTCGGAAGGGCAGCTGGCGCTGATCCGCGCCGGACTCGCCTTCGTCCAGGCCAACATCGAGCTGGCGCGCAACCAGCTCGCCGAGCTGGTCGGCGCCGGCCCGGACCGTGGCCGCGACCTCGCGCGGCCACGGCTGGCGGCCCCGGACAGCTTCGCGCTGCCGGCGGTGCTGCCGGCGGACCTGCTCGGACGGCGTCCTGACGTCGCCAGTGCCCGCGCCCAGGTGGAGTCCGCTGCCTACGGCGTCAAGGCGGCCGAGGCGCAGTTCTATCCCAACGTGAACCTGACGGCGTTCGCCGGTTTCCAGAGCCTCGGCCTGGCGCAGCTGTTCGACGCCTCCGATCGCATCATCGGCGGCGGCGCGGCCCTGTCGCTGCCGGTATTCAACCGCGACGCGCTGCGCGGCAATCTGTACACGCGCCAGGCACAGGTCGACCAGTCGGTGGCGCAGTACAACCAGACGCTGCTCGATGCGGCACGCCAAGTCGCGGACGTGGTGGCCAACTGGCGTGCGCTCGAGTACGAGACCGCCGAGGTGCGCAGCGCGCTCGATGACGCGCAGCGCTCGTACGACCTGACCACCGAGCGCTACCGCGCCGGACTCGACAACTACCTGAGCGTGCTGTCGAGCGAGAACCAGGTGCTGCTGGCGCAGGGCCTGCGCGCCGAGCTGCAGGCGCGCCGCCTCACCTTCAGTGTCGACCTGGTGCGCGCGCTCGGCGGCGGCTACGCCGCGCCGGCCTCGTGACACTGCGCTAGCCCATGGACGCCACGGTCGACACCGCTCCCACGACTGCCCGGCAGCTGCAGCAGCGCCGGCGGCGGTGGCTGGTGATGGTCGCGGTGGTAGTGGTGGCGGTCGCCCTGGCCGTGACGGCCTGGTGGCTGCTGTACGCGCGCTACTACGAGAGCACCGACGATGCCTACGTCGCCGGCGACATGGTCACCGTCATGCCGCAGGTTTCGGGCACGGTGGTCGCGATCGGCGCCGACGAGACCGACTTGGTGCGTGCCGGGCAGATGCTGGTCAGGCTCGACGCCACCGACGCGCGCATCGCGCTGCAGGACTCCGAGCAGCAGCTGGCGCGCACCGTGCGCCAGACGCGCACCGTGTTCGCCAACCGCGACCAGCTCGAGGCCGTGGTCGGTCAGCGGCGCGCCGACCTCGGCCGGACGCAGGCGGACTACGACCGTCGCAAGAACCTGACCACCAGCGGTGCGGTATCGGCCGAGGAGCTCGGGCACGCGCGCGATGCGCTAAGCGCGGCGCGCGAGGCACTCACCGCGGCGCAGCAGAACCTCGCCGCCGGTCTCGCCCTCGTCGGCCGTACCGGTGTCGCCGACAATCCCGACGTGCAGGCCGCGGCCACGCAGGTAGAGCGCGCCTGGCTCGCCCTGCAGCGCACCAGCGTGCGCGCCCCGCTGACAGGCTACCTCGCGCGCCGCAACGTGCAGCTCGGCGAGCGCATCGCCCCGGGCGCGACGCTCATGGCGATCGTACCGCTCGAGCGGCTGCGGGTGGAGGCGAACTTCAAGGAAGTGCAGCTGAAGCACATGCGCATCGGCCAGCCGGTCAAGGTGGTCAGCGACCTGTACGGCGGGCGCATCGAGTATCACGGTCGCGTGGCCGGGCTCGGTCTCGGTACCGGCGCGGCCTTCGCGCTGCTGCCGGCGCAGAACGCCACCGGCAACTGGATCAAGGTGGTACAGCGCGTGCCGGTGCGCGTCGCGCTCGAGCCGCGCGAGCTCGAGGCGCACCCGCTGCGCATCGGCCTGTCCATCAAGGCCACGGTGTCGGTGGGTGATGACTCCGGGCCGCAGCTGGCGCCGGCGCCGCGCCCCTCCCCGGTGCTGAGCACCAGCGCCTACGACATCGACCGCAGCGAGATCGAGTCGCGCATCGCGCACATCATCAGCGACAACGCGGCCGAGGCATCACCGCCCGCGGCCGTTCACTCGAGCTTGAGGTAGCACAGCGGCAGGGCGGTGGTGTACTTGATGGTCTCGAGGGCGAAGCTCGCGCTCACGTCCTGGAACTCCACCGCCGAGATCAGGCGCTTGTACACCACGTCGTAGGCGTCGATGTCCGGCACGACGATGCGGATCAGGTAGTCGACGTCCCCGCTCATGCGGTGGATCTCCGTGACCTCGGGGATGTCGCGCACCGCAGCCACGAATCGCTTGAACCACGCCTCGCTGTGGTTGCCGGTCTTGAGGGTGACGAACACGGTCGTGCCCACGTTGAGCGCGTGCGCGTCGAGGAGCGCGACGGTGTGGCGGATGACCCCCTGCTGCTGCAGTTTCTGGATGCGCCGCCAGCAGGGCGCCTTGGACAGCCCGATCCGGTCGGCGATCTCCGCCGCCGTCAGCCCGCCGTCATTCTGGAGTAGTTCCAGAATTTTGGTATCCAGCTTATCCATGAAACGCTATCTCCCATATCAATAGCGCCACGCAACATTGTTGCGCAAATGGCCGCGGATTGCCACGCCTTCGCAACCCTGTAGCTCGGATATATGTATAGCATTGTTGGTTATGAGCCCCATACGCCCGTTTACCGAGCATCCCGCCTCCGTCGGCGAGAGCTACGGCGAGCACATGGGCCAGGCGGTGTGCTTCGGCGGCCGCATGGTGCTGGCCGGACTCGCCTGCCTGGTGCACGGCGTGCTGCCGTTCCTGTTCGTGCGCACCGGCAGCCGCGCTATCAGCGAGCTCAATGAGCGCATGGTGCGCAACCGGCGCGCTCCCGTCCTCTCGCTCGCGAACGACAAGCGGCTGCCGCAGTAGCCGTGCGCGCACTGCTGCGGGCGTTCACCCCCGCTCTGGCCGCGCTGCGCGCGGCACTGCCCGGGCTGCTGGTGGCGGTCGCGCTCGCCGCGCTGGCGCGCGGCATGGCCGCGCAGCTCGCCGCCGGCGCCGCCGGACTGCCGAAGTTTCCCTTGAGCCCCGTCATGTGCGCGGTCGCGCTCGGCATGCTCTGGCGCAACACCATCGGCGTGCCGGCCTGGGCCACCAGCGGGCTCAACTGGGCCATGCATCGGCTGCTGCGCGTCGGCATCGCCCTCGTCGGGCTGAGGCTCACCCTGGGAGGCGCCACCGCGATCGCGCTCACCGCGCTGCCGGTGGCGCTTACCTGCCTTGCGGTGGCGCTGGCGTCGGGCTTGGCCATCGCGCGGCTGCTCAGCGTGCCGCGGCGCCTGGGGATCCTGCTCGCCATCGGCACCGCGGTGTGCGGCTGCACGGCGGTGGTGGCCATGGCGCCGGTGATCCGCGCCCGTCACGCCGAGACGGCGTTCGCCGTTACCTGCGTGGTGCTGTTCGGCTGCGTGGCGATGCTGCTCTACCCCTGGGTCGCCGGGCACTTCTTCGGCGGCTCGCCCGTGCACGCCGGCATCTTCCTCGGCACCGCGATCCACGACACCTCGCAGGTCATCGGCGCGGCGCTCATCTACTCGCAGCAGGCGGCGGCGCCGGCGGCACTGGCCGCGGCCAGCGTCGCGAAGCTGCTGCGCAATCTCTCCATCGCCGTGCTGATCCCGCTCGCGGCCTGGCTGGCGCGGCGGCATGAGGCGCAGGAGGGCGGCGCCGCCAGCGCCGAGGCCGGCGCCCGCCGGCCGCCGCTGGTGCCGTTCTTCGTCGTGGCTTTCGTGGCCTTCATCGTGCTGCGCACCGCGGGCGATGCGCTGTTCGGCTCCGCGGCGCTGTGGCCACGCCTGGTGCACACCGGCTTCGACGCCTCGGACCTGTTCCTCACCTGCGGCATGACGGCGGTGGGCCTGTCGGTATCGTTTACCGACATGTGGCGCATCGGCTGGCGACCGCTGGCCGCCGGCTTCATGGTGGCGACGCTGGTCGGCAGCTGCAGCCTGCTGCTCACCAGCGGCATGCTGCACTTCTTCCCCTGAAGCGCCCCCGCGGGATCGCCCGACTCACGCTACACTGCGCTGCGGCCGGCTGACGGCGCGGACATTTCACGAGGCGAGCGATGGCGAGTCCACGGCGGCGCGTGTCGCGCCAAGCGGCCATGAGCGCGGTGCGCACGCTGCTGCGCTGGGCCGGCGAGGAGCCGCGGCGCGAAGGGCTGCGCGATACCCCGCAGCGCGTCGTGGACGCCTACCGCGACTGGTTCTCCGGCTACGACATCGACCCGGCCGCCTATCTGCGCCGCACCTTCGAGGAAGTCGGCGGCTACGACGAGCTGATCGTGCTGCGCGACATCTCCTTCGAGTCGCACTGTGAGCACCACATGGCCCCGATCATCGGCCGCGTGCACATCGGCTACCTGCCGGCCGACAAGGTGGTCGGCATCAGCAAGCTGGCACGCGTGGTCGACGGCTACGCGCGGCGCCTCCAGGTGCAGGAGAAGCTGACCGCGCAGATTGCCGACTGCATCACCGAGGTGCTCAAGCCGCGCGGCGTGGGCGTGGTGGTGGATGCCGTGCACCAGTGCATGACGACGCGCGGCGTGCACAAGCGCGGGGTGTCGATGGTGACCAGCCGCATGACCGGGGTGTTCCGCTCGGACGCCCGCACCCGCGCCGAGTTCCTGCGCTTCATCGGCATCGCCGGGGCGCAGCAGGCCTAGGGCGCTGCCAGGGCGGTGGCGGCGGCGTCGGCGCGCGCCGCGCGCTTGCGCTCCTGCTCTTTGAGAAAGCGCTTGCGGATGCGGATCGAGGCCGGCGTCACCTCGACCAGCTCGTCGTCGGCGATGAATTCGACCGCATACTCGAGCGTCAGCTGGATCGGCGGCGTGAGCAGGATGGCATCGTCCTTGCCGGCGGCACGGATGTTGGTGAGCTTCTTGGTCTTGATCGGGTTCACCACCAGGTCGTTGTCGCGGCTGTGGATGCCGATGACCATGCCCTCGTACAGCTTCTCGCCCGGGCTGACGAACAGCCGCCCCCGCTCCTGCAGATTGAACAGCGCATAGGCCACCGCCTCGCCGTTCTCGTTGCTGACCAGCACGCCGTTGTGCCGGTCGGGGATCTCGCCCTTGACCGTGGCGAAGCCATCGAAGATGTGGCTCATGAGACCGGTGCCGCGGGTGAGGGTGAGGAACTCGCCCTGGAAGCCGATCAGCCCGCGCGCCGGCACCCGGTACTCGAGCCGCACGCGGCCGTTGCTGTCGACGCTCATGTCGGACAGCTCGGCGCGCCGGCCGCCGAGGGCCTCCATCACCGCCCCCTGGTGCTGCTCCTCGATGTCGACGGTGAGCGCCTCGTAGGGCTCGTGCACCTCGCCGTCCACGAGCTTGGTGAGCACCTGCGGGCGCGACACGGCGAGCTCGTAGCCCTCGCGGCGCATGTTCTCGA
>Ga0070681_10002322_pt1 | contig 17395 bp, 12 predicted proteins | sample KBSC83BmetaG_FD_65650 | JGI IMG/M metagenome (GOLD analysis project Ga0070681, IMG submission 65650) | Corn rhizosphere microbial communities from Kellogg Biological Station, Michigan, USA - KBS C8-3B metaG | ecosystem: Host-associated > Plants > Roots > Rhizosphere | place: USA: Michigan...
TCGGCATCGACTGCTTTCTCGGCCGCCGCTTTGGCTTTCGGCATTTCATCCACGGGTTTGGCCACGCCGATGTCACACAGCAGCGCGTAAGAATCAGCTAACCCCGAAAAGGCGAGCGCAAACGTCGGATCCTTTTCCTCAGCTTGCTTGAAGTATTCGATGCCGTTGCGAAAGCCCTCTTCGTTTCGCTTGTTCCAGAAGTAGCGGCCTTTGAGATAGAGCTGGTAAGCCTCCGCGTCGTGCGTGTAACGCTTTTCGAGTTTCTCTTCGTCGGCGCCCGTCAAGCGCAAGCGCAGATTCTGCGAGATCTTCTTCGAGACTTCGTTCTGCACCGAAAAAATATCGGCGAGACTGCTGTTGTATTGATCGCCCCAAATCTGCGAACCGTCGGCGACCTTGATCAATTCGGTCTTGATAACGAAGCGATCGTTGAGCTTCATCAAGCGGCCGGTGAGCACCGCGCCCACGTTCAGGTTGCGACCCGCGTCGACGGGATCGACACTCGCGCCCTTGAAACGAAACGCCGCGTTGCGCGACATCACTTTCAGATTAGGCAGCTGCGAAAGACTGTTGATGATGCTCTCAGTGATCCCGTCGGAGAGATACTCGACGTTTGGATCCTTGCTGTCGTTCACAAACGGCAAGACGGCGACTGAGTTGATTGTTGGTCCAGGCCGGATCAAGTAAACGACGGCCGCCACGACCAGCCCAAGCAGCACGAATCCGAACGTAAAATACATGTTCCACTTGCTGTGCACGGGCATCGCGGAACTCGAGATGGTGGGCACCTGCGTACCTTCGTCCGTCACCGTTTCCACTTGCGACCTCGTCCGAGTCGGCGCGGGCCGAACCGCGTTCGTTTCTATCGTGGGCTCGTTTTCGCGTCGCGTTCCGATGCCGCTGGAGGTCTCGATGTACAACTCGTCTCTGAGTTGTTCGAGGTCGAGCTTGAGATCAGTGATCGTCTGGTAACGTTTGAGTCGATCCTTCGCCAGCGCCTTCATGACGATGCGTTCGAGTTGGCGAGGTGCGTGCGGCGCCTTTTCTGAGAGCAACGGCGCGTCGTGATCGATGATGGAAACTAAAGTGTGACTCTCGGTGCGTCCTTTGAAGGGTGGCTCGCCGGCGATCATTTCGTACAACACAACGCCGAGACTAAAAATGTCTGAACGCGCGTCGATGCTGTCGCCTTGTGCCTGCTCGGGCGACATGTAACCGCTCGTTCCCATCACGAGGCCGGGATTTGTTTCTGAGATCGGAATCGTGACGGCGTCGGGATCTGCCGAAGAACTCTCGCGATCAGTCAGTTTCGCGAGTCCGAAGTCGAGCACTTTCACGAAGCGATCGCGAACAAACCGATCCTGCCGGAGCATGATGTTTTCCGGCTTGATGTCCCGATGAACGATGCCTTCGGCGTGGGCCGCTTCGAGCGCCATCGACACTTGCAGCGCGACGCCCAGTGCTTCGTCGACGCGCAACGGTTCGCGCCAGAGACAGTGACGCAGAGTTTCGCCTTCGATGTATTCCGTCGCGATGTAATAACTCTCGGCTGATTCGCCGATCTCGAAGACCGTGAGAATGTTTGGATGGTTCAACGCCAGCACCGCGCGGGCTTCCTGCTTGAACCTTCGCAAACGGGTCTGCGACTTCGTCAGCTCCTGCGGCAAAACCTTCAGCGCGACTTTGCGGCCGTGCAGCTTCGTGTCTTCGGCCAGGAAAACCTCGCCCATGCCTCCCTTGCCCAGCCGTCGCAAGATGCGATAATGGGCAACGAACTCGGGGAGTTGATCTGGGCTGGTAGACTCGGAATTATTTGAGCCGTCGGGCATGAAGGGGAATTCCTTGCGCGACTAGTTTGAGCCGAAATTAGCGGCGTTCATTGTAACACCGCTTCGCAGTGCAACTGCCAACGAATACCGAAAGGGCAACAGCTTCAGGCTTGAACGCATCGAAATCCGCGTCTTCCAGCAGACGCGGGACACTACCTGAACTATAATCCGTACGCATGTCGCACGTTCTACTACGCAATTTGTTCAAATCTTTGGCGGCCGTTTGCATAATTGTAGCGGTCGCTTTGTCAGTCTATGGGCAGAAGCCGAAGGCCTCACCGTCGCCCACGCCGCCAACCGAAGACACTCAAGGCACGGTAAAGATTCCCGTCCGGCGTGTGCGCTTGCCGATCACGGTGACGGACAAGAAGGGACAGTTCGTCGAGGGCCTGACGCAAAACGACTTCGTCATTCTCGAAGATAAAGTGCCGCAGGCGATCGAAACGTTTTCTGACGATCTCGCGCTCACGACTCCGCTCTACATCGCCGTGTTGATGGATACATCACCATCGACGGCGGGCAAGCTGAAGTTTCAGCAGGAGTCGGCGATGAACTTCATACAAACAGTAGTGAAGCCACGGAAGGATCGAGTTCTCTTCGGCACCTTCGATGATCAAATTACCCTGTTGCAGGATTTCACCGACCGGCTCGACCTGCTCGACAAGGCCGTCTACGGCGTCAAGAAGATGGGCAAGCAAACGGCGCTTTACGACGCGGTGTGGCAGTTTTGCGACGAGAAGATGCGGTCAGTTCCCGGTCGCCGCGTGTTGTTGCTCGTGACTGACGGCGAAGATACTTACAGCCGCGCCAACATTCGCGACGCAATTGATATCGCGCAGCGAACCGAAACAACCATTTTTGCCATCTCCACTAAGGCCGGATTTATGGCGACGGTGCCCGGCGTTGAAGCAGGACAGGTTTCGGAGAAGAAAGATCGCGACCTGCAAACACTCGCGGAAGAAACCGGTGGGTTTGCGTTCTTCACCGGCGACATGCTTTCGCTCGAGCGCTCGTTCACGAAGATCTCGAAAGAGTTGCGCGCGCAGTACCTGGTTACTTATAACCCGACGAACAAGAGTTACGACGGGACGTTCAGAAAGATCGATGTGAAGCTTTCCGAAGGTCACGGCGATCTTAAGGTGAGAACGAAGCGCGGTTACAAGGCGATGACCGATAGCGTGATGCCGTAGTTGTTTGGAGTAAAGATGCGTCGTCGAGAGTTGATTCGTCCATTGTTGTTGTCACTGCTGGTTGCCGCGCTGTTGTGTGGCGGCGTTGCTCTTTCGTCGAAGAGCGCGGCGGCGACAGATGGACCAACGGCGCTCGCGTCTCCTTCGCCGACACCGCGCCGCGAAGAACTGCCTCAGGACTCTGACGAGGTCGTTAAGTTTGACACGAATCTCACCAACATCTTTTTCACCGCGGCGGACAAGAACAAGCGCTTCATCAGCGATCTCAAAGCCGAGGACATCCGCGTACTCGAAGACGGACAGCCGCAGGAGATCTTCACGTTTCAACAGAACATCGATCTGCCGTTGTCGCTAGCGATTCTGATCGACACCAGCGCTTCTGAAGAACGAACGTTGCCGGACGAGAAGGAAGCCGCGCGCGCCTTTTTGGAGAGCGTGTTGCGGCCGGCAAAAGATGAAGCGGCGATCGTTTCGTTCACGGGAGAAACGACGCTCGAACAAGGTTTCACCGGGAATGTTGAACGACTCCGCCGAGCCATCGACCGCGTCGAGTTTGTTCCGCCGTCCGGTTACATCGGCGGCGGTGTGGTCGTGAACGGCACGCCGCCAATCTCCGGCACGAATCAGAGCATCGCGGGATCGACCGCGATTTGGGACGCCGTTTGGGCAACTTCGGAAGAGCTGATCGGCGCTTCCGCCGAGCACACTCGGCGCGCCATTATCCTGCTCACCGACGGCGACGACACCAGTAGCCGCATGAAGATCCACGACGCCATCGCGCGCGCGCAAAAAGCCGATGCGTTTGTTTACGCCATCGGCATTGGCGACCGTTACACGTTCAATGTCGACGAAGGCGCGCTGCGGAAGGTAGCCGAGCAGACCGGCGGGCGGGCTTATTTTCCAAAACACGAACGCGACCTGCGCGACGCCTTCGCGCAAATTCAGCGTGACCTCCGTGAGCAATACCTCGTCGCCTATTCACCAAGCAACAAGACGCGCGACGGCTCATACCGGCGCATTGAAATCCAGTTGGTCAACCCGGAACTCCGCCAGCAGAACCTCAAACTCAACTACCGGCCCGGCTATTTCTCCAAGACGGCGACGCCCGAAACGCCCACTCGCAAGCGCGTTCAGGACGATAAGTGAGCCTCGGCCAAACGCCCTCCAAATTCCCGCAAATAGTTGTAAATTAAGGGCAGTGACAAACTTTCGCTAAAACTGTTATACTCCTCACGCCAGCATATCTCAGCCTGGTCAGAAACTCCGCAGTTCAGCTCCTCCCGAGGTCGTTTCCAAGTTCGGAAAGATTTGATGAGCACCAGTCCCTCAGAACGAGGCCGCGTCCTGATCGTCGATGATGATCGGAGGATCCTCGAGCTTTTGGTCGAGCTCCTCGAGCTTGAGGGCTACGAGATCGCCTCTGCCACCGACGGCGCGGAAGCGCTTGAATTGGCCCAGGGGTTTGATCCGGACGTGGTGGTGAGCGACGTCGTTATGCCCGTTGTTGGCGGGCTCGAGCTCTGCCGGCGTTTGAAAGAAGACCCGCGCACGGCCTACGTTCCCGTGCTGCTGATCAGCGGCATTCGCAAGTCTAACGACGCGGGCATCGAGGGACTTTACGCGGGCGCCGACGACTATCTCGATCTTCCGTTCCGCAACGAAGAGTTGCTGGTGAAAGTCGCGCGGCTGGTGGAGCGTCATCGGATCGAACGCCATTACCGCGAGATCGTCGAACAGGCCGCCGACATCATTTACACCCGCGACATGGACGGCTACATCACCAGCATGAATGCAGCCGGAGCGCGCTTCTTCGGTTGTTCCGCGCTGGAGATGCGCGGCAAGCATTTGAGCGAACTCGTGAGTGTGGAATGCGCAACGCAGGACATCGAGCAGATGAGAGATTACGTTGGCTCATCGCCGCTGCGATCGACGTATCGCCTCCGCGACGCAAAAGGCGAACTGCGGTGTCTCGAGGGAATGATCACGGTCGAGCGCGATCGGCGCGGGAACGCGATCGGCGTTCGCGGCGTGGTGCGCGACATCACGGACCAACAGAACGCCGACGAAGCGATACGCGAAAGCGAAGAGCGTTATCGCGAGCTGTTTGAGAACGCGAACGACATCATCTACACGCACGATCTGCAAGGCAACTTCACCTCGCTGAATCGAACTGGTGAACGAATCACCGGTTACTCGCGTGAAGAAACGATCACGATGAACGTCGCGGACGTGATCGCGCCCGAGTATCTCAATCTCGCTCGCGAGATGATCGCGCACAAGACGGCGGAGCACGTCTCCACGGTTTACGAGATCGATCTCATTTCGAAGAAGGGCCGTCGCGTGCGGCTGGAAGTCAGCACGCGGCTGATCTTCCGCGACGGAAAACCGGTCGGCGTGCAGGGCATCGCGCGCGATCTCACGGAGCGCAAACATTCAGAAGAAGCGTTGCGCGAAACGCAGGCGTTCTTCAACAGTTTCATGGACAACAGTCCCGCGGTGGCGTTCATGAAGGACCACACGGGCCGTTACGTCTACGTCAACAAGCCTTTCGAGCGACTGTTTGGTCAGAAGCTCACTTTCCTCAAAGGCCGCATGAGTTTCGATTGGCTGCCTCCCGAAACCGCCGCGCAGACTCACGATCACGATCTGAAGATTCTCCACAGCGGCCGGCCCGAACAGATCATCGAGACGATCCCCACCGAAGACGGCACGCCGCATTACTGGCTCGTGTTCAAGTTTCCCACGATCGATGCGTCGGGTAACAAGTATGTCGCCGGCGTCGGCGTCGATATAACCCAACGGCGGCGTGCGGAAGATGCGTTGGCCCAACAGGCACAACGTGAGGCGATGATTCATCGCATCTCGCAGGCGATCCGTTGTTCGTTGGAAAGTCACGAGATCTACCAGACTGCGGTCCGCGAGCTGGGCGCATATCTCGACGTGGATCGTTGTTCGCTGTTCATGCGAGACGACCGGGCACAAACAGCGCGCAACGTTGCCGAATATCACGCGGAAGGCGTGCAGCCCGCGGCGTCTGACTTTCCATTGAACCACTTGCAATCGCTGATCAAGGCGTTGGACGAAACGGGCGTACTGCCTTTCTCCGACGCTCCGCATGACAAACGAATCGCAGATCTCTACCGCAACATACTTTCGAAAGCCGACGTGCAGTCGATCATGTACGTCGCGATCAGAGTCGGCGATGATGTGCCGGCCGCGTTTGCGCTTTCGACCACCAAACAGATCCGGGAATGGAGCGCGGCCGACATCGCGCTGGCGAAAGCCGTTGCGGACCAAACCGGAATCGCCATCCGGCAAGCCGAGCTCTATCAAAAGGCCGAAAGCACATCAATCCGCGAAGCACTCGTCAATCGTCTGACGATGGCTATTCGCGCGTCGTTGCGCTTGCCGGCGGTGCTCAGTGCTGCGACTCGTGAACTCGGCACCGCACTCACCGCATCGCGTGTTCATCTGTTCCTCTACAACAGCGAAGAGACCGATACGCCGCTCGAACACGAGTACCTCGCCGCGGACGTCAAGAGCATCACGCCGATGGAGATCGACGAGAACGATCCGCTCGGCCGCGTGCTGTCTCAGTCGAGCCAGCCGTTAATCATCGACGAGGCTTTGAGCTTCAACGATGAATCGTCAGCGTTGACCGATTATGTTCGCGCGCACGCGGAACGACTCGGGATCCGTTCACAGATCAACTACCCGTTGATTGTAAAAGGACAGTTTCGCGGCGTCTTGAGCATTCACGAAACGAACCGCATCCGTCATTGGACCGAGGACGAGGTCTCGCTGGTTGAAGCGCTCGCTGAACGCCTGTCAATCGGCATCGCGCAGGCGGAACTGTTTGAAATGGTCGCGCGGGGCAAGACCGAATGGGAAACCACGTTTGACGCGATGTCTGACGGTATTTTCATTTTCGATCGCGCGGGTGAACTGAAGCGGGTGAATCGTGCGGGCGCCGCAATGGAAGCGGTCCATCCGCGTCTGTTGCTCGGCCGCAAGTGTTGCGCGATCCTGCGAACCAGCGAAGAAGAGAGCACGTGCGTGGTGGAAAACGCGCTCGAGACTGGCCGCAGCGTCACCATCGAAATCACGCCGCAACGCCTGAATCGTCCTTTGCTGGTGACCGTCGAACCGGTCCTCGACGAATCAAACAAGGCGCTGGCAGTTGTTTGTACGGCGCGCGATCTGTCTGAACTGCGCAAGGTGCAGGCGGTCGCTCGTGAGCATCAGTCACTGTTAACGAACATTCTCGAGAGTGCGCGCGAATCGATTTACGCAGTCGATCCCGACGGCAATTTCAAATGGTGTAACACGGCCACATTGCGCGGCCTCGGTTTCGACCGCAGCGATTTCATCGGCCGGCCGTTGCTCGACATGGTCTACGAAGGCGATCGCGAATTGGTGCGCGAGAAACTGGCTGCTGCTTTGACTGGTGCGCCACAGACTTACGAGATGCGTTTCTTCTCGCATGACGGACGTCTTCGTCACGCACGCGTTGACAACTCGCCGCTGGTGGTGGAAGGCCAGACCACCGGCGTGCTCGGCATCGCGCGCGACATCACTGAACAGAAAGAAGAACGCGAACGCGCCGCGCGCGCTGACAAGTTGCGCGCCTTGGGCCAACTCGCGTCGGGCGTCGCGCACGACTTCAACAACTCGCTCGCAGCGATTCTCGGACGCGCGCAGTTGTTGCGCCGTCAGGTCAACGATCCGGCGCTGGTTCGTAATCTCGACATCATTCAAACCGCCGCGGAAGATGCGGCCGCAACCGTCCGCCGCATTCAAACGTTCGCGCGGAAGTCGCCGGTTAAGGAATTCGAACTGCTCGACGTTGGTAGTCTATTGAACGACGCGATCGAGATCACGCGCACGCGTTGGGAAAATGAGGCGCGCCTGCGCGGTCTCGAATATCAGGTGCGGCTCGAAGCCGAAGCGGAACAGAGCACGTATGGCAGCGCCTCGGAGTTGCGCGAAGTGTTCGTCAACATGATCGTGAATGCCGTAGATGCGATGCCCCGCGGAGGAAAACTCTCGATCACCTGCCGGCGACACGATGAGCGCTTACAACTCCAGTTCACCGACAGCGGAATGGGTATGCCCGACGACGTGCGGCAGAAGATTTTCGAGCCGTTCTTCTCGACTAAAGGCGCACATGGAACGGGGCTGGGATTGTCAGTCAGCTATAGCATCATCGAGCGGCACGAAGGCTCGATCAGCGTCGTGTCGCAACCTGGCGCCGGCACGGTCTTCACGATCGATTTGCCGGCCGCGATACCCGAGTCGACGTTTGAAGACGTTGCCTTGCCCGCCGGCGAGACTGCGCGTCTGCACATTCTGGTCGTAGACGACGAAGCGCCGGTACGCGAGACGCTGGCCGAGATGTTGGTCGCGATGAATCACCAGGTGGAATTGGCGGACGGCGGACAAGCGGCCGTCGAGATGCTGCGTCGCGGCGCTTTTGATTTCGTGTTCACGGATCTCGCGATGCCGGAAATGGACGGCTGGGAAACTGCGCGCGCCATTCGGCAACTGTGGCCCAATATCCGAATCATTCTCGTAACCGGTTATGGGCCAACGATCGCGCCGCCAAACGGCGAAGAGCACCTCGTCGATGCCATCATCGGTAAGCCTTTCGACTTCGCACAAGTCGGCTCAACTCTCAACACGCTTGCGCCACACTTGCACGACGTTGCAGTTTAGTTTGTTTAGTTGAAGTGCATGATGCCGGCGCTGGCGGTAAATCCAACGCCAAATCCCACCACGATCGTCGGCCCGGACCACTCGCCTTTTTCCGCCAACATGAAGCCCGTCGAAGCGCTGGAAAGATTTCCGTAGCGTTGCAGGACTTTGTATGAGCCGTGGACCTTGTTCGACTCGGGTTGAAGGTCGAGTTGCGAACAGACGCCGTCAAGAATCTTCTTGCTGCCGGTGTGAATCAGGCAATCATCGACTTCCTGCATGTCTGACACGGGCGAATCGGGATGTTGCAGCACGTTCTTGACCGTGGTTACGGCGTAATGCGCACCGCGCGCGGGCACGCTGGGCTGCATGTAATACTGCGGCCGGCCCTTCAGGAATGGGTGAGAACTGTTGCTGACCATCGTCAGCAGGTTCATGTCGTTCGGCTGATCGTTGGTCAAGTGAGAAATTGGGCCAAACGCGGGCTTTCCTTCGTCAGTGCCGACGAGCAACGCGACCGCGCCGTCGCCGAATAGCATCGACTGGATCACGAAAGTGGTGTCGAGTCGTTGGAGTTCAAACTGTTCCGGCTCGAGCCTGCCTTCTTTTCTTCGTCTTATCAGTTCGCGATAACCGGAATACTCGTCGCGCAGCAACGGAGCGACATAGGGAGTGTGAGCTTCGGCCATCACCACGATTGCGAGTTTTCCGGGATTTGCCGCGAGGTACCACTGCGCCACTTCGATCGACTTCAGCAATACCGAACAACCTTGCGCCTGCATGCTGACAGTTCGCAGCGAGCGTGAGAGTAGCCCGTGCGTCTTGCCCATGATCTCGGAAGCGAGACACGGCAGCATTTGGTCCGGCGTGTTAGTGGCAGCCACGAGCAGCCCGATGCGATTGGGATCGCCGCCCCACTCTTGAATACAGCGCCGCGTTGCCGCGACGCCGAGTTCAGTAGTGGAGCTGATTGATTGTTTTGGTTTGCCTGAGAGGAAATCCGGATAGTTGTCCAGGACTGAGTAACGCTGGTCAACTCCGAGAGCTCCGATCGTATTGATGAGCTCAGGTGAGAGCTTGTGCATCAGACTGCCCACCAACTCCGACGTGCGAAAGACATTCTTAGGCACGGAAGTCGCCGCTGATAACAGGTTGATCATTGTCGTTTATCTACTCCACAAGAGGGGGGTTGCCGCACCCGACCGGCTTGTTCTCTTTCTGAATTCGCTTGTTTGGGTAACAACCTTCGTGCCGCAGCGGTGAGATTCGCGATATTTCGCGGATTCTGTCGTTAAGTCCTTGAACTGGACAATTTAGCTCTCAAACCGGAAATCCTTCTCTACAAGCATGATCCACACCCTTTGCATACCTTCTAAACACGTCGCTGTGCACGATCGCGATTAGCGCGAATTTTTGGAGTCCGAGAGTGACGGGACGTTGATACGCCGATATACAGGTGCGTACCGGAGTGACACCTCAGTGGTTCGTTCTAGAGCGGCTTGGGTGGATTACCGGAGGGTGAAACGACCGATCGTGTCTTCGCCGATGCTGCCGAAGTAAAGCGCGCCGTTGTGTTCGACGGCGTTCGCAATTTGGGAGTAGCAGTCGGCGGAGCCATTTTGGAGGTTTTCGACGACGCGGCCTTGCGAATCGAGTGCGACGACGAACGAGTAGTGTTGCGCAGCGGGTTGGAGCGCTTTCGGCAGACGATAGACGATCTTGCGAAGGAATGGATGCGGCAACAGTCGATCGAAGAGCGACTGCCGCGGGGTCACAAGCGCCAGCCAGAACTTATCCTTGCCGTTTGCGGAAATCCCGTCAGGAAAACCAGGAAGATTGTCGATGAAAACGTCAGCCTGCCCTTGCTTTGGACCAGTCAACCAAACGCGCCGCACGCGATACATTCCCGTCTCGACCGCCAGCACAAACGACTGGTCCGGACTGACTGCCACTCCGTTCGCGAAATACATGTCTCGCAACAACGTGCGCGTCTGCTGCGATTTTGGATCCCACGCGAGCAAGCGCCCGTTCGGTTGGTGCTCGAGCAGATCGCTGACGTGCTCGGACATCGGAAACTTGTTCGACGCCTCGGTAAAGTAAATCGTTCCGTCTGCGCCAACGTCGAGATCGTTCAAACAACTAAACTTCACGCCATCAGCGCCATCCGTCAACAACTTTACTTCGCCGGCCTTGTTGATCGACAACAGACCTTTGAGCGCGTCGGCAACGATCAGATTACCTTCGCGATCAAAAATCAGTCCCAACGGCCGGCCGTGAGTATCGGCAAAAACGCGCGGCTGTTTTCCGTCCGGCTGAAGCTGAACAATCCGTCCATCATCGAGCCCGCCGTAAATCTTTCCTTCCGCATCGAGCGCGACATCTTCCGGCCCGTGGCCCTGGCCCAGGCTCAATCTGTCCACCGGCGCGAGTCGCGAATTCTGTTCGTACTGACCCGCCAACGCAGGCGCCGGCGGCGGCGTCCACGCAGACGGCGCGATCGGCACGGGCGCAAACAGCAAATAGACGAGCGTAGCGGCGATGAGGGCGACCAGGAAAGATAGGAAGTTTCGTTTCAAGTTTTTAGGATTGATTAACGTTCGCCGCGATCTTTCTCGACCTGGCTTTGCAGCTCGACAGTTAATTTGCGGACGCCGACCTGGTCCATCGGTTCGATCAGGCGCAGCGCTTCGTCGAGAATGCGTCGCTGGTGTTCAGGCCAGTTTGGTTTACCGGCGACACTGCCGAGCTCGCCGTTGTAATACGCGGCACGCGGGGCACGCACACGTTCAATCACGTCTCTCGCCACGGCCAGAGTCATGGTCGGAATTCCCGCCTGCTCGAGCCCACGCGCTACCAGCCCAATCGATTGATGACACAATCGCGACGCCGGAATCAGCAACGCCGCTTGCACTTCATAACGCGCGATTCGTTCAAGCAGCTTGGGCACGAGTTCGTCCGCAATCAGCGCCGCATTCGGAATGAAACCACTGAAACTCCAGAACACCGGATTGAGTTGACCGATAATTCCGTTGTGCTCAAATTCGAGCAGCCGTTCTACCGGAACTTCGGAATTCATATCCTGTTGGACCGCCGCCGGATCGTAACCACGCGCGGCGTAACACAGATCTCCGCTTTCGACTTCAATCGGAATCTCTCGAAAACTCGCATCGGACTCGGCAAACTCCGGCGTGCCGTCGATATATGCGCCCGCTGAAGAAATCAGCGCCAGATTCAACATCGGCAACGCGCGTCGCGCGGGATTGAAAGGCGCCCGTCGATTGTGCACCCAGGGATAATCGTCACCCACGTCACCGGTTCGCGACGCGCCGGCGCTCTGCTTCCAATCGCTAAAGCGTCGCCGCCATCCATCGATGTCTTCGATAATCGCCACCTACTGATCAGTTCTCCCTTTGATTCATTGCCGCAGGCTTCGGCCCATGAGCACCAGCGCGACCAGGGCGGCAATCATAGCAAGCCCGAGCGCATTCACCGAATACCCGTGCAGGTTGTTGAACGCGATACGGCGCGCATCGTCCGCGGCGATCTGGTCGATCGGTACCATCATCGAAACGCGCAACGCACGCATGCGAGCGGCAATCAACCAGTGGCCCACTCCGGTCGCCATCACGATCAGCGCCAGGCAAACCGTCTCGGCGATCAAACCCCAGCGCCCGAGCGGCCGGCCGACAAAAAGCGTCAACAACAGCAACAACCCGATCACGAACCCCGCAACGTTAACGACCGACAACGAACGCGTGACGATCCCGCCCGCAATCTCGCTCGCATTCGCAAGCCCGTACGACCGCAACACACCGAACGCCGCGGGCGCGACCACGACACTGAAAAACAACGCCGCGCCGAACCAGATCGCCAGCAACACTATTCGGACCGAGCTAAGAATCTTCGCTGAACCTTTCTGCTTGAGCTCATTACTAGTCGAACTCATCAACCGCCTCCAGCAACCTGATCTTCGGCGGCACGATTTCCGGTTGCACCAACTCGCGCGGATCAGGCACGCTCAACAACCACGACAACGCCGCGTCGAGCTGCGCCTGATATTCCTCCAGATCAAGCGACATGAAAACCCGACAACGCAATCGCGCAAACTTGTCTTTCGCGCGCAAGTACATCTGTCTCGCGGCGCCGGGCCGGCCGATATCAAGATGATGAAATGCGACCGCCGACTGGATCATCGCCTGGAGAAACAGTTTCTCCTGTGGTCCAACTTCGCCCATCCAGCGTTCTTCCCAAGCGTCGTGCGCCGCATGAAACTCGCCCGCGTTGTAAAGATCGATGCCCGCGATGTATTCGATTGGATACGCCGCGATGTGCGCGTTTGAATAAGGCGACTCGACTTCAGCCATGCATTCGTTGCGCGCTCAAACGCGCTGCAATTACTTTCGCCGCCGTTGCGCCCGCGCCCGTCGCGCCGCTGATCGTCGGCGCGGTTGGATTGGAAACGTCGCCGATTGCAAACACCATCGACACGCTCGTTTCGTGTTCGCTGTTGACGGCGACGTAACTCTTCTGGTCCAACTCAACCTGCTCGCGAAACAGCTCCGTATTTGGCTCGACGCCGATGCGAATCAACACGCCGCGCACCGCCAACTGAAACGGCTTCAACCCATCCTTGCGCTGGATTTCCACAGCTTCAACGTGATCTGTGCCGATGATGCGCGTCAACACAGATTCGGTGAAAACAGTGACCGCGTGATTCGGTTGCAGCCGTTCGACAAACTCGCGGCGCGCGCGAAGCTTCCTGCCGCGGTGGACCACGGTAACAGTCGGACAAACGTCCGCTAAAAGCAACGCATTCTCAACGGCTGCATCGCCGCCGCCGACTACACACACGTCCTGGCCCGCAAAAAGATCGCGATCGCGAGTCGCGGAGTCGATCATTCCCTTCCCGGCAAATTCTTTCTCGCCGGGAAGGTTGAGCGTTCGAGCGCGCACGCCGGTCGCCACGATGACGGCGATTGACTGCAAACGTTCGCCGCTGCGCAACGCTATCTTTTTAGCACGCAAATCGACCGACTCGATCTCTGCGCCGGTCCACAAATCGAATCCCGCATCCTCGACGCCCGCGGAAAAGTGTTCGAGCAGTTCGCGGCCGTTGCGCGCCTTCAGACCGAGGTAGTTGTTGACGGGATTGTAGACGCGATGGAGTTGGCCGCCGATCTGTTCGGCCTGTTCGAGTACCAGCGTGTCGAGCCCCAACTCATCACACCAGAAAGCGGCAGACAGGCCGGCTGGACCAGCGCCGATGATGATCACGTCGTGCATGTTGGTTAGTGCGGCCCAGTTTGCGCCTGGCGGTTCCCCGTCAAGGCGGTGACGACTTGATCCGGCTCCAGTTTCGACACGGCAAACGATCCGTTCTCACCCAAAAACTTCACCGCTGACGTCATCTCGCGGCGATCCGTCCGCCACTCGCCACCACCACCAGTTTCCTGCTCATTCAGAACGCGCAGCCCGGCTGTTAAGTCTCGACGCCGGATATGAGGACGCACCACAGTCTCAGCCCACGAATAGTACGGATAGTCGAGTCGATAGAACCAACCGCCGCTCTGTGGTATTCCGATCAAAAACATCTCGCCGCGCGCAAACTTTGAAATTGCCGTAAACGGCACACTGCCGTTGAATAATTCCGGCGCGAGCGTCACAACCGACATGCGCGACTCGTCAAACTTCTTCACCTGCGACTTGCCCTGCGCGAAACTCTCGATCGCGTTCGCCACATTCTTCCAACCCTCGCGCCACAGTCCCTCGTAAGCGTTCACGTTCGAGAGCAATCGATCAAGCTCCGGAAAGATCAACTCATACGCGAGCGCGTCGTTGTCAGTGATGCGTGTCGCAAACTCTCGGCCGGCAAGCATCTGCGCCAATGGCGATCCGTCGTCATTATTCGGACTCGACTGGTCCGGGCCCTGAATCGCGATGCTCACACGCACGCCGTCGTCACTTGTATGCTCCGAAAAATCGCCCGCCTCGGCTGCCGAAACCAGCAAATCTTTATGCGCCAGCGCGCGTTCACCCGTTAACACAACCCAGCAAGACAACACCCCGTCCGTATCGAAGTGATTATTCGTAACGAGATCGATCCCTTTCGTAAACGAATCCCGGTCAGACGACGCGACGAGATTTAACGCGATCTCCGTCGACGTATCTGCCTTCAGTTCAGCCGCCGTCTCGTTTCCTTCCCAGTGCGACAAGTGAACACTGTTCGGCACGGTCCCATCGACAGACAATTTGGGCGTGTTTTCGAGCGCGTCGGTATAGAATTCGAATCTCATGACCGAGAGTGTAGCGTATGCCCCGCGCAAACGCGTAAGATAGCGACCGCTATGGAACAGATCACACCTACCGAACTCAAACAGCGCCTCGACAACGGTGACGACATTCAAATTATCGACGTCCGCGAAGACCCGGAAGTCGCGATCGCGCGCCTGCCAAACTCGATTCACATTCCGCTCGCACAGGTGCTCTCGCGCATGGACGAGATCGATCCGAACCGCGAAACAGTCGTGCACTGCAAGATGGGTGGCCGCAGCGCCCGTGCCATCGAGGCGCTTCAGCGCTCAGGTTTCAAAGGCAAACTGATCAATCTGGCTGGTGGGATTATCGGTTGGTCGAACGACGTCGATCCCAGCGTTCCGAAATACTAGTTCACTTGGTAATTCCTTCCAGCTCGATGAAGCGGCTGAGTTTGGTAATCACCATCCCGTCCTCACACTCGAGACGACAAGAGAGCGCGGGCCGATCGCTCTGTTCGTTCTGGCCTTCCTGGTGGTACCAGACCTGACAATTGGTACATTCACCGTTCCAGCAAAAATCGCCGTACGAGATCGTGTTGATGGACAAGTATTGAAAACATCGCAGCAGCCGGTTCTTTTCCGGCACGCTGACCTGCTTGCCCAGAACTTCAATGTTGACGAGTTTCTCGTACGGGTCGAGTAGATCGGCAGCAAACTCAGTTACGCCACTGTTCGCTGCGCTTTGTTCACTCATAGGCAGCGGCAGTATAATCCCTGACTACTAAATTTGTAACAAAAACGCGAGGTTACAGGAGTTGTCCTTAGTTATCTACACCAAGCCGGGATGTCCGTATTGCCAGCAGGCGCGCGAATACTACACAAGCAAGGGTATTCCGTTCCTCGACTACGACGCACAAAACAACAAGGCGTATCGAGCCGAAATGTTCTCATATTCCGGCGGCGATCCCACGGTTCCATGCATAGTGGAAGACGGTAAACATATCAGGTCGGGTTGGGGCGACCCGCCCCGCGGTTGAACTGTCCATGATTAGCCGGCCGTGCGCCGGCTTCACAAACAAAGCCTGCCTTGCTCTCCATAATCTGACTCGATGAGGGAGGTGCACCATGCGCAAGAGATCCATTCACCTTTGGGCGGTCGTGTTCTTTGTATCATGCATGCTTTCGACTAACGGCGCGTTGAAAGCACAATCAAACGGAGGCTCGGCGCCGAGTCAACCACCAATGGCAGAGAAGAAGGCGAAAACAACCAACATCCACGGCGAAACGCTCGTTGACGACTATTTTTGGCTCCGCGAGAAGACGAATCCCGCGGTCATGGCCCACCTGAAAGCTGAAGACGCTTACACCGATTCAGTGATGAAGCCGACGGCGCCGCTTCAGGAAAAGCTCTACAACGAGATGCTCAGTCATATCAAGCAAACTGACATGAGCGTGCCGTATCACTCGGGTGATTACTTCTATTACACCCGAACAGAGGAAGGTAAACAGTATCCGACCTTCTGTCGCAAACGCGGCAACACCAACGCGCCGGAAGAAGTCGTTATCGACGTGAACGAACTAGCCAAAGGACAGAAGTTCATGAGTATCGGCATGTTCGTTCCCAGTGACGACGGCAACCTGCTCGCCTACAGCACTGATAACACCGGCTACCGGCAATACACGTTACACGTCAAAGACCTGCGCACCGGCCAGATGCTTCCGGAGCGAGTCGAACGCATCAACAATCTCGCGTGGGCCACGGACAACAAAACGATCTTCTACGTCACCGAAGACGCGGTTACGAAGCGAAGCGACAAGTTTTTCCGGCACGTTCTCGGAACGGACAAAACGGATCTCGTTTACGAAGAGAAAGACGAGCTCTTCGATATCGGCACCGGACGATCGCGCGATAAGGCAGTGATTTTCCTTCAAGCTTCGAGCAAGACGTCCACTGAAGTTCGTTATGTAATGGCGAACGAGCCGAACGGTTCGTTGAAAGTGATTCTCGCGCGCCAGCCCGAGCACGAGTACGACGTCGATCATCGCGGCGACCTTTTCTACATTCGCTCAAACAAAGGCGCGAAGAACTTCCGCATCGTGACCGCGCCTGTCAGCGATCCGTCCGAAAAGAACTGGAAAGAGTTTGTCGAACACCGGCCGGCGATCAAGATCGAAGGCATCGATCTCTTTGCCGATCACGCGGTGCTGTCGGAGTGGGAAAACGGACTGGAACAACTCGAGGTCATCAACTTCAAAACGCAGAAACGAAACCGCGTTCAGTTTCCCGAGCCGGTTTACTCCGCAAGTTTGTCGTTCAATCGCGAGTTCAACACGTCCGTCATGCGCTACAGCTACAACTCGCTGGTAACGCCGACGTCGACCTTCGACTACGACATGAACACAGGCAAATCTACGTTGCTGAAGCAGA
>Ga0070681_10002323_pt1 | contig 17390 bp, 14 predicted proteins | sample KBSC83BmetaG_FD_65650 | JGI IMG/M metagenome (GOLD analysis project Ga0070681, IMG submission 65650) | Corn rhizosphere microbial communities from Kellogg Biological Station, Michigan, USA - KBS C8-3B metaG | ecosystem: Host-associated > Plants > Roots > Rhizosphere | place: USA: Michigan...
AGGTAAGATCCTGCATGGAGAAGGGCTCGGCCAGCACGGCGTCCACGCCGTGAGCGCGCGCGAGAGGACGGGCTCTGTCGATCGGACGGTGACTGAGGACCATAAACCAAACACTCGGTCGCAGACGACGCAGCTTGCCCACTTCCTCCAGGTGCTTCGGTTGCTCGAGGTCCGCAATGACGATGCACGCAGGGTAGACGGAGCCGAACCCGAGAAGCCCGTGGCCGGCAGGCCAACCACTCGCTAGATCGGTCTTGAACCCGGCGCGGTTGAGCTGCTCGACGACCCAGCCCCCGTGCTGCGAGTCCGCATCGACCAGCAACGTGCGCGGGTAACCCTTCGGCTCAGCGCCCATCCCGTCACGAGCGCCGCGCCCTCGTGCGTCCGGGCGCTCCCTCACGCTGAGCGGCGCGAGGTCCGGCCGTGGGCTTGGTCGGTTCCTCCGGCGGAGGTGCCCAAGGTTGCCCGGTGCGCTCCTCGATGTAGCGGCGAATGAGCCGTCGGACGATCTGGGAGGGGGTGGCGTCCTCCTCGGCGCACAGCCGCTCGAAGAATGCCTTTTTTCGGGGATCAATCAGGATCGTGAGTCGGGCAGTGCGGTCTTCGAGGCTCAAGAGGGCTCCCGTGGCGTGTGCAGATGGGTTGCATCCTATTATAATTCAATGCGTATCCAGGTCGCACCCAGTGTGATGCCCGATTTCCAATCATCGCTAAGCGTATGCTTGGCGCTCATCGCGTTGTGGGGCCTCATCGGCCTCGCCGGATTGCTGCGCCCGGCGAGCTTGCGGTTTGCCGGGCGCACGCTCTTTCCGCTCGGCGCGCTGTGTGGCGTAGCTCTTGCAGCGGTCGCGGCGGTTTCCCTCGCACTGCCGCCGGAAGAGTCGGTTCTACCGGTCGGCCTCCCAGAGCTGCCGATGCACCTGCGGCGCGATGCGCTGACGAGCCTGTTTCTGTTCCTCCTCGGGGTGGCCTCGGCGGGAATCTCGGTTTTTGCCGCGGGGTACTTCCGCAGGGGCCGCGGAACGTCGGCGGGCCTGATGTGCCTGCAATACCACTTGTTCCTAGCTAGCATGGGGCTGGTGTTGCTGGCGAACGATGCCTACACGTTCATGGTGGCGTGGGAGACGATGGCGTTGTCGTCGTACTTCCTGGTGACCACCGAACATGGGATCGCTGAGATCCGGCGCGCCGGCTTCCTCTATCTGCTGATAGCGCACGTGGGAGCGATCGGGATCCTGCTGAGCTTTGGGGTAATGCAGGGCGGGAGCTGGCAGTTCACGTTCGAGGCGATGCGCCACGCGCACCTGGCTCCGCATTGGGCCGCGGCGGCATTTCTGCTCGCGCTATTCGGTTTCGGTGCGAAGGCGGGGCTGGTGCCCCTGCACGTGTGGCTTCCGGAAGCGCATCCGGCGGCGCCTTCGCCCGTATCAGCGCTGATGAGCGGCGTGATGCTGAAGACGGCGATCTACGGCGTCCTGCGGGTGAGCTTCGATCTGCTCGGGCAGCCGCAATGGTGGTGGGGATTGGTGGCATTGGCGGCGGGTCTGTTCAGCGCACTGTACGGAGTGGTCTTCGCGGCGGTTCAGACGGACATGAAACGGCTGCTCGCCTGGTCGTCGATCGAGAACATCGGGATCATTTTCACGGGCATCGGACTGGCGATGGTCTTCAACGGGGTGGGAATGCACTCGCTGGCCGCGCTGGCGCTGATCGCAGCGCTGTACCACAGTCTCAATCACGCGCTGATGAAGAGCCTGTTGTTTCTGGGTACAGGGGCGGTGCTGCATTCAACGGGTGAGCGCAACCTCGGGCGGCTGGGAGGACTGATCCATCGGATGCCGTGGGTCGCATGGCTGACGCTCGTGGGCGCGTTGGCGATGTCAGGGTTGCCGCCGCTGAACGGCTTCGTGTCGGAGTGGCTGCTGCTGCAGTCGTTTCTGTTCGCGCAGGAGGTGCCCCGTTCGTTCGTCAGCATGCTGTTGCCGCTGGGCGCCGCCCTGGTCGCTCTCGCGGCGGCACTCGCCGCCTATGTGATGGTGAAGTTCTTCGGGGTGATCTTCCTCGGACAACCACGCGAGCCGGGATTGGCGCGGGCGCACGATGCGGGGATGTTGGAACGACTCGGCCTGGCCTGGCTGGCGGGAGGCTGTCTGGTCCTGGGCCTGCTGCCGACGCAGGTGATCGGCTCGCTGCGAATTGTCGTACAACAATTGAGCGGTGCCACGCTACCGAATGTGGCTGCTCCCTGGTGGCTGTTGGTTCCACTGCCGGGCGGGCGGGCATCGTACTCCGCCCCGGTCTTCCTGATCGCGTTGGCCGGCGTTGTGGTGCTTACCGTATTCGTCGTGCACCGTCTCTATCATCGTCGGGTGCGGCGCGCGGCCCCCTGGGATTGCGGCTTCGGCGGCCTGAACGCACGGATGCAGGACACGGCGGAAGGATTCGGACAGCCGATCCGCCACATTTTCGGTGCGCTGATGGCAGTCAAGCGGGAACTGCCCTCCCCCTTCGATCCGCAGCCGCGCTACCGCGTGACGGTGGGGGATCGGCTGTGGCAGAGCTTATACGTGCCACTGGGCGGACTGGTGCAGAGAGTTGCCGATGCCTTTGCGTGGCTGCAGCAGGGACGTATCGCGACTTACTTGCTCTATAGCTTCGTGACTCTCATCGTCCTTCTGGCGCTGATGCTATGAGGCCGATCGAGATCGTCACACAAGCCCTGGAGTTGATCGCAGCGCTCGCTGTCGCGCCGCTGTTTCTGGGCTGGATCAACCAATGCAGGGCGTGGCTGCAGAACCGCCGGGCACCGAGCCTGTGGCTTCCGTATCGGGGCTTGCGCAAGCTGTTCCACAAAGACGCCGTCGTCGCAGAAACGGCCTCCCCGATATTCCGCCTCGCCCCCTACATTGTATTTGGGGCGATGGTGGTGGCGGCGGCAATCATTCCGTCGATGGGAACTCGGCTGCCGTTCACCGTGGCGGCCGACGCCATTGCGCTGGTCGGACTCCTGGCGACGGCACGCGTGTTCCTGTCACTGGCGGCGATGGACATCGGAACTGCGTTCGGGACGCTCGGAGCACGCCGCGAGATGATGCTGGGCTTCCTGGCGGAGCCGGCGCTGTTGATGGTCATCTTTGTCGCTTCGCTGATCTCGGCGACGACGGCTCTGCCGGCCATCACGGAGAATCTGGCAACGCAGGCGCTCGGCTTGTATCCGAGCCTGGCGTTCACAGGGGTGGCGTTCACTCTCGTGCTGTTGGCAGAAAACGCGCGTATACCGATCGACAATCCGGCGACGCACCTCGAGCTGACGATGATTCATGAGGCGATGGTGCTGGAGTACTCCGCCCGTCACCTGGCGCTGATGGAGTGGGCCGCAGCCTTGAAGCTGTTCAACTACGCCTGCATCGGCTTTGCGCTGTTCGTGCCGTGGGGTGTCTCGACCGGCGCGGGCAGTCCGTTGTCACTGGCGGCTTCGATTCCTCTGCTCGCCGTCAAACTGACGGTAGCCGGAGCGGCCCTGGCCCTTATCGAGACGCTGTCCGCGAAAGTGCGGGTGTTTCGGGCGCCGGAGTTCCTGGCGACGGCGTTCCTGTTTGCCGTGCTGGGCCTGCTCGTGCATCTGCTGCTGGGGGGCTAGCGCATGGCCGGCATTGCCTTCGATCTGCAATTGCTGAATCTGTGCGCCTCGTTGCTGCTACTGCTGTCCTTTGCGATGCTGGCGCAGCGCCGGATCGTCACGCTGGTCAATCTCTTAGCGACCCAAGGTGTTCTACTCTTTGTCGCCACCCTGCTGCTCGCATGGCGCACGGGCGAGCACCATCTGTATCTGTCGGCTTTCCTGACGCTGGCCCTCAAGGTGGTGTTCCTGCCGTGGCTGCTGCACCGGCTGATCCGGCGTCTGGAAGTCTACTGGGACACGGAGCCGCTACTGAATATTTCCGGCACGATGCTGACGGGTGTACTGGTGGTGGTGTTCGCGTTCGGTCTCGCACAGCCCATCTCAGCGCTGGCGAACACCGCAACACGCAATGCGATCGGGATTGCGGTCGCGGTGGTGCTGCTGTCATTCGTCACCATGATCACGCGGCGGAAGGCTATGTCGCAGGTCGTGGGATTTTTGTCGATGGAGAACGGACTGTTCTTCGGGGCGATGAGCGCCACGTACGGGATGCCGATGATCGTGGAGTTCGGGGTGGCGCTGGATGTGCTGGTGGCGGTACTGGTCCTGGGGATCTTCTTCTTCCAGATCCGCGAGCAGTTCGACAGCCTCGACTTGCACCATCTGGAATCGCTGCGTGAGCGCGAACCCGATGCGGGCAGGCAGGTCCGTCCGTTCGAGGAGAACTGATCCGTGGAGTTCCTGCTGCTATTGGCGACACCCGTGTGCGGCGCGGCGCTCCTGGGAGTGCTGGGCGCGAGGCGCTGGGCTCCGGAGCTCAACATCGGAGTGAGCCTGGTCACGTTTCTGGCCGCGTGCGCCCTTACCGCGCGCGTGGTGACCGGCGGCCCGGTGCTGGTCGCGCGTGAGCAGTTCTTCATCGATCCGTTCAATGTGTTTCTGGTGACACTGACGGCGTTCGTAGGACTCACGACCTCGATCTTCTCGCGCCCGTACATGCGGGTGGAGGTGGATCATCGGCGGGTGAGTCCAAGGCGGTTGCGGCTGTATCACAGCATGTATCAGCTCTTCATGACGACGATGCTGACCGCGCTGACGACCAACAACATGGGACTGCTGTGGGTCGCGATGGAGGCGGCGACGCTCTCGACGGTGCTGCTGGTGACGCTGTATCGAACTCCGGCCAGCCTTGAGGCCGGATGGAAGTATTTCATCCTCTGTGGTGTAGGGATCGCACAAGCCCTGTTCGGGACGATCCTGTTGTATTTCGCGGCAGAGAAGGTGCTGGGAGCAGAGGGCGTGACGGCGCTCCTGTGGACGCACCTGAACACGGTGAAGGGGCAACTGGAGCCGACGGTGCTGGGCCTGGCGTTCGTCTTTCTGCTGGTGGGCTATGGCACGAAGGTGGGACTGGCTCCTTTGCACAACTGGCTCCCGGATGCGCACGCAGAGGGTCCGACTCCCATCTCGGCCGTGCTGTCGGGGCTGCTGTTGAATGTAGCGATCTACGCGGTGGTACGGTGCAAGGTGCTGGTCGAAGGGTCCCTGCATTCGGCGCTGCCGTCGCGGATGATGATGGGGTTCGGTCTGTTGTCGGTGGTGCTGGCGGTGTTCTTCCTGTGGCGGCAGCGGGATATCAAGCGGCTGTTCGCGTACTCCTCGATCGAGCACATGGGGATCATCACGTTCGCCTTTGGAATGGGCGGAGCGGTGGCGAACTTTGCGGCGCTGCTGCACATGACGGTCCACTCGCTCACCAAATCGGCCATCTTCTTCGCGGTAGGCCACGCGGCACAGAAGGCGGGCTCGCAGCTGATGGAGAACATTCGGGGGCTGATCACACTCAGTCCGACGATTGGCTGGGGCCTGATGATGGGGTCGCTGGCGATCCTGGGGATGCCTCCGTTCGGAGTGTTTGCGAGCGAGTTTCTGATCCTGACGACGGCGATGCGGGAGCAGCCGTGGGCAACCCCGATCTTGCTGACGGCCCTGGGAGTGGCGTTCGCGGCGATCTTCGGGCGGGTGCAGCCGATGGTGTTTGGCGAGACGACGGCAAAACGGCTGCCGCACGCGCCCGCGCTGCTACCGGTATTTGCACACCTGGCCATCGTGCTGATGCTGGGTGTCTGGATACCTCCCTATCTGGCGGAATGGTATCGGGCTGCGGCGCGGCTGTTGGGAGGGGACTGAGATGGCGCTCGAGTGGCAGGAGCGCGGCGAGCCGGTCCCCGGCGCACCGCGAGTGTTGGGTGCCGGCCTCTCACCGGAAAGATGGCGGTCTGCCGCTCTGGACATCGCGGCGGCGGGTGGGAGGTTGGTGGCGCTATGGGCTGGTGGAGAGGAGCGGGCAGGCCCTCGGATTCACGCGGCATTTCTCGTCGAGGGCGCCGGATGGGTCCTCAGCTTGCCGCTGACGGATTCGGACTCGTCCTACCCGGGACTCGAGGACCTGTTTCCGGCCGCGGGCCGAATGCAGCGCGCGATCGCCGATCTGACGGGCTTGTATTCCACGGGCGCGGATGTCCGGCCGTGGCTGCGGCATGCGGCGTGGCCGCCGAACTACCGACCCCTGATCGATTCACCTCTGGGGGCATGCGAGGCGAAAGCGGTGCTCGATTCCTATGATTTCGTGCGGGTCGAAGGCGACGGCGTGCATGAGATTGCAGTGGGGCCGGTGCATGCGGGCACGATCGAGCCGGGTCACTTTCGTTTCTCGGTGGTGGGGGAGAAGGTGCTGCGACTCGAGGAACGCCTGGGGTACGTGCACAAGGGGATTGAGCAGCGCTTCACGCAGTTGCCGATTCTGGAGGGTCATCGGCTGGCGGCTCGCGTGTCGGGCGATTCGGCGGTCGCGTTCTCCTGGGCCTACTGTCAGGCGCTCGAAGGCATTGCGGAGACGGAGATCGCTTCGCGGGCGGCTTGGCTTCGTGCGTTGTACCTGGAGACGGAACGCGTTGCCAACCATCTGGGAGATCTGGGTGCGCTCGGCAACGATGCAGGATTCGCGTTCGGACTGGCGCAGTTCTCGCGACTGAAGGAGCAGTTGCTGCGAGCGAGCGGCTTGGCGCTGGGTGCACGCTACCTGATGGATGCGATCGTGCCAGGGGGCACGCGCGCGGATCTGACCGCTTCAGATGCGCGGGAACTGAGCCGATGTGTGAGGGAGATCGCAAACGAGGCGGTCGCCCTGCGCGAGATCTATGACGAGCACGAAGGTCTGCGTGACCGGTTCAACGGTGCGGGTGCCGTGAGTCCGACACTGGCGGCGCGCCTGGGGCTGACGGGGCTGGCGGGTCGTGCGAGCGGGCAGGCGTTCGATCTGCGGATTGACCTGCCCTGCCAGCCTTATGGAGAGATGACTCCGCTCAAGATCGGAAGCGGTGAAGGAGACGTGGCGGCGCGCGTGGCGGTTCGATTCGATGAGCTTCAGGAGTCCTGCCGTTTGATTCAGGAGATCACCGGGAGTCTGCCTGCGGGAGCTCACCAGAGGCGAGTCGGCTCCCCTGCTCTCGGCGTGCTGGGCATGGGACTGATCGAGGGGTGGCGCGGGCCGGTGTTGATCGCGCTGGAGGCGGGTCCGGGAGGGACGATCCACCGCTGTCACCCTCACGATCCTTCCTGGCAGAACTGGCCGGTGCTGGAGCACGCCATCATCGACAACATCGTCCCGGATTTTCCGCTGATCAACAAGTCGTTCAACCTGTCCTATAGCGGACACGATCTTTGAGGCCCTCATGCTGAAAACGCTGCGTCAGATCGGCTCCATCGGGATCGTGTCGGAGCCGCCCCCCGATGCGGACGAGGGCCTGCGGGTTCGCGAGAGCCTGAACGAGCGGATTCGCACGGTGCTTGGCAGAGCGCTTTGCATCCGTCACGTCGATGCGGGGTCGTGCAACGGGTGTGAGCTGGAGATCCACGCCCTGAACAATCCGCTCTACAACCTGGAAGGGCTGGGCATTCGCTTCGTAGCAAGCCCTCGGCACGCGGACCTCCTGTTGGTGACGGGGCCGGTATCGAGGCACATGGAGGTCGCCTTGCGCAGGACGTACGAGGCGACGCCGGATCCGAAGCTGGTGGTCGCAGTCGGGGAATGTGGTTGCACCGGAGGAATCTTCGGGGAAAGCTACGCGAGCTGCGGGCGGGTCTCGAATGTGATCCCGGTGGATGCGGCGGTTCCAGGGTGCCCCCCAAGCCCTACTCGGATCCTCCAAGGCATTCTCGCAGCGTTATCGACCGGTCGGAGATGACGGGTGCAATCTCTGCTGGCTGTTGAGAGTCCATATCCCCAGGCGAACAGCCTGCTACGGTTCTTGGAGCCGCCGGACAGCTGTATGCAGTCGCTGTGGTCGCGATTGTTCGAGGGGACGTACCCGAAGCCCTTCATTGTTGATAGCGGGTTGCGTCGATCCCTGCACTTCAACTTCGACGGCGTACAAAGCGCGATGGACCTGTTGGACCCTGACCGCCTGACGCTGGCCTACACGCGCCGGATGATGGCGTTCCTGCTCTTCAACGGCGCGCCGAAGCGCATCTTGTTGCTGGGCCTCGGAGGCGGTTCGCTGGCGAAGTTTTGCTATCGGCGGCTACCGGAGGCTGCGGTCACCGCGATCGAGGTGAACTCGGATGTCATGGCTTTACGCGAGGAGTTTCAAATCCCGCCGGACGATGATCGCTTTCGCGTCGTGCATGGAAACGCCTCGGAATACGTCGCGCGAAGGGCGATCTGCAAGGACGTGGTCCTCGCAGACGGGTACGACCGCTCAGGGCTGGCGCCCGAGCTGGACACAGTCGAGTTTTACCAGAGTGCGCACCGCTGCCTGAGCCCTGAGGGAATCTTGGTAATCAACCTGTGCGGCGACTTGCGCGGGCGGGAGGCCCACCTGCGCAAGCTCCGTCAGGTCTTCGGTGAGGACTTTCTGACGTTACCGGTGAGGCAGGACGGTAACGTGATCGCGTTCGCCTTCAAAGCGGGTTGCGGCGGGATCCGCAGCGAGGAATTGGAGGACCGCGCGCCGGAGTTGAAGCGCCGCTTCGAGCTGAATTTCCCGCGCTACGTCCGCAGGATCGCTCTGGACTTGCAATTGCGCAGATGGCAGCAAGTGCTCAGCTCAGATGCCCCCTGAGTACCCTCCCTGGCCTGCCTATCCGTCCACAGGTGGGGCGACTGGCTCCTTCCGCCGAGTGCGATGCCGCCTGGAGGACCCCGTTCGCGGCTTCTGGCGATATCGAACGGACTTTCAGGCCCTTGCTTCTCTTGGCTATCGGCCGATCGTCCGGATCACGATGACGCAGTTCTCGGACAGCGAGCTTCCTCAAACCTGGATTCGAGCGGGATGCAGGTTCTGCAGTTCTGGAGCGAGCGCACCGCGAGACATCCGTCGATGTCTTCGTCAGCGAGCCGTTCGCGTTCGATGAGGAGTCGCTTCCGGACTATCCTTTACCAACTTCCTCTGCACGCGATGGCACGAGGGTTCCTGCAATGAGAGCATTCGCGTGGATAGGATGTCCCTTGGCATCGGCGAGCGTCAGCGGCCGACCCGTTGTGCGATCGATCAGCTCCACGCGAACCTCTCGCGGGCTGGGGGCCGGTCGGGCCGATTGAGAGTGATACGTGATCACGTAGCGGGCCCGCAGAGTCTGCATCAGATCATCGTAGATCGCCGGCAAATCGAGGGTCGATTCGGGTTCATAGAGGCGTCCGCCGGACGCTTTGGCAATCTCCTTCAGTGCCGAGTCGGCGCGCTTCCCAGCTCCTCGACCTTCTCGCCGTACGTCCAGATCGCGACGGATTCGTCGTCTGTGATGTGTCTTAGTAACTCCCGTGCCGCCTCCGAGACGGCCTCACCAATGGACTCATTCAGCGTTTCGTAGCGCCCACCGTGCTCGAGCAGGACCGCGATCGGGACGGCTGCGCGCTCGATTTTCACCTGCACGTCTGCTTGCCGGGCACCTGCCTGGTAGACCAAAAAGTCGCCGGGGCGGGCATCCGGAAAGTAATCGCCTTGTGCGTCCTCGAGTGGTACGGTGAGCGTCACGCGCTGTGTTGCCGGATCAAACTGAACTTGAGTGGTCGGCCATCGCTTCACCGATTGCGCTGCGTGTGCCAACGTGGTGCTGACGACGAGCAGCAGCGCGGCAACCCAAAGCTGGAACCAACACCTGCGGAGTCTCGCGAACGCCATCATCGTGCACCGTCCATAACATCCACCTCCTATGAAGTCTGTCGGTCACGGTCGATAGAGCGTTTGGGAAAGCCCCACACGCCCATCGCACCTTCCTCAATCGCCCCATGTAGGAGCTCTCCGGGACGCTTCAAGGACGTTGGCGGCCTTCGGCTCAGGACGCCTGTCCCGACGCCGCCACTGGATCGAAAAGTCCTCGCCCGCGAGTCGCGAGAGTCCGAGTCTGACAATCAAGGCTCCGGCGATCACCGCACCGCAGACCGGCCCGGTGTGGCCGCTGAAATCCAACAGCCAGGGAGACACCAGGAGCGCCAGTCCCAGGAGCGTGGTCATCGCGTGTTCCCAGGCTTTAGGCACAAGCAGGATCGGCGCAGACAGTGCCAGCACTGCCGCACCCACAAGCGCCGTCGACCAGGCCGCGACCCCTCGCACCTGCGTGAGCTTCAGCACCCAGGGAGACAGCAGCACCCCGGCACCCAGCATGAGGTACGTGCACTCTTGTATTCGCTTCATCACGCTCACCTCCTCTTGCGACAGGGACACCCAGAGCGATTCGAAAGTTGCGGCCGCCGGCTCAAGGCTGCTCGAACGTCGGCTCGGCCGTCGCGGTCTCAGCCGCGACAGCGAATACTGGCAGGCGGCCGCAGCGATACACCCGCCCCCCTCCATACGGCACACCGCGGGCCACGGAGTCCAATCGCAGATCGTAGACGTAGGCATCACAGGGCAGACCCAATACCCAGCCCCGCAAGGCTTGATCGCGCCTGCATAGCGCGCGGAATTGGATGCCCAACGTGCGCCGATGCGCCCAGATCCAGCGGGCCTCTTTCTCAATTCCTCGCAACCAGTCGCGAGTCTCGCCGTGCCGCGCGGACTCGTGCAGCCTGACCAGGAACTTCGTCAAGTCCTCGCTGATCCACAGGCTCACCCCAAGCCGAGTTAAGACGCACCAGACAGGTCCCGGTAGACCCGCGCTGACGCTGGTTTCTGCGATCCAGCGGCGGCCTAGCTCATCGATTGCCAAAGAGAGGCACGGTCGAAACACGGGAAGGGGCTCTTCCGGAAACGCACCGCCGGTGAAATCGATATCCCCCAGCATCGTTTCGGCGAGTCCGCCACAGATGCGAAGCAGTTGGCGCATGTCTTGCGTGAGCACGCCCGGATAGGCGAGCTCGATATCCCGAAGGGCTGCAGGGGAAGGCGGCGGCAGTGGCCTTCCGCTGCGCAGGTTTCGCGCGGCGCTGGCTGCGTGCAGATGCCGTAGCATCGTCTCTGTGAGAGCGCTCACGGACCTCTCCTTCTTCATACCCACCGGCGCGCTGTGGGCGCTCGGAGTGATATTTCAAGCGCGCCTCTAGGGCAGGCGGCTGTCCTCAAAGTACCGTGTGGGCACCAACACTTGGGGCCCGCTGGCGAGAGACAGACGGCACCGACAGCGAGTTCCCGTCGTGAGAGCCCTGCCGTATCTGAAGTATTCCGATCCTGGATCACGCGCGATTCGCGCAGGAACGCGGACGGGAACACCGAGCGAGCGAGTGCGCAAGGTCCCAACACCCCGGGAAACACGAGTACGGCCAGCCCCAAAGTGATCGTGACCGCCCTCTTCCCATACCTTCTGCATGACCGCGGCCGTTGCCGCAAAGAGGAGAGCCCCAGCCTCGGGGAGATCGGTGAGACACCCGGCGCGCGTGTCCGCAACCGGTGGAATCGCAGGAGGATTGGACCGGACCCTTGGACAACCTCCAGCCGGACGATCTGGCGGAGTTGCCGGGCGGGAGCACGGCAGAGGCCGAGGAATCCTTTGGGCAAGCCGCCTGCGGAGTCGACACCGCTGAAACGAAGTCACCGTTGCACTCTCGGTGCAAGCGGGGCGCGGAGGTGCTCTTTCGCATCGAGCTCGCAACTGCGCCTTCGCAATGCGAAGCGGCCGGCATGCACCTAGAGTGCCTGTGCGCTTGCACGAGAAGAGCTCTCCCCCTTGAAAAATTTCCGCCGGTGACTAGATTTCTCCTCGTGGCTTCGCTCGGAAATCGACTCATAGGTCGCGTGCAGGTCGCTTCCTTGCATCAATCCGTCATGGCGACAGGGCGATCGCGCCGGGCGAAGCCCCCTGTAGGGCGGCAAGGTGTGAACATGAACACCGCACAATCAGAAGAGAGCTTCGTGGGCAATGATGGCACCCCGGTCGCGCGGCGCCCATTCTGCATGGAAACCACGGGGCCTCCTGCCACCGTGCGCAGGTAGCGAGACAACGCTTCGGCGCTGCGCTCGCCCTCGAGTCAGGTCGTACACGGGCGCTCTCCGTGCGCCTGCGGGGCGGCGTGCGTTCCCTGTGAACTCAAGTGGGGTGCGCAAATGAAAAACTCACGCCAACGAACAGACACGATGGCCGGCTCAGTACCGGGATTGGAAAAAGCACGTGGCAAAATGTTCGCAGGCCCGGGTAGCGGGCTGCCGTGCTCGTATTGTCATGAGTTGATCCAACCCCATGATGTTGAATACGAGATCGTCGAGCTGGGCGCGGATGGGTTGCACGCTCAGCAACCGGCCCTACGGGTACACATGCACTGTTATCGGTTGTGGTCCGCCGCACAGGGCCGTTGAGAGTCAAAGTGGAATGCACCGGCAAGATCCAGGACAGGCTGGCAGGACGCGGCTCAGTCCCTTGAATCGTTCCTGAGGCACCCCCATGGGTCGGGTGCTATTGAAACAGAGGAGGTACGGCAATGTTCAGCTATTTCGAAACACCCCTGTTGGCTGAGTTCCGCCGCATGGAGCAGGAGTTCGACGACCTGTTCGAGACCTGGGCGCCCTGGTCGGGAGGCATTCGATCGCTACCGTCCGGGACCTTTCCGGCCGTCAACGTTGGGAGCACGCCCGATGGCCTCACCGTGTACGTATTTGCTCCCGCGGTCGATCCGAAGAGCTTCGAAGTCTCCCTGCAGGAAAACGTGCTCTCGGTCAGTGGGAAGCGTGAGCTTGCGACCGAGATGGAGGCGACCTTCTACCGTCAGGAGCGCTTCGGGGGCACCTTCCGACGCATAGTTACACTCCCCGAGGATGTGGATCCGGATAAGGTGGAGGCCACCTACCGCGATGGCATTCTTCAGATCAGCGTACGGCGCCGCGAGTCGGCCAAACCGCGCCAGATCGAAATCCACTGAAGGCTCTAGTTAAAGGCTCTCGAGAGGAACCAGGCCATGAGCACTGAGACCCAAGTGACACAGAGCAAAGGTAACGGCAGCGCAGTTGCAGATTCCCGGCGTGCGGGCGCTTCGGAGTCGGTGCTGCGACCGCCGGTGGACATTTACGAGACCGCTGAGGGCATTACGTTGCAAGCGGACATGCCGGGGGTAGCTAAGGACCGACTCAACGTGCGAGTGGAAGGAAACAACCTGCTCGTTGAGGGCTCTATTGGCGTCGCACCGCAGGAGCAGATGACCGCCTTGTATGCGGACGTGCGCTCCACGGTCTATCGCAGGCGCTTCGCGTTGAGCAACGAGCTGCAGACCGATCAGATCGACGCGCGCCTCAAAGACGGCGTCCTCACTGTGACGATCCCGAAGCGCGCGGAGCTTCGCCCCCGCCGAATCGAGATCAAGAGCTGAGACCGATCCGTGACATCCGGCCAATCCTGCGCCGGATGTCACGGGCTCACGGCTGCCGCTGTGTGAGGCAGCGTGGCCTGTGCAGGAGCGGCAGTTCGTGGCGCGTCGCTGTTGGGTGAACGCGCCTGGTGAACCAATCCGGGGAGCGAGTTCTTGACTCCCGTCAGGATGAAGTTGAAAGTTGATTCCAACCGAGACCAAGATGAGCGCGATCACCCGGGTGACCACGTTGGGAGGTGAGGAGCCACACCGCCCTCCTCACTCCAGTCTGCCGGTGAGTACTCGGATCTGCAAGAGCAGCTTCTGAGGATCCACTGGCTTGGACACGTGCGCGTCGAAGCCCGCCTCGGCGGCGCGCTGTCGGTCCTCCTTGCGCGCAAAAGCGGTAAGTGCGACCGCTGGAATGCGTGCCGAGCCGCGCTGCTGTTCGCTGGCGCGAATAGTTCGCAGCAAAACGTACCCATCTTCGCCCGCCAGCCCAATATCGCTGACGATGATATCGGGCGCACGCAAGGCGAAAGCCTCCTGCGCCGCGGCAGACGATTCGACTGCATGTACTTCGGCTCCCTGTGCCTGCAGCAACCGGGCCGTTCCCTCGCGGCTCCCGGGCTCATCTTCTACCAGCAGAATGCGTAGTCCTTCCAGACCGGCCCGTGCGTCCTGCGACACCGCTGAGTCAGGCTCCTCGATCGACTCCGCCTTCAAAGGCATGCGGATATAAAATCTCGCACCGCGTCCCTGTCCGGCGCTGCTTGCACTGATCTCACCACCGTGTAGCTCCACGAGCTGCTTGGCTATGGCAAGGCCCAGGCCCAGGCCCGCGCTTTGTCGATCGGCTCCCGAATCGCCCTGCAGGAAGCGATCGAATACGTGCGGAAGCAACTCCGGACGAATGCCGACGCCCGTATCGCTGACCTCGATGAGCACATCGTCAATGTCCCTCCTCACGTCGACCTGCACTACTCCACCTGAGGGGGTGAACTTCACGGCGTTACTCAGGAGGTTCCACAGGATCTGTTGCATGCGATCCGGGTCCGCGCGGACGATCCCAATATCGGGGCTCGCCCGGTAGCTCAGTTGCACCTCCTTGCGAGCGGCAATCGGTTGTATCGACTCGACAGCCGCGCCGATAGTCTCGGAGAGCCTCGTGGGACGCAGCTCAATCCGCAGCTTTCCGGCGGACATTCGCGCGACGTCCAGCAAGTCGTCAATGAGCTGTTGTTGAGCCAGGACGGCACGTTCCAATGTCTGGAGGCCTTCTCCACGATCTTTTGCGGGTAGCGCCTCGTTGCCCAACAGCCGCACCCAAAGGCGCATGGTATTGAGGGGAGTACGTAGCTCGTGGCTCACCATCGAAATGAAATCGTCCTTCGCACGATTCGCCCTCTCCGCGTTCTCTTGAGCCTCCTTTGCCGCAAGAGTCGCGGCCAGGAGGCGATCCTCCGTTTCCCTTTGTTCGGTGTTGTCCCGTACGATCTTGACGAATCCGAGGGCAGCGCCCGAGTCATTCCGAGCGACGGAAAGCACGCCGCTCGCCCAAAGGGGAGTGCCATCCTTACGAACGTGCCATCGCTCGTCACTCGCGCGGCCTTTCTGAAGTGCGGTATGCATTTCCCGCTCTGGCACGTGCGCATCACGGTCCGCCGTCGTAAAGATGCGCGCGGCGGCGTTCCCCACCATCTCCTCCCGAGTCCAGCCGAAGATGCGCTCCGCTCCTTCACTCCAGGAAGTCACGAGCCCCTCCGTACTGAACATCATGATTGCGAATTCATCTGCGCTCTCGACGATGAGTCGTAAACGACCTTCGCTTTCGCGCAGCGCCCGCTCCGTCACCGTCAGCTGCGTCACATCCCAGAACGCGACTACCACCGCTATCATCGCTTGCGTCGGGTCATAGACCGGAGCCGAGCTGACCGAAAGCACCCTCTGCTCCCCTGAGGCACCGGTGACCGCGATCTGCTCTCCCAAAATGGTCTCGCCTTTTGTCAGCGATCGCACGAGCGGCCACTCGCTCGCGGCATAAGTTCTGCCGTCGACATGCCAGCCCTGCAGGGCGGACCCCGCCGCATTCCAGTCTGCATGCAAGAACGGCGGCGGATAAGGCTGGCCGAACAGTTCCGACGCCCTCCTGTTGGCGTGCATCACGCGTCCCGCAGGCGCTTCGACGATGACAATTGCCGCGGGCGACTGTTCCAGCGCAGACTCCAAACGTACGCGCATCTCCTGGGTGGCCTGCTCGGCCGCCTTGCGGCGTGTGATATCCACGAACGTAAGTACGACACCCTCGATACGCTTGTCCGCCGTTCTGTAGGGCAAAGCCCGATGCAGGTACGATCGTCCGCTGAAACTGCGAATTTCCGCTTCCACAGGGGTCAAGTTCTCGAGCACGGACTCCGCCACGATCCGCAGCCTTTCATGGGCGTTATCATTGCGATCTGCCCAAACGAATTTCGGTGCAAGATTGCTGATCGAGCGACCCACGTCGCCGGGAATAAGCTCGATCAGATCGTGAACCGCGGGCGTGAAGCGCCGAACCTTGAGGTCCGAGTCCAGAAATACGACGGCGATGTTCGTGCTACCCAATAGATTCGCCAGGTCGTTCGTTGTCTGTTCGATCTCAATGATCTTGGATTGCAGCTGGGTGTTGACCGTCACCAATTCCTCGTTGACGGACTGCAGCTCCTCCTTGCTCGTTTCCAGCTCCTCGTTGGCGCTCTGCAGTTCTTCGTTGACGGAGATCACCTCTTCGTTGGAGGCCTTCAGTTCCTCATTGCTCGCCTCGAATGCTTCAACGCTCGACTGCAATTCCCGTCGAAGAACACGCACCTCATCTTCCAACTGACTGTCGGGTTTGAAGACTACGGCGGGACGTAAGGGTTCAGCCGCAGGTTCGAAGCCTTCCTTGTCAGCATGGCTGCGCGCAGCCTGCGGCCGCAGCTCGAAGCTGACACGCAAACTCCGGCCCGTCGAATACCCTTTTAACGGCGCCACCGTGATACGGGCCCACAGGCTCTCATCCTCGGCTTCCAGCGGACACTCGACCGAGACGGGCACATGGGTTTCCACTGCTTGTCGAAAGGCCGTGCGGACCGCCATCCTCAGCGGTGGGCGCGTGACGTCGATAATGCTGGCGGTCAGCTCACCCTGTGGAAAGGTCAGGAACGGGCTGGTGTCGCCGTGTACGTAGAGCATCTTTTCATTGCGATCCACGACCACTGACGGAGGTGCGAAGTCCTCCAGTAGTGCCCGCTCGTAAGCGCTGCTGGCCGGAAAGTGCGGCTGCACATGTGCAGGCTGGCTTTCGCGCACCTCCATGGCACCATGAACGACGGTCCGAGGTGCATAAGGAATTTCGAGCGGCCGATGTTGTGACGGCCCCACGCGCCGATAAATCCGCCAGCGCTTGCTGATCGTCTCAAAGGCCGGATCGGCATCCCCGAGACTCTCGGTATTCCCAAGCAATAGATAGCCGCCTTCGCGGACTGCAAAGGTCAGAAGCGTCAGTACGCGCTTCTGCGTATCCGGCTCCAGATAGATCAGGAAATTTCGACACGTACAAATGTCTACACGCGAGAACGGTGGGTCACGCAGGAGGTTTTGGGGTGCGAACACCACCATGTCGCGGATCTCTTTCCTGATCCGGTAGGTGTGTTCGTCCTTCTCGAAAAAGCGCTCCAGACGCTGCTGGGAGATGTCCCCCTCGATCCCCGCCGGATAGATGCCGGCACGCGCGAGCGCGAGCGATTTGTCGGCGGCATCGGTTGCGAATATCTTGACGTCGAGCGGCTTTTGGGCGCGCTGCATTTCCTCGGAAATGAGAATCGCCAACGAGTAGGGCTCCTCACCGCTGGAACATGCGGCCACCCATGCACGCAGGTCCTCGCCGACTGAGTGGCTTTCGACAAGCGGCGTCACCACACTCTCGCGCAAGGCCTCCCATGCTTCAGGGTCGCGAAAGAATCCGGTGACATTGATCAA
>Ga0070681_10002324_pt1 | contig 17385 bp, 11 predicted proteins | sample KBSC83BmetaG_FD_65650 | JGI IMG/M metagenome (GOLD analysis project Ga0070681, IMG submission 65650) | Corn rhizosphere microbial communities from Kellogg Biological Station, Michigan, USA - KBS C8-3B metaG | ecosystem: Host-associated > Plants > Roots > Rhizosphere | place: USA: Michigan...
CAACCAACAATGGAAACGGCGTGGCCGGCGTGGCCTGGTCGAATCCCATCATGCCGCTGGTAGTGCTGAACTCTAGTAATTATGCGGAGTATTCGACCGTGGCGAGCGCCATCACGTACGCTGCGGACCATGGCGCCAGAATCATAAATATCAGCATCGGCGGGAATACAGCGTCGGGCGTCCTGCAAAGCGCTGTGGATTACGCCTGGAGCAAGGGATCAGTGGTGTTCGCCTCTGCATCCAACAACAGCAACTCGATACCGTATTATCCAGCTGCCTGCAATAACGTTATCGCGGTGAGCGCGACCGATCAAAGCGATTCCATCGCGAGCTTTTCCAATTACGGAAACTGGATCACGCTTTCTGCTCCTGGCGACATGATTCTGACAACCGCCAACGGTGGAGGCTACGGGTATTGGCATGGAACATCTTTCGCGGCGCCAGTCGCAGCGGGCGTGGGCGCACTCGTGCTCGGGCGCAATCCTTCTCTTTCGGCTTCCGCTCTGGTCGATATCTTGAAGCAGAATTCAGACGACCTTGGATCGTCCGGATTCGATCAGTATTATGGCTGGGGTCGCGTGAATGCGTACAAAGCAGTTGCAGCTGCGGGAGGCTCCAGCACAACTACGACTACATCGAGTCCCACTCCGGCTCCTGTGACTACGTCCCCCACGACGACAACCACAACCACTTCCAGCCTGCCTATTCGCGTGAATTGCGGCGGAAACGGCTACACGGATTCGCACGGAAATACATGGCGCGGCGATTTCGGCTACAACGGTGGAAATGCCTATAGCACGTCATCCTGGATATCCGGTACTTCGGATCCCACGCTTTATCAGACGGAACGGCATTCGAACGGGACCTTCGCCTATCAGTTCGGCGTGCCCAATGGCACCTACACGGTGAACCTGAAGTTCGCGGAGATCTATTTCACCTCCGCCGGCAAGCGAGTCTTCAACGTGGCGCTCAATGGCTCGACGGTGTTGTCAAATTTTGACATCGTGGCTCAAACGGGTGGAGCAAACATCGCCAAAGACCGGCAGTTTACGGTGAACGTGACCAACGGCCAGATCTCCATTCAATTCCTGCAAGTGGTGCAAGATCCTAAGATCAACGCCATCGAAATCCTGGCAGGGTCATCCTCCACGGTGCCCGCGCCGTCGTCAAGCGCGGTTCGCGTGAATTGCGGCGGAAACGGTTACACCGATTCGCAGGGTCACGTCTGGAGTGGAGATTACGGATTCAGCGGAGGAAACACCTACAGCACCACATCCTGGGTATCCCGGACCTCGGATCCCGCGCTTTATCAGAATGAACGCTATGGCAGCGGGAGTTTGAACTATCAGTTCGGCGTCCCCAATGGCACCTACACGGTGAATCTGAAATTCGCCGAGATTTATTTCACGTCGGCGCGCCAACGCGTTTTCAATGTGGCGCTCAACGGATCGACGGTGCTCTCGAACTTTGACATCGTCGCGCAGGCGGGTGGAGGAATGACCGCCATCGACCGGCAGTTTGTCGCTAATGTGACCAACGGCCAAATCTCCATCCAATTTCTTGGGGTAATACAAAATCCGAAGGTCAATGCCATCGAAATTATCCCCGGCCAGCAGCAGCAATCGTCATCTGGCGCCATCCGGGTTCATGCCGGGGGAGGCGCATACACCGATCCGTCGAATCAAGTCTGGAGTGCGGACTACGGTTATAACGGTGGCAGCGCCTGGAGCACCTCGAGCGGGATCAGTTCGACTAACACCCCTGCTCTCTATCAGACCGAACGCTGGTCGCCGTCCCTCCAGTATCAATTCCCGGTATCGAACGGCACTCACACAGTGACGTTGAAGTTCGCTGAAATCTTTTTCACATCGCGAAACCAGCGCATCTTCAACGTGTCCATTAACGGGCAGCAGGTATTGTCGAATTTCGACATCATTGCGCAAACTGGCGGCCCGTTCATCGCTCTAGACCGGGCGTTTACGGTCAATGTCACCAACGGAATGGTCAACATTCAGTTCCAACAGGTAGTCGACAATCCGAAGATCAGCGCGATTCAGATCCAGTAGCGCATAGAGGGCGCGGCCGCCGCTTCATTCGGGCGGCCCCGCTCTTTTTCTTACTGTTTTCCAAACGTAACCGAAGATTCCGAACCGAATCTCTTATAGTTGCTGTAGCGGATGGTCAGGCGGATGCGTTGGGGGCCCGTACGGAAGCCCAGGGTGTCGTCCGCGTGCGTATAGACGGGGAACCAGTGCTTCCCGTCAATCGGATGCCGCACAGTGGTAAAGCGTGGGAATAAATTCTCCTGTTTGAGGCTGCGCACCTGCGGTACGGCCTGCCCTTGGGAGCGTATGATGGCGAAGTCGTCCTTTTTGATCCATAGCAATCCGTCGAACAGGCGTTGCCCGGAAAGAATCTGCCGCGGCCGGACCTGCAGCACGTAGCAGTCGACATCTTCCATTTTTTCCTCGCCGCGAAATTTGGTTTCATAGATAGGGAGCAGTTCTTCCACCAGCACGAACGGCTGAATGTCGCGGATATCGGCGAAGTCTTCGTCGGTGAGCTTGAGGTTCTTGAGCATCATAGCCGGCGAACCGATCATCTGCTCGGCGCGCTCCCCGCCAGGCGAAAAAATTACGTCGCGAACTTCCCGGTACTCTCCGAGTCTCATTCCGCGATCGCTCAACTCCTCGATCGTGACCGATTGGCGGTAGGTGTAATGATCGCGCGCCTGCTGCGTTTCCGTCTCGATATGCGCGACACGGCGCACCAGGTCGTGTGGTGGCACTTCATCCGCCGCATAGAGTGCCGATGCGACGATGATTCCCAATCCGAGTGAGCGCCGTAGCCGAGTCGCCCCAGCGCCGCGTCGCCCCATCTGCGATGCGGAGAATGGCCCGGTGCAAGGCACCGGCCTACACTCCCCAGCAGTAATCTTCCACGGCGCGTTCGACGGATTCGTCCTGCTCGGTGAGCCGCATCAGTTCGAGCCGGATGGCATCCACCAGGGCCGACCAACTCGCTTCAATCACGTTATCGGAGACCCCGACGGTCGACCAGCTCTTGCGGTGGTCCGACCATTCGACCAGCACGCGCACGCGCGCCGCCGTGCCCTTCTTGGGCTCAAGCACGCGCACTTTGTAATCGGTGAGCCGCACGTCGGAAATACGTGGATAGAGGGCCGAGAGGCACTTACGCAGGCACAGATCGAGTGCGTGCACCGGCCCCTGGCCGCTAGCCGTGGCCGAATGCACGCCATCCCGGGCCCGAAGATTCACCGTTGCGGTCGATCGCGAGCCCACCGAACCCGTGGATTTGGTCGTGACCTCGTAGCCCTCGACGTCGAAAAAGTGCAGCCCCGGATGCAGCGCCTCCCGTACCAGCAGCTCGAAGGTGCCTTCGGCGGCCTCGAGTTCGTACCCGAGGTACTCCATCTCCTTGATGCGCTCGAGCAACTCGCGGCGTGAATCTTCATTCAAACGGTCCGCCAGCCCGTGCTGCTTGAGCTTGTAAAGCACATTGCCGCGGCCCGAAAGATCACTCACCAGCACGCGCTGGCGGTTGCCTACGGTTTCAGGCGATACGTGTTCGTAAGTGGACGAGTCCTTGAGCACCGCGCTGACGTGTACGCCGCCCTTGTGCGCGAATGCGCTGTGACCCACGAAAGGCTGGTCGCCGCGTAATGGCAGGTTCGCCAGCTCAGCAATGAAGCGCGCGGCCGCGGTAAGGCCGGTCAGTTTGTCGGGACCGATCGTGGTATGTCCCAGCTTCAGTTCGAGATTGGCAATGATAGACGAGAGATTCGCATTCCCGCACCGTTCGCCATATCCGTTCATGCATCCCTGCACGTGCGTGCAGCCTTGTTCCACCGCGGAAATAGCATTGGCTACCCCCACGTCCGAATCGTTGTGCGTGTGGATGCCAAGCACGCCATCGAAACGTCTACGCACGTCCGCCACGATCTCCGTTAGACGGCCCGTCAGGGTGCCACCGTTGGTGTCGCACAGCACGAGCACGTCCGCGCCGGATTTCTGCGCTGCTTCGAGCGTCCGCAGCGCGAACGCGGGGCTGGCCTGGTATCCGTCGAAGAAATGCTCCGCATCGTAGACCACTTCTTTACCGTGATCCTTCAGGAACCTGACGGTATCTGAAATCAGCTTTAGGTTTTCTTCTTCGGTGATGCCGAGCGCGCGCGTGGTGTGCAGCTCCCAGCTCTTCCCGAAAATCGAAACCACCGGCGTTTCCGCAGCCAGCAGCGCGAGGACGTTGCGGTCCTGCTCGACTGGATTCTTGGCGAAGCGCGTCGCGCCGAATGCCGTCATCTTTGCGTGATGCAGCTTCAGCTCCTTAACCCGCTCGAAAAAGTCCTTGTCTTTAGGGTTCGACCCGGGCCAGCCGCCTTCGATGTAATCGATCCCCAGCTCGTCCAGTTTCTGGGCGATCACCAGCTTGTCATCCACCGAGAAAGAGACGGATTCCCCCTGGGTACCGTCCCGCAGCGTAGTGTCGAATGTAAAGATTTTCATTTTCGCGCGGCCAGCGCGGGCTGGTCCTCGGGAACGCCTGTTTCCTTTTTCTTCTTGAGGAAGGTCATCATCTCTCGCAATTCGCGGCCAACCTTCTCGATTGGTTGATTGCGCGCCGCCTCACGCATAGCCAGAAACTTATGGCGCCCGGTTTTGTTTTCTTCGATCCACTGCCGCGCGAATTCACCCGATTGCACTTCCTGCAGGATTTTGCGCATTTCAGCGCGTGTCTGATCGTTCACTACGCGCTTGCCGCGCGTGTAATCGCCGTACTCGGCGGTATCGGAAACGGAGAAGCGCATATAGCTCAAGCCGCCCTCCTGGATCAGATCGACGATGAGTTTCAGCTCGTGCAGGCATTCGAAATAGGCTATCTCGGGCGCATATCCGGCTTCGACCAGCGTCTCGAATCCAGCGCGAATGAGTTCGCTCACGCCGCCGCATAGGACGCTCTGCTCGCCAAATAAATCACTCTCGGTCTCCTCGCGGAAGTCAGTCTCGATCACACCGGCTTTCAGACAGCCGAGCGCCAGAGCATAGGCCAACGCGCGCTCGAGCGCCTGCCCGGACGAGTCTTGGTGGATGGCGACCAGCGCCGGCACACCCACGCCTTCGGTAAATAGCTCGCGGACGCGGTGACCGGGGGCCTTGGGGGCGATCATGGACACATCAACGTTAACCGGCGCCGTGATCTGCTTGAAGTGGATGTTAAATCCGTGGGCGAACATCAGAGTCTTGCCGGCCGACATGTGCGGCGCAATCTCTTTGTTGTAAAGATCCGCCTGAATGTGATCCGAAACCAGGATCATGACAATGTTGGCGGCCTTGGCGGCGTCGGCGACGGTCATGACCTTCAGCCCGGTGGCCTCCGCCTTCCCCCAAGATTTACTGCCCTCATAAAGTCCCACCACTACGTCGACGCCCGAATCGCGCAGGTTGAGCGCATGCGCATGTCCCTGGCTGCCGTAGCCGATAATCGCGACTGTGCGGCCCTTTAAGTTCGCCAGATTTCCGTCTTTTTCGTAATATCGTTTTGCCATTTAGAAGACTCCTGACTTTGTGGCACAGGCATTCTTGCCTGTGCGTCTTTCAACCAAGAAAACCGCACAGGCAAGAATGCCTGTGCCACCTGCTTAACTCTCCTCGATCACTTCAACTGACACGTTGTCATCTCGTCGCCGCATCGGTCCGTTGAACGGCTCGCGCGATCCCGCCGGGGTCGCCACCGGGGGCTGCAGCCGCAGTTTCTTCGCTTCGAGCGACAGCGCAACCGCGCCCGAACGTATGACCTCGATTTCACCGTAGCTGCGCATCACCTGGATGAATTCATCAAGTTTCTCCGGATCGTCCGTCGCTTCGAGCGCAAAACCTTCCGTCGAGGAATCGATCACGCGCGCCTTGAAAATCTCGGCTTCTTTCAAGACAGCTGTGCGCATCTCGAGCGGCGCCCGCACACGGATCAATACCAGTTCGCGGCGCACCGCCGGCGTTTCGGTCAGGTCCACGGCTTGTAGTACGTTCACCAGCTTATTCATCTGCTTGATTACTTGTGCGCACAACGTGGGATCAACGTCCACCACAATCGTCATGCGAGACAGCTCGGGATCGAGCGTGCGCGCTACAGTCAGGGTCTCAATGTTATAACCCCGTGCCGTCAGTACGCCGGTGACGCGCATGAGCGCGCCCGTTTTGTTTTCCAGTAACAGCGAAATCACCTGCAGCATAGCGTTCCTTTACTTGGGCACAGCCACCGGCTCCGGCGGCCCCATGACCATCTCATTGATGGCCGCGCCCGCTGGGATCATCGGGTAGACATTTTCGAATGGGGTTACTCTTACGTTGAGCAGGTATGGCCCAGGCTCGCGCACCGCGGCCTCGAGCGCCGACGCTAGTTCGTGGGGCTTTTCGACCGTTCTGCCTTTGAATCCATATGCACCGGCAAGCTTCTCCGCATCCGGAAAACAATCCAGCTCGACCGAGCTCAAGCGGTTGTTGTAAAACAGCTCTTGCCACTGGCGTACCATTCCCAGATACCCGTTGTTCATTACGACGATCTTCACCGGCAGCCCGTAGCTGGCGATGGTGGAGAGTTCCGGTATGGACATCTGGAAGCCGCCGTCGCCAACCAGCGCAAACACCAACTTGTCGGGGCGGGCGAACTGCGCGCCAATGGCGGCGGGCAAACCGAAGCCCATGGCTCCCAGACCGCCCGAGTTAATCCACAAACGCGGCTCATTGAATTTGACCAGTTGCGCCGCCCACATCTGATGCTGACCGACGTCGGAAGTGACAATGGCCTGTCCGCCGGAGAGCCGGTCGATCTCGGCCATCAGGTGCTGCGGCTTGATTTCGGTATCTGAGTAAACAGGGCTTAACGGAAATTCCTGCTTCCAGCCGCGCACCTGAGCCCACCACGCTTGCCGTGAAGCCGCCTGTTTCGCCAGATGTTGCGGCGCCAGCTCGACCAATATCTTGTTGAGGCGCTCGAGCACGCGCTTCACATCACCAACGATCGGCAGGTCGGGCGCGCGATTCTTGCCGACTTCCGCCGGATCGATGTCCACGTGAATCACTTTAGCGTGCGGCGCGAAGGCCGAAAGCCGCCCTGTCACGCGATCGTCGAAGCGCACGCCCAGCGCAATCATCACGTCGCAATTCGACATCCCCATGTTGGCCGCGTAACTGCCGTGCATGCCCGGCATGCTGACAAAGTTCGGGTGCGCGGCGGAAAGGCCGCCCAATCCCATGAGGGTGCACACCACAGGCAGATCCGCAATTTCTGCCAGCTCGCGCAGTTCGGGACTGGCTCCCGCCGCGATAATGCCGCCACCCGCGTACACCCAGGGGCGTTCCGCATCCCAGATCATTTGCGCTGCGCGCTTGATCTGTCCCGTATGGCCTTCGGTAAAAACTTTGTAGCCCGGCAGGTGAATGCTCGTGACCGGCGAATAGTGGCCCTGTGCCTGAAAAACGTCTTTCGGGATATCCACCAGCACCGGCCCGGGACGCCCGCTGGATGCTATGTAGAAGGCTTCATGAACGATCTGCGGCAGCTCGGCGACGTTCTTCACCATGAAATTGTGCTTGGTGCACGAGCGCGTGATGCCGAACGTATCCGCTTCCTGAAACGCGTCGCTGCCGATCAGCTTGGTCGAAACCTGGCCGGTGATCGCGACGATGGGAATCGAATCCATCATGGAATCCACCAGGCCGGTGACCAGGTTCGTCGCGCCCGGGCCAGACGTCGCGCAACAAACCCCGACTTTGCCGGTGGCGCGCGCGTAGCCTTCGGCCGCGAAACACGCATTTTCTTCATGACGCACCAGCACGTGGCGAATGTGGTGGTCATACATGGCGTCGTACAGGGGAAGCGTGACACCGCCCGGGTAACCGAAGAAGCAATCCACTCCTTCGCGAGCCAAACATTCCAGCAACATCTTCGCGCCGCTCATCAAATTCGACATGTTCTTTGCCTCAAAAAAGCGCTTATATAACAAAAAAGGCCATCAGCCGGTTTCTTTCACCCCGCTGATGGCCTCGGAACCTAACCGAGCGGCCTCAAGCGGGGCCGGTTACGATGACCAAAATGATAATAATGCTGTTTACGGATTCGGAGCGGGCAAGCCGGGAACGAACTGTGGGCCCTTCAAACATTACTGAATCCGAGTGTAACCGGAAAGGTTTGCAAATGCAAGAGGAGATGTATATTAATTATACTTATAGGCGGATTTAGGAATTACGTTTTCGCGGCAGTTACCGCCGCCTGCGGAAGCTCATCGCACCGAGGCAGAATCCCACCAGCAGGGCCGCCGCCAACTTTCGCTTTTCATGGACTGCAATGAATCGCGTCTGCGAGTCGGTCACTTCGATCACTCCGAGCGCGGTCGCGTAAATACCGCCGCCACCACCTTCCCCCTCCGGCGAGTTTGCCGGGTCCGGCTTTCTGCCGCTGCCGCCGCCGAAGCCATAAGCAATCCGGGCGACTGGGATAATGGTCTTTCCGTTTGCCGGGATCGGCTCGCCGTAGACGGACTTAACAGTAGCGCTCTTGCTGAGCGGTTCGATAAAAGTTGGAAATGCTGGCATACGGCCCATCATACAATCACGCGTCGCGGTGGACCGTTTCCATCGAAAACGCGGGTACGCATACCGCGATGTACACGGCGCCTGACGCGTCCGGCGTGCTGTAGCGGACCCACTCGCCCTTATGCGCGATAATCGCCTGCCCGGCGCGTACGTCGATCGAGCCGCCGCGAAACTCCACGCGCAGTTGGCCATCTAATACTAAGGTGAACTCGTCGAACTCGGGTGTTTGTCCCGGCTCCTGCCAACCCGCCGGACTGTGCATGTGCGCGACGCTCACCCCCTGATCTTTGGAATTAACCCGGCCGATATACTCCTCGATGAGCTTGGGCTTAGATCCTGCTGCTTCAATGCGAGAGGGGTGGGGAATCAGGGTGGGCATGTGACTGTTTGATGTCAATGGTAGCAAGCGCGAAACCACTTGATCGAACCCGAGCGCGACCGCTATACTGACATTTTCGCTGAGATCGTTATGACGGCGAGAGACGACTTCGATCCACTGGCCCCGCAAAGGGAGGCGGCCTTTTTCTATGGACTGTTTCTGCGCGGACATTCCGTGGAAACGCTGCGACAGGACATTGACGTGCCGCCGGCGATGCTGGATAAATGGTTGAAAGCGCGAGACTTCGAAGAACCATTCCGGGAAGCCCTGCAGCGCGTCTACGTCTACCGCAAGCAAGTTCTCGCCATCTTCGACGGTTTGATCTGGAACGAGCAAAGGCGTCCGCAGCTGCAATAGCGTGCATGGAACCGTTGCCTCGTGGTGGCGGCTCAGTTTCGACATCCTTTAAATGAAAAAAACGCAATCTAAGAGACAGCTGCTCTCCGTTCCGACGCAGCCATTCGATCCGGTAGGGGCTACCACTCCGGCCGAAGTTCTCGAGCGCATGCAGCAGACTGCCTTCCAAGGCAAGAATTTGGGCATCGCTTTCGACGTCTGGAAAAAGATGCTGGCGGATGACTGCACCATCATGATGGGCATGTCGGGCGCCATGGTCCCGGCAGGCATGCGGCGTCTGGTGGTCCGCATGATCGAGAACCGGCTCATCGATTGTCTGGTTTCTACCGGCGCGAATTTCTTTCACGATCTGCACGAGACCAAGGGCAACTACCATTACCAGGGCTCGCACAAGATGGACGACGTGGTGCTCGCCGAAAACCTCGTGGATCGGATGTATGACGTGCTGGCGGATGAAGAAAAGTTCCGCGAGCACGATCAGTGGATTGGGCGGTTCGCAGCCTCGCTCGATCAGACGCGGCCATACACCACACGCGAATTCCTGAATCTGCTGGGGACTGAGCTGGGGAAGGGCGCGAAAGAAGATGGTATTGTGAGCGCCGCGGCGAAAGCCGGGATTCCGATGTACTGTCCTGCCGTCGCGGACAGCTCCATCGGGATTGGCATTGCGGCCAATCGCTATGCCGGCAAAAACCGGTTCACGTTTGACGTGATCGGTGACGTGGTGGAAACGGCGCGCATCGCCGCCGAATCCAAAAACACGGGCGTGATTTATTTCGGCGGTGGAACACCGAAGAATTTCATCCAACAGACCGAAGTCACCGCGATTATCATGAACGCCGGTGTGACAGGCCACAAATACGCCGTCCAGGTTGTGACCGATGCGCCGCACTGGGGCGGCCTTTCGGGCTGCACTTTTGAAGAAGCGCAGAGCTGGGGCAAAATCCAGAAGGACGCTTCGATGGTGACGTGCCACTGTGATTCCACCATTGCCATGCCGATTCTGGTTTCAGCGCTCCTCCAGCAGAAAGCCCTGGTGAAGAAGCGCCGGCTCCCGAAGTTTACAATGGGCCGGGAATTGAAGATAAAAGCCTAGCCGCTGCCGAGCCCGCTAGTTCGCCGCCAGCCTGAAGGCGATCTCCTGTTCATTCGGCCTCACATAATGTCCGGGCCTGGACTTCAACCGCAGCGGCACGGAAAGAGTGGCTACGGCGTGCTCGAGTGTGGTCTCGGGCGCATTGGCATAGGGATTGTACGGATAAACGGGCCAGGCGAGCCTGGCCGTGGGATCCACCTGCAGCGTCCATCCATGATGGCGAATCCATCCGCCGATCGCCTCTGGCGCCAGTTCTACCTGTTCGCTTCCGACCGTGATTTTCTTGCCCGCTGCCGTCTCCAAGTCCTCGCCTGGTTTCAGCACAAGCTGAAGCGTGGCAGCCGCTTCCTCGGGTGGTGTGCCTTTGCCGTTGATCACGAACCGAAATTTCAATTCGCGTTCCGCGGCCGGTTCGACGTAGAGCTCACTGAAAAATGTGTTGTATGCGGTCGAGAGGCGATCGCGAGCGTCATTCATCTCCAGCCGGCTGCTGACCGGTAAGTGGTAAGTCACGCCCGCCACTTTCTCGTGGAAGGTAGCGAGCTCCGGTTGACGCTTGGAATTTGCGCCGCTGACGATCAGCCCCAGCTTGCTGTGGAAGATGCTGAGATTCGCCTGACGATCCAGATAAAACTGATTGTTCACCGCCTGCGTCGCGACAATACCGGAAAGCGTCACAAACCAGGGCCCCGTTTTGCGGACTCCTGCGGGAACACTCATCTGGTAGACATACCGCTCCTGCTCTTGCGGTATCGGCGCAGCGGGACCTTCGTGGTAATACAGCGCGTCCTGTGACAGCCGGCCCAGCGCGTCCATGGCGAGCTTGTCCGGGCTCATTTTATCCGAGTCGAAAAATGCCGCCAGAAACTCGGCGTAACGGCGCCCGTCCGGGAAATGGGTGAAGGCGAATTGTGCCCAAGGGCTGACGCCCCAGTAGCGGTTTCTATCGTTAATCGTCTCTACTGGCGTACCGTCGGGGTAAGTAAAATGCATGTGAAAATCAGTCGAGCGGCGGAGCGCTCGCACCACGTCCGGGTCGCGACTGTATTCGCCGTAAAGCGCCACGGCGGAAAGCGTCAGATGGTCATATCCCGTGGTTGGCCCTGCGCGGCTGTGCTCTCCCCAGTAGCCATCCGGTGTTTGTTCCGTCACCGCAAACCGGTGCAAAATCTCCGACCCGAGTTTTACCCACTCCGGTTTATCGAACACGCGTCCGGCGAGATAGAGCAGTCCGGCCCACTGTGCGTAATGGTTGGGCGAGGTCCCGATGTATGGCGACGCATACCATGGGAAATTCAGCCGCTCGGCTGCATCCGGCGAGAAGGGGGCGGTATTATCCAGAATGGCTTTCTTCCAGCGTTCGCGGCGTTCTGTGCCGAGTTGACCCTCGAGCAGGCGGTACGCCTCGAGCCATGTGTACGCATCCCAGTCGCTGTCAAGCCGAGGCGTGAATTTCCCCTTTTCATTCTCCGAAGCCAGCAGATCGCCAATTCGGATAGCGAGCGCCAGCATTTTCGGATCGTGGTAGCGGGAATTTGACGTGTGCCGTTTGGCATAGAGCACCGCCGGCGCAAGAATCGAATATCCGAAGTGCTTCCAGCCCGGCGTCTTCTCCAGCTTCTCGAGATCCGCATCCGGTTCAGCCGCGAGTCTTGCTTCGACCCGTTGCGAGCCCGCTTCCATGATTTTGAAGTACCTGGCGGGCAGTTCCGCCGCCGCGACCACGGTGTTGCAAACGGCAACAAAAAAAGCCAATTTCCTCATGGATGCTCGCAACCGCTCCTATTTTCGCAGCGGCACGCTGACGTTATTCTCTTTCGCATACAACTCAATCGAACGCGCCAGGTCCTTCAGCCACTCATTGAGCCCGAGACTATCCTCAGGCGCGAGCATGTAACTGAGATCCGCACGGCGATCCGCGAAGTGATCTTTGACATCGTCGAAAACATGCACGAAATGCCGATCGCCCACCGCACGCCCTTTGGGATAACGGCTCTTCTCAAAGGTTCTCTGCACATCCTCGAATGTCTTTAGCCCGTCTTTCCGCAGGAGGTCGACCGTATCGTAGGCGGCCGAGAGAACTGCCACGGCCTCGGCGGCATGATTCTCGAGCGCCACACCTTGTCCCTGTTTGATCTGCTCTTCGGCCCGGGCGAGGTCCAGGAACAAGCGCCAGTGATGTCCCATGAATCGAGCCAGCGAAAATAAAACCTCCACGTTGTAGCGATTGCGATCCACCAATCCCATCTGCGTCTCTAAGGCGGCGATCAGTTGGTCGTTCTCGGCCGCGCGCAGCCGCGCTTCGGCTAACCACTCCTTGTAACGATCGCTCCAGAACGGGTCCGGGAACCAATCGGGTAAATCGTTGATGAAAGGAAGCGACAGCGTCATATCCACACGATGGGTGCTGATCCCTTTTCCAAAATAGCCTCCATAACGCGTCAGGACGACTTTCGATGGAATGCGATCCCATGTGCGCTCCCAGGCGCGCGCCTGCCGCTGCATCATGCGGTAAACGTCCGCCATTCCCGTGGCGCGCGGGCCGTAATAAACGCGCATGAACTCGGCAATGTGCCGGCCGGCGTCAGGCGTTCCTGGGTTCCAGCCATATCGCGCCGCGGCTGCCCAACCCAGCCAGAATGTTTCGTTGTGCAGCCCGGAGTCATCCCAGCCCGCGCCGAACGTTCCGATGGGATTTCCCTGCCACTGCTTTCCCGAACTGCCAATCTCGAAGGCCTGCTCGATGTGGCCCTTCTGGCCATCTTGCGAGATATGATCCGGAAAAAGCAGCTCCGCTCCTTGCATCGACATGTAGCCAAGCTGGCGGATGCCACGTTCTACTTCCTGTTGAGGGAATGTTCCTTCGCCATCGATGAGCCCGGCGGGGAGCAGCTTAATGTGCTCCGGGAGCAACGGGAACTCCAACCAGAGCATTATCTTTCGGCCGCGCCGAGTGAGGTGCTCGTGCGCTTTCTGAACAAAATCGACAAACGCGAGACTGCGGTTCACAGGATTATATGGCCGCGAGCACTTGCCGCACTTACCGGCGTAGTACACCTCGTCAGTTGAGACGACGAAATAGTCGACGCCGCGAGTCGCCACGATGGCATCGTCATACATGGAGAAAATCAGGTCCATCGTTCTGGGGTCGCACGTGCAGCTGTCATAGTTACTTCCATCGGACCGCAGATCGGCGAACTCAGGATGCTTCAGAACATACGACATGTGGGCCGGCGCCTGGATTTGCGGGACGACCTGAATGTGGCGCTCCAGGCCGTAATCCACGATCTCCTGAAGCTCCCGCGTAGTGAATGCGCCGGGAGCGCCGATTACGGGATGTGACGGGTATTCGAATTTGTCCTCGAGTTCGAAACCAATCATGTTGGCTTTGAAGCGCGCCGACCAGTCGAGATAACGCTTCAGGGTCTCGATCCGGTCCTGGTGATGCTTGGTGTCCCAATGCAAAAAGCGGAGCTGGAGTTTGGGCCAGTCCTCGATGGTTCCCTTTGGCAGAACGAGGGCGCCGGAGGAATCGCGTTTCAGGAGCTGCACGAGCGTCTGGACGCCATAAAACAATCCGGCCGCGGCATTTCCCGTAATTTCTACTGACCGTTCGCCAATGTTGAGCCGGTACGCCTGCTTGTCGATCTCCGGGTCGGCGCCGGACTTAGTGACTCCCGACCGGACGGAGAGCCGGATGGTGTATTCACCCTGGACTCCGGTTTTGAGGTTTAGGCGGTGCCAGTCCGCAAGATCGCGGCGCAGGGTCCGAACTGAAATCTCCTGTGCGTCAATGCCGGAGGGAGCGATGATCCATCGATCGTCGATCTGAATGTCCCCGTCTTCGAGCCGGACGGACTGAGGCGTCGGGATGACAGCATAGCCTCTGGCCCAGAGTTCGGTTGCGCTCTCGGCACGTATCGTAGTCGAGAAAGCACAAAATATGAAAAGAACCGTGAAGTTTTTCATCGTTGATTTGGGTTACTCGGGATCGGGAACTCGCTCTCCCCGCAGGCGCGCCTTTTTCAATTCGTCACAGATGCGAAGATGCTCTTTTGCAATCCGTACCGTTTCCGTCCAGTCGGCTTTGTTATAGGCGGCGTAAACGAATTCGCGCTTTTGGAGCGCTTCTTCGTACAGATCACCATGCGGAGTGCCAGGAGTTGTGGCTGCTTCCGTCATGGCCGATTCTACACGCCTGAGCCAGCCATGTGCGATGCGCTCACCCGTCCTGCTCGTTACGGGATAGGAATCCGATGTCCCGCTTCGACCGTCGCCGCCTGTGTAACGGACCGTGGCGCGGAAAGTCCGGTTCCATTCGATTGGATTGGGCGCATACACATCGAAAGTGCCGCTGAAACGCTGGCCCGGATGCAGATTTACGAAGCGCAGTTTATCGCCGTTAGCCGGAATTGCGCGGAAGCCTTTCGGGAGCTCGATATCTCCACTCAGGTCTGTAGCCGCGGTGTTATCGACTGTGAGCGTGATACGCGTTGGCGTGTTCTCCACGGCGCTGATTTTCTCCGACCGCACTCCCACCAATGGCCTGGCGTCCCGCGCGATGAGAAAACACGCAGCCTCGGAAATTTCAGGGACGTGGATGCGCAGCCGGCCGCTGACGATTTCAAAATGAATCTGTTCCGGTACGGCGTCAATCCGGGCTGTGTCATATGCCATGACTGGAATGCGATAAACTGCCAGCACTTTCTCCGGTTGCGGCACCCCCGCGTCGAGCGTGACATTCGCGAGCGCACGCGGTTGCGCTTTTGCGGGATGTTCGGGAGTCGCGTTGATCTCGGCGACCGGATCGTAAACAGGCTCGAGCGTAACGACGAGCAGGTGATTCGATGACCCGGATGCCGGATCGCGCTGTTCCTGCAAGCTGGCACGTGCGATGTTCCTTAATTCGGCGTGATCGGAAGATGTAATTGAGACGGGGGCCTCAATTCCGGCGCCACGGAGAACGGTCTTCAGGAGCACGGGATAATTTCGCCAGCCGTCATACCGCTTCACCAGCTCTCGATATTGGCGCAGGTCCAGCTTCTGGCCGCGGGGCAGCCGATACCGGCCCATGCTGAGAAGGTTGCCGTAGTTGTACGCTTCGCCCGCATTCGTGCCGAAGAAAAGTACCGAACCTTTGCCATAGCGGTTCATGGTGATCGCCGACGTGCGGTCGGCCAGCGCGGCAATCACATGGGCGGATCCAAGTTTTCGGCGAGATACTCCGCCCAAGGCGGGGAATTGCGTGCCCGGCGGGAAATCATACATCGAGTCACTCGCCATGATTGGAGTATCAGGCTCTGTGTCATCCACTTTGCCAGAACTGCCCCAAAGCTCATCGAGCCCAAAAGCGGGGTTCGCTATTTCTCTACCGTTATCGTCCGCGCTGAACGCATGGTTGGTCGCGATCAGCAGGCCGCCCTCTCGTACATACTCACGAAAGGCTTTTACGGTCGGATCATCGGCGCACATCGCAAACTGGCCAACCATCACAGCCTTAAATGTCGAGAGCTTATCCAGCTGATCTTCGCCGATGGCTTCGTACGGAATATTCAGATCGCGAAGCATCTGGCAGAGGCCTTCGAGATTTGTCGGATTCTCACGATCAAGCGCCTGCTTGTCGGTCGCGCTGCGCAGCATGTCGGTAAGGCCGCTGACGAACACGGCCACTTTGCCTCGAACGGGTTTGGAGTTTACATACATGTCGCCGAGATACTGGGCCAAGTGATTCAGTTCTCCGGATGCGAACCAATCTGACGAAATCGCGCTGTTTTCCGCCTCCGCGACGCCCCAGACTTTGTTCGTTCCGAGCACTTTCCAGTAGTCGTACCACCACACGAGCCCGCTATGGCCGCCGTCGAACAGCAGCGAGTAGAGATCCGGTTTATAGTTGTAGGCCCGCTCGTCGACACCCGCGTGCCAGGTCGCTCCCTTACCGTAGTTGTCGCGAATTGCACGGCTCATGGCGGTACGGATGCCCGCTTCATCCGCATATGACCCCGGCCCTTGATTGAAGAGATCGAAAATATCGGTCAGCTTCCACCACACGCAGAGGCGTTTCCAGGTGTAGTCGTACAAATCCATATTGATGTCGATCCACACCAGGTGATTGGGATCCTCTTCCTTGAGAGCTTTGTAATAGAGCTGGCCAAAGTCATGGAGCACCTGCAGGCGATAGCGCTGCCAATCTCCATAATTCGCATCGAAGGTCTGGGTTCGCGGCGCGTCGATCTGGTCCCATGATGAGTACTGACTATGCCAGCGCTGGTTGAGACCGGCGACGTCCTTGTATTTGTCTTTCAGATATTCGCGATATTTGCGAATGCAGCGGGGGCACCAGCAACCCCATCCACGAATGCAAAACTCGTCATAAGTGCTGTACATCAGCAGGCCGGGTTTATTCCGCGCCACACGCGCGACATGACGCGCATATTGATCGATCAAGCGGTGGAACCCCTCGTGTGTCAGGCACACTTGCCTGCCGACAGGCTTTCCCTGCGGGTCGATCATCTTGTAATCGTTATACGTTTTCGAGAACCACGCGGGCAGATCGCGATATTCGCCCCGTATGTAGAGGTTGACCCACACACCCGCCTTCCCGAAAAAGTCGAGCGCATTCTCGAGGCCGGAGAAATCACCCTCTGACTCCGATCTCATGTGCCGCATCGAATACTGCAGCCACCACGTATTGGCGCCCCAGGCATCTTTGTTCCCCATGACTGTCGCGTAATCCTGGGGCGTGAAGGAATCGGTACCGGCGTCGAGGACCATGGGGAACGGCTTTCCGTTCAGCAAAATGGTCCCACGCGAAAGAGTGGTTTCATTAACCTGCGCAAAAACAGCGGGCGCGAGGAGTAAGCCAGCGATCAAGATCTGCGCTGAGCCTCGACTCACGAACGCCAGCCTCGCTTTGCGCTACCGGCGGCTTGGAGTGGAGGCGG
>Ga0070681_10002325_pt1 | contig 17384 bp, 13 predicted proteins | sample KBSC83BmetaG_FD_65650 | JGI IMG/M metagenome (GOLD analysis project Ga0070681, IMG submission 65650) | Corn rhizosphere microbial communities from Kellogg Biological Station, Michigan, USA - KBS C8-3B metaG | ecosystem: Host-associated > Plants > Roots > Rhizosphere | place: USA: Michigan...
AAGAACGTCGCCTCTTCCATCGCCGTATCGCCGCCGCCAACCACGATCAGCGTCTTGTTTCGAAAGGCCGGCAACGGGCCATCACAAGTCGCACAAGCTGAAACGCCATTTCCGCCAAACCCGTGCGGCACTTTCGCTTCACCCGGAATTCCCAGCCATTTTGCCGACGCGCCGGACGCGATTATCAAAGTTTCCGCGAGGATCGTTTTCGTTTCGGTGTAGAGCGCAAACGGACGTTCCGACAGATCGACCTCAGTGATCCACGTCTCGAGGAAGTCGGTTCCAAACCGTTCCGCTTGTTTGCGAAACTCTTCCATCAGTTCAGGCCCCTGAATTCCTTCCGCAAACCCGGGATAGTTTTCAACCTCGGTCGTGATCATCAACTGGCCGCCCGGCGTGGTCTGTTTGTGCGCATCAGCGGGGGCATCGACGAGCAGCGGTTTCAGACTCGCGCGGGCCGTGTAAATCGCGGCCGTGAGCCCGGCTGGCCCTGATCCGATGATGACGACGTCTCTTTTAATCGTTTCGTTGTCCATAGTGAGTTTCTCTGATGCGTCCTCTGCGATTCTCGGCGTTCTCTGCGTCAAAGTCCTTTCTTAACGCAAAGGACGCAGAGAACCGCAAAGAGCGCAGAGAGAATTTCCAGATTGAGCCAACAGAGTATAGCCTTTTCGGTTGAGCGTATAGTATAACTACGGATATTGGGGTAGTCGAACCGTGTGGCTTCTGGTGTATTGAAGCGCTTTGAGCCCGGTTCTCCGCGAGATGAGCAGCCCAGGAAGCGGTTCGAAAGCGATTGAGAGTATTGCCGTCATCGGTGCCGGGACAATGGGCCATGGCATTGCCCAGGTCGCCGCGGCTGCGGGGTTCCGGGTCCTGCTGAATGATGTGGATCGCGAGTCGCTGGCGCGTGGAGTCGCGGCGATCGAGAGTAACCTCGTCAAAGGAATTCAGCGCGGCAAGCTGACTGAAGACGATCGCGACCGCACCTTGCAGCATATTCATGGGACAATGAACCTTATGGATTGTGCCGCAGCAGACCTGATCATTGAGGCCGCGCCCGAGCAACTCGAGCTGAAGCAAGAAGTGCTCAGGCAACTCGAATCCGCATCCGACCACCCTTTCATTTTCGCGAGCAATACGTCGTCGCTGTCCATCTCAGAGATCGCAAGTTCTTCGAAACGTCCCGAAGCTGTTATCGGTATGCACTTTTTCAATCCGGTGCACATCATGCGGCTCCTTGAAATTGTGGTTGGGAAAAAGACCAGCAACGAGACGGTACAGACAGTCACGGATGTTGGTCGTAAAATGCGCAAAGAACCGATCGTCGTGAAGGACGTTCCGGGTTTTGCGTCGAGTCGTTTGGGCGTGGCGCTTGGCCTTGAAGCGATGCGGATGTTTGAACAGGGAGTAGCCAGTGTTCAGGATATCGACACGGCGATGGAACTCGGCTACAACCATCCGATGGGGCCTTTGAAGTTAACCGATCTGGTTGGACTCGACGTACGGCTCAACATCGCCGAATATCTTCACCACGAACTTGGCTCGGAGACGTTTAAGCCGCCTGAAGTTTTGCGACGGATGGTGAGTGAAGGGAAATTGGGAAAGAAAACGGGTCAGGGCTTTTACGATTGGACCAAAGAGGATGCGCGACGCGCGCAGTCGTCCTGATCCCCGAGCGACTTATTGCTAAACGATGAGTACGCCTTATAACAACGAAGAGAGACGGTTTGCTTTAAGGATGTCATTACGACTGCCGATCGTGATTTCCGGTCGCGCAGAAGACGGCTCTGCCTGGAGCGAGCCCACAGAGACTGATGACATTTCCACTTCAGGCGCGCTCTTTCATTTGAACCAGAAGGTGAATCGCGGCGAACGTTTGTACCTGCGCGCGCACCGACCGGATGGAACGCCGATAGAAGCGACTGCATTAGTGGTAAGAGTTGCGCCGGCCATTTACGGCACCGCGCGAGTTGGTGTGCAGATTGCCGAACCCACCGAGAACTGGCTCCGGCTGTTTGTATCTTGGGTTGCCGACGAGCAGCCTGCGGCAACCAACGACCCTGAAGCTCCGCCCTCCGAGCAAGTTTAATTCATACATTCAACTGGAGTCAGATGCCACAAACTTACGAGACACTGCTGCTCGAAAAACGCGGGCGCGTCGCTATCATCACGATCAATCGCCCGGATAAACGAAATGCTCTGAACATCAAAACTCGCGAAGAAGGTGCGGCGCTACTCGAAGAGCTGCGTGACGATTCTTCGGTCGGAGTAGTCGTATTTACTGGAGCCGGCGACAAGGCTTTTATCGCGGGCGCGGACATTGCCGAGTTTGCCGGACGCACCTCGATCACGCAGCGCGCCGTGATGATGGGCCGGTCGTTGTTTACGGCCATCGATACATTTCCGAAACCGGTGATTGCGATGGTCAATGGTTATTGTCTTGGAGGCGGTTGCGAGCTGGCGTTGGCGTGCGACATTCGCATCGCGAGCGAGACTGCTTCGTTTGGTCAACCGGAGATCAATCTCGGGATCATCCCGGGTGGTGGAGGCACGCAACGACTCACGCGCCTCGTTGGCGAAGGTAAAGCGATGGAGATGATTCTCACCGGCGAGATCATCGATGCGAATACTGCTTTCAAGATTGGCCTCGTGAATCAGGTCGTGCCCGCAGAACAACTCGAAGCGAAGACGATCGAGCTCGCGAACCGCATTGCCGACAAGAGTCCGATCGCGTTGCAACTCGCGAAAGAGGCGGTAAAGATCGCCTCTCGTTCAACTTTAGACGAAGGCTTGCGGCGTGAAGTCGATCTGTTTGCGTTGTGCTTCTCGACGGAAGATAAAGATGAAGGTGTGAGCGCGTTTCTCGAGAAGCGCAAACCTGCGTTCAAGGGAAAGTGAAAACACTGCTGCTCATCGTCGGCATTTTGGTTGCTACCGCGGGTGGCGTGATCACCTATCGCACGCTTTACGTCGAACCCAGATCCGCAGTCGTAGTTACCGAGACCGGCATCCGTCAAATTCCCAACCAGGCCCGTGTCGTTGGCGGCGCCCTACTATTCGTCGGCGGCTCCGCCCTCGCCCTCTACGCCGCCATTCGAAAGGGTTAGTGATCTCAGCGCCAAAGGCGCGAAATATGAAAGCCAGGGGCAAGCGCCGAACGAAGGGAGGCGCGTCGCCCCTGGTAAGATCACGCAATTGACCGTGGAGCTCTGGTGAAATTATTTCGACGTGACGAGGGGCGACGCGTTCCGCTGCGCTTCACGCTTGCCCCTCGCTGTCATATTCCGCGCCTTCGGCGCTGTGCAACCACCGCTCCTCTCAAACAAACGTAAAGTTGGTCGGAGCCTTCGCTTCTTTGCCGTCCGGGTTCTTGACGCTGACCGCTACACTTCCCGCGTCGTGCTTCGGCGTCGTGGCTTTGATCGCGGTTGCACTTTCAACTACAGCCGCAACTTCCGCGTCGCCAAATTTCACCGTCGCCTTGGCAACGAAACCCGTGCCGGTGATCGTTACCTCTGTGCCACCTGCGGCCGGTCCTTGGGGCGGCGTAAAGGTCGTAACAGTCAAACCAGCAGGGCCGCCACCAGGCGTTGTTTCGTCAGTGTAGGTGAACGGCATCGTTGCGGTCGCCTGTGATAAATCCGGATTCTTTACGACGACTGTCACAGTGCCAGGCGCGTGCTTCGGCGTGGTTGCAGTGATACTCGTCACCGATTCCACAACCACGGCCTGAGCAGCAACGCCGCCAAACGTGACAGTTGCGTGATCGACAAAGCCTGTTCCTGTAATCTTCACTTTCGTACCGCCGCTCTGCGGGCCCTTGGGCGGGGTCAGGTCGGTGATCGTAGGAGGCGTTAACTTGTCGCCGCGCTGCGCGTCTCCCTTTCCTGGGCCAGGCTTGAAGAATGTCGTGAACACTTCCTCCAGCTTGTCGGTTGCCTGCTTTGAAAACAGGCCTGACATGATCCCGAGCATCGCCACGCCGAAAGGATTGAGGTTCGTCGTGCTGCTGCTACCGTTCAAAAATCCGGCTCGGACGACGAAGTAAAGTGCAAGCGCCAATGCAGCACCCACAAATGGACGTAACAAGTACCACCACGTCCAGCTCACCATAAACTTACGATTGCCGATATACGTGCTGAACGAAACGCTCGAATGAATCAAGGCCCCGAGTGCTCCGAGAACAATGACTATAAAGATCAAGTGTTGGTCCGGCGACCCTGCGGGTAAGTCAAAACGCAGCAAGCTAATGTAGCTGAAGAAGTACATCTTCGAGGCCGGATTTGGCCACGGATCGGGCGGCCACGTTTTAAGCAGGACGTACAACAGCAACAGAGCCCAAGCGACGTGCGCCAGGCCCACCATCGTAATAAATCGCCGGCTCGGAATCTGACCTCTGCTTACATGCTCAGGCAGAGGACTGGACGGAGGTGTGGGATTAACTATCGAACTCATTTTCGGGAATCCTCCATGAGAAAACTGAATCAATTGCTTTCGATCAGGTATGAAGATTCGGGCAAAAATATTTCGCCCGCAAAGGCGCAACGGCGCAAAGCGCCGCGTTTCAATGGTTTCGTTTGCGTCTTTGCGCCTTTGCGCGAGAGGTTTTTAATGGCTTTTAGCCATGAGTCTGGGATGTGGCTTTTTTGATCTTGTCGATCAGCGTGCGCGTTTCGGGGGCGAAGGCACCGTTGGGTTCCAGGCGCAGATACTCGTTGAATTCCGTCAGCGCATCACCGGCGCGGCCGACGCGAAGTAAGAGATTACCCTTCAGCAAATGCGCACCGGCGAGATTTGGGTCGAGGACGAGCGCACGTTTTACCTCGTCGTACGATTTCTCGAGCGCGGGTTTTGCCTGCGTAAGATCTTTCATCTCACGTGCTTTTTCCCAGTAGACGCGCGCGAGGTTCAGATGACCGAGATACGACGCATCCTGAAGCGCAAGTCCTTTAGTCAACACCGTCTCAGCGTCAGAAATCTTGTTCTCATTCAAGTAAACTTCACTCAGCGCGAAAAACGCATTGAACGCTTTCGGATCCACTTCAGTAGTCGCCACCAACGCCTGCTCAGCCTTGTCCCACTGCCCGAGGTCCATGTACGCCGTCCCGAGTCTTAACCGCGCTTCAACAAACTTCGGGTAGATCGAAACAGCCTTCTCAAAACATTTCACGGCAAACGCTGTCTTGTCTTTTCCACCTCCAGCCAGCGCCGCCAAACCTTTATCAAACTCCTTCTGCGCCGCCGCAGGCACGTTTGCATCAATACCTCCGGTGACGGATTTGCCCGCCAGTGGTATGTCACGGATGAGCTGCAACATCACCAAACCGCTCGTAGTGGTCGTCATGTCGACATTTTGCTGCACCTCGCGATAACCCTGCTGCCGAACTCGAATCGAATACTGCGCCGGCGGCAATCCTGTGAACCTAAACTTACCTGAAGCATCCGTAAACGCGTCACTGATCGAACCACCACTGTCGTAACTCTCGAGTCGCACCAAAACCTGTTGTGCCGGCGCGCCACCTTCAGCAAAGCGCACCTGGCCGTGAATCTCGACGGTCGCGGCCGTCGGCGAGGATTGCACCTGCGCCAGAATTACAAGTTGACAAAGGGATATCGCGACGATGCTGGCAAAAAGCAGCATTACTTTGGTCGTAGTCATGGCGTGTTCTCCGAAGGCAGGAAGCTAGCGATGCGCCGCTGATTCTACTGCAAACAAAAATGGGAGGGAATAGATTTCCCTCCCGTAAAACAATCTCCTGCTTAAAGGTCAAAACTCAAAACGAGCTCCCAGTCGCATGGAGAAAGGTAAGTGGAAACCAGAAGACAAGTTAATAATCGATGGTTGCAGGAAGTCCGGATTGTTCTCGCCAAGGTCGAGTTGACGGAACTGATCCGGCAATCGCAGCTTCCGATTATTAGTTACGTTGAAGAAGTCAGCAATGAAACTGATCTTCGCACGCTCGCTGATCACCCACGGATAATCTGCGTGCAGATCGAGCTGGTTGTAGAAAGGCGTGCGTCCGAGTTTGCCTCGACCGCCAACCGGAACCTCACCCGCATTCAAGTACACCGGATGTGGCAGAAACTCGCTGATCGGAATGCCCGATTCCATGTGGAATCCCATGCCGACATTGAGGCCCTTCACGAATCTGCCGCCGAAACCGGTGCGATCACGACTGAAGCCGTAACTCGCATAAATGTTCGAGACAAACCGCCGATCGGTGTTCAAAGGCCCTACCTGGAACTGATCGCCGAGTAGGTTGAACAGTCCCTGCGTGAAGTCGAACAGCGAGCTGATGCCGGGATCAGTTTGACCATTGTCGTTGCGCAGGTGACCTTCATAGTTGCCGCGAAGCGACGCGATACGGAAGTTTGAGAGCAGTTGCCAGTTATTCGTGAACCGCTTGTTCAACTCAAACTCAAACGCCTTGTATTTCCTGACCGGATCAGGGAAGCCGTCCGGAATACCGTCGGGAACGTTAATCGACCCGCCGGTGACCGGATTGATGCCGACACTTCCGAAGCAGACGTTTCCAAGTGGAGCGCCTGTCACGGGATCGTCAACTTCGGTCGAGATCCCCGAGGTGCAGCCCGCCGGCGCTGTGCCGCCAATCGGGAATGTGAATTCCTGGATGTTGGTGGCTGCGTCGAGCCGAGAGCTCGGGTTGCCGATGAAGAACGTCTGACCGATGCCGGCGTTCGCCGCTTCAGGCGAAAGCACCGCCATGTCTTCTATAACTCGCTTCAGATTTCGGTACTGATAACGCACCGACAAGACGAAGCTGTGTGGCAACTGGAAGTCAGCGCCAAAGATGTGCTCGTCCTGGAAGCCGAGTTTCGTGCCGGCTGTAACCGCACTGAGATCCGAAGCCGAAACGCTGATAGCGTTGGTCAAGCCGCCGGCTTCATCGGTTCCGCTCAGCAAGTGAGCGGCGTCGATCACCGGTATCGGAGCGCCATTCGCATCAAGCGTTACGATTCTCTGACCCGCACCGTTGACTGTGAAGGCTGGAGCAAAGCGGGCGCCGATGAAATCGAGCTCCTGCGACAACGAACGCTCAGCAGCGTCCAGCGGCAGGAATTCGAAGAAGCGACCATAGTTGTAATAGAGTTTGATATTGCCGCTTCCGGTTGGGTCAACGGCGACGCCGAGTCGCGGCGCCCATTGATCGGTGAAGCTATAGGCGTACCGGGCTCCTGTAACTGAGTTCGGGCTGCCGATAACTCTTTCCTGCTCCTGTCGCAGGCCGAGTAGCGCGGTGATGTGTTTGTTAACGCGCCACGTGTCCTGAACGTAACCCGCGTTGTAGTTGGCCCGAGTATCAAAGGTGGGCGGTCCAAATTCACCGCGGAACACCTGTAACGAAACCGGGACGAGGTTGCCGCGGACGTCGAACAACGGGCACAACGTACACGCTGCTGATTGAGCTCGCAGGCGAAACTGCACGTTGAACTGTTGTCCAGCCGCGAAGGCGGGAATGCCGAGTTCGTCCGCCGGAGTTCCAATCGCGTTCTCACTCGGAATCGTGAAACGAGGCCCACTGCGTTCGCGACTGCCTGAGTAAAGCGAGCGCTGGTAAGTGTAACCAACACCGACGTTGTGCTGTCCCCAGTGGTTCCAGATCTTGGCGGTGTTGACGTCCCACTTCCAGTTCGTACTTTCGGTCGGTTCGAAGAAGCCGCGACCGACGGCGGTGAAGTTACCGCGAATCGGATCGATTGGCTCTCTGATAGCAATCTGGTTGATGTCGGCGAAACCGGTTTCGTTGAAATGGCTCTTACCCTGGCTGAACGACGAGTTGAGCGTCCAGGTCGGGGAGAGTGAGCCGTTGTAACGGAACGCCCAGTTGCGCGTACCGTAATCGAGAATGCTGTCAGCGCTGTTGTTGTCGATGTTCAGAAACGCAAACGACGAAAGATTTGTTTTCGTCGGGTCGCCAAAGATCGAGAACGTAAGCTGGTGATTTGGATTCAGGACCCAATCGAGTTTGGCGGCGTAGTTCAAGGTGCGATAACGCCGCGCGAACTCGCCACGTTGAGTGAACAGTCCGGAGTTGACGATCGATGCGTTACCCGCAGCGATGTCGGCTGCGTTCGCGTGAACGCCAGTCACGATCTCGCGCCGGACAGTCGGGTTAAAAGAGCCGAAGAAGAACAGTTTGTCCTTCAGGCCCGGGACATAACCACCAACGTCCGTACCCACGTCGTAGTTTTCTTCGTGGAGCAAGTCGCCCTGTTTGTTGACGCGAAAGTCGTCAGCCTGGCGGCGCTTAGCTTCGAACGCACTGGGCCGCGCGAAGCCGTAGATCGAACCGTGATACGCATTGCCACCCGATTGAGTGATGATGTTCACGATACCACCGATTGACTGACCATACTGCGGCTCAAAGCCGCCCGTCTTAACCTGAACTTCCTTGATGAACGAGGTGTTGATACCGGTTCCAAGGGCGCCGTAAGAACGCGAGAAGGTTCCGATACCACCGAATGCTGAGTTGGTGATGTTCACGCCGTCAGCGACGTAGAGGTTGTCGAGTGCGGAACCACCGGCTACCGACGGATTATCACGACCGCCGTTAATACTGTCGGTTGCGCCCGGTGAAAGATAAAACAGACTCGACACCTGTCGTTGAACTGGGACGTTCTGGAATAGTTGATCGTTTAGATTCTGGCCCGTCGAGGTGCTTTGTTGATCAATGCCGCCGACCGTCGTCGTGACGTCGACTGTAGCAGTGATCTCACCGGGTTCGAGCTTCATGTTTAATGTCGACTCCTTGCCGACGTTGACGGTGACGTTGTTCGCCACCGCAGCTTTGAAGCCGGTCTGCTCAACGCGCACTGTGTACGTTCCGGGATCCAGGTTTTCAATCCTGAAGACCCCGCCGTCGTTTGTCGTGCCGGTTCTTTCACCTGTTTGACCTGTTACTACCACCTTCGCCCCAGGAACGGCGGCGCCGGTGGAATCCGTGACGGTACCACCGATCATTCCTTTCGTTTGCACGTCCTGCCCTAGGACGCTTGCTGCCGCAAGACTGAGGCAACAGGTCACCAATAAAGACCAAAGTTTTTGCATAGTTAAGTTCTCACTTTCAGAAACGAACATTTTCGAATGCCTTGCGCACCGAGGGCCCGACTGCACAAGAACAAACCTCTGATTTCACACGAATGTTTCAGAGCAACTGAATTGCAAACAAAGTCAGGGAGACAGGGGGGAGGTATGAAGAACAATCTCAGCAATGATCTTCACGACTATGGAAGAAGCAATGAAAGTGCCAACTCAGAGATCTACGAAACGTTGGAGATCTTCATTTGCGGCTTTGATTTAGGTAAGAGTGAAAGGTGCTTGGATGTTGAGTAAGAGAGCCGAGGCAACCCTGAAGAATTTTTGTAATAACCATTTAAATGGGAGTGTTCGATCCAAAGGTTTGAGTCGATCCAAATCCTTCAAGATTCACGAGGATATTGCAGCGCAAACTTGCGTCAAGATATGGTGAGGCACTATTGCCGATCGTCGCAATGCGCGCCAAATTGCCTCACTGCCGCGACGGGTGTTGCAACGTGATCGAGCGCACCGGGTTGAGTCCGTAGTGCTTCATCTTCGCGTTCAACGTCGTGGACTTCATCCTCAACAGTCTTGCTGCCTTAGTCTGATTCCCGTTGCAGCGGTTGAGCGCGCTCTTGATCAATTCGATCTCATAGCGCTCGATCTCTTGATAGAAATCGATGCCCTGGTTGTCGAATTCGACCAACTTGTCGCGGTTGCGATCGGTAGCCAACTCGAGTTGCAGAGTTTCAACCTCACTGGCCAGCGCCTTCGCAAGATGCGTTAGTTGCTGAACGCGATGTTCGAGTTCGGAAGCAGTGTGAGTGTTGGGGTCGTTTACGGATTTCAATAACTTCAAGATTAGTTCTCCCGCTCATATAACGCTGCGGCGATCTAATGAAACTTTTATGCCATAACTCGGTACGCTGGCAAACGAAATGTTTCTGTACCGGTCAATAACCTGTTAAGGAATTGTTCTGATTAGACTTTCACGTTGGCCCAGCACCGGAATAGAATCGGTCCATGAACATTCTCCTGAGGCGCGCCGGCCTTGTTGTGTGGCTTTTTGTCTTCTCAGCATCGAGCGTTGCTTACGCGCAGCGATCGAACCGCCCGCTTGTGTGCAAATCAGCCACGCTCGCAGCGTTGAAACCGATGCCGAAACTCAGTTACGAGTGTGATGCTCAACTGAACGGCTGGGACGAGAAGATCCTCAAGCTGCCGGCCCGAGTCTCGGCAATTAAGACACTGGAATCCGAACTTTCGTCGTTCACTGATCCTACCTGGTGGGCGGCGGATATTATCGATCTCGCTGCTTGTGATTTCACTGGCAAGACGGGAACACTGACGCGCGATCAGCGACGGAGTTTTCTTCAGGGCGAGTATCTGTTTTGGTTGTTTGGAAACGATCGCATTCGGATCTTGCTGATACCCGATCCGTGTTATCAAACCGAGTACGGCGGTGCGAATGCATTCTTGCTTTATCGCAACGGTGGCGTGACGGTGACGCAGGTGCTGGATGGATTCTTCTCACGCGCAGACAATCCGCTCAGTGTCGGTTTCGCCAAACTCAACGGTGAAGAGATCATCGAAATCTCGACCTGGAGCGGTGGTCTAACACCAAGTTTGACTAACTACTACTTCGCGATCGATCCGAAGACCAGTCACGCCGTTCCGAAGAATCTCTTCCAAGGCGATCATGGACCAGCGAACGAGATTTCATCGGCGATGTTATTCAACGCGAGTCCTGCGTCCGAGCCGCTGAAGATCGTGCGCGGCCAGACGTTGGCCCAGAGCTTCATCATCTACATCGACGATGAGAAGGGAAAGATCGACGACAACGGCCGCACTCTCACGCGAAAGACTTTACACTGGAATGGGAAGATGTACCGGTAATGGCGGATGGCTTTGCACCAAAAAGCCGCAACCGAGCGCTATAGGTCAAACGAGCAGCAGCGCCAGCGCCGAAGGCGCGCAATATGATAGCCAGGGGCAAGCGCCGAACAACGTGAGGCGCGTCGCCCCTGGTTAACCATGAATAATTTGAATCGAGCACTGAAAGTGCGAAATATCCAGGTCAGTTATTTCGCTCTTTCAGAGCTTCACGCTCATTGCGGATTCATACCAGGGGCGACGCGCCTCACGTTGTTCGGCGCTTGCCCCTGGCTTTCATATTGCGCGCCTTCGGCGCTGGTTAGTAAGTTGTGCAAAGCCAGCTAAGCTTGGCTTGGCTTGCCTCACAAATAGAGTCGCATTTGAAGGGGTCAGCACCGCCGGAATCAGCTTGCATCCAGCCACAGCGTCCGCAGTTCATCTTCTGTTCCATTGAACTGGTCGCGGTCGCAATTACCAATACCGTTGACCGAGTGTGGCTGCGGACCGACGTTGCCGTCCGTGTACTGCCACATGGTCCAGGTCGGCCAGTTCGCCGGAACAATCGGAGTTGGACCATATTCCGGCAGCCACAACCAGCATTCTGCGAGCACCGGATCTTTCCCGTTCCCAAGCAACTGCTTGATTAAGCTGCCCGAATAAAAACCGGGGAAGCGACCCGTCGCCTGTTGCACTTCCGTGATAAACGCGCGCGCATCCGCGAGTGCCATGGTGGCGCCGCCAGGGTTCGGTTCGAAGTCGAGCACCAGCAGCGTGTTGTCATTATTTCCGACTACGTCGAGAAAGTGTTGAGCCTGCGCGGCGCCGTCGCCACCGGTTCCGAAGTGATACGCACCCCACAAGAGTCCTGCGTTTGCGGCTTGCGTTCGATTCGTTTGATACATCGGATCAATACCCGTCGTTCCCTGAGTGGCCTTATGAATAACCCCGATGATTCCGTCAGCCGCGGCGAGTTGCAGGTTGATGTTTCCGTTGTGATGAGAGATATCAACCACTGCGTTCAGTGTATTCGGCATGTTTGTTCCTTTGGTTGAGGTTCAGAAAGTTGTCACTGACGTTATCGCCAAAGCAGGTTCTAAAGTCAACAAAATTTCAGGCATGCAAACCCGAGCATCGCGACATTCCGGTTTCGCTTGGGACAAATTTGTCCTACGCGGCATCCCTCAGTCCTGAAAGTATTTAAGTTCGTCCAGTCAGAAAGACCCGGACAAAACGGGCATAGCGACCCTCACAATCTCGCGCAAAAATCGCACTCACAAACTGGTCTGGTAATTGCTCTGTCGTCCTTACCCATTACTCGCGGTTCAATGATCAATGAGCAGCACGCCTGCAGTCATAGAAGATCGCTCTCCCGCTTACGCTCACTACTGGGAATACCTGTGCGATGAGTTGAGGCGACTCGATCTACTGATCCATCTCCAACTATTACGGCAGGGCGACAAACAACCTGCCAGCCCCCTCGATCAATTTAGAGGATTGGTCCTTTCCGAAACCGAAATCTACCCGCTGCTGCAATCGAATAATGGCGACTCCGCAGAACCTTCGGACGCAAGTCTCGAATATCAGGAATTAACAGCCACACTTGCGAAACTTGAGAACGAGATCCAGGAACGTCGCGCGAATATGGAACACGACATTCCGCTCGCGCGTCTGGCTCAAATTTTTCAACTCTCGAAATTCGAAGTGGATTGCCTGCTCATCGCTCTCGCGCCGGAGCTGAATCACAAGTACGAAAAACTTTACGCATACCTCCAGGACGACGTTACGCGGAAAAAACCAAGCGTCGATCTCGTGATGAACCTGTTGCTTCAGGGCACTCACGAGAAGTGGGCAGCGAGAGCCGCGTTTGACCCTGGCGCTGCTTTGTTCAGATTTCGTTTACTACGGATGCCTGAGGGTTTCGACGGCACGCGCCCGTTGATCTCGCGCTTTATGGCACTTGACGATCGCATGGTCAGTTTTCTGCTGGGCCGTGCGGACGTTGACTCGCGCATCGAGAACGCGATCAAGTGTTATAACCCTGGAGAAGCAGCACCAAAACTGCCGCCGGAACAAGACTCGATACGTAACGCAGTCCATTCCCACATCCACGACGGCAACAGACAGAACTTCATCATCTGTTGTCACGGAAGTTACGGCGTGGGCAAAAAGACATTTGCCCAAAATCTTGCGGGCGACCTGGGCTTTCCTCTGATCATCGCGGATGTGTCGAAGATGCTGGACGGTCCGTTCGAAGAGACCACCTGGCTGCTCGGTCGAGAAGCATTGCTACAGTCGGCGCTGTTGTGTCTTGAAAACTTCGATGCTCTGTTGACAGAAGATGTTACAGCGAAGTCGAGACTCGAAGCACTCCTCGACATGTCGCGGGCGTGTTCGTGGTTAGTTTTCCTGTGCAGTACTCGCCAGCCGAACCTACAACGACTGTTGCATCAATCGCGCCTTGTCGATCTGCATTTTCCCATTCCGGACGCGGGTGCGCGCAAAAAAATTTGGGAGGGGCTGTTATCGAAAGTTGACGGGTCAACTGCCAATCTGAATTTCGCGGCGCTGGCCAGCAAGTTCCGATTTACTACCGGACAGATGCGCGACGCGCTTAGCCTCGCGCAAAATCTCGCGCAGTTACGTCCACCGCCCGACAACGAGATCGGGATGAAGGATCTCGAGACAGCCTGTCGTTCTCAATCAAATCAAAAACTCGGAACGCTCGCGCGAAAAATAACTCCGGTAAATTCATGGGACGACATCGTCCTGCCGGAAAATTTACTCCAGCAGTTGCGTGAAATATGCCAGCGAGTTGTGCACCGTGCTCGAGTGCTTGGCGATTGGGGTTTTGGCCGCAAGCTCTCGCTCGGCAAAGGAATCAACGCGCTTTTCGCCGGACCTTCGGGCACTGGAAAGACGATGGCCACCGAGATTCTTGCGCACGAGCTCGGCATAGACCTCTACAAGATCGATCTCTCAGGAGTTGTCAGCAAGTACATCGGTGAAACGGAAAAGAATCTGGACCGCGTATTTGAAGCTGCTGAAGATGCCAACGCGATCCTCTTTTTCGACGAGGCTGATTCGCTCTTTGGCAAACGCTCCGAAGTGCGTGATTCTCACGATCGATACGCAAACATCGAAATCTCATACCTCCTTCAAAAGATGGAAGAGTATGAAGGTCTCGCGATCCTGGCCACGAACCTGAAAGCCAATCTCGACGAATCGTTCACGCGCAGACTCGCCTTCACCGTTCATTTCCCGTTTCCGGATCACGCCAGCCGCCGTCTGATCTGGCAAAAAATCTGGCCCACTGAAGTTGTACTCGACAACGAAGTAGATCTCGATTGTCTCGCGAGGCAATTCAAACTCAGTGGCGGCAACATCAAGAACGTGGCACTCGCTGCTGCATTTCTCGCGGCCGAGGATGAGTCGCCGATTACGGTTGCGCACCTGCTGCATGCCACCGGACGCGAGTATCAGAAACTCGGCAAGCCACTCAGTCCTGAGCAACTGGTGCTCAATGCCTTTGAAGAGGTGCCGGCATGAGTAGAGACCATCGTCGGCTAAAGAAAGACCAGGACGGTCGGGTTCGACCCGCGAAGAAGCGCGGCGTTTCGAAGTCGTCGGAGACGCCAAGGACGAGAATGTTAGAGGCGGGTAACAACGCGATTGCGAGCTTGCTCACCGATCTGAGCGGCGGAAAGCGACTCGACTCGAGCGTGCAATCAAAGATGGAAGCAGCGTACGGCGCGAGTTTCGAAAACGTTCGCATTCACGACGACGAAGCAGCGCAATCCAAAGCTGACGACGTCAGCGCGACTGCGTTCACGCGCGACGAACACATCTTTTTAGGCGCCGATGCACCGTCACTGCAATCGCAGGCAGGCGAGAAGTTGTTGGCCCATGAACTCGCGCACGTGGTCCAGAGGCAACGAGCGGGTTTCGAACAAACCGGAGCAGTGAGTCGCGCAGGCGATGAATTCGAAACGGCCGCCGATCGTGCAGCGGCCGGCGCTGTTGCGGGCCAACGGATCGATCTGGCAGGAAGCAGCGCGCCGCCTGCAATCCAGCGTGACGACAAAAGCGTGATCGAACAGCTCATAGATAAAGGCCTTCAGAACGGCATCAGTTATACCCAGGACGGCTGGTCGTTCGGCGGTGTGAAAGCGAAGGACATAAAGCTCGGCGCGGAAGTCGCGGCCAAGGTATTCAAGGGCGACATCAAAGGGGCCATCGATCTCGTCCACCCAAAAGATCCGGAGGAGGAAAAGCGGCTGACAGAGAAGTTTCGGAAGATGAAAGAACAGATGGATTCGATAAAGACTCCGGATCAAATCAAGGAGGAAGAAGAAGCCAGGAGACGAAGCTACGAAGATTTCATCGGCAAAGAGGCGGAAAAGTTCCGGCGCTCTCCGGATTTCATCCTTCCCGAACCGAAATTTGGCGAAGGCTTCACCATTGGACCAACGACGGATTACGTTATCGATGATTTCGACATCGCCAAATCAGACCTCAAAGATAAACAGAAGACTACCTTAAAAGAAATCGCTGCTCGCGCAATCTCAACTCCCAACGCCGAGCTCGAAATCGTTGGACACACGGACACCACCGGCGAAGTTTCGTTTAACCAAACGTTGTCTGAAGACCGCGCTGACGCCGTGCGGAAATATTTGTTCGACCGCGGAGTCAACTCGGGACAGATCAAGCTCACGACCGGCAAAGGGTTGTCGGAGCCTCGCGTCGAGGAAAAAACCAAAGACGATCGCGCGCGCAATCGTCGCGTCGAAATCAGATATTGGGCCGGCGCCGTGGAGAGAAAGAAGAAAGATTATGGCTTCGGCCTCGGAAAGTTAACGCTCGATCAGACGCCTTAAGACTGAATGCAAATGCAGCGACTCCCAATCTCATTACCTGTGCTTCCTTCTCCCACAGTTGGCTCGAGCCGCGCGGAGATTGTGCGTGGACTGGTTTACACGCACAACCGCGCGAATGCCAACACCGCCGAATTACACAAGACGAGCGTCACCGTCGCAGCCGTAATCGATTTACTGATCGACCGCGGTCTCATCGACGCCGCTGATCTAAGTGCTCGCCGCGAGCAGCTCGCGGAAGAGTTGAAACGAGATTACGTGAGTCGCGGGATGGCGGTCGCGATGCAGGACTTCGAAGTCAGCAAGTATGAGTTCAAGGGCGGCGCTGAGATCGATTGCGAGAGTCGTCTGCACCTGTGCAAAGCCGCGTGTTGCCGTTTGCCCTTCGCGCTTTCGAAACACGACGTGCAGGAAGGCGTCGTGAAGTGGGAGCTGGGCCAACCTTACATGAACGCACGTGATGAAGATGGTTACTGCACGCACCTCGATCGAACGACTCATCAGTGCTCCGTCTACAACCAGCGTCCGATTCCCTGCCGCGGTTACGACTGCCGCAAGGACCAACGCGTGTGGATTGATTTCGAGAAACGAATCGTCAATCAGTTGGTGGATTCACCGGATTGGCCGAGCTGCTTTGAGACGGCGGAGCCGCCGCGGAGTTAAACCAAATGGCTGAAGCGACGGTCACAAATTCAGCTAAGAACAAGGTCGACGGGCGACCTGAAAATGGATTGCGCGAACGAAGCGCGCAGCCGTTTGATTCGGGCCCGGAAGCGCGACTGCTTTCTTTGCAACGCGCCATTGGCAATCGCTCGGTTGGTCGTCTGCTGCAATCGATGTCGAGCAGGACGACATTGGCAGCAGATCAAGCCGCGCCGGTCGTGCGCGAAGCTTTGCGGTCGCCCGTACAACACCTCAGCGGTCATTCTGCAAAGCTCATGAGTGAGCGTTTCAATCGCGTGCTTGCCAATGAGTTCAGTAATGAGGCCCACAACGGCGGCAATGGTGGTTCAAACGGGCACGAGCAGCAAGCTCGGCAAGTGGCGGACCTGATTAGTGGGCCGCCGGACGCTACAAAAGAAGAATTTACTTCGTTTAGTAAACCGCAGTTGTGGCTGCCTCAACCTTCATTCGACAACGTGCGCATTCACTCGGGCGAACAAGCGGCCAAGGCAGCCGACTCGCTTCACGCACGCGCCTTCACAGTGGGACGTGACATCGTCTTCGGCCGGAACCAATTCGCGCCGCATACGAACGAAGGTCAAAGACTGCTGGCGCACGAATTCACTCACGTGGCCCAGCAAGCAAACTTTGCGTGGCCGGCAATTCAGTGCGACGACAAAAAAGATTCGGCTAAAGATGCAGAGACAGTTCTCGGCGAGAAGTTGTGGGCCACGTTTCCAAATGGCGTCAGCGTTGGCTTCTATGACGCGAACCTCGACGAAGCCAAACGACGCGCGGCTGATTGGGCGAAACAACAAAATGCGCTGGGTCTAAAGGGAACCAGGATTGCAGCGGATGAGATTGTTTTCGGCAAAGCGATCCCCGACACACTGACAGTTTCGAGTACCTTGCTGGCGCTGGCTAAAGTGCTG
>Ga0070681_10002326_pt1 | contig 17376 bp, 18 predicted proteins | sample KBSC83BmetaG_FD_65650 | JGI IMG/M metagenome (GOLD analysis project Ga0070681, IMG submission 65650) | Corn rhizosphere microbial communities from Kellogg Biological Station, Michigan, USA - KBS C8-3B metaG | ecosystem: Host-associated > Plants > Roots > Rhizosphere | place: USA: Michigan...
TTCGGGTTCCAGCGGCGCGTCTGATGTCCGAAATGGACGCCAGCTTCCAGCAGTTGTTCGAGATTCGGTTGGGTCATGGAGTCAGATCATTCCGGGTTGTGTCCGCCTTCCTCGTCACCGTGGCGTCCGACCGGAAATCCGGCACCCGGGCGCGACTCGGAGGAAGTGAGTGATGGCGCGGACGCCGCCACCGCGGCGGTCGTCCGCTGCTGATACTATCGCTTCGAGAACTGGAACCGCTTTCTGGCCTTCGGGCGCCCCGGCTTCTTGCGTTCCACCGCGCGGGCGTCGCGCGTGAGGAGTCCCAGGTCGCGCAACTTGCGGCGATGGGCTTCATCCATCTGCACGAGCGCACGGGCCACTGCCAGCCGCAGCGCTCCGGCCTGTCCACTCAGCCCTCCGCCCTCCAGATGCGCCTTCACATCGAAGCGGCCCAGCGTGTCCGTTGCCGTGAACGGCTGCTGGATGGCCGACACCAGCGTCGGACGGGGAAAGTAATCGCCCAGGGTACGGCCGTTCACGTCCCACTTGCCGGATCCCGGGCGGATGTACAGGCGGCAGACTGCTTCCTTGCGCCGCCCGATCGTGTGCGTCAGCGTCCCCTCGGGCATTACGTGTTCTCGCTCCGGCTGAGGTTCAGAACGGTTGGCTGCTGCGCCGCGTGTGGATGCTCGGCGTCCGGGTACACCCGCAATTTGAGGCGAAGCTTCTGGCGCCCCAGCGCATTCTTGGGCAGCATGCCATACACCGCCTTCTCGATGACGCGCTCGGGGTGTTTGGCGAGCATCGTGGCGAACGGCGTGAACCGTTCATGTCCCATGTACCCGGTGTGACGGAAATACTGCTTCTGTTCCGCCTTGCGCCCGGTAACGCGCACCTTGGCCGCGTTGATGACGATCACGTGATCGCCCGTGTCCATGTGGGGCGTGAAGATGGGCTTGTGCTTTCCCCTGATGATTTTGGCGACTTCGGAGGCAAGCCGGCCCAGCACCAGGCCGTCGGCATCAACGATGTACCAGTGGTGCTCGATATCAGCGGGCGTTGCGGTATAAGTTCTCATGCGCGTCGGTTTCTCGGTCATCCTACGGAGCAGTCCGGTGCGGACCGCGCTCTGCAGCAGGTAGTGCGTTTTTCGACAGACATGTAAGCTAGGAAAGGATTTAGCCAATGTCAACGGAATCTGCGCGCGACAAGTCGGTCGCCGCGCTCCTGCTGGCGCTGCTGGCCGCGGCCGGATGCGTGCACCGCGTCAGCAGCAATCTCGATGCCGTATGTCGCGGAGAACGCGTGGGCCAGCGCGTCACCCTCGTCGTGGACTCCGTGGCGCCTGGCGCCACTCCCGAGTTGCAGCGCCTGCGCGGCGCGCGCTTCGATCTGGCGGTCACGGTCATCTCGACGGCACCGACCAGCACGTGTGCGGACCAGAGCGGCACCGCCTCCATCAGCGTGGACGAACTGCCGGATGCGCTCGCGCGGGCCGCCTCACGGACACGCGACGCCGACTGGCAGGTGCAGGGCACCGCGATCGCGATCAATCTCAATCCGGGCGTGGCGGACAGAAATCTGCAGTTCACGATGCCGCTGGATGGCAGCACCGGCCACTGGTCGCTCGCCACATTTGCGGGGCCTGTGGCGAGCGGGCGCCTGCTGCCAGGCAAACCATAGCGATTGTCTGGCGAATGGAACAGAAAGGCGTTTTCGCTTCGGGATTCCGATCGCCTCGCGCACCGTAACTGAGGATACAGGCTCTTGTGATCGTCGAAATCGGCGCATCCCGTCTCGGCGCTGAACGTGAGCCGGTCCTGCGTTTGCAGCCCATCGCGTGTTCGGATCCTGCAATTGCCCGCGAGCGCCAATGACGCGCTTCCGGTCGCCACTTTTGCGCTCCAACTGCACAAGCGAAATTGACACCGCGATCGCGCCCATTCACGGCCTCGAGAGAGCGTTCAAGCAGTTCGAGGAACCTGGACGAAGTATCCGGCGTCGACGCTTCACGACGCTAATGCATGCCGAGACCAATCCGCTGGTTCGCAGGTCGAGCATCCTCGAGAACGAATTTCTCCAGCGGACGCTGCAGGGAGCGCCCAAAATGAACCACGCGCCTCCGCACTTCCAGGTCAAACTCCTCCACGTAGGCGGAATCGCGGTGAGCAGCGCTAGCGACCATTCCGGGGCCGCCGGCTCCGCGCCCGAGCCAACCGATCTTGCGATACACTTTCCGCCGATCAGCTCGCGGATGCCAACGCTCACGAAAACTGGTCCACTGCCACCAAAGAGTCCAAGTTTGGTATGCAGCTGACACCGCATACCGCTGACCATTGCCCCCCCCAATAAAGGACGTTACCATGTCGACGATTCAGGCAGCCGTAGGAAGAGTCGCTCTCGTTTCAAATCGCTTGAGGGCTTGTCCATGGGCTGGAAAGACGCATTGGAACAAGGCGCAACCCTCACCCTCGCCTTGTGCGCCGTGGCAGTGACCGCGATGCTAGGATGGCGTGAGCTTCATCCCGTCGCCGCCGCACGCCCCGAGAATCAGCCCATTTTGATTAAGAACTGGACAAAATACGCCATAGGAGATGAGCGTATCGGCCCCTGGATGCGCCGGTGAAAGTCGTGGTCTTTTCTGACTTCGAATGCCCGTTCTGTAAGCGGCTCGCGTCAGTGCTTCGCGCGATGGAGAGACGAAACCAGGAAGGATTTGCAGTCGTCCATCGCAACTTTCCTCTTGCATCGATTCACCCGCACGCCCGGTCTGCCGCAATAGCGGCGGAGTGCGCGGCGAAGCAGGGCCGCTTCCCCCAATATCATGACTTGCTATTTGAGCGACAGGATTCGCTCGGACTAATCGGGTGGACTGAACTCGCGCGGAGAGTGCGCGTTGGCGACCTGGACCAATTCGAGCGCTGCCTGAAAAGCCCGGTCGTCGCTAAGGAACTGCAGGCCGATTCGGCCACCGCCGAGGCACTTCAGATCAAAGGCACGCCGCTGATTATTGTCGATGGTTGGCTCCTCCAGGGCCTTCCTCCTGAGTCGCGGCTCGACAGTCTCATCTTCCGCGGACGAAGGTAACGAGTGCCCGCAGCCGACGTGCTCCAATTGCGCGCGCTGCGGTGGCCCCGGTAGGGGAGTCGTTCCTTGTGCCGATAGCAAATCGCTTGTGAGGCTAAACACGCTGAAGCCTGAAGGGTTGGGAGGTATCTCTGGGTTCCGAAGTCGGCACCAACACATCACCGGAGGTGAGAAGATGAGACGAATGCGTGCGATTCAGGCTCTATCAGCATTCATCATTGTCGTGGGAACTTTTGCACTCGCTGAGCCGGCGAGGGCGGAACGGCTCGACGTCGGCTCATGCGATGCGGGCGGACCTGCGGCTTCCTCGTGCAGTCTCAACGAAGGCGGCAATGGCTGTAGCGTCACGTGTAGCCCGCACCCGCCGTGGTATGCGTGCTGCACCTATGGCATGATCCAGCCATCGTGTGACTGCGTGGGCGGTCCGGACTGACAATTTTTTTGATTCTGCGTAGGAAGATGGAAGCGGCCCAGGGTCAAAGCGATCCCCACAGCGCGGCGCAGTTGTGCGCTTTCGGGTCGTGGCTGCCGGGTTTGCGCTCCTCCCAGGCGCCGTGACGGAGATAAACTTGGCGTCGGCGGGGGAGGGGGCGTGGCGTGTGCGCTGGTGGCCCGCTCAATGCCGTCGTTATTGAACTTTCAGATGAGAACGGATCGCCCTTCCCTCTGAAGAACTGTTCCGTTCTCACCTGAAAGAGCAATAGGAACGTGGCTGTTACGATCCTGGGCTCCATCGACCGGCGCGGGCCTGCCGTGCACGCGAGTGCCGGGAGAAGTTTAAGAGGAAGCTGGAGCGCGCCGAGCGTGTGCGTTGTGACCTCTGTCGCGACGCGTAGACGTTTTCGAAAGACGCGCGGTCATTCCACGAAATCGCCTGTTGCATCGGAGCTCCATAGTCACATTCTACTCCTCACGCTGGTGCACGCTGGTGCGCTGCACTACTGCTCGCTTAGCGCGTTGCCCTTGGATGCGGAGGCTCAAGTGATTGACATGGTTTTTCGAACAATTGAAATCATCGCCGTTCTCTATTCACTGGTCCTTGCGACTCGCCTCGTGCGCGCCCTGGAAGCGATTGCTCGGCAGCAGCGAGCTCCGTAACGAAGGAGGCGCGGTGCCGAATGACTTGCGGTATTCCCTGCGCTACATCCGGAAGCACGCCGTGGAATCGGCTGCGGTCGTCCTCTCATTCGCGCTGGGCATCGGTGCGAGCGCGAGCGTACTCAGCACAGTGGACTCGTTGCTCTTTCGTCCGCCGCCGCGGGTATTGAATCCGGAGAGCGTGAAGCGGATTTACTTTCGACGGCTCGGCGCGACGGTCGAGCAGACAGGTTCGGCGACGTCTTATCCACTCTATCTGGAGTTTGCGCGTCGCTCACACTCGCTTACGGCAATTGCGGCCATGAGCAGTGCGAGGACACTTGTGATAGGCATCGCAGCGATGGGGAATCTTGGTGTCGTGCGACCAGTCACACACAGTTACTTCCCGCTTCTGGGTCTTCGTCCAGCCCTTGGACACTTCTTTGGAGCTGAAGACGATCGAGCCGGGGCTGAGCCGACGGCAGTTGTGTCGTATGACTTCTGGCGCAGCAGGATGGCAGGCGATAAGAGCGTCTTGGGGAGAACGCTAAGGATTGGCACCGACGTCTATGTTGTGATTGGGGTTGCTCCGAAAGACTTCCACGGGCTTGACCCGACACCGGAGGACGTGTGGCTTCCACTGGGGCGTGCCGGTAATCTCATTGGTCCCGATGCGATCCTAGGAAGCCGAACGTCGTTGTGGCTCAGCCTCATTGGGCGCCTGCGGCCGACTGTCACTCCAAACGCCGCGGAACGTGAGCTGACGCAAGTCTTCAATGCGGTCGGCAGGGAAGATGCCGAACCGAACGTCGGCTCGACTAGTGTCGTTCTCGCGCCGATCCAGGCAGCTCGGGGCCCATCAGCAGCTCGAGACAGAGCAATTTTCGAGTGGCTTCTGTTACTTGCAGGGGTTGTGCTCCTTATCGTGTGTGCGAATGTCGGGAGCATCACGATTGCCCAGTTGAGGCATAAACGTCGCGACATGGCGCTGCAATTAGCCCTTGGTGCGAGGTCGCGCCACCTCCTGAAGCGTGCATGTGTGCAGACGCTGGTGCTTTCCCTGATAGGGGGCATAGGGGCATTGATTGCCCAGGTCTGGCTTACACCGCTGCTCCAGGATCAACTATCGGGCGCTCCAATCCTAGCTCCGCGTATACTTGATTCTCGCACCCTTGCTGCCACCGGTGCGATCGCGTTGTTCGCCGGCGTACTCGCCAGTCTGACTCCCGTGTTGATCGTGAAGGGAACTAACGTGGCGGCGATGCTTACGGCGGATTCTCGGAGTACGTGGCCGTACAACGGCGTCGGCTCAACGTTCATCGTGATCCAGGTTTCACTCACTTTGATCCTGCTGGCGATCGCCGCGCTCTTCATACAGAGCCAACGGAACATACGCGCTGACTTGGGATTCGCTCCTGCACGAATCATCGTCGCGACGATGGATGAACTCAGGCAGTCGGGCCGGTCTCCCACTGACGTGAACGCAGTATTTCTGCGGATGCTCGCGCGCCTGAAGACCCTTCCAGGGGTCGAAGATGCGGCGGCGTCGGCAGGCCATCCGTTCGGATGGAGCTTCGGTATTCACGTGTCCGTGCCGGGTCGCTCTTCACTTCCTAAACTGAGTAGCGGAGGTCCGTATCTGTACGCTGTCACACCAGACTTCTTTCACGTGCTGGGCGCGCCGTTGCTGCGTGGCCAAGGTTTCAGTTCAACCGGCATTGCCGCTTCACAGCGCGTCGCTATCGTAAACGAGACGATGGGTCGCCTCGCATGGCCAGGGGAGGACCCCCTTGGGAAATGTATTCGCCTCTCGGGGGAGACTTCGTGCTACGCGGTCTCCGGGGTGAGCCACGACATGCGACGCGGGTCCGTCGTTGAGGACCCCACGATGGAGATCTATGTCCCTCTGGGTGCCTCGCTTGATTCCTTGAGGCCTTCAGCCATTACTGCTCTCTTGATTCGCGTGTCCGGTGACACGAAGCGCGAGATTCCCTTAGTCGAACAGGAAATGAGAAACACCGACCCGAGCTTGCCTTACGCCCGCGTGGAAAGCCTGGAGGACATGCTCGGCCCATCCATTCGGCCGTGGCGTTTGGGCACGACTATGTTCTCTCTCTTCGGAGGGCTGGGGCTGCTCCTCTCAGCAGTTGGGGTGTACGGAATTGTCGCACATTATGTTGCAATGCGCACCAACGAATTGGCGGTGCGAATCGCGCTCGGAGCAGACACGGGGCGCGTCCTCCGTCTCGTAATTGGCCAAGCCCTACGCTCGAGCGCGATGGGTATCGCCATCGGTATCGCCGGGGGAGTCGCTGCGGGACGTGCATTGGCGTCGCTCATTTATCGTGTATCGCCGCTGCAGCCGTTAGCGTACGTGGCGGCCGCAGCAGTACTCCTCGGCGTCTCGGCACTCGGGGCCTATCTGCCTGCCCGTCGAGCTGCCCGCACTGACCCCACGGCGTCGCTGCATGCAGAGTGAGAGCTACTCCGGGAAGAGACGTTTTCGGGGGGTGCTAGCCGCGCTCCAGATAGCTTCATCGGCGGTCAGAATTGGTCGGCTCGCCGCATCTGACGAGATCCCGGGCTCATCACTCCAGCTCGATCAGCACCGCGCCCTTTTCCACCGGCGTGCCTGGACTCACGTTCACGCGACGCACCACGCCGGCGCCGGCTGCGCGCAATTCGTTTTCCATCTTCATGGCTTCCATCACGATGAGTCCCTGCCCGGCCGTCACGCTCTCGCCCACGGTGACCATGGTGCGCACGATGAGACCGGGCATGGGCGCGATGATCGGTGCCGGTCCGAGCGGACCGCGCGCGGCTGCCGTGAGATCGCGAATCGCGCGGGTGCGTTCGTCCAGCGCCTCCACGTCGTAGGAGTAGCCATCAATCCAGAGTACGTAGTGCCCGCGACCGAGGCGGCGCCGCAGCACGACGCGATGCACCTCGTCGCCGATCCGCACGACCCGCACCGGCGTGTCGGGTACGTCGGCGAGTTGCGCGGAGACGCGCTGGCCGTCCAGCTCGATGCTGTCCGGAGCGGCCTCGACGGCCACGCGTTGATCACCGATCGACACGATGTACTTCATGCGTGCTCCGGGATGAGTTCGCACACGGTCTCGACGTGCGCGGTCTGGGGAAACATGTCAAAGGACCTGAGCGAGGCAATGCGCCAGGCGGGCATGCGGCGCAGGTCGCGGCTCAGTGTGGCCGCATCACAGCTCGTATAGACGATCGCGCGTGGTGCGGGCGCGGCGCTATCCAGTACCCCGGTCACGCGAGCGTCCACGCCGTCGCGCGGCGGGTTGAGCAGAACCACATCCGCCGGCAGCACTGTCGCGATCACGTCCTCCACGCGTGCGGGAATACTCCGCGACCCCTCTGGCAGACGCGACGCGCTCCAGACCGCGGCCGCCTCGTCCAGCTCGATCGCGGTCACGCGGCAGCCAGCTTCGGCCAGCGTGAGCGCGGTGTCGCCGCGCCCGGCATACGCATCCACCACGGTGCGTGGCTCGTGCGCGAGCACGCGCTCCAGCGCGTGAGCACGCACGGCCGCAGCCACCTCCACGTTCACCTGCGCGAACGACGCCGCGGGGAGGCGCGTCGCTTCGGGCTCCTGCCGCTCGTGCAGGCGGACCGGCGGACCGGACGGCCCGCGCCACCAGAGCGACGCCAGCGACGGCACGCGCGCAAAGAACTCGGCGGATCGTGGCCAGTGCTCGCCACCGTCGAGCACGAACACCATCTGCGCTCCATCGCGGCGCAGGGCACCGCGCAGCTCCCGTGCGCGGGGCAGCTCGGCCTGTGCCGCGATCACCTCATGCCAGGCGTGCACGACCAGCTCGTCCGTAATGAGACAGTCTTGCAGCGGAAAGACCCTGCCGGGCTCGTCGTAGGGGTGCAATCCGGCAATCCAGTGACCATGAACGCGACGCAGCGCCAGCGTGAGCTTCCGCCGATAGCGCCACGGTGATGGGCTCGGCGCGACCGCGAGATCGCCGGCCTCGCCGGCATCGCGGCGACCGATCCGCTGCAGCGCGTCGCGCACGATGCGCTGCTTGGCGGTGAGCTGCGCGTCATAGCGCAGATGCTGGAGCTGGCAGCCGCCGCACCGGTCGCGCGTGTAATGCTCGCACGGTGGATCCGTGCGCAAAGGGGATGCCGACACGACGCGCCGGACCGCCCCCCGCGCGAATCGTCCATGCGTCACGATCTCGGCATCGACTTGGTCACCCGGAGCCGTGCGGGGCACGAACACGACGAGGCTGCCCGCTCGCGCGACGCCATCTCCGCCGGCGGCAATCGATTCGATATGAAGGCGCGCGTGAGACACTATCCGTCGCGCAGCCCTTCGCGCAGCGCGGCGAGCCGCCAGGCATCAGGCGTGGCATCCTGGGCGTGATCCACGCCGTTTGCCACCGGCCGCAAACGCGCACTCCGCTCGCGGTCGGCGAGCAGGGTTGCCGCGATGATCGCGGCCCGCCGGCCCGCTTCCGGCGGGCGCACTGTCGTAAGGTCGCTCAGACGCCGCTCCAACCACTGGATGCCGATGGCGCCGCGCTGAAACTCATCGTCTTCCATGACGCGCAGGTGAAAGTCGCGCGACGTCTCCACGCCCTCCACGGTGAGCTCCAGCAGCGCGCGATGCATGCGCGCGATCGCGGCGTCACGCGTCGGCGCCCAGACAATGAGCTTGCCCAGCAGCGGATCGTAGTGCAGGCCGATCGCGCTGCCAACGCCGATCCCGCCGTCCCAGCGCACGCCGGGACCACCCGGCACCCGCAGGTAGCTGACTCGTCCCGTGGACGGAAGAAACCCGTTGGCCGGATCCTCGCTCGTAATGCGGCACTCGAGGGCCCAACCCTTCGGCTGCAGCTCGTCCTGGCGGAACGGCAGTCGTTCGCCGGCCGCGATGCGCAACTGCCAGTGCACGAGGTCCAGACCTGTGACCAGTTCCGTGACGGGATGCTCGACCTGCAGTCGTGTGTTCATCTCCAGAAAATAGAACTCGCCATTCGCGTCGAGCAGGAACTCGCACGTTCCGGCGTTCGTGTACCCTGCCGCGCGCGCCGCGCGCACCGCCGTTTCACCCATGCGGCGGCGCAGCTCCCCATCGACCGCCACACTCGGCGCCTCCTCGATCATCTTCTGATGGCGCCGCTGGAGCGAGCATTCCCGTTCACCGAGCGAGAGCATCGTGCCATGCAGATCGCCCAGCACCTGGATTTCCACGTGCCGGGGACCAACGATGTACTTCTCGACGTACACTGCGTCATCGCCGAACGCGTTCTGCGCTTCACGCCGCGCGGCGTCCAGCGCCGCAGGGAGTTCCGCGGCGCTCTGCACGAGGCGCATGCCCTTCCCGCCGCCACCCGCCGCCGCCTTGAGGAGCACGGGAAAGCCGAAGGGCTCCGCCGCGCGCAGGGCGTCCGCCGCATCCGCCACGGGGCGAGTCGTGCCGGGGACGACGGGCACGCCCGCCGCCACCGCGAGCTGCCGCGCGGCCGTCTTGCTTCCCATGGCAGCAATGGCCGACGCCGGCGGGCCCACAAAGACGAGGCCTGCGTCCGCCACCGCGCGCGCGAACGGTTCACGCTCGGATAGAAATCCATAGCCCGGGTGGATGGCCTGGGCACCCGTTCGCAGCGCCGCGTCAATGATGCGATCGCCGCACAGGTAGCTCTGGTTGGACGGCGACGCGCCGATCCACACGGCTTCATCCGCATCGCGCACGTGCGGCGCGCGCGCGTCGGCATCGCTGTAGACCGCCACGGCAGACATGCCGAGCTCGTGGCAGGCACGCAGGATCCGCAGCGCGATCTCGCCGCGATTGGCGATCAGAACCTTGGTGAACACGACGTGGCAGCGAAGGTGAGCGGGCCGACGGCGCCCCTGCTGGTCATGATCCGGTCACCTGTGCCGCGACATCCAGCACGCGGGCCACGGGCGTGCGCGCGAACTGATTACTGCCCACGAACGCGTAGCGGATGCACCCGGCGGCATCGATGAGAAACGATGCCGGATGCGCCGTATTGAATCCGTCGAGTCCCCACGGATACCAGACGCCGTAGCGCTTGATCACGGCGCGCTCGGGATCGCACAGCACCGGGAACGGATAGCGCACCTGGCGTCGTTCCAGCGCGCTCGCAATGCGCGCGCAGGCCTGCGCGAGAATCACCGCGACGCTGACCTGCTCGCGCTCGAAATCCGGCATGGCGTCGCGCAGCTCACCGAGCTGCCCGCGGCAGTTGGGTCACCACATGCCCCGATGAAACACGAGCAGCAGGCCCCGCCGGTCGAGCAGGAGGCTGCGGGGCGAGACGGATGCGCCGGACACCGCGTCGGTCAGCGCGAAGTCGGGGGCCGCATCGCCCAGATGGAGGATCAGACTGGGTCGCGGCATCAGAGCGGAATGTTGCCGTGCTTCCGGGGGGGATTGCGATCCCGCTTGGTGCGCATCGTGTCGAGCGCGTCGATGAGCCGCGGCCTGGTATCGCGCGGATCGATAATGTCGTCGAGGTAGCCACGTCCCGCGGCAATGTAGGGGTGGGCGAAGCGCGCACGGTACTCCTCGATGCGCTGCTCCGTTGCGGCCTGTGGATCTGCCTGGTCGCTGAGTTCCCTCCGGTACAGGATTTCGACGGCGCCGCGCGGTCCCATCACGGCAATTTCCGCAGTGGGCCAGGCCACATTGAAGTCGCCGCGAATGTGCTTGCTGCTCATCACGTCGTAGGCGCCGCCGTATGCCTTGCGCGTGATGACCGTGAGTTTGGGCACGGTCGCCTCGCAGTACGCGAAGAGCAGCTTGGCGCCGTGCTTGATGATGCCGCCGTGCTCCTGTGCGACGCCCGGAAGAAATCCGGGCACGTCCTCGAGTGTGACGAGCGGAATGTTGAACGCATCGCAGAAGCGGATGAACCGCGCGCCCTTGAGTGAGGCGTTGATGTCGAGCACGCCGGCCAGCACCGCGGGCTGATTGGCGACGATGCCGATGCTCCATCCACCGAGGTGCGCGAAGCCGCAGAGGATGTTCTGTGCGTACTCGGCGTGCACCTCGTAGAACTCGCCATCATCCACGACGCGGCTGATGACCTCGTGCATGTCGTACGGCTTGTTGGGATTGTCGGGCACCACACCGAGCAGGGCGTCGTCGCGTCGGTCGCGCGGATCCGTCGCCGCGCCGCGTGGCGGCTCGGACAGGTTGTTCGCCGGAATGAAGCGCAGCAGATCGCGCACCGCCTGCAGGCAGGCAAACTCCGACTCGGACGCGAAGTGCGCGACGCCCGACGTGGCGGCGTGCGTCTCCGCGCCGCCGAGCTCCTCCATGGTCACTTCCTCGTGCGTGACCGTCTTCACGACGTTCGGGCCCGTGACGAACATGTACGACGTGCCCCGCACCATGAAGATGAAATCCGTGATCGCCGGGGAATACACCGCACCCCCGGCACACGGACCGAGAATCACCGAGATCTGCGGCACCACGCCGGAGGCGAGCGTGTTGCGCAGGAAGATGTCGGCATAGCCGCCGAGCGACACCACGCCTTCCTGGATGCGCGCTCCGCCGGAATCATTGAGGCCAATGACCGGCGCCCCGTTTCGCACCGCGAGGTCCATGACCTTGCAGATCTTCTCGGCGTGGGCCTCGGACAGCGAGCCGCCAAAGACCGTGAAGTCCTGGGAAAAGACATACACCAGCCGCCCTTCGATGCGGCCGTAGCCGGTGACGACGCCATCGCCGAATACCACGTCGCCATTCGACACCTGATCCGACGCGCGGGAGGTGACGAAGCGATCCAGCTCCACGAAGCTGCCGTCGTCCAGAAGCGTGTCCAGGCGTTCGCGCGCGGACAGCTTGCCCTTGTCGTGCTGCGCTTGCAACCGGGCGGCTCCGCCGCCCATCTCCGACTCGGCGCGGCGCCGCTCGAGCAGCTCGAGTTTCTCTTGCGTGCTCATGTCGGGGGGAAGCTAGCGCGTGACCAGCCCCCCATCCAGCCAGGACGCGCCGTGAGCCGGAAACGACGTGCGCCCCGCGGGGCATCCGCGGGGCGCACGATCAGATAGCGAGTACTCCGGCGCTCAGGAGACCGGACCCTCCGGGTCCTCCTCGGCGGCCTCGCTGATCACATCCGGCGGCACGACCCCGTGCAGTTCGTGCCCGTCCTCATCCATCGGAATGACCTTGGACGGCGTTTCCGGACGTGGCGGCTGCTCCTCGGGGATGTTGGTCACCGCCAGCACGATCCGGCGGTGGATCGGATCCACCTCGAGCACGCGCAGGTCGAGATTCATCCCTTCATAGACGACGTCGGCCGGATTCGTGACCGGCTTGCCCACATTGAGCTGGCTGATGGGCACGAAGCCTTCGAGATCGCTCCCGATGTCCACGACCACGCCCTTGTCCATGAGGCGGGCCACCGTGCCGCGCACATCGGTGCCTACGGGATACGTCTCACCGATGCGCAGCCACGGATCTTCGGTGGCCTGCTTAAGCCCCAGCGAGATGCGCTTGTTCTCGGCATCGATGTTGAGGATCACGACATCCACGGTGTCGCCCTTCTTGACGACCTCGGACGGGTGCTGCACGCGCTTCGTCCAGGACATGTCCGAGATGTGAATGAGCCCATCGATCCCCGGCTCGATCTCGACGAACGCACCAAAGGATGTGAGGTTGCGGACCTTGCCCGAGAGGCGCGTTCCCACCGGATACTTGTACGGCAGCACGACCCACGGATCCTGCTCCGTCTGCTTCATTCCCAGCGAGATTTTCTCCTCGGTGGAGTCCACCTTGAGCACGACGGCCTCCACCACCTCGCCAATGGACACCAGCTTGGATGGATGCCGCACGTTGCGCGTCCAGCTCATCTCGCTGATGTGCACGAGTCCTTCGATGCCCGGTTCGAGCTCGATGAACGCGCCGTAGTTCGTGATGGAAACGACCTTGCCGTTCACACGTGTGCCCACCGGATACTTCTCGGCCACATCCTTCCACGGATAGCTCTGCAGCTGCTTCAGGCCGAGTGAGATGCGCTCGCGCTCCCAGTCGATGTCGAGAATCTTGACCTCGAGCTCCTGGCCAATGCGGACCAGCTCCGACGGATGCGCGATGCGTCCCCACGACATGTCGGTGATGTGGAGCAGCCCGTCCACGCCGCCCAGGTCGATGAACGCACCGAAGTCGGTGATGTTCTTCACGACCCCCTTCCGCACCTGGTCCTTCTGCAGCTCCTTCATGAGCTTTTCGCGCTTGCCGGCGCGCTCGACCTCGAGGATCACGCGGCGCGACACGACGATGTTGCGGCGGCGCTTGTTGAGCTTGATGATCTTGAACTCGTACTTCTGTCCCAGCAGCTCATCGATGTTGGGAACGCGGCGGAGCGCGATCTGCGATCCCGGGAGGAAGGCATCGACGCCCATGAGATCGACGACGACACCGCCCTTGATCTTCTTGACGAGCGTCCCTTCCACCGGCTGATCGCTCTCGTAGGCCTGACGGATGCGCTCCCAGACGCGCATGAAGTCAGCCTTCTTCTTGGAGAGGACGACCGAGCCTTCCTGGTCTTCGAGGTGCTCGAGCAGCACTTCGACTTCGTCGCCGGGCTTGAGGTCGGGGTGATCCTTGAACTCCTCGAGCGGGACGGCGCCTTCCGACTTGAAGCCGATGTCGAGGATGACGAGGTTGTCGCGGATTTCCAGGACCTTGCTCTTGACGATCTCGCCCTCATCGATGGACGCCAGCGTACCGGCGTACAGCTCGATCATGCGAGCTTCTTCTTCCGGGGAATACTCGTCCTCGTCCCAGCGATTGTCGCCGTGGGCCAGCAGGCGCAGGGCGCCCCTGTCCTGGTCGCGACGCGGGGAGGGAGTATCAGGCAGTGTCTTCTCTTCGAGCTCGGGCATACCGACTGGACTCTCCTGGATCACGGATGTTTAGGCTCGCCGCGACGAGTCGAATGGTGAAGACCACCGGCGGATTTCGCCGGAGGTAATGAGCCTTTAAATATGGCGAGCGAATGGGTTAGGGGCAAGAACCGGTTGCTGGTTACTGGTGGCTGGAAGGGAGGGGGCGACCAGCAACCAGCAACCAGCAACCAGCGACTACCCACCACCCACCACCCCCACCAACGCCACGATCCGCTCGACCTGCTCTTCCTGGGTGAGATACGTCGTGTCGATCAGCACCGCGTCCCGCGCCTGTACGGTTTGTGTCGCGTCGCGTGCATCGCGCTGGACCAGGTGCTCGGTCTCCGCCGCAATCTCGGCGTCGCTCGGCGCGCGCGACAGCCGCTGCATCAGTCTCCGGCGGGCACGCTCCCAGGGGTCGGCTACGAGAAACACCTTCAGATCCGCGTCGGGGAAGACCACGGTGCCAATGTCACGCCCGTCCACAACAACGCTGTGCTCCAGCGCTGCCGACCGGACGAGCCCGTTGACCCACTCACGCACCCGGGGCATCTGGGCCACACGGGAGACGTGCTGGGTGACGGTCGGGCTCCGCACGATCTCTCCCAGTTCTCCTGCCGCAGACGCCGGTACCATCGAGGCATCCGCCTCTCGCAGAGTGACGCCGCGCGCCGCATCGAGAATGTCTCCTTCGGTCCACGAGCCTGGATTCGGGAGCGTTTGCAGCGCAAGCGCGGTGGCCGCCCGGTAGAGGGCGCCCGAGTCCACGTGACGAAAGCCGAGACGCTGCGCCACCCAGTGCGCGGTGGAGGACTTGCCTGACGCCGCCGGACCGTCCACCGCGACGATGATGGGCGTACCGGCTCGCCGCGGGCGTGGCACGAAGGGCGGGGTCTGCTCGCGCCCCGTCACGAGTCGCGCCGCGCCGTGCCGCCGCCCGTGGTGACGCGCGCGAGATCGCTCCAGAAGCCCGGATACGATACCGTCACGCACGTTCGATCATCCAGCGTGAGCTGGTTTCCTGGCAGCGCGGCGAGCACGCCGAACGCCATCGCAATGCGATGATCGCCGTGCGTGTGTACGCTGCCCTGCAATGGGCGAGACGTACCCGAGACGCTCATGCCGTCCGGATATTCCTCCACCTCCGCGCCAATGGCCCGCAGATTGGCCACCACCGTGGCAATGCGGTCACTCTCCTTGGCGCGCAGCTCCGCGGCGCCGGTGATCGTCGTCGTGCCGGAAGCACGCGTCGCCACGCACGCCAGCAGCGGCAGCTCATCGATCATGGCTGGAATGCCGTCGCCGCCGACGTGGATCCCGTGGAGCACGCCGGGGCGCGCGATGATGGTCCCCGTCGCTTCGCCGCCTTGCGTCGATTCGCGCTCGACGCGCACGTGCGCCCCCATGTCGCGCATGGCGCCAAGGAATCCGGTGCGCGTGGGGTTGAGGCACACGTCAGGAATCTCGAGTTCGCCGCCGCTCGCCATGGTGGCCAGGGCGACCATGAACGCCGCCGACGACGGGTCTGCCGGGACGATGAGGTCGAGCGGCTCGAGGCGTGGCGCCGGTGTCAGGTGCACGACAGTGCCGTCCACCGCGACGGACGCGCCCATGGCCGCGAGCATCCGTTCGCTGTGATCGCGCGAGCGCACGGGCTCACGCACCGTCACCGGCACGCCTGCCACGGTACCGGCGAGCAGAATCGCGCTCTTCACCTGCGCGCTGGCGATATCGGAGCACCAGTCCACACCGTGCAGCCTGCCACCCTGCACTACCATCGGCAGCCCATCACCGTTCGGAAAGCGAATCTGCGCGCCCATCGCGGACAGCGGCCGGGCGATACGCTGCATGGGACGCCGGCTGAGGCTCGCATCGCCCACGAACCGGGCTTCGGCCGGTCGCGCCGCCACGACTCCGGCCATGAGCCGCGTCGTGGTACCACTGTTTCCGCAGTCGAGAGCTGTCGCGGGCGGCCCGAGCGACGCCACACCGCGCCCGTTGACGATCATGTCCGCCGAGAGATCGGGAATGGCGGCGCCAAGCGTACGCAGCACGCCGGCGGTGCTGTGCACGTCCGCCGACTGCAGCACCTGCCGGATACGTGACGTGCCGGAAGCCAGCGCGGCGAGAATCAGCGCCCGGTGCGACAGGGACTTGTCGCCCGGGACGCGCACGGTGCCCTGAACGATCACGTCGCGCGCTCCGCTCGTGCACGCCACGCCCGACCAGCCTCCCAGAGTGCTTCGGCGCGCTCGCCATCATCGGCGGCGAGCGCATCGCGCAGATCCATCAACGTCTGTGCGAGCGAGTCGAGCGCGAAGGCCATTTCGCGCGGTGAGCCACGCACGAGATCACGCCACAGCGCGTAACTGCTGGCCGCCAGCCGCGTCGTATCGCGTGCACCCGGACCTACGGTGGCGCCGTCCACGCCGTGCTCGGCCAGCGTGGCCGCGAGCGCGGTGGCGGTCAACTGCGGGAGATGACTTACCCAGGCCATCAGGCGGTCGTGCTGCTCCGCATCCCGGTACTCGATGCGGCTCGCACCGACCGTGCGCCAGAGCCACTCGGCGGTCGAGCGGCTTTCCGCCGGCGCCCGTGCCTCAATGCTCACGCTGCATCCGACAAACAGGTCCGGGCGCGACGCATCGAAGCCGGAGTGGTGCGAGCCGGCGAGCGGATGGGTGCCGAGCACGCGCTGCCGCAACGCATCGTCCAGCCGCAGCGAGTCCGCGCGCTGCAGGCCGCCGACATGCAGCACGAGTGCGTCGGGCGCGGCGTGCGCCAGCGCCACGCGGGCGACGGATGCGATGCTCGACACGGGCACGGCCAGCACGACCTGCGAGGCTTCGGTGGCCGCGGCCGCGCCGCCATCGCCGTCATCGCCGGCAACGCGTACGCCGGCCCGCGCGGCCCGCTCGCGATCGCTGCTCGAACTGCTCCAGCCCCGCACGTCCACGCCCTGCGCGCCGAGCGCGCGCGCAAGCGAGCCCCCAATGCAGCCGAGTCCGATGACTGCGACCGGACGCCGGCGCGCTACCGGAGCCATTGTTCCATTGCCAGCGCCGCGCTCGTGTCCTCGTCCCGATACTTGACGATGACGGCGGCCGCGATCGACAGCCCCTGTTCCGCTCCCCATTCCCCGCGCACACGCCGCGACCCCGGCACCACCACCGCGCCGGCCGGAATCTCGAGCGGCCCATCCAAACCGGCGCGATACACGCGCTCGTGCACGAGGTCGAACACCGGCGTGGCGCTCGTGAGGACGACGCCGGCGGCCAGCACCGCGCGCGCGCGCACCACGGTACTCTCGTATACGCCGCAGTTGCCCCC
>Ga0070681_10002327_pt1 | contig 17373 bp, 13 predicted proteins | sample KBSC83BmetaG_FD_65650 | JGI IMG/M metagenome (GOLD analysis project Ga0070681, IMG submission 65650) | Corn rhizosphere microbial communities from Kellogg Biological Station, Michigan, USA - KBS C8-3B metaG | ecosystem: Host-associated > Plants > Roots > Rhizosphere | place: USA: Michigan...
CTCTACGGATCGAGGTATTTTGCGGATTATCCAACCGTACCCCTCGACAAGATCGTCGCACAGCTCAACATCGACATGATCGGCCGGAATCGAGACGACAAGAAGAGCGAAACGAACACCGTGTATCTCGTCGGCTCAGACCGTATCAGCACCGAGTTGGACAAGATCAGCCGGGACGCGGACCAGTCGCTGCAACCGCCGCTCAGGCTCGACTACGAAATGAACGACCCCTCGGATCCCGAACAGGTCTACTACCGGAGCGATCATTACAGCTACGCCTCAAAAGGAATTCCAATTATTTTCTTCACCACGGGTCTTCATCCTGATTACCACGCCAACACCGACGATGTTTCGAAGATCGAGTTCCCGAAGCTGACGCGCGTCGCGCAGTTGGTGTATGAAACCGCGTTGCGCGTGGCGAATCTGGATCATCCGCCCGTGCGTGATAACAAAGGGCCGCGAGCCGGGAAGGGAACGCCGTAGTGTCGAACAGACGACCGCTGTTGGTCATCTTTCTCACCATCTTCGTCAACCTCGTCGGCTTCGGCATCATCATCCCGCTCCTGCCGTTTTACGCGGAGAAGTTTGGCGCCTCGCCGCTGGTCATCGGCATGCTGTTCGGCATCTACTCGCTGTGCCAGCTGGCGGCGTCGCCGGCACTCGGGGACTTGTCGGACCGCTACGGCCGCCGGCCCGTTTTGATCTTCAGCCTGCTCGGCACGGTTGTGAGCTTCGTCATGCTGGCGCTGGCCCAATCGATCGCGCTGCTGTTTATCGCGCGCATCGTCGACGGACTGTCCGGCGGCAATATTTCGACGGCGCGAGCCTATGTCGCCGATGTGACGGAACCCAAGGATCGCGCGCGCGCCTACGGTTTGATTGGCGCGGCGTTTGGCCTCGGATTCATCTTCGGGCCCGCATTGAGCGGTGTGCTTGCGCATATCAGCTACACCGCACCAATCTGGACCGCCGCGGCGTTGACGTTCGTCGCCACGGCAATGGCGTATTTCTGGCTGCCGGAAACGGTCCATCGCGCTGCGGCCGGCACCGGGATGCCGTTTCGAAATCTCGCCGCGATGATGCAGCGGCCGGGACTGCGCCGCATGCTGGTTATTGATTTCGTCTACTGGTTTGCCTTTGCGATTTTTCAGACGACCTTTGCGCTGTTCGTCGCCAGGCGGTTCGGATTCGGCGCGTCCAAAACCGGGTACTTTTTCGCGGCGTTCGGAGTCCTCGGCGTGATCGTGCAGGGCGGATTCATCCGTCCGATCGTCCACCGCCTCGGTGACAAACCGACGTTCATTGCCGGCCTTGTGTTTTCAGCCATTGGTCTCGTGGCCGCGACCTACGCGCATTCGGTCACGCTGCTTGCCATGGCGCTCGTCCCGCTCGCCTTCGGGATGGGCTTCGGACATCCCACGGTATCGAGTCTCGTGAGTCGCGCGGGCCGTTCAGACGAGCAGGGGCGAGTACAGGGCGCCGCCGGCGCGATGGAGAGCCTTGGACGAGCGCTCGGCCCCGTTTGGGGGAACGCCGCGCTTCAGCGCTTTGGCGAAGCGATGCCGTACCTCTCCGCGGCGGGCTGCATCGCGTTCACGTTGCTGCTGAGCCTGACTTATACCGTGACGGACACAGAAATTCCTCTCAGCTAACCGCGCTTTCACCCACCGCGTGACGGCGGATCCGGCTTCGGCCGCATTTTTGGAGTTCACCTGAAGGCGAACACCACAAAACGTCTTTACGATCGGTCGTCAACCGACTGAGTCAGGGTTCCGGGCCGCCAACCCCCGAGCCCTGATTCCGGGTCCCGTTATACCTGCCCCGTCCGTTCGCCGACTCCGGCGGGCGTTCACCGGACCGCCGTTTTCCCGGCCATCCGACCGGGCAGACTGATGGGCGAACCCGATGCCCGAACCCTTGAGCCGTGGCCCCTGATTTAATCTCTGCCATATTGACACTATCAAACGATCGTTTTATACATACGTTTCACCTTCCTCGCTTCTCATGAAAAAACTACTGCCTCTCATCGTCATCCTGGCCGTCGGCGGCGGCGCCTATTGGTATTTCAATCGTCCGATTACCGAACTCCAGCTCACCGGTATCGTGACGACGAACGACGTGGTGGTCGGTCCGCAGATTGGCGGCCGCATCGACAAGCTGCTCGTGAATGAGGGGGACACGGTCAAAGCGGGCCAGCTGGTCGCGGTCATTTCGCCCGACGAGCTTCGTGCGGAAAGTGCCTACGCGTCGCAAAACGTCGAAGGCATCGTCTCGCAGATTCAGCAGGCCCAGGCTTCCGTCCGGTACGAAGAACAGCAGACCGCAGAGCAGATTCGTCAGGCGGAGTCCAACCTGGCTGCGACTGAGGCGCAGCAAGCGGCCGCCGCCGCCGATCTGGAGTCGGCGCGCCTGAACTACCAGCGACAGCAGAATCTGTCGCGTGAAGGGGTTGCGGCCGCTCAGGACCTCGACGATGCGCGGACGAAATTCGAGTCGAACCAGGCAAAGGTTGATGCCCTGAAACGGCAGGCCGAAGCGCAGCGTGCCCAAATCGCCCTCGCGCAGTCGAACAGCGAGCAGATCGCAATGCGTAAGAGTCAGGTGCAGGCGAATCAGCACGCGCAGGCCGCCGCCGCCGCCCAGCAGACCAAGGCAGACGTCAGGCTCGCGTACACCGAAGTCAAAGCTCCGATCGACGGCATCGTCGACGTCCGGGCGGCCCGCCCAGGGGAGGTCGTGAACCAGGGGCAGCCGGTGATCACGCTCATCAATCCCGACGACCTCTGGGTAAGGGCTGACGTCGAAGAGACCTACATCGATCGGGTGCGTATCGGCGACCACATCCAGGTGCGGCTGCCGTCAGGGCAGCAGATCGACGGAGTCGTCTTCTACCGCGGCGTCGACGCGGGCTTTGCGACCCAGCGGGACGTCAGCCGGACGAAGCGCGATATCAAGACCTTCGAGATCAGGCTCCGCTGCGACAACAAGGATCGGCGTCTCGCCGTGGGGATGACGGCCTACGTGATGTTGCCGCTCAAGCAAGGGTGAGCATGGCCGCCATTGACGTTCAGAACATCATCAAGAAGTTCGGCGACTTCACCGCCGTCAAAGGGATCAGCTTCGCCGTGGAGGCCGGCGAGATCTTCGGGCTCCTCGGACCGAATGGGGCTGGCAAGTCCACGCTGATCCGGATGCTGACCACGTTGTTGCCGCCGACATCGGGGACCGCGGTCATTCACGGGTTCGACGTGATCAAGCAGGCAGACGGCGTGCGCCACTCGATTGGCGTCATCCCCCAGGCGATGACCAGCGATCTCGAGCTGAGCGTGGAAGAAAACCTGCTCATTTACGCCAAGCTGTATGGCGTCCCGAAAACCAAGCGCCAGCGGCTGATGGACGAGTTGCTCGAGGCGGTCGAATTGACGCAGTGGCGCGACAAGCAGGTGAAAAACCTTTCCGGGGGTATGCGCCGCCGTGTGGAGATCGCGCGCGGCCTCGTCCACGAGCCGCGGATTTTTTTCCTCGACGAACCGACGACCGGTCTCGATCCGGTGTCGCGCGTTCACGTCTGGGAAATGCTCCAGCGGCTCAAGAAACAACGCGAGCTGACCGTGCTCATCACGACGCACTACATGGACGAAGCCGACAAGCTGTGCGATCGCATCGCGATTGTCGATCACGGCGAGCTCAAAGCGCTTGATTCGCCGATGAAGTTGAAGGCGTCCGTCCCGGGCAAGAACATGCTCGAGGCGAGTTTCTCGTCCACCTCGGACAGCTGGGAACACACCCTCGCGACGTTGCCGTCTGTGGAAGACGTCGCGAGCCACGACAACATCTTCCGTCTGGCGACGAGCAACGGCCCGGTCACAACACTGGCGCTCATGGAAGCGGCCGGGCGCGCCGGTATCACGGTCAATTCGCTCTCGGTCCAGAGCACTACGCTCGACGACGTGTTCGTGCACTTCACCGGACGGGCGCTTCGCGATTCGCTTCAGGAAGCGTCGGCGAAGGACAGCCCGTTCATGATTCGGCGGCAATAACCATGCAAAGAACGCTTGCCATCATCGAACGCGAGATGCGGCGCTTCCGCCGCAGCCCGATGCTCATCGTGATCTCGATGGTCTTTCCGATCGTGCAGCTGGTCGTGCTCGGTTACGCCTTCGGCGGAAACGTCAAGCACCTCAAAGTGGCGGTCGTCGATCAGGATCACGGATTGCCTGCCGTGAAGATCCGCGAGCTCGCCAGCGCGGTGTCTGCCGGCAATCAGGTGTTCGACATCCTCGACTATCCGGATTCGGGAATGGCGCTCACCGATCTCCGCAACGGTCGCGTGAACGGGGTTCTCACCATTCCACCTGATTACTCGAGGAGGGCGCTCAGCCGGAATCAGCCGAAGGTGGCGCTCATCGAAGACAACACCGACAGTTTCGTGTCGGCGACGCTGGCCTCGACGGTTGGGCAGCTGGTGTCGGCAACCAGCCAGCCCGGACCATCGAACGTCCGCCTCCCGGGCGAGCCGTCGCTCGACGTGGTCGAGGTCTACCCGTTCGTGCCCTACGTGCAGTACCTGCTGCCGGGTTCGATCACGATGTCGATCTTCATGATGGTGATGATCGGCGGCGGCATCATCTTCATCGATGATAAGGCGCGCGGGCTGCACGAAGGCTATCTGGTGACGCCGATTACGAAGTTCGAGCTGATTGCCGGCTTCAATATTTCAGGAACGCTCCGCGCGATGCTCGCCGGCGCGTTCATCACCATCATCGGATCGCTCATCGCGGGTGTGCCGAACCCGCTCGATCCGCTTCGGTTCCTGCGCATCATGAGCGTCGTCACGGTGACGTCGTTCGCGCTCATCAGCATGATGTTCCTGCTGATGGTCCGCGTGAACGATCCGCTGATGCCGCGCGCGATGTTCGGGGTCCTCAATACGCTGCTGTATTTCCCCAGTGGCGCAGTCTATCCGCAACAGGGATTCCCCGCGTGGATGAAACCGATTGCGCTCGTGGATCCGTTCACTTACGCGGTCCACGCCTTCAAGAGCCTGCTGCTCAAGAACACGGGGTTCGAGGCCATCGGTTTCGACCTCATGTACTTGACGGTCTTTTCCATCATCGCGATGTCCGCCGCGACGATGCTGTTCAGACGGACGCTGTGATGTCGCTCAAGGATCGCGAAACCCACGTCCGAGTATTGACGGCTGCATCGCGGCTGTTCGCCGCGAACGGCTTCGAGAAGGTGACAGTGCGTGAGATTTGCCGCGCCGCCGAGGCGAACGTGGCGGCCGTCAACTATCACTTCGGCGATAAAGAGGGGCTTTACCACGAAGTGCTGGCGAAGGCGATGGAAACGATGCGCGCGACCACCGACGCGGCACGCCAGGCCGGCACGGGCGGTTCATCCGAGCAGAAGCTGCGCGCCTATATCCGCGTGTTTTTACAGCGGGTCGTCGGCCAGGGACACGATACGTGGATCCATCAGCTGATGGCGCACGAAATCGCCGATCCGACGCCAGCGCTCGATCTGGTCATCGATCAAGTCATTCGTCCGCGCATGGCCTACTTGAGCGATCTCGTCGCCGATATCCTTCGCCTTCCGTCTGACGACGAGCGTGTGCTGCGCTGCGTCTTGAGCATTCAGTCGCAGTGTCACGCTGTCATGACGAGCGCCGTGTCGCGCCGCTTCATGCCGGACTTCAGCGACGATTCGAGCGCGATCGAGCGGCTCGCGCAGCACATCGCGGAATTTTCGCTCGGCGGTATTCGGTCTCTGAAAACTGCCTGAATGTCCCAGAGCATTTTTCACATCTACGTAGGCGACGGACTTCAGCCCGTCGCTCGGCCGGCCTCAAGGCCGGCCGCTACAGAGATGTGAAATGCGCAATAACACGGAGGTCACGGACACGGACGCGAGAGCCATGGTTGTTGTGCTTTACCGTGATAGAGCATTTTGACTGCAGTAGGCGACGCCCGTTTAGGGTGTCCCGCCCTTAACACTTCATATATCCGCGTTCCCGGTAGTACTTCGCCGCACCGGGATGCGGCGGCACGTCGAGCGCTTTCCACACCGTGTGGATGTTGTACGAGAAATTGAGGTGACTCCACTGCAGGAGGTCTTGATGCTCGTCGAGCGCCCTCGCGACGAGATACGCAAAATCGTCGGGCATATCGTCGACCGAGATCAGTGACGCCAAACTCAGCCTTCACGGCGACGATCAGATAGTTGGGCGCCTGTTGGAACCAGAACATTTGGTGAGCGTCTGATCATGGCGCGTCCTTATCATGTAGTGCGAACGGTCATCCCTCGACTCCGCTTGGAATGCCCTGAGCGGAGTCGAAGGGCAGGTTCGCCCGACGAAAACCAGTTCTAGAATTCGAGTAGGGATGTCTGCACGGCGCACCAACAACAAAACGAGCGCCCGGATTGTAACGGGGCCGAAGCCAGGCGATACGATCGTCGCAACGGTCGGTACGCCCCTCGTGCATGGACGCGCGGCCTTTGAGCGGCGCGCGTGGGCGACCGCCTTTGCCCAGCTATCTGCGGCCGATCGCGTTGAAGCGCTTCCGCCCGACGATCTCGAGCGGCTCGCCATGGCCGCGTATCTCTCCGGTAACGATCGCGAATGCGAGAGCATCTTTACACGCGCGTACCACGATTTCGTCGCGCACGGCGAGACCGCTCGCGCCGTGAGGTGTGCGTTCTCGCTGGGCATGTTCTTGTTCGATCGGGGTCAGTCTGCGCCCGGCAGCGGCTGGATCGCCCGCGGACGGCGCCTGCTCGCCGATCAGGGGGGCGATGCTGTGGAACGCGGGTATCTGATGATGCCCGACGCGCTGGCGAAAATCGCGACTGGCGACCTGGAAGGCGCCAGCGCCATCTTCGAACAGGCCGCGGCGATCGGCGATCGCTTCGCGGATGATGATCTTCGCGCGCTGGCGCGGCAGGGACGCGGCCGCGCGCTGACCCGGCTTGGCAGAATTCAGGAAGGCGTGGCGCTTCTCGACGAGGCCATGGTCGCGGTGATGACGAATGAGGTCTCGCCGATCATTTCCGGCATTATTTATTGCAGCGTCATCGAGGCCTGCTTCGAAATTTTCGATTTGAAGCGGGCGCAGGAATGGACCGCGGCGCTCGGCCGTTGGTGCGACGCGCAGCCTGAGTTGATGCCGTATCGAGGCACCTGCCTCGTGCGGCGATCGGAAATTCTCCAGGTGCACGGGATCTGGACGGAGGCACTCGCTCAGGCCATGCGCGCCTGCGAACAACTCGCCGAGCGGTCGCGCGAGGCTGGCGTGGGTCTGGCCTTTTATCAGCTTGCCGAAATGCATCGCTTGCGCGGTGAGTTTGGCAAGGCCGAAGAGGCCTACCGGTCCGCGAGTGAACACGGCAAGGCGCCTGAGCCGGGGTACGCGCTGCTGCGATTAGGGCAGGGGCAAATCGAGCTGGCTGCCGCCGCGATTCGACGCGCGCGCGACGAAGCACGCGATCGCAAAACGAAGGCCCGTGTGCTCGGCGGCGGCGTCGAGATCTTCATTGCCGCCGGCGATGTGGCCGCGGCTCGCGCGGCCGCCGACGATCTGGCGGCCATCGCCGCCGAACTCGGTGCGAGTCTGATCACCGCGTACAGCCGGCACGCCACCGGTGCGGTGCTGCTGGCCGAAACCAATCCGCGCGCCGCTCTCGCGCCGCTGCGCGACGCCGTTTCGATCTGGAGAGAGCTCGACATGCCGTATGAACGCGCGCGAACCGGCGTGCTCATCGGTCTCGCCTGCCGGGCGGTTGGCGACCGGGACGCCGCGGCCCTGGAGTTTGGAACCGCGCTTCGAACCTTCGAAAAACTTGGCGCGCGCCCTGATGCGGATCGCGTCAAAGGCCTGACGAGGCCCGAATACGACGCGCGTGGATCGTTGACGGCTCGCGAAACGCAGGTGCTCGGCTTGCTCGCGACGGGGCGCACCAACCGCGCCATCGCGAAGGAGCTTCGCATCAGCGAAAAGACCGTCGCGCGCCACCTCGCGAATATCTTCATCAAGATTGGCGTCTCGACACGGTCCGAAGCGACCGCCTACGCCTTCCGCCATCAGCTCGCCTAGGCCATCCGCACTACGCACCTACATCAAACGACCCATACGAACTGACGTTCGTCGATGGGCAATCTGATCGATGCGCGCACAATCGGCGCGGCCTAACATCGGTATGGACGACCGGAGTGATTGGAGGTGCGAGGTGGCGAACGTGCAGAGACCCGAACGAGTGCAGACGCTGATCATTGGCGGCGGCCAGGCGGGATTGTCGGTGGGATATCACCTGCAGCGGAGTGGTCTTCCGTTCCTGATTCTCGACGCCCATTCGCGAATCGGCGATGCCTGGCGGATGCGATGGGATTCGCTCCGATTGTTTACACCGGCACGTTACGACGGGCTGGCCGGCCTTCCATTTCCCGCCCCAGGCGACAGCTTTCCAACCAAAGACCAAATGGCGGATTACCTCGAACGGTACGCCGCGCATTTCAAATTGCCCGTTCGCACCCGGACGAAGGTGGACAAGCTGTCGCGAGAGGGAAACCGATTCATCGTGCAAGCCGGCGATACTCGATTCGAGGCGGAAAACGTCGTTGTCGCGATGTCGAATCATCAACAGCCGAAAGCTCCCGCGTTTGCGGCCAGACTCGATCCGAACATCGTACAGATTCACTCGTACGACTACCGCAATCCGTCGCAGCTCAGAGATGGCGCCGTCCTCATTGTCGGGGTCGGGAACTCGGGAGCAGACATCGGAGTGGAAGTGGCGCGCACTCATCAAACCTGGCTGGCGGGAACGGAATCGGGGCACGTGCCGTTCCGAATGGAGAGCTTCGCCGGACGATTCATTTTCTCGCGAATCGTTCGCTTCATCGGCCATCACGTGCTGACGGTGACGACGCCAATCGGGCGGCGGTTGCGTCCGAGGATGCGGCTCATGGCAGCGCCGCTCATTCGTGTGAAACCGCAGGACCTTCTCGATGCGGGCATCACACGCGTGCCACGACTAACGGGAGTCAAGGACGGGCGTCCGATGCTCGCTGATGGTCAGGCGCTCGACGTGGCAAATGTGATCTGGTGCACTGGCTTCACGAATGGATTTTCCTGGATCGATCTGCCAATCTTTGGCGCTGACGGGGAGCCGGAGTACGACCGCGGAATCGTTCCGAAGGTTCCCGGTTTGTACTTCGTGGGTCTGCAGTTCCTGTACTCGATGACGTCGGAAACGGTTGGCGGCGTGGGTCGGGATGCGCAGCGGGCTGTGAACGCGATTGCCGCTCGCGTGCACGCCGGGCGCGCGGCGTGGAAGGGGCAGATGGCTCCGGAATTGACGTCCGCCGTCGGCGTTAGAGCGGACTAGACGCTCACGAGACCGCGGCGGATAGCGCGTCGAACGGCATCCGTACGATTCACCGCGCCAAGTTTCCCGCAGATCGACGCGACGTGAAACTTGACGGTTTGATCGCTGATGCCAAGGCGTAAAGCAATGGTCTTGTTGGACAACCCCTCGACGAGCTGCCCGAGCACCTCGATCTCGCGCGGCGTCAGAGGCTCTGCTGGCAAGCCACGTCCATCCGGTTGGGTCGCGAGGAGAAGGGCGTCGGCGTGAAGCCCCGAGGATCGGGCCGCGCCGACGGTGGGGAATTCTCCCACGACCTCGAAGGTTCCGGGTGAAAGCGTTAACCTGAGCCGATCGCGTTCACCCGGCGATCCTACGAGAATCACCCTCATCTAACTATTAGGACGCTTGCCGACGGTGACGGTTGCTGTGAGGCTCGACGTTCCGCGAAGCGTCCGCAGCGGCACGGCGCGTCCGACGCGGTCGCCCGCGAGCAAGTCCAGCAGATCTTCCGGCGACGCAATCGCATGTCCGTCGAAGTCGAGCAGCAAGTCGCCGACGAGCACGCCAGCCGCTGCGGCCGGACTGCCAGGCGTGACGCCAACCACCAGCAGCGCATCCTCGCGGTTTTCAGCCTGGCGCTGCGCTTCTGACAGGTGCGCCGGCTGGCCGGCGATGCCCAGATAACCGCGTTCGAGTTGACCGTGTTCGAGGAGCGACTTGGCCGCCTGCCATGCGATGCGGGCGGGAATGACGACGCCAAGGCCGCGAATTTCTACCGCGGTTGCGATCCCGGTCAAGCGGCCCGTCGTGTCCACGAAAGCGCCGCCCGCGAACCCGTCGTGCATCGGAGCAGTCGTGCGGATGACTTCCTCAATCGCGCGTCTGCGGCCGGTGGCGAGCGGTCCGCCGATGATCGCGACAATTCCGGCGCTTGCCGTCACGTTGTTGCTCCACGAGCGGGCGAGAGCGATGCCAACGTTACCGACCCGCGGCGCACTCTCGCTTGCCTGCAGGGGCGTGATTTCCAGTTGAGCAACGCGCAACACCGCCAGCCCCGTTGCCGGATCCCAACCGGCGAGCTCCGCATCCAGGACCGTCCCGTCAGGGCGGCGCACGTGCAATCCGTCCTCACGGCCGAGCGCCCTCGCGCTCGTGACTACGACGTCCTGCTGGTAGACGACGCCGCTCGCCGGACGCCGGCGTCCGTGCACCTGAACGACGGCTGGCGCTGCAGCAGCGACAGCGTCCGCGAGATCGTTGGAAAACGTTGTAAGCGCCGATGGCATGGCCATTCCTGAATCCTCTGTTCAGGAATCGTCGCAGAAGAGAGTCGCGCTCACATCACCCAGACGGGGAGCGGCGGTCGGCTCGGTCCGGCTGAAGCCGGACCCACGATGATTGGGAGACATTCGGGATCCGTGGGTCTGGCCTTCGCCGGACCGATTAGGATCGACCTCGTGCCGGATACGCGCTGGATTGTCGATGAGTCGTCGGCTGGTGAGCGTCTCGACAAATTTCTCGCCGCAGCGAATCGCGTTGGATCGCGTAGCCGGGCAAACGACGCACTCGCGCGCGGCCGCATCTTCATCAATGACCACGAAGCCACGGCCGAGGACGCCGGCAGACGCCTCCTCGTCGGCGATCGCGTGAGATTCTGGTCCGATCGCCCCGGGAGTGCGAGCCGGAAGGCGCTGCGCGCGGCGCGTCCGGGAGAACTCGCGATCGTCTACGAAGACGATGCGCTCATCGTCGTCAACAAACCGCCGGGGCTGCTTGCCGTGCCGCTCGAACGTCAGGAGGATGCAGCGTCGGTTCAGGATGAACTCGTGTTGCACCTGCGCTCTCAGGGCAAACGCCGTCCGCTTGTCGTGCACCGAATCGATCGCGATACATCGGGTCTGGTCGTTTTTGCGAAACGGCCGGACGCACAGGCCAGCCTCAAGGATCAATTTCGACGTCGTGAGCCTCAGCGCGTGTATCTCGCGGTGGTCTACGGCCATCCGTCCCCAGCGTCCGGATCCTGGACGGACCATCTGGTCTGGGATCAGAAGCAACTCGTTCAAAAGGAAACACACCCGCGCGATCCTCGAGGACAGGAAGCGCGCAGTCAGTATCGCGTTCTCGAGCGGCTGAGAGGCTCTGCGCTAATTGAGGTCCGGCTGATCACTGGACGCCGGAATCAGATCCGGCTGCAAGCTCGGCTGCACGGACACACGCTGGTTGGCGAGGCGCGGTATACTTACGGGCCCGGCGCGCTGCGCCCGATTGAGTTTCCGCGGCAGGCGCTGCATGCGCACCGGCTGGCGTTCCGTCACCCGCTGACGGGACAGCCGCTATCCTTCGAGGCTCCGTTACCTACTGATATGCAAGGACTTATACGTAGCCTTCGGTGAGGAATCTTTTTGAGTCCCGCGGAAGTCTAATTAGCTGAGGAAATTTTTCATGGCTAAACGTGCTTCGTCCGGCGCCATTGTTTGTCCGCGCTGTGGGGTGCCCAGCGCCAAGGTCATCGGCCGGTCTGAGTCGCACCCGATTGTTTATCTGCGGTGTGAAGAGTGCGGCAAGACGTCGATTTGCCCTGAATAGCAAGCAGAGCTGGGGTGTCGGGCTCGTGGTCTGACACCTTTCCCGCCTCATCCTCCTTTCCGATTCGCTCGATTTTTCTTTGTGCGGACGTGTGCCTCAGGAGGCTTGAAATCCCTTCGGCTTGAGCCATAATCACGCCTCTCGCCAGGCGGAGAACAACACAGGCCAATCGAAGGAGTGAACCATGCGCCGAACGGTCAAATGGGTGATGGCCCTCGGTTCGATCGCCGTCGCAGTCGCAGCGATCACGCCGCGGGTTTCGGGACAGATCTATCTGGGCACATCGCCTCCTCAAGGATCGTGGGCGGCGCAGCCGACGACCAAGGATGGCGAGTGGCCAAGCTACAACGGCGACATCCACGGCACCCGGTATTCGCCGCTGGATCAGATCAACGGCACGAATTTCAACAAGCTGGAAGTCGCGTGGCGCTTCAAGACCGACAACCTCGGTCCGCGCGCTGAATACAAGCTCGAAGGCACGCCGATCATGGTCAAAGGCGTGCTCTATACCACTGCAGGTGTCCGCCGCTCCGTGGTCGCGCTCGACGCCAAGACGGGCGAAGTGCTCTGGACCCATACGATCCGCGAAGGCAAACGCGCGATCGTGTCGCCGCGTCAACTCTCCGGCCGCGGCGTGTCGTACTGGACTGACGGCCGCGGTGACGATCGCGTCGTCTACTTCACGACGGGGTATCGGATGGTCGCGCTCAACGCACACACTGGCGCGATGATTAGCTCGTTCGGCGACAAAGGCGTCGTCGATTTGAAGCAGGGCGTTGTCTATGGCAACCGCCAGCCGATCGATCTCGAGACCGGAGAAATCGGTCTGCACTCGACGCCAGCGATCGCGAAGGATGTGATCGTCGTCGGCTCGTCGTTCCGCGAAGGTCAGACGGTGCCAACGCACAACAACACCAAGGGGCTGGTACGCGGCTATGACGCGCGAACCGGAAAGCTCCTGTGGACCTGGAACACGATCCCACGTCCAGGCGAGTTTGGCAGCGACACGTGGGAAAACGATTCGTGGTCGACGAACGGCAACACCGGCGTCTGGACGCAGATCTCGATCGACGAAGACGCCAATCTGGCGTACCTGCCGGTCGAAACGCCGTCGTCAGACTTCTACGGCGGACATCGTCCTGGCAACAACCTGTTTGCCGAGTCGCTCGTTGCCGTTGATCTCCGGACGGGTCAGCGCAAGTGGCACTACCAGTTCGTTCACCATCCGATCTGGAACTTCGACATGTCGTCATCGCCGATCCTGATGGACATCAACGTCAACGGTCGCACCATCAAGGCGGTGGCGTCTCCGAGCAAACAGGGCTTCCTCTACGTATTCGATCGGATCAGCGGTGAGCCCGTGTGGCCGATCGAAGAGAAGCCGGTGCCGCAGTCCGATGTGCCGGGCGAAAAGACCTCACCGACGCAGCCGTTCCCGAGCAAACCCCCGGCGTACGGCCGCAACTACCTGAAAGTTCCCGACGACGTGATCGACTTCACACCGCAGCTGCGCACGGAAGCGCTCGACATCCTGAGCAAGCGGTACCGCGTGGGCAATTCACCATTTACGCCCGCGATGCTCGGTAACCTGAATGGCATTCTTGGCGCTGTCGGCGCCGGCACGGCGACCAACTGGCCCGGTTCGTCAGGGGATCCGGAACTCCATGTGGTCTATGCGCAGGCTTCCAACGCGCCGAGTTCTCGGTCGCTCGTCGAGCCGCCAAAGGGATTCTCTGATATTCGTTACGTCTCAGGCATCGCCGGTCGGCCGTTCCGCGAAGTCCTCGGCCCTGGTGACTGCTGTGCCGCCGACGGCTCGGGCAAGCCGTTCGCGCCAACCAACTTCACGCCTCCCGCGGCCGAGGGCAGCGCTGGCGGCGGTGATGCAGCGGCGGCGAACGTCGGCCTCACTGTGCAGGGGTTGCCGATCTACAAACCGCCGTACGGCATGGTCTCGGCGATCAATCTCGATCGCGGCGAGATCATGTGGCAGTCGCCAGCCGGTGACACACCGGACAACGTGCGCAATCATCCGCTCCTTCGCGGCATGAACATCCCGAAGACCGGCCAGCCCGGCGTGTCTGGCGTCGGTCTGATGAATACGAAGACGGTCGTGGTGATGGGCGATTCGCAGGTGACGACGACACCGGAGCATCCCCGCGGGGCGATGCTGCGCGCCTGGGACAAGGCGACCGGCCGCGAAGTCGGTGCCGTCTGGATGCCCGCGCCGCAGAGCGGTTCGCCGATGACGTACATGGTTGACGGGAAGCAGTACATCGTCGTGGCGGTGAGTGGCGGGAGCTATTCGGGCGAGTTCATCGCATTCGCCCTTCCGTAGACTGACGCGCGTCGGATCTGAGTTGCGTACCTGGTAGGAACGTCCTGAAGGGCGTTCCCTACCGAAGGTGTCCTGTAGGGGACGGCGTTCAGGCCGTCCCAACCTCTTACAAAGCCGTCCGAGCCCCTTACAAAATTCGCTGCCACACTACCGACCTGTAACCAGTTCGCGCCGGATCGACACGCCGATCGATGCCCGGATCGCACTGAAATCCAGACATACCAACATCTTGCCGTGACACCAGTGGGCCGGCACGTTTTCCGCATCCGGCCTTTCAGTTATGGCGTTCCGGGACGGACTCGGTGAGCGTCGGATAACCCGAGATTCGGCTGGCGCCAGCGTCGAAGTTCTCTGCCTGCGGAAGGAACTCGCCGCTGTCCCGTCGTTCGAATTTGCGCTGCGCGAGCGCGTCACGCGGCTCGCCGGGTTTCGCCACGCCTACTATGGCCGCGTTCGCGGCAGCGAACGATCGACTGAATTCGATCATGCGCTGACGATCGCGTCAGACGCCACACCCGGCATTCGATTGTCGGCGCTGCTCGATACGGCGCACGAACAGCGGCTGCCTGTCGATCTCGACGTCGCGCTGTGCCTGATCCGCCAGCTCGTTCCAGCCGTTGCCATCCTGCACGAGACGGCGCGCGATGTCGGGCATGGAGCCCTGGGACCAGAACGTCTCATCGTTACCCCAAACGGCCGATTGTTGATTGTCGAGTACGTGCTCGGATCCGCGCTCGAGCAGCTGCTCTTCACACGCGAGCGCTACTGGAGCGAACTCCGCGTCGCGCTGCCTCGCGTGGCCGGCCTGCCGCGCTTCGATCATGTTGCCGACGTTACGCAAATCGGGGTGACCGCGCTCTCGCTGATTCTGGGCCGCACGCTCGCCGATGACGAATATCCGCTGAGGATCGCCGAAGTGCTGGCAACCGCCAGCTGGACGAACGCCCAGGGTCAGAAGTCGCCGCTCCCTGGCGGTATTCGCAGCTGGCTTCAGCGTGCGCTGCAGCTCGACGCTCGCGGTTCATTTCCGTCCGCGATTGAAGCGCGTGCGGAATTCGAGCGCGTGCTTGCTGACAGCGGTCATGAGGCGTCGCCGCAGAGTCTCGACGCATTCATGAAGCGGTATCAGGCAAACGAGACGCACGCTGAGCCGCCCGCCGCATCGCCGGTGAAGGTTCCAGCGGCGCTTCCCGTCGCTCCATCGATTCCGTCGGCCGCGCAGTCGTCACCTGCTGCCAGCGCTCTCGCCGCTTCAGCCGTATCGCCGGTGCCGGTCCCGAGGGTTCAGCCCATGTCACCGGTGGTGCCGCGTCCGTCTGCACCGGCGAACACGCTGGCCAGCATTCCCTCCGCCGCTCCGGCGCACACACCAGCGGCGGTCGAAAAGAAAGAATGGCCGTCACCGACAACGGAACCGAAGGTCGGAGCGAGTAAGTCCCCGTCTGAAGTCGACAAACCGACGCTCAGCGAGGTTCTCTCCGATGCCCGCACGACTGAGCCGGTGAAGATCCCCGCCACGCGCGCCCGTAGAGGGTTCGTGAAAATCGCTGCGTCGGCGGCAGTCGGAGTCATGGTGATAGGAACCGTTGGTCTGGTCGGCGCCCGCCGATTCTGGGCGGCGACGCCGCCACCGCCGGCAACCGGCACGCTCGTCGTCACCACGAATCCCGCCGGTGCGGAGGCGCTTGTCGACGATGTGCGACGAGGGAGCACGCCGATCACGCTGGAGCTTCTCGCCGGGACGCACCGTGTCGAGCTTCGCGGTTACGGGGATTCGCGGATCATTCCCGTCACGATCGCGCCGGGACAACAAGTCGCTCAGTACGTCGATCTTCCCGTCGCGCCGCCGCCACCGGCTGAGCCGCATGCTGACGTCGCGGCGGCACCCGCTGTGGCCGCAGAACGCGCGGTCACAGAGACGCCGGCGAGTGGACCCGGATGGATTGCCGTCAACGGCAAAATCGAAGTGCAGCTGTTCGAAGACGGCCATCTGCTGGGCACCAGCACCATCGAACGGATCATGGTGCCGGCCGGCCGTCATGAGCTGGAAATCGTGAATGAGTTAATCGGATACCGAGGGACGCGAACCGTTCAGGTTTCACCAGGCAAAGTGTCGACCGTCAGCATCGACTTGCCCAAAGGCAGCATGGCCGTCAACGCGCTGCCATGGGCCGAAGTCTGGATGGACGGCACCAAGATCGGCGAAACACCGATTGGCAATTTCGCGGTCCCCGTCGGTTCGCACGACGTCGTGTTCAAGCATCCGGACTTTGGAGAACGGCGCGAGACCGTTCTGGTGACGTTGAAAAACCCGGTGCGCTTGAGCGTTGACATGAGGAAGCCATGAATCGCTGGCTATCGACCCGACCCCAATCGCTGCGCCTCGTCGACATCGTTCTGGCCGCTCTGGTTGCGGCGGTTGTGTCGATTCCGACTCGCGCCGCCGATTCACTGGCGGACGCGCGGGATTTATATGCCGCTGCTGAATACGAGGATGCGCTCGCGCTGTTGAACAAGCTTCAACCAGGTGATCATCCAGCGGAGGAGCGACGCGCCATCGAACAGTACCGCGCGTATTGCCTGCTGGCGCTTGGACGATCGGCGGATGCCGAACAGGCGATTGCCGCAGTGGTGAACGCCACGCCGCTCTACAAGCCGTCCGGGTCGGACGTGTCGCCGCGAGTCCGGTCGGCGTTCAGCGACGTGCGCCGTCGCGTGTTGCCGTCGATCATTCAGGAGAAGTACGCGGTCGCCAAGGTGGCGTTCGACCGCAAGAATTTTCCGGTCGCGGCAGCGGCCTTCACCGAAGTCGTCGACGCGATGGCAGACCCTGACGTCGCCGACGTTGTACAACAGCCGCCGCTCTCCGATCTGCGGGTGCTGGCGATCGGCTTTCGCGATTTGAGCGTGACAGCGGCTTCGCCGGCACCCGTTCCCATGCGTGAAACCGCGCCGGCTGTTCCTGCGGCGCTGGTGACACCGGCGCCGGCTGCTGCAGTCACGCCGGCGCGAATCTACGTCGCCAGCGACACGACGGTGCTGCCGCCGGCCCCCGTCAAGCAGGCGTTGCCGGCATTTCCCTCCCA
>Ga0070681_10002328_pt1 | contig 17372 bp, 11 predicted proteins | sample KBSC83BmetaG_FD_65650 | JGI IMG/M metagenome (GOLD analysis project Ga0070681, IMG submission 65650) | Corn rhizosphere microbial communities from Kellogg Biological Station, Michigan, USA - KBS C8-3B metaG | ecosystem: Host-associated > Plants > Roots > Rhizosphere | place: USA: Michigan...
GCTCAATTGAATGCGGGCCTCGAGCGGCGAGCCGACAAATTTCTCCTGGCGTGCGACTTCGAGGCTCTTGAGCACGTCCTGCCTCACCTCCATCAGACGGTCCCAGTCCTCGGTGCGTTTCCGCTGCTCGTCGCGAATGCCGTCGGTCACCTCACCTGGCTCGGGAAACAACTGGGTGTGCACACTGCCCTCAAAGCCCATGTGCTTCCAGACCTCTTCTGTGGTGAAGGCCAGAATCGGAGCACACAATCGCACCAGCGCATAGAGGAGTCGATAAAGCACTGTCTGGGCGCTGCGTCGGCCGTGCGACCGCCGCGCACCGGTGTACAGCCGGTCCTTCAGGACATCGAAATAGACGGCACTCAGATCCACTGTGGCGAAGTCATAAATCGCGCGATAAACCTTATGAAACGCGAATTCGGCGTACGAGGCGCGACAGCGCGCGATCAGATCCTCGGTGCGTGTCAGAATCCACTGATCGATCTCGAGCAGGTCGCCGGCCGGCACAGCGTCACACTTCGGGTCGAAGTCCCATAGATTGCCCAACGGGTACCGGAAGGTATTGCGCAGCTTACGATAGGCTTCCGTGAGGCGCGCGAGAATCGTCTCCGACATGCGCACGTCTTCAAAAAACTCGACTGACGCGCTCCAAAGCCGCAGGACTTCGGCGCCATATTTCTTGATCACCTCGTCCGGGGCGATGTCATTGCCGAGCGATTTGTGCATCGCGCGGCCTTCACCGTCGAGTGCCCAGCCATTTGTGGCTGAACTCCGGTAGGGAGCGCCGCCTTTCAGTCCGACGCCAATGAGAAGCGAACTGTGGAACCAGCCGCGATGCTGGTCGCCGCCTTCCAGATAAAGATCGGCGGGCCAGTCGAGGCCATTCTGTTTCGTCAGTACCGCCAGCTGGCTCGAACCGGAATCGAACCAGACGTCTAGAATGTCGGATTCTTTCGTGAACTCAGTGGCGCCGCATCGCGGGCACACCGTCCCCTCAGGAAGAAGTTCGGCAGCGGTGCGGTCGTACCAAACGTCGGCAGTGTGCTTTTCGAACAGATCAACCACGCGGTCCAGAATCTTGCGATCTGTCAGCGGTTCGCGGCATTGGCCGCAATAAAACACGATAAGGGGTACGCCCCAGACGCGCTGGCGTGAAATGCACCAATCGGGGCGGGTGGCAATCATGTTCGTCATACGCTGTTCGCCCCATGCGGGCATCCAGTGCACTTGCTTGATGGCGGCCAGCGCATTTTCCCGCAGGTTGTTGCGCTCCATGCCGATGAACCACTGCTCGGTCGCGCGAAAAATGGTTGGATTGTGACAGCGCCAGCAATGCGGATAGCTGTGCTCGATTTTTTCCATGGCGAGCAGCGTACCGCGTGAGCGCAAAATTTCGAGCACAATCGGATTCGCTTCCCAAACCGTCTTGCCGATCAGTTCATCCGGTAGCCGTCCTTCGGCCCCTTCCGCATGAAAGAAGCGGCCGGCCTCGTTAACCGGGCAATAGACCGGAATGCCGTACTGCTTGCCCACTTCGAAGTCTTCGTGGCCATGCCCCGGTGCGGTGTGGACAGCGCCGGTTCCCTGCTCGAGCGTGACGTGTTCGGCGAGAATACCTCGCGAGTCGCGGTCGAGGAATGGGTGGCGGAATACCGAGCCCTCGAGCCGCACACCAGGGAATCGGGGCAGGGTACGAAAGTCCGTCCAGCCGCAGGCGGTCGCCGTAGCCTCGACGAGATCAGCCGCGACGATATAAACTTCGCCCGCGACATCTATTGCGGCGTATTCGAACTTGGGATGGAACGCGATGGCCATATTGGCCGGAATGGTCCATGGCGTGGTGGTCCAGATCAGGCCGTATACTGTGCGGCCGGCGAGGGCCGGATCGATCTGCGCGGGATCGGATGCCAGCGGAAAACGGACCCAGATCGAGGGGCTGGTATGGTTCTCGTATTCGACCTCGGCCTCAGCCAAAGCTGTGCGGTCCTTCAGGCACCAGTGCACTGGTTTGAGACCTTTATAAACGTAGCCACGATCGAGAAATTCCACGAACGCGCGCGCGATAGCCGCCTCGTATGGCGCGCTCATGGTCAGGTATGGATCTTCCCAACGCCCGAATACACCCAGCCGGATAAAATCGCGGCGTTGGAGTTCGACGAATTTCTGCGCATACTTCCGGCACTCGGCGCGGATCTCGGAGGCGGTCATTTTTGCCTTACGCGATCCGAGTTCGTTATCGACTTTGATCTCGATGGGGAGGCCGTGGCAATCCCAGCCGGGCACGTATGGCACATCAAACCCCGCCATGCACTTGGATTTCAGCACGAAGTCCTTCAAGATCTTGTTGAACGCGGTACCGAGGTGGATCTTGCCATTAGCGTAAGGCGGCCCGTCGTGCAAGATGTAAACCGGCCGGCCCTCGCCTGAGCGGCGTATTTGGCGATAGATTTCCTCACGCTCCCAGCGCTCGAGCGTCTTGGGCTCGCTTTGCGGCAGGTTGGCCTTCATGGGGAAGTCCGTCCGCATCAGGTTGAGAGTGTGCTTAAGGTCCACGCGTTGAGAGTCCATCAATCAATTTACTGGGATTTAATTTCATTGTGGCATAAGGGCGCGGCCCGATGCTTCCAGAGAATGCAACTGGCTAAAGAACGAAAGCGATAGCGCCGATTTAATGAATGACGACCGGTATGCACTTTCTACGCCGCTCGATATCTGTGTTGGCACTCGCGGTGCCGATGTGGCTAGGAGCCCAGCGCTATAACTTCGAATATTATTCTCATGGCGACGGCCTCGGTGGCATGGAGGTGCGCAGCCTTTTACAGGACCGGACGGGATTCATATGGATTGGCTCCACGCCGGGCCTGTACCGGTATGACGGCAAGCACTTCCGGGCTTACACAGACGCGGATGGGCTGCCGGCCGCCCCCGTCGAAGCTCTGCATGAAACGTCCGATGGAACATTACTGGCCGGTACGGCGAAGGGGGTGGCGCGACTCGATGGCGAGAGATTTCGGGCAATAGAGATTCCGGGATCGCCGGCTATTACGAGCCAATCCGGTCTTTCATCCGATCGCTTGGGACGGATTTATGCCGCCACCAGCCAAGGTCTGTTCATCTCCCACGGGGGCGGCCCGGACTATAAGCTTCGCCGATATCCGAATCCGCCGGCGGCCGGGGGGTTGGCCGCGTTCGGCATCTACATGGATCCTAATGATGGCGCCGTATGGTTCGGCTGCGGCCAGGCGATATGCCACCTTTCGCGAGATCAAGTAACCGTTTTCGGTGCAGACCAGGGGGTACCGCCTGACAGATGGGACGCGATTCTCGGCGATGGCGAAGGCAATCTCTGGATTCGCAGTCCAACTACAGTTCGGGTCCGCCCTCCCGGCTCGGCCATCTTTGTCCACAGTATGGCGACGTCTCTGAACCAAATGACGGAGGCTTCCGCCGCTTTGCAGTTGGATCCACAGAGACGCGTGATCGTGCCTACAGAAACGGGTCTGCTGCGCCGCCACGGCCAGAACTGGGAGCGCATCGGAACACCACAAGGCCTGCCCACGGACCCGACCTGTTGCGTACTGGCCGATCGCGAGGGTTCTCTCTGGATTGGCCTGGCCGGAGCCGGGCTGGCGCGCTGGGTCGGTTATAACCAGTGGGAATCATGGACCAGCGCCGAAGGTCTGCCGGGCAGCAACGTGCAAGCGATTCATCGCGACTTATCCGGACGTTTGTGGGTCGGTACCGAAGGTGGCTTGCATCGCCTGAATCCGGATGGCGCCACCTGGTCGCACTGGTCCGAAAACCAAGGTCTTCCAGGAAGAAGAGTGCGTGCGCTCGCCTCCAGTTCCGATGGGGCTTTGTGGATCGGCAGCGCTCCAGGCGGGCTGAGCCGGATGGACCCAAAAACCGCCAGCATACGGCACTACAATTTGGGTTTGGAACCCGGCCAGGACTGGATATTTCAACTTCTGGTGGATACTGGCAACACGCTTTGGGTGGTGACGCGCAACGGATTGTTCCGCGGCGAGGACATAACACGATCGCCACGTTTTGAGCGCTTTGTGCCGGAGATCAGCGTAGCCGGCGAAGAGATTCACCAGATCGTGAAAGACGATAGAGGCCGATACTGGCTGGCCGGAGCGCGAGGTCTGCTGAAGTGGGAACAAGGCCGCTGGACTCGCTACACCACAAAAGACGGGTTGCGCATGGACAGCGTGGAATTTGTGGCCGCCGGGCCGAATGGGACGATTTGGATCGCATATACCAGTTCCATGGGCGTCACGAAGCTCGATTTTCCCGCCGGCCGCCCTACTGTTTTGCATTTTTCCGAAGCGAATAGCTTGAAGTCCAACGAGCTTTCTTCGCTGAAGGCGGATTTGGACGGCTGGATGTGGGTGAGCGGTACCGACGGTCTCGATGCTTTTGACGGCCACGCATGGCATCATTACGGACGCGCCGAGGGGATGTTGTGGAATGACTGCGCCAGCCGGGCTCTCTATCCGGATAAAGACGGCAGCGTGTGGATCGGTACCAGCCGGGGCCTTTCGCACTTCACGCCCGGAAACCGGCTCAAACCTAAAATTCCTCCGCCTATCGTGCTGACTTCCATTCAGTTCGGGAAAGAACGGTCGTACGCGACTGCCGTCATCGAAGTCCGGTATATCAACCGGTTATTCCAAGCCGAATTTGCCGGCCTGACCTATTTGAATGCAGCCGAAGTTCGGTTTCGTTACCGGATGACAGGCCTGGAGGAGGGCTGGATCCAAACTTCCGAACGCGCCGTCCGATATCCGAGCCTGCCGCCTGGTGATTATCGATTTGAGGTGCTGGCCCAGACCGCGGAGGGCGTCTCGAGCCTGTCGCCGGCTGTCGTTTCGTTCCGAATCCTTCCACCGTGGTGGGCTACCTTGTGGTCGCACATGACGGAAGGCGTGCTCCTGCTGGTGGTGCTCACTACGGTATGGCATTGGAGGGTGCGCCAGCTATTGCAGCGACAGCAGTGGCTCCAGAGCGCCGTTGACGAGCGGACGCGCGAATTACATGTTGAAAAGGCCAAGGTGCTTGCGGAAAAGGCGCGTGCCGAAGAAGCCAATGTATTGAAGAGCGAGTTTCTGGCGAACATGAGCCATGAGATCCGCACGCCCATGAACGGTATCCTGGGCATGGCCGGTTTGCTGCTCGCCACCGAGCTCAGCGACGATCAGTGCGATTGTCTAACCGCCATCAATACGTCAGCCGAATCTTTGCTCAGAATCTTGAACGATATTTTGGACTTTTCCAAGATTGAAGCCCGCCGTTTGGAACTGGACCCGATCCCCTTCTCGCCTCGCGAATGCGCAGCCGCGGCCGTGAGATTGTTATTCACGATGGCGCAGTCCAAGAACCTGGCGTTGAGCTGCGCCGTGGATGACGCCGTTTCGGACTCGCTCGTTGGAGACTCATTGCGGGTCCAGCAAATCCTGTTGAACCTGGTTGGCAATGCGATCAAGTTCACCGACGCCGGCTCAATACGTTTGCGTGCACAACTGGAATCACAAACTGGAGAATCAGTCGTAGTGCATTGGAGTGTGGCCGATTCGGGCTGCGGCATTCCGAAAGAAAAGCAGGAACTCATTTTCGAGCCTTTTGCTCAAGCGGACGGCTCCACCACCCGAAAATATGGCGGCACCGGGCTCGGGTTGTCGATTTGCGCGCGCCTGATCGAACTCATGGGCGGACGCATCTGGGTCGAGAGCGAAATCGGCCGGGGAAGTACGTTCCATTTCACAACCGTGTTCCAGTTGAGGGCGGTATCGGCCGTTCTAGAGACAAAGGGCCCGGATAGTGCCGTGGCAGGGGATTTCCAACCGCTCTCGATTTTGCTCGCCGAAGACAATCCCATCAACGCAAAGGTCGCTATTCGGATGCTCGAGCGGCACGGACATCGAGTAACGGCAGTACAAACGGGACGGCAGGCACTCGAGGCGATCGAGCAAGGTTCATTCGACCTGGTGCTGATGGATATTCAGATGCCCGAGATGGATGGGCTGGAAGCTGCCGCAGTAATTCGCGAGCGTGAAAAAGATACCGGACAGCATATACCTATCATTGCCATGACCGCCCATGCCATGAGGGGTGACCGCGAGAAATATCTCGCTGGCGGAATGGACGACTACATCTCCAAGCCAGTCCATCCAAAAGAGCTGTTTGCCGCAATCGCAGCCTTTGGTATTCGGCCCGTGGCGACGCCCCTCGGATAATCATCAGCGGTCCAGCGTTCCCGCCTGGATACGGCCGAAGCTTCATGCCGGCGGCCATACCGTGCGAAGATGGCGGGTTGGCTTCCACGGCTGAGGCAGCGAAGACCGGGCAAAGCTTGCGGCGGCGGCTTCTGAGCGGCCTCCTTCTACTGCTTTTTTATCTGGCGATCACGATGCTGGCGCCTCGCCCGGCATCGATCAATCCGGCAGGCTGGCGTCTGCTCGGGATTTTTGTGGCAGCCATCGGAGCACTTATACTGCAGCCGATCCCCGGTGGTGCAGCTGTCCTGATCGCCGTGATTTTCGCCTCGATTTTGGGCGGTCTGACGATCCATGAAGCGCTGGGCGGCTACGGCGATCCCACCGTCTGGCTGGTGATGGCGGCGTTTTTTATCTCGCACTCATTGATCAAGACGGGCATGGCGCGCCGCATCGCGCTGGTGTTCATCCGCACTGTAGGACAAACGCCGCTGGGCGTTTGTTATGCGCTGTCATTCACCGATCTGGTGCTCGCCGCCGTCATTCCATCGAACGGCGCACGCTCGGGTGGAGTGGTGCTCCCGATTTTGCGATCCATCGCGGAACTCTATGGCTCGTTTCCCGGGCCTACCGCCGCGCTCATGGGATCGTTCCTCATGACGGGGGTCTATCAGGGGATCTGCATTACGGCCGCGATGTTCATGACAGGGCAGGCCAGCAATCCGCTGGTAGCCCAGATGGCGACGGAGATGTTTCACTATCCGGTGACTTGGTCGTTATGGTTTATTGCCGCGCTTGTCCCCGGACTCTGTTCCATGCTTTTAGTGCCCTGGGTGGTTTACCGCATGAACCCACCGGAAATCCGCAGAACACCCGAGGCTACAGCGTTCGCCGCTGAAGAATTGCGCCTCATGGGCCCCATGGACCGCGGCCAGATCATCGTTGCCTTGATATTTCTCTCCGTGTGCGCGCTCTGGATCACGTCGCCCTGGCACCACCTGGATATCACGGTAACGGCGCTGTTGGGCTCGGCTGCGCTGCTGCTGACGGGAGTACTGCACTGGCATGATGTCACGAGCAACTACGCGGCCTGGGACATTTTCATCTGGTACGGCGGCTTGTTGCAACTCGGCAAATCGCTGAACAATGCGGGTGTGACCCGGGAATTTGCGCGGGCTGTGGGGTCGGCGCTCGGCTCAGCGAACTGGGTCACCCTGCTGGCAGTCGCGCTCTTGGTCTACTTCTACGCGCATTATGGCTTTGCCAGCATTACGGCGCACATCCTCGCCATGTTTCCGCCGTTCGCAGCCGTGCTGCTGGCGCGAGGCGCGCCAGCCGGCCTGGTGATTTTCAGTTTCGCCTGCTTTGCGAATCTGGCAGCCGGCCTGACGCACTATGGGACTACGCCCGCCCCAATGTTTTTCGCGCATGATTATGTTTCGTTCCAGAAATGGTGGAAAGTAGGTTTCATGGTGTCGCTGGTGAATCTCGCCATCTGGTCGAGTGTGGGGTTCGCGTGGTGGAAGCTCATCCGAATCTGGTGACGTTAGGTTAGAGGGCTATGATCAAGACAGTCATCTTCGATCTGGGAAAAGTCATCATCCCATTCGACTTCAAGCGCGGCTATCAGGCCCTGGAGCAAGTGTGCGGATATCCGGCGGCGGAAATTCCCCGCCGCATCGCCACCACAGACCTCGTGCAGCGTTTCGAGTCGGGACTCATTGATCCCAAGGACTTCGTCGAACAGCTTTCCCGCGTACTCGATTTACGCATTAATTACGATCAGTTCTGCCAAATCTGGAGTTCCATCTTTTTGCCCGATCCGCTGATTCCCGAAAGCCTGCTCGAAGCCCTTAGCAAGCGCTACCGTCTGCTGCTGCTTTCGAACACCAACGCGATCCACTTCGACATGCTGGAAAAGAGCTACCCTCTACTCCGTCACTTCCACCATATGGTGTTGTCTTTTCGAGTGGGCGCCATGAAGCCCGAGCCGGCAATCTTCCATGAAGCGATCGCACGGGCCGAGTGCCGCCCTGACGAATGCTTCTTTACCGATGACATACCCGAGTATGTGGCGGCGGCGAAACGCGAGGGTATCGACGCCGTGCAATTCGAGTCGCTGGCCCAGATCGAACAGGAACTGCTGGCGCGCGGCGTTCGCTGGGACTGAAATGGCAGAGCTGGACATCACCGATCTGCGGGCATGGCTTCTGCGTGAGCCCGTTTCGCGGCGTGCTTACACTGTGTTACAGCTCTCGACAAAGTCCGGCCTTAAAGGATACGGAGAGTGCGGTGAAGTAGCCGGGGAGGACATCGAGACCGCAAAGCGCCTCATCGTAGGCCGGGCGGCCACTGCCCATGAAGCCGTGCGCCATACCCTCGGCGCGTCGCGCGTGCAGGCGGCCGTGAATATCGCGATGCTGGATCTGGTCGGACAGTTCACGAAGTCGCCCATATATCAGGTGCTCGGTGGACCGACACGCAATCGCGCACGCGCCTTGGCTTCACTGGAAGGAGCCTCGGATGATGAACTGCGCGCGCGATTGAAGGAGCGGCACGCCGCTGGATTTCGTGCATTCACCATTCCGCTGCCGCCGTCGCCGGCGCGGAATCAAGGACAGGCGTTTGCCATTGCGGTGGTGCGCCGTGTCGAGACGCTGCGCGCGCTGGCAGAAGACGCCGATTTCGTATTGGACGGCGCCGGGTCGCTAACGCCCGGCGATGCGGCGGTTGTCGCAGCGTCTGTGGAGCGTTTTCACCTCCTCTGGTTTGATGAGCCGTGCCGTATTTCGAATCTCGCCGCGGTGCGGAAGATTTCAGACGAAAGTGCGACACCGCTCGGCTTCGGACGGCATATCGAAGAGCCGGGTGAAGTGCAGGACGCGCTTCGCGAAGAGGTGATCGATATCCTGCGCCCGGATCTTGCGCGCCATGGTATTTCGCGGATCCGTCGCATGGCGGCACTTGCCGAGACGTACTACATCGCCGTCGCACCGCACCATCATGGGGGTCCCGTCGGCACCGCGGCCGCGCTGCATCTTGCAGCCAGCCTGCCCAATTTTTTCATCCAGCATATTCCCACACCTGATGCCGAACCTGACCGGCGCATGCGCGCGGAGCTGACGGGCGGCTCGATTGAACGAGTCAAGGATGGATTCGCAGCCTTGCCGGCCGGACCGGGGTTGGGCATGACGATGCAGGAAGACGCTCTCGAAAAATACAAGGAGCGCGGCTTATGAGTGGAATATGCCTCTGGCCTGTATTTTCACGCGCCTTCGCGGAGCCTGGCATTAAGGAGCACGGCAGATGAGGCGGCGCGATTTCCTAGCAACGAGTGGAGTAAGCCTGTGGCCTGCATGTTCTGTCGCTTTCGCACCGCAGGCTGCCCTGGCGCCTGATGCCTTTCGCGGCGTAGGCTCGCGCGTACGCATCACCGGCATGAAGATATTCGGAGTTTCCTTGACACCCGATTCCGACCGCCCCTACGTCTTCGTAAAACTCGAGACAAACCAGGGCGCCGTCGGCTGGGGAGAAGCTACCCTCGAAGGCAAAGCCGGCGCTGTGATGGCGTGCCTCGACGATTTCCGCGAGTTCGTCATCGGCGCGGATCCTATTCAGGTGGAGCATCACTGGCAATCGATGTACGTGCACAGTTTCTACCGCGCGGGACCGGTGATGGGCTCAGCCATCTCCGGCATCGATCAGGCGATGTGGGACATTCGCGGTAAGGTGCTCGGCCTGCCTGTATATAAATTGTTAGGGGGGCCGATGGACGCGCGCGGCGTCCGGGGCTACTATCACGCCGACTCCGAGGATCGCCAGGAGCTGTTGCGCCTGCGCCAGACGGCGCTTCTCGAGGGCATTTCGTGTTTCAAAAGCGGGCTGCCCGAATATTACGAATGGATCGCCACGCGCGCCAAAATCGAGCGCGCCGTGCGTCATATCCAAATGCTACGCGAAGGGCTTGGGCCCGAGATCGATATCGCGGTCGATTTCCACGCCAAAACCAGTCCCAGCGTGGCCACGATTATCTGTAAGGAAGTCGAGCCGCTCAAGCTGCTGTGGGTCGAAGAACCGTGCCCACCCGAAAACGTGAAGGCCATGGCGCGTATCGCGCGGCGAACCACTACCCCGATCGCGACCGGAGAGCGCCTGATCGCGCCTTATGGCTGCCGGGAACTGATCGAAATGGGCGCCGTCGACATTTTGCAGACCGATATCAACCACGTGGGCGGCATCAGCGCGCTCTGGAAAGTGGCGGCGATGGCGGATGCGTCCGGAATTTCCATGGCGCCGCATGCCTGTGAAGGACCCATCGGCGCCCTCGCAACCTTGCACGTGGACGCTGCCATGCCGAATTTTCTTGTCCAGGAAATTTGTAGCGGCGTGCGGCCCGAAATGAAAGAGAAAGTCTGGGAAGAATGGTTCGGATTCCCTGCCATGCGTATGGTTAACGGTCGTTTCCCGCTACCCGAGAAGCCGGGCTTGGGATTCGAACTGAGTGAGGCGTCGCTGAAGAAATTCCCGTTCGGCGGGACGCGCCCCATGGCACGCGTCTTTCACCAGGATGGCTCGGTGGCGGAGTGGTGAGGCGTCCTCACTAAGGATGCAGAACGATCGGCCCTTCCCGGCGGCAGTTCATCTCTCCGGTGTCATTATTCTTTCCGCCGTCTTGCTGGGCGCCGGAATGGAAAGTGCGGGAATCGCGAGCCCGTTTTCGGACCCTGTTGCACTCATTCGCGCCCAGGACGAAACCAGTTACGTGAGCAGTGCTGTCCACCTTGCGACCCAAGGCGAGTGGCTAACTCCGAAAGTGCTCGGCAGATATTTTCTCTATAAACCGCCGCTACTCACCTGGTTGGCGGGCATTTGCTTAAAACTTTTCGGTATTTCTCTCTGGTCAGTCCGATTGCCCGCGCTAACCGCCGCTGTATTCGCGACTGCGGTGCTTTTCTGGTGGGCGCGATCGGCGACATCGACCGTTACGGCCTGGGCCGCGGCGATCTTGCTGCTGTCAAACCCTCTCTGGCATATTTTCGCGCGTCTTTGCTATACCGACATGCTATTGGCGGCGTCGATTACGGGCGCGATTGCAAGCCTTTACTGGGATCGGACTTTATCCAGCCGATCGAGTTTGTGGGTGTTCGCGTTTTGCACGGCGGCCGGCATCATGACAAAGAATCTGGCCGGCATACTACCCGCGCTGGTGCTCCTCCTATACTACTTACTCGCACGACGAAACGAGCGCCCGCGGCTGTCGCGTGTCGCCATGGTAATCGCACTTACGCTATTGCTAATCGCACCGTGGCATCTCTATCAAGCCGTGGTTCACCCAAAATGGTTTTGGGCCGACTACATACAGGTCCAATTGCTCGGTTATGGGCTGAATCCGCCGGCCCAGATGTCCGGAGATGGGCCCATCTGGTTCTACCTGCGCCGGATGAGTCTGATTGATCCTCTTTTTCTATTGCTGGCAATCGTGGCTTTACCTTCTCTGCTCTTCGCCGCTCGCCGGCAGAATAGCGACTCGTCGGCTCACCTGCTTCTCGCTTGGCTGGCTGTTTCCGCGGGAGCCTTACTCGCATTTCAGTTCCGTAATCTGCCCTATGCGCTCTGTATTTTGCCGCCGGCTGCATTAACCGCAGCTATATATGGCCCTTTGTCTCGGCACCGTAGAAAGCTGATTGCGATTTTAGTTCTTGCATTCGCGCTGAAGTCCCTGTATCCCGGCAAGGTTTGGGGGCTGTCATTCGGACAAGTGGAACCGTTCCCGGCCGCAGCCGCGCTCCGGTCCTACGCAAATCTCGGCCGGCCGAACGATCTCATTCTGGTAGATGCCGATGATTATTTCTACGCCTCCACATTGCCGCTGGCATCGGTGCGCTATTACTTTTTCGATCCAGCTCAAACGATTCGAAAGTCCTTTCCGCACTACTGGTATCTCGGGATTATCATCAGCCTCGAAGATTTTGAACACCTGAAGCAATTGCGCCCGACGTACGCGGCGCGCCTGAAAGCGTGGGGATTGAACTCCGCTGAGCCGGTGGCCACTTCCATCGTATCGATATCCCATGAGGGGCTTTTGCGATTGATACGGGCATCTCCACAATCGGATTTCTATCTGCCAGCTCGAGACTTGCCGATGGTTGAATGTTTTGTCGCGACTACACATCGGACTGTATCGCTGGCGAATGACCGTGCTCTACTGCTGGCCTCAAATTCTTCCAGGCAAATCCCCACGGCTACGACGTGGTCACTGCCGATTCATTGGTAAGCACAGATCAGCCGGCGGACTGAAGCGCTAGTAGCGATTCCTGTACCGTAGGAGTTTTTCCCGCCTCGATATCGTTTCGCCGGATCTGATGAAACTTCGTGAGTACCTCATTCGCCTTGACGAGCGCGGTAATCCGCTCCACAAATGCGCTGAGCGTTCGGCCGGCAATCGCGTAGAGAGCCACGTCATCGGAAAGCACGTCGAGATAGGCCCGCGCTCCGCAGCAGCCGAGACTTAATGCCGAACGGCCGGTATTCATCGCCTGCGGAATGATTGCGCAGGCTGGCCGTCCCATCGCGGGAGGCAATCCGCCTTCCAGCTGCTGAGAGGCTTCCGAAAGGATCAGGGTCTGGCCGGCGCGGACGAACAGCAAGACCACATCCGGAGGTACGGGAATTTTCGCCAGCGGACCATAGATCACATATCGCGGCTTTGAAGCCAGGACAGGAATGGCTGCGATGTCCTCCTCGCGAACATAAGTAAGACTGGCGAAGACCTGCAATGCGTCCTGCAGGTCTATCGCCGACGCCGCGCTCATATCGAGATTGTGCGTGTACTGGCCAATGGAGCAGTGAGCGTGATCGCCGGCCGAGGTCGCAAACACCCGCTCGCCTGCTTCCTGCCAGAATCGGCACCCGGCCGGACTATGACCAGACCACGATTCAATACCGGCCGGTACTACTTCCGTCAGGCAAACAGCCACCGGTGGCCGCGCAAGCCGCAGAGATTCGTTCAGCGCGTGCGCAATTTCTGAATAGGAAGACATGAACACAAGATTAGCAGCATGGTCGCTTCGAGATCGCTGGGAGGCGTTGGAAATTGTTTGACCGGATCAGGCCGATTCCCTACAATCTTTTGGTGAGGAAATCACCGCGCGACGGAGTTACCTTCGAAACCGTGCGCCGAATTGCTCTGTCGTTATCGAACGTGGAAGAAGGTACTGCATGGGGATTCCCTGCGTTCAGAGCCGGCGGAAAGATGTTCTTATGTTTCCGCGAGGATCTCCATTCGATCGTGGTCAGAACTTCGTTCGAACAGCGCGATGAAATGATAGAGGCGAATCCCGAAACTTACTACACCACAGATCATCATCGCCCCTACCCCTGGGTATTGGCGCGCGTGGCAACACTGCACCCAGACGTTCTGCCCGACCTACTGCGCATGTCTCTGCAATCCATCCCGCAGAAGAAGCGGCGGCCGCGGTGATGCCTTTTGCGGTACTGGCATACGTCTCGAAAATGGATCGGCCTTGTATTGCCGGGCATGCCCGCCATTCTGCGGTACCGTTTGGATTTTCGGCGTGCTTCCGAGCCTGCGCTTGACCGTAACGCGCCGAATCTACTGAGCCGCGCGCGTCAGTAAGCGTGTCTTAGGATAGGAGAAAACACATGGCAGAGACTCATAACGCACACGTTCGTTTTGAATGTTGCGATCCGATCTTGCGCGTGGAGAATATGCAGGCAAGCCTGCAGTTTTACGTAAATGTCCTGGGCTTTGAGAATGCTAGTTGGGGCAACAATGAATTCACGCACGTATCGCGCGACAGCGCCGGCATCTACCTCTGCGAGGGAGATCAGGGCCGTGGCGGGGCATGGGTTTGGATCGGCGTGGAAGACACCCCAAAGCTCCACGAGGAATACAAAGCTCGTGGAGTGACTGTCCGTCTGCCACCGACGAACTTTCCGTGGGCGCTTGAAATGCAATCGCGGACCCCGACGGCAACGTCCTTCGCATGGGATCAGAGCCCCTGGCCGAAAGCTCCAGCTAATCGTTGGCGCGCGTAGTGGTTATCGCGGCTCGTCCCTGGACCAATAGCCCGGCCGTGCGCGAATGTGAAATTCGCCGGTCCGATTGAGCCGCATTTCGAGCATGTGATACCCCGCGGGCGACGCCGCCGGCACGAAGCTAACAACATATTGCATGTGCAATTCGGCTCCGAGCTTCTGGATCGCATCCTCGAGCGCCTCCTGCTTGGTGAACGGGAACGTTGTCCCTCCGGTGCTTTTCGTCAGTACCTCTGTGGTGTTCGTCTTATGGAGACGCGCGAGTTCGCCGATGCCGCCAAGAACATCAACCTGCTGTTCAGGCGGCGGAATCTTTGGGTAGGGATTGTACGGCCCTGGCGGATTGCCGTTTACAGTGCCCGTCTCGTCGTTGGGCCTCTTAGGCTTGAGCGGCCGCCTCGGGTGACTGACCGGAACCTTTGAAGTAAATGCCGTCTTGAAGGCGGAGTAGGTTGCTGGTACACGCTGACTCCCGCGGACTGGGCTGCCACGGTAACCACATCCAGAGCGGCCTCGCTGCCCCGGTCGCGCGATTCCGAGATCAGCAGTAGCACGCGGTGCGCATTTGCCCGCTTCCGTAAGTGCTCGACCGCCGATTGCACGGCGTCGAGCATGCACGCTTCCTTATCCTCGCCCGGCCGGAGCACGGGCTGAATTCCGTTGAATGCGCGTTCAAGCGCGTACGGATCATTCGTGCATTCATGCAGCCAGGTAACCCGCTCATCGAATGCCACCAAGCTCGCGCAGCCGCGTTCTCCCGTAATCAGCGGCTGGATCATCGCGCCGATATTCCGCACTTTTTCGAGAACCGCCGCTGAAATACCGGAGGACTGTGCGGCAATGACCAGTGCGATCGGAGCAACACCTGTGTCAAACGTGTCCACAGTAGCTTTCTGCGGCTGCCCGTTATCCAACACCAGGAAGTCCGAGGCTTGCAGACCGTCGATGGACCGGCCTTTCAGATCCGTTACGAGCACTGGGACCATCACTAAGCGCGAACGCGAGTCGAAACGTGTCTCCTGGGCTGCGAGGAAAGTCGCGAATGCGAGGATCACTGCCAGTCTCATCACCTCGCTTACAATGCATTCGAACAGCCAACAAGGTAGTGGACCGATTGTCCGGATCAAAACCGCTCAGCGATCCACAGGACGGCCGAGCATGCTCGCCGCCTGCAGGCAATTAGGACCCCGCTCGTTGGGGGTCGGGCACGCCCGACCCGATTTCCGGCCCTGACGCGCGGTCTCAAGAAATAAACTCGTGCCCGTACGATAGCGATCAATGCTCCAAGCGAAAATTCACTGTGATCGTGGTCACCACCTCTACCGGAGCACCGTTTAAAAGAGTCGGCTCATACTGCCACGTTTTGACGGCGTCCATGGCCGCTTGAGCTAATTGCGGATCGACAGAAGTGTTAACCACAGCGACGCCCAGCAGATTGCCTTGCATCGAGATGACGGCGTGCAGCAGGACCGTGCCCTCGATACCGGCTGCCTGGGCTGTATCGGGGTAGACCGGCTTTGTCATTTGCACAAGCTTCGTCGCCTGCACGTTTCCGCCGACGCGGATCCGCTTTGGCGGTCCGGAGGATGCGGGACGCGGCCCTTTACCGACAACCTCGACAGCTTCCGAGACTGAACCGACGTCCAATTTGATATCCAAATGCACCGGCGTTCCGGGGTTTAGCTCAACTCTGGCCCGCCGATACAGAGCAAAGCCAGGCGCCTTGATCTCTACGTCGTACTTTCCGGCGGGCAACGAAGCAAACTGGTACTCGCCCGCGTCACCGCTCCTGGCAATTTCCTGATTTTTGCCATTTACATTGTTCAGCAGCACGGTGGCGCCAGGCAGCGCGGCGCCGCTGACATCATAGACCGATCCGGTGAGTGACGATTTCGGTCCGGCGTTCTGTCCGCGCAGCGCCGCAAATGGAATCGCGCAGACCAGGGTGGCGCAAAGCGCCGCCACCGATACGCGGCCGCTCAGTGCCCGTCGCGGGCGGCGCGGATCTAGAAGCGCGTGCACACGCTGCTCCAGGCCGCCAGTTTCAGCCATGCTGAGGGCAACCGGCGACGGGCGGCGCGATGACGTGAGCGAACGTGCCAAAGCCACCAGATGCTCGGCGTAAGCCGCTTGTCCCGTTCCGGCGATCACGACCGCATCGTCGCACGAACGTTCCTGCTCCTGGCGAAAACGCGACACCGCCATCCATGCCAGCGGGTGAAACCAGTACACGGCAACGGCGAGCTGCGAGAGGAGACAAGATAGCCAGTCGATGCGTCTGACGTGGACCAGTTCGTGGAGCAGAACCACGCGGCGGCGGTCGACGCTCCATTGGTCCGATGTGCCGGGCAGCAAGATGACAGGGCGGAGGAGTCCGTAGCTGAGAGGGACATCGGTGTCATTGCTGCATCGCAGGTCCACATGGCGGCGGAGGTCGATTTGGCAACTCGCATTCGCAAGCAATCCCAGCCACTCGGCGTCGCGAATGGGTTTCGACCGTCGCAGCAATAGCTGGACGCGCACATGACCGATAGACGTGCGCAGCAGAACCACGCCGGCTCCGCACAGCCATAGCGAAATAAACCAGCCGATGCGATCCGGGTGCGCAACCGCCGAGGCGCCTGGCGCGAGTGATGGCTGTGAATTCACGACCATAGCCGCCGCAGACACAGCGAGCGGCACGTTCCAGGGCCGGAGAGAAAGCGAAAGCAAGGGAACGGCCAGTACCATGGCGAGCGCGCTGGTCCAGACGAAGTAGCGCGCTGAAGCGGATGCGCGGCGAATCACGAATGCTACCAGGAACGCCGCGGCAAAAATCAGCGTAGCCTTGAGCGCAACGGTCCAGAGAAATGCGGTGGAAGGCATGGTCATATTCCCTCTTGCTTGGCCTTCTCGATGAGATCGGAAAGGCGGTCTAGTTTGCCGCGGTCCAGGTCGGACGACTTGAGATCCAGAAGAGCCGTAATCGCCTGTTCCGCGGAGTTATCGAAAAAAGTTCCCAGTAAATGCCGCAAGGCCGATTGGCGGGCTTTGTCACGTGAAACCAGCGGCAGATAAACATAGCGAAGCGCCTGCTCTTCATGACGAATGTGGCCT
>Ga0070681_10002330_pt1 | contig 17363 bp, 18 predicted proteins | sample KBSC83BmetaG_FD_65650 | JGI IMG/M metagenome (GOLD analysis project Ga0070681, IMG submission 65650) | Corn rhizosphere microbial communities from Kellogg Biological Station, Michigan, USA - KBS C8-3B metaG | ecosystem: Host-associated > Plants > Roots > Rhizosphere | place: USA: Michigan...
TATCAATAATAAACTATACATTATCAATTTTTTTCTGTTTGCGGGATAATTAGGTATCCTTCCTTGGTTGTAGTCATTCTCACAGGGGTATCTTCTGGAAGACCCATCTGAATCAAGATCATGCCTATTGTGATATCATCTGGTAGTGTGTATCTTTTGCCTTGGAACTCAATTGAGACTGTTCTTTTTGTGATCGTCTCCATTTGATGTCTATATAATAAATTGTCTACTTTATATCCTTTATTATATATTTGATCTACTGATCATTTTTTGTAATGTTATTTATGTGCCAAAATCAGACTCTCTGGCAGGTGCCAGGTTAGCCAAGTGGAACGGCGACCGCCTCGAGATCAAAAACAAGGCAGCGGTTATGCGCAAGCATGCAGGGGTTCGAATCCCTTACCTGGCGCTTCTTAAATTTTCTCAATTAAATATCTCGGCTAAAAACTATGTTTTAGGAATTAATTCAAGGAAGACCTATTGGCCCAATTGATATGTTGGATTTGACATTGTAGATGTCTCCTCCAAATATGTTGACAGGACTAGATGTAGATGCAAGCTGGGTTCCAAGTGAATCATAAATCTTGATGTATGCAGCTAGTGGAAAGTGGAATAGTCCCACATTAAGAGTGGATGTACCAGATGAATCAACAGAACTAGTTGCAAGAACCTTGCCTGTTGGATCCACTAGTTTTACTGTTGTAGCAAGTGCCGGGTTGTTTGTAACCTTGATAGTTTCACCTGCTGCAGAATAATAGTCCTTGTAGACTCCGTCTAACATCTGTCCTGCATATGATGACTGGGGTTCAAGATATGCATTAAACGGTGCAGGCATTTGCAAATTCAATGTATTGCTTGTGTATAACATTGCACCATCAAGATATACCTTGAGATAGTTGCTGCCGTTTGTTATTATGGTACAATCTCTTGTAAGGGGTTGGTTCATACTTGTATCTGCCCATAATACTTGGAATTGAGTAATCTGATCAGCATTGCCGGTTGCAGTACCTACTGCCCAAGAAGTTCCATCTGTCCCAGTAGATGAGAAACAGGCGACATAGTTTACTAAAGGCTGAGATGTTTGCACATACAATCCGTTTTCATAAAAGTCTCCTGGTGTGGGTATGGTTCTAACAGGTGTTGTAATCACTGCATGGTAGAGTCTTGCGTTTGTGTTAGGCGTTACTGCATAAAATCCTGCCCAAGTGGCATCAGTTGGAGCTTGGACGTCAATATGCAATCCTTGAGTGTCCTTGAAAAATTGGTATGGCGCATTCAATGCAGGTGCGTCTCCGCCATATGTCCAAAACTGTTGATTGTCTTGTAGTTGTTGCTGAGTCTGGACTTCGTCGTTTAATGGATCGACTGCATCTTGACCTGATCTTGTTTGGCTGATTGAATACAAAGGGACCGGTAAAGCTATTGAAACTGTACCTAGATTTGGAATGATGGGACTGATTGGACTAGCATTTGGATCAAGTGGTGGTATGAGATTGCTAGGTATTGGGATTGGGCCTGTTGATGAAATGGCTTGAGCAGTAGAGGGATTGACTGTAGTCGGTAAGATCAGAATAGCAATTATGATTATGCCGTATGATATTGCAAATTTTCTCTTCATCTATCAAAAAAATATGTTCTAGTTGTTATTTGACTATAGGTCAAAACTATCATGACTTTGCTTCTGTTAAAAGACATGACACGGTTTTAGTATAAATTGACTTGTGAAATGTCTTCATAAGATAAATCCAGATTAGAATGTAGAATCAAAAGAAAGCTACGCCAATTTTTTAATCAAGATCTTACCAATATAACAAAAGGGGATGATATGGACAGTCCTAGTTTAGACTATGCATTTGACTGTCCATCATATTTGTACTAGGAGCCAGAGCAGATTATGGGTATTCCTAGTATTGTGGTACAACTGGTATCGCCCTCGTCGTCTCCTTCGCTATCACAATCTCCGTGACAGCTGTCTGCGTACACTGCTTGCATGCCTACCACTCCAAATGATAGTACAAGCAGTGCAAACATTGCTGCAACAACAATCTTTGTACCAAGTTTCTTTGTGGGCTGTTCAGTTTCCATTGTATTGTATTTGGTCTGATTGTTCATATGGTTAGCTCTTCATTTTTCTGGCAAGATGGTGCATATTACAAATCCGGATCAGTTAATGATAGCCAAGAGTTGAATGATGATTTCATAAAACCGGTATGTGATTTGATAGTCTTGATATTATTCTATCGGTGTTTGCATTTTTCAATTGAAATTAGTTTTCTATAAATTTCATATTTGTTTATGAAAATATATTTTCAGTGTACTAAAAAAATGGGGTTTGAGAGATGATTGTCCCTCAAGTGTGAAGTTGAATGTCTCCGTCACCTAGGTAGTTGCCTACTGCGTAGATTGGAGTTCCACCTGGAATTGACCCATCAGAGGGGCAACCAGTTGCTGGCGCGTTCCAAATCCACATTGCAAAATAGTCAGTGTTTGATCCAGGTTCGCCATTGTCCTGTGCATATACTTGGTAGCAATATCCTGGGGCCCCATTAACTTCGGTGTCCCCTCCAAATACTCGCGAGTTGTCATAGCTGCCACAGTTGTAGTACAGCACATCATCGGCATGCACATTCATTTCTATTGTATGGTCGTGGTACTCCAAATTTCCTCTTGGATCTGGTCCACCATTTTTGTATCCAGCTACAAAACCAAACGTTCCTTTGTTTGGTGGTGGGTTGACCCATCCTCCGCCTGTGGTAAAGTCAACACATCCGGGAGTTGAGGGAACACCCCAACCATATGCTGTCTTGACTAGTCCAAGACTGAGTGTACTGAGTGCGGTACCTGCAGTGGAGCAAGAGACAGTGCTTTGTGCACTAGAGACTATCACATCTGAGCCAAGTGCTGTGTGCAGGTGCAATGCATTGACTGTGATGCTACCCGGGGAAGTTTTTTGTTCATTAATTGTAAGTGTCAGAACACCTGGCACTGATACCACTTGATTTGGTTGTCCCGTAACTTGAATCTGTTTTCCAGCCAAGGTAAGATCTGTAATGTCACTTGAACCAGAAACTCCAGAGCATGTGGCCCTTGCACTTGCCATTGTAAAGTATGCAGTTATCTGATTTGGAGTGTTTGGCAATAAAACCAATGCGCCAAGAGCTGATTGGCTCTGTGCACTATCAGTGCCCATGGTTGTTGACAAGAGTCCATCTGCTTTTGCTAATGAGTTCTGTATGGTTACGGGTACTGCCTCTGCATAATTTCCTGATGCTGACAATGCTCCTGTATCCATAAAGTTGACTGACCCAAGTGTAGATTTCACAGACAAGGCAACAGCTCTTCCGTCGACACTTGTACTTGCAAATGCCGGCATTATGACAGGCATGATAGTTCCAGTTACTAATACCATGGCTGTCATGACAGCTGCAACAGTTAGTCCGTAGCGTACCGTTTTGTGATTAATTGTCATTGCACTCTATCATCACAATTTTTTATATCAGTGATGTAGGAATATTCGTAAACATTTACACGATTTATTATCTAGTATCAAAGTTCCATAACAAAATTAAATCTTGGTCAAAAGAGAATCTGTAACGTGATATGCCGTATAATTTAGTGCTTGGAAATACTATGAAACATTCGTAACTCCTAAAAGTTATGCTATGAAGGAAAAGATCATGAAGATGCAGTATATCGTTCTGATAATTGTAACAATAACTGGATTCTCCTTTCTGTCAGTAAACCAAGTCTACTCCTTGCCTTATCGGTGTAACAGACTGTGGCCACCGCCTGGCGTAACCGTTTCTATGGGAACTGACAAACAATTTTGTGAAAAAAAATGACATTATCAACATTAACGGACATGTCTACGTCCAAAATTATTCAAAACCATCCTACTGCAGATGGTATACTCTTTGGTGACCTACAAGTAGGAGACTTGCTTGATGGCTCTAAAATCAAGAGCATAGAACTTGTGTCATACAATGGTACATACACGTATGATATCTTGCCAGGTGGAAACACTGGGTTCTATTGGGCTAATGGAATACTGGTTGCTAGCACACTCAAATGATAATCTATGTATTTCGTATATGATTAAACAATCTTTGATCTAAAGATAGCTTCAATTCAATCAAACCCATTAAATTAAAATGGTCCTAATTGTACTTCATGCCAACCTGCAAGGAATGTAATACTGTTTTTTACTCTAGTGAAGGACTTGAGGTTCACCTGATACATGCCCACAAAAAAGGCATGATGGATAATTTTTCAAAATAGGTTTTTTTAAATGGTATCATGAACCATAATCTTTACAGAATCATACAAGTACATGCCTATTAAAAAAATCTATTTTAGATTCTTTGCCTTTTCATAACACTTGTCTGCTTCTTTCTTTTTACCCATCTTCATCAATACGCCACCCTTGTTGTGCCAAGCAACTGCAAGTTCTGGGTGAATCTTTGTTGCTCTCTCAAAGCAATCAAGTGCCATCTCTAGTCTTCCTAAAATAAAAAAACACACACCTTTAAAGTTCCATGCAGGTGCATTTGCTGGATCCAGTATGGTTGCCTCATCAAAAGATTCAAGCGCCTCTTCATATCTTTTCAGGTCTGACAGACATATTCCTTGTAGGTTCCATGCATCTACAGAATCAGGATTTATCTGTAAAACTTTGGCATAGCACAATAATGCGTCTCCATGTCTTTTCAAATGGTACAGAGCGTCACCTTTTTTGAGCCAAGCATTTGCATATCGCGGCAGTCTATTCAATGCCTTGTCATAAAATGGAATTGCTTCTTCATACTGGAATTTTGCAACAAGTGTCTGGGCTTGTTCGTATGATGATACCGCATCCTCTGGATAAATGTCGTCAAACTTTTGTATTGTAGTTACCGTCTTTTTGTTTTGTACTCTGAGTATCTGGTATGCTTCTGCAATCTGGGTAAATCTTATCTGGCTTGCTTCTGCTGAATTCCTGTCTGGGTGATATCGTAGTGCAAGCTCTCTATAGGCTTGTTTTATCTCTTGTATCGACGCACCTTGTTTTAACCCAAGTATTTCATAGCACTGAAAAATATCCAATGTATATCATATGTCATATGGGTGAATAAACTAAATCTTTTCTGTAAAAACAGCTTTTTTGACATTTTTTGTAGAAAACTGGCTAAATTTTTTAAATAAGAGTACCGGACTAGAGCTCTAATGACACTGAATTGTCCTGACTGTGACTTTGTATTAATAGAGTTTGACCCAGGTTCTGGTATATTTCACTGTCCTAATCACAAGTGCACATTCATTTATTTTGACAAAAATACCGGTAAAAAATACAGGAAAAATGAGAAATGATGCCTACCTTGTTTTGTCAATCTAGTACCGTACAGGCATTTGTCTCATTGTATGTGAGTGATGGTTTTATCTTATCTACTAAGATCTTAATAACTAAAAGCAGTATTACACTACAGGGAACATGATTCCATCCAATATTCTTGATCAGATATATCGGACATTTTATGAAATAACTCCAGATCTTGTATGTACGCTAGATGAAAAGGGGATAATCATAGATGCTAACAAACGCATGTTAGAACACTTTGGATACTCAAAAAGTTACATTGTAGGTCGATCATGTTTTGACTTTATCACACTAGAATACAAAAAAACTGCGCTAAATGGATTCCAGGAGATGGTAGAGAAGGGAGTTGGACCCTTGATAGAATTACAACTGATAAAAAATAACAATGAAACATTTTTTGGTTTATGCAAGGGAGCAAGAATAGGTAAAGAGACTGATGAATCAAATATCTTTCTTATTACAATTCATGACATATCAGTGATGCATGATTCTCTTGCAAAGATAAAACATACTGAAGCAGAGTTAGAAAAAAAATATGCTGAACTGAAAAAAACATATGACACACTCATAATGGTGGAGAACAAATATCAAAATCTCTATGAAAGCTCGCCTGATCTCTTACGTACCATTGATCTAAATGGAGTAATTGTAAACTGCAACGAATCATACAGAAAAAATCTTGGATATACAAAAGAGGAAATCATGGGGAGTTCAATTTTCAAGCATACTGCTGAGCAAAGTCACGCTGATCTGCAAAAAGGTATTGAGGAATGGAAAGTATCTGGAGCCATATCCAACATTGAAATTTGGCTCAAAAGAAAAGATGGAAGTACATTTCCAACCCTATTCTCGGGGAGTAGTCTGTATGATGAAAACGGCAAACTCATGGGAAGAACAGTCGCATTTCGAGACATTTCTGACATTTATGCTGCAAGAACAAGGATAGAGCAGGATCAAAAAAAGATTAAACAACAATACGACGATCTAAAAAAGGCAAATCTCTTGCTTGTTGGAGCCGAGAAGAAGTTTCGTAGTCTTTATGATACATCACCTGACCTGATGCGTACAATAGACATTGATGGTATCATAACTGACTGTAATGATGCCTATGCCACAAACTTGGGATATACAAAACAACAAATCCTTGGAATGTCTATCTTTGATCATACCGCCGAAAAAAATCTTGGCTCTATGAAAGAAACCTTTGATTCCTGGAAGTCGGGATCTAGTATTACAAACAAAGAGGTCTGGATGAAAAGAAAAGATGGCACCATCTTTCCTGCGTTATTGAGCGCAACTACATTTTATGAAAAAGATGGAGAAATGAGAAGCAATACAATCATCAAGGACATTACTGAACTTTACAATGCAAGACAGCAGATCGAGGAAAATGAATCCCGTATACGAGAACAATATGAACAATTACGCAAGACTGACAAGTCAAAAGAAGAATTTCTTACAATGATAACACACGAACTAAAGACTCCTCTTGTGCCAATTCAAGGATACGTAGACATCTTGCTTACAGATACATTTGGAAAACTAACTGATGCACAAAGACAAAGACTAGAAATCATAAAACTAAACTCTCAAACCCTCTCAAAACTTATGACGGATCTTTTAGATGTACAAAAGATCGAGATTGGCCAATTAAGAATATCAAAGGTGAGACATAATCTAGCTGACATCTTGTCTCATGTGGTTGAAAACATGAAGCCTACGTTGGAAAAATATCATATTACAATATCTACACAACTACAGCCTAATCTATTTTGCATGTGTGACTCTATGAGAATCGAACAGATCATAAATAATCTCATAAATAATGCAATTGATTTCTGTCCCAAGGAAAATGGTAAAATCATGATAAAACTACACGAAGATGGCAAAAACGCAAAAATCATTGTCAAAGACAATGGTGTGGGAATATCTAAAAGCAAACTCGAACAAATTTTTGTCAAGTTTTACCAGATTGATACGTCTGTAACAAGAGAGCATGGTGGCTCTGGATTAGGTCTTGTAGTATGTAAGGGAATTGCAGAAGCTCATGGCGGAAAGATATGGGCAGAGTCTGAAGGTGCTGGCAAAGGAGCTGAAATCCACATACTGTTGCCTCTTGATTGATTATGTGATGATATTTCTTCTACGCAAGAATTAAACTCTCAAAACTTTAAAAATTTACAAGAGATGCATAAAATTTTAATTGATTGATATGGTGTCATCCCAGATTCTGATATTTATCATTGTGATTACAATAGTCATGGTCTTTCGATTCAGAAAGATAATTGCAGGAGGACCTGTAAACAAAAATCGAATAATTCTTGCAACGATATCTTATTTTGGCATCAGCATGTTTACGGTATTTAGCTCATTTCAGGTGGGAGTGTCCGCTTGGTATGTTTTTGCGTATGCAGGCATGTTAATTGGTGCAACATATCTAGCACACAGGCTTGTACGAGACAGCATCAAGATCTGGAAGTCTGGTGATGGCAGAATTCACGCAAAGGGCGGTAACATTCCATATGTTATATGGCTAGTGGGATTGGTATCCAGATTTGCGCTAGGGTATGTATTCATAGGTCCTGATTATTTTATGACGGCGTATGGCTTACAAAAGACATTGAGTACACTTGCAGTTGAGATCACACTGATTGTTGATCTTATCATGATGCTAGGTGTTGGTGCACTTGCTGGACGAAATATCAACTTGATATCTAAACTAAAAAATTTCAATTCAGAACAAAAAATGTAACATGTCCAAGATAGAATTAATGTAAAAAAAGGAGGTCACTGGCTATTGCAACTATTCTTTGGTCTGAGCACAATTGTTGTGCCAGTGACTTTTATGACCTATGCACATGTGTCCTACAAGAAATAATCTGCATGACATGATGCACGCAAGTATATGTGGTCTCAAATTATTAAAAATAATGAACATGACATATTCGTATTCTAAATGTTTGAAACAAATGTCTGAAATACTGTGTGTTATTCAAGTTGTTTGAACATCCCTGCTCCTAGTAAAAATAGCTGAAATCTCATGCAACTAGCTGAGTAAATTATACTAGCAAACAATAACTATGGCATACTGGGTAATTACAACATGGTAGACGCCGCGCTTCGAACACATAGGCTACATGATCTTAGCCATTTTGGACTGAGAATATCTGTAGGTGTCTTGCTCATCGTTCACAGTCTTGGCAAGTTTGACAGCGGCAGCGGGGGATTTTTTTCAAGCATGGGTCTTCCTTCTGAAATGGCGCCGTTGATAGGACTGTTGGAATTGTTGGGTGGAGCATTGCTTGTTGCAGGTGTATTGACACGGATAGCTGCAAGCCTTCTTGCAATAGAGATGCTCACAATCATGGTGTATCTGAAAAAACTACAATCTTTTTCTGGAAAAAATGGGCTAGAACTTGAACTGCTCATATTTGTGGTCTTGCTGACCGTAATTGTACTTGGGCCTGGGAGAATATCTATATCACATGTTGTGAAAAAAATCCCAAGATTTGTACAATGAGTAATTGTACATATGTCAAGTTAATTTAGTATGATAGTTGGAATAAAAAATAACTATTGAGTGACAGAATATACGTTGCCACCATAGATACTTGCAGAACCTGATGCAATCAGGTTATTGCTTGAATCATAAATCTTGATGTTTGCACTCAGCGGATAGTGGTATTTTCCAACATCTAGCACTGCAGTTCCTCCTGAAACTTGACTTGTGACAAGTATGTTTCCTGTAGAGTCTACGATGTCTGCTCTTGCTGCATTACTTGGGTTGTTGGTTATCTTGATTGTTTCATCTGATGATACGTAATAGTCTTGGAATGTGCCTGATAGAAGTTGTCCAGAGTATGATGTCTCTGGCTCAAGATATGTGTTAAATGGTGCTGGCATTTGCAAGTTTAGGTTGTTGCTTGTGTATACCATTGTACCATCGAGGTATACCTTGAGATAATTCTGACCATTTGTAATTATGGTACAGTCCCTTGTCAATGGCTGGTTTGCACTATTGTCCATCCATAGTACAGTAAACTTGGTAGCTTGGTTGGTTGTGCCATATGTGTTTATGATTGCCCAAGAAGTTGCCTGGGTGTTTGTAAGTGATACACATGTGACATAATTTATCAACCCGTTTGATGTTTGCACATACATTCCGTTTTCATAACTCTGGCTTGGTACAGTTCTAACTGGCGTAGTTATTACAGAGTGGAATAAAACTGCATTGGTGTTTGGGCTCTCTGCAAAATATCCGGCCCAAGTACCGCTTGATGGTGCCTGTACTCCGATGTGGAGACCTTGAGTATCTCTTGAAAAGCTGTATGGGGCTTTTTCTGCTGGAGCATCGCCAGCATACGCCCAATATCCACTTCCAGTCTGAAGTTGCTGTTGCGTCATGGTTTCATTAGTCAATGAATCTGATGCAACCAAACCTGACTGAACCTGTGTGACAGAATGACCACTCGAACTAGTACCAGTAGTTGCAGATGCAGTGTTTGATGGAGAACTAGTACCAACTGAATTTATTGCAGATACACGATAAGCGTATGAAGTATTTGCAGCAAGTCCCATGTCTGAAAATGCTGTTGATGTGGATGCGGTGTTTGCAACTATGGTTGACCAAGTAGTACCTGCGTCTGTTGATCTCTCTATCTTATATCCTGTAATTGCTGATCCTCCGTTATTTGTTGGAGCATTCCAGTTAAGATTGATTTGTGATGATGATACTGCAGTTGCAGCAAGACTTGTTGGGGGTTGTGGCACAGTGGAAGTGGTACTGCCTGTGGAAAAGTATGCTGTCAAGGTAACTGATTGTGTAGGTGTTATTGTTCGGTATGGATTGGTGCTTCCATCATCCCAGTGATCAAATACAATATTTTGCCAGTTGGACATGTAGACTATGTACTGTTTTCCAGTAGTCACAGAATACGTATTTGTGGTATAACCGTGCCCTAACATACTGCCGCTTGAAGAGTGTAATTCATCGTACATGCCTGTGATGGAATTTCCTGACAAGTCATCTGATTTTACGGTTATAGTTGCTGAAGTGCCACCCGTGGGCTTGGTTTTTGCAGGACCGTTAGGATCAAACAAGAAATTCATTGATACCCCATTGATTGAAGTAGTTATGGTTCCATTGCCAAACACTTGAACTCCATCAACTGTAGTTGATGCCCCTGTGGTTGTTGTACTGTTAGGTAAAGGAACTCCGGTTGGATTTCCGGTAGATATGGAGCCACTGGTTGTGGTTACGTTGGTAGCAACAGTTGCATTTGTGGTGGTATTGGATATTATACTAGAACTGTCAAGCGAAGTATCTAGTGGTGATGTCAAGCCAGAGGTTAGTGCACTTGCAGAAGAAAAATTTGTCAATGGAAATAACATGGCTGCGAAAATTATGATACCAAAAATAGAACGTAATTTCTTTTTTGAATTCATTTATTCTACATGAATCCGCATTACATATTTTACTATACCATGATTGTTCTGTTAGATAAATATCTTAGATGAATTCAGTATTGTTTTCTTGTAATTTTTTCCAAAATAGATACAAATTTTGTGTATCGTATATTAAAAAAAGAAAAGAAAGAGATTTCTGTTTTGGGAATTGGTTTATCTCTTACTTGCTTCGGAAAATATTTTTTGCAACTTTGACTCGAGTTCTTTTTTGCCCTCTGATTGGATAAGAGTTGACTGCCATATTTTTGCTGCAGTTTCGATCATTGCATCAGCTGCCTTGTCAAGTGAAGGACCAAACGAGGAATCTATCCTCTTTTTGAGTCGCTCAACATGTGCCTGGTACAATGCATCATGGAATGCCTTGTGCAGTAATTCCATTGACTGTCTTATGGGATCAACTGTCCCACAACCACAATCATTGCATTCCATCTCTGAGGTGCATGAGCATGTTGCTTCTTCTATGTTACATGTTCCTGATTTGCATTCCATATTACTTTCTTATAGTCACTATAGAAAGGTAAGTATATAAGTTGGAAAGTGATGCAATGGCAAGTAAGTGAGATTTTAGTAAGTTGATGCCACAAGAGCTCAAAGAAATGTCAGACCAGATGAAATGCTGTCCGGTAGATAACACATTTCGACTTGTAGGTAAGAAATTTACAATACACATACTTCGCAACATGATAATCTTGAATCACACAAGGTTCAATCAATTTCTGGATTCTGTTGAAGGGATAAACCCAAAGACACTGTCTGTGCGATTGCGAGAGATGGAAAAGAGCGGTTTAATAAAAAGACAGGTTTATGCACAAACTCCAATCAAGATAGAATATACCGTTACAGAAAAAGGAAAAGAACTAAAATCAATCATAATGCAGATGGCCGCATTTTCAATGAAATACTGCAGCACAGATGTATTCAAGGATGGCAAACCCAGAACACTAGAACAAGTGTTTGGAAGATCCAAATAAATTCAAATTATACGACACTGATCTTCTATGGTTTTAGTAATGTTGAAACAAGTATTGAATGAAACTAGTTATTGTTTGAATTTCTGAAAATTTATCGTGTTGCGAACCCGGTAATTATATGATTTTTTTCAATGTATAATCTTCAATTTTTCCAGTTGTTCTGTCTATATGTATCTCTTCTGTCATTAAGTTTCCAAATACCTGGATTTGTGCAGTGACTAACCAGATCTCATCTTTTAAAACAGCATCAATTTCGTGTACAGAAAAGTGCTGATTTAGAAATCGTAACGCAATTTCAATAGCATCTGATTTGTCGATGCATGACACCAACATACTAATTTTGACTATATGTGAAGATGATAGATAAAGAATGTGGCAAATTTGTTTGTAAGAATCTTCTATGCGATTATACTGGATAAATAATAAGTCATGCATGAAAATGTGTGTGAACTAGTCTTCTGAATATTGAAGCAATAATTTACAAAAAGACTAGCTAGTGTATCAACCGCTCTGTTACGTGTGAAATCTTGACTAGTTGCTTTGAACTTCCGTCATTTTATTCCATAATATATCACGGATAACTTCAAGATATTCAACACAATCTTTTTGTTTTGTATCAAAGTCAGTATTTGCCATCACATACATGCCTCTTCAAAGTTCTTATGCTTGACGTATGATTACTTCGTAAGAATTCCTCGTTTCCTTTATGCGTAAATTTTAAAACCGATTTACCTCATGTTAACAAATCAAAAACTCTCGATCTGAATTATGGTGTGAGAATTGCACAAATAAAAAGTGAAGAATTTAGATACGCGATGATACACCATATGTCATGCCAATCAAACTCGATGACACTGACATTGCAATACTTGAGTCACTAGTAAAAAATGGGAGAAAATCATTCAACCAGATATCACGTGAGATCAAGGTAAGCACACCAACTGTCAAGGCACGGTATGATAGGTTGGTAAGTGCAGGTCTGATCAAGGCAGTCACATTAGACCTAGATTTTGGAGCACTTGAAACAAAGACTGGAAAAAGACTTGAAAAACTCAAGAAAAATCCCGTCAAAAATAATGATATAAAGCTTGGCAAGGGCATGGCTGTAAAGATATCTTGTGAGTACTGCAAAGGACCAGTTGGCACCAAACCATCTGTTTTAAAATTTGGTAGTTTTGAGAGATTTTTTTGTTGCACCTCATGCAGGTCATTATATAAAGAAAAATATGGAACTAAAATTCGCGCTCTTGAATAGGACTGTAAGCATATCTTTTCAATGTTTTATCACTTGACCAAAAAGAAACTTTACGATTGTAAACTCTAGTTGTTATATTCATACCTGACTTGATATCCTACATGGCAAAGGATCCAATTTGTGGAATGTATGTCGAAGAAAAGCAAAGTGCGCTCAAACAAGAGATTGATGGTATGCCATACTATTTTTGTTGTAAAAGTTGCATGCACGAGTTTACTGCGCCTGAAAAAGAACTAAAAAAAATCAAGATTCTAGTTACAATTGGAATCTTACTTGCAATACCGATTACATTTCTTACGTATGTCAATGTATTTCAAATCGATCTAAACCATTATGTTTTATTTTTTCTTGCAACCCCTGTCCAGTTTTGGATTGGATGGAGATTTTACCAAGGAACGTTTGATGCACTAAAACATAGAACAACAAACATGGATGTGCTTATTGCAATAGGCACTACAACTGCATGGGTTTACTGTACAATTGTTACATTTGTTCCTAGTGCGTTACCCTTCCATGATGTGTACTTTGACACTTCGACAATCATCATTGTATTTGTACTAATTGGAAGACTTTTGGAGCAAAAAACAAAAGCCAAGGCATCAAAGGCAATACGAAAACTCTTTGACATGCAGCCAAGGGTGGCATATGTCGTAAGGGGTGGCCAAGAGCTCAAAATCCCGGTAGAACAAGTAAGAATTGATGATGAAATAGTTGTAAGGCCTGGGGAAAAAATTCCAGTTGATGGAATAATTCTTGATGGATATTCATCTCTTGATGAATCTGCAATAACAGGTGAGAGTTTGCCTGTCTCTAAAAAAATTGGAGACGAGGTGATTGGGAGCACAATCAACAAGAGTGGAGTGATACGTCTCAAAGCAACAAAGATTGGAAAAGATACACTGGTATCACAAATAATCAAGCTCGTAGAAGATGCCAAGTCAAGCAGGGTTCCAATTCAAAGGCTAGCAGACAAGGTCTCTTCATATTTTGTGCCTGTTGTAATATCTATTGCAATAGCATCCGCACTTGGATGGTTCTTTTTGGGAGGAATAGGGTTGACTTACTCACTTTTGGCATTTGTATCCGTCATTGTTATTGCTTGTCCATGTGCACTTGGAATTGCCACCCCGTCTGCTTTGATGGTTGGTGGTGGAAAGGCTGCAGAAAATGGAATACTCATCAAGGGTGGGGAAAATTTAGAGATTGCAAGAAAAGTAAACGTGATTGCATTTGACAAGACTGGCACACTTACAAAAGGAACATTATCTGTCACTGATGTGATACCATTGACGGATGTATCAGTTGATGAAATTTTACGTCTTGCATCTATTTCGGAAAAATATTCGGAGCATCCTATTGGACAGTCAATCGTATTACATGCAAAAGAGCAAGGAATTATTCCAGCTGAGCCAGAATCATTTGACACATTAGTGGGATATGGCACTAGAGTGCAATATTCTGGACATGTACTCTTACTTGGAAACAAAAAACTTGTGCAAGACAATGGAATTAAAACAAATGATGTAGAAGAAAAAATGCAAGTACTTGAAAGTCAAGCAAAGACTGTCATACTACTTGCACTTGATGGACAACTTGTTGGTATGATTGCACTTGCTGATACCATAAAAAAAGATGCGCTATATACAATACAAGAACTACAAAAAATGAAGATCAAAGTTGTAATGCTCACAGGAGACAATGAAAAGACTGCACAATCTATTGCAGGCAAGCTTGGAATTGGTGATGTTTATGCGGGAGTTTTCCCACATCAAAAAGAATCTGTAATACAAAAACTAAAAGAAAAAGGTAAGGTGGTAGCAATGGTAGGAGATGGCATTAATGATGCCCCTGCACTTGCATCTGCTGACTTGGGTATTGCGATTGGTAGTGGAACTGATATTGCAAAGGAGACTGGTGGCATTGTTCTGATAAAAGAGAACTTGAGTGATGTAATCACTGCAATAGAGTTGAGCAAAAAGACATTTGCAAAGATAAAGCAAAACCTGTTTTGGGCATTTGTATATAATGCTGCACTAATTCCTATTGCTGCAGGCATCCTTGTGCCCTTTTTTGGGGCTCAGATGTATAGCTATTTACCGCTGTTAGCAGGTGGTGCCATGGCAATAAGCTCTGCAACAGTTATTGGAAATTCTGTATTGTTGAGTAGATATGTACCTAAAAAACTAGATACGTGATTTATTTCTGGTTTCCTGCAAGTCGTTTTCTTTTTTCTTCTATTCTTTTTTCTGCTTCGAGTCTTTCAAGAGTGTATGACTTCATGTCTGCAAACTTGATTATGTTAGATAGGTTTGGATGTACTTTTTTGATGGACTTGAACATCTCTTGTGCAACTTTTCTATAATCTTGATGTCCCTGCGGCACTGTCCTTAATTCAATCAAGTGTGATGCTTCGCGAAGATTTAGCTTCATAAAATATGGATAATTGTATGCAAAGTTTACAACATATTGAGCCTGCTCTGGCAACTTTGATTTGATGTCATTCCATACTTCTTTTGACTTGTACATGCAGTCATCAAAGTCTTTTTGGATTCCAAGTTGTTTTATCTCGTCTGGCATAAAGTATCCACGATTTGTTGCAAGTAACTGTCGCTCAAGTGTAAGCACACGATGCCTATGAAAATCACGAAACATTCCAAAGTTTGTCAAAAAATCAAATGTATATTCTGTCATTTCAAATGCACGCGGTGGCCTTTGTCTTCTGTTCTGTCTGAGATCAGAAAATATCTTGATTATTTTTTTCCTGTCTTTTGATTTTATTTTTCGTACTTGTCCAAGTATGTCTCTATATGACATTCCTGATGATTGTTCATATAGTATGGAGGAAATTATTTTTTCTTCAGCCTGTTTTTCTTGTTCCCAATCAACTAGATCAGAAAGATGACCTGTGCTTTTTTTCACTTTGAGATGTTTCTTGCCAAGTGCAATTGATCTTGTCTTGATGTCTTTGAGATATTTTTGTAAAGCCTTACCATGGATATCGTCTGCTCTTCTTACAAATGACTTGATTGTGGTATTCAATTCTCTCTGAATCTTGGCTGCAAGAACCCTTTCTTCCTCTAGGCCTGAAGAATAAAGTATCGTAAGCAGATACTCAAAGGCTCTGCCGTTTCCTGTTATGCCCACATTAGTTAGAGTGGATGCTGGAAGCAATCCTCTGAGAATGTCTAGTGCCTTGGCGCGAATTGTTGCATTGTAAATTCTAGTTGCAGACTTAATCTCGTCTTCACTTGAAAGTTTAGAATACCACACATCTGTTCCGCTAGAGTTTCGAAACTTTTGTTTTTCTATTGGTTCCTGATCTCTCATGTAATCTATTGCTGGCTGGATGCTTTTTGAGTAGACTTCAAAATCAAGATTGCATGCTTCAAGGTACTTGTCTGCGTATCTTGAGCTCATTATCTCTGGTTCTCTGTAAAACTTGTATTCCCCATTTACTTTTTTATCCCATGCTACATATCTTGAAGATTTTTCAAGATACGACAATCCAATTCTGCGGTCTTCAATTTTTTTTACTGCAATGTTTGATAAGCCTTCAATTGCAATCTGTGCTTCTCCAAGTTCTGCAACAGAGTCATCGCCATACTCAAGTAAAACTTTATTGTAAAACTCTTCACCGCGATTTTCGTTTTGTGCAAACTCGTCCAAGAAAATTTTTCGCATGCTCTTGTCAGTTCTACTATATCTTGACATTAAAGCGCCCCTGTCTACCTGTCTTGGACTGGTAATGGCAAACACAGAATCGTCTACATTTGAAAAATGTTTCAAAAGAATTTCTTTTTCAGAACCTGAAAACTCTGATGACAATATATCGTTCAAACCTTCTGTAGATAATAACTACTTCTTTCCAATCTGGATCAGATCGGATGGTCCCATCTTTGGGGTGTTGTGTTTTGCTTGCCATCGAAGTAAAACTTCTTTGAAGGAATCAGCTTCTTGCGGATCTTCAGTATACATCAAAGTTGTTACCCACTTGCCTGGACCTGCAGTTCCGCCCATGGAGTTCATCCAAAAGTCTGTCGGCATGTTTTCAAATGCCTTGTTTTTTTCATCCCGGCTCATGTCTACCCAACGCTTGGAAACAAAGTGTAGTATCTGATCTAGTTCTTCCTTTGTAATCATTATTGGACCATTACTATGCAAGTGATTATAAAATTACGCATTTTTTGCATTTTTGCAAGATCATTAGCTAAAATGATCTTACCAAAACTGAAAAGCTTGTTAACATGTTCCTGATTATATGAAATTTAAAACACCTACCTAATGAGCAAGGAAGAGATCGAATTTATCGGCAAGCAAG